>Ga0307479_10002810_pt1 | contig 15785 bp, 13 predicted proteins | sample atmos_gasesECM4C_FD_203743 | JGI IMG/M metagenome (GOLD analysis project Ga0307479, IMG submission 203743) | Hardwood forest soil microbial communities from Morgan-Monroe State Forest, Indiana, United States - atmos_gasesECM4C_515 | ecosystem: Environmental > Terrestrial > Soil > Temperate... | reverse complement strand
CGACGAGACGCATATCCACCTTCATCGTGCGGCTATTGCCCAACCGTTCGAATTCCCGTTCCTGCAACGCTCGCAAAAGCTTTGGCTGCAACTCGGGCGGGATGTCTCCAACTTCATCCAGAAAAAGCGTGCCCTTGTCTGCAAGTTCAAGCCGGCCGATTTTCTGTGAGACCGCGCCGGTAAAGGCCCCCTTCTCGTGCCCGAAGAGTTCGCTTTCAAGCAAGCCGGTCGGAATCGCTGCACAATTCAGTTTGACCAGGGTGCGGTCTCTTCGCCGGCTGCGCTCATGAACGGCACGAGCAATCAACTCCTTGCCCGTGCCTGTTTCCCCCAGCAGCAGAACTGTGGAATCGCTTGGCGCCACCGTTTCCACAAGCTGCAGAACGTGGCGCAGGGCCGTACTCTGACCCACAATCCCTTCGAAATCCATTTCACCGCGGATTTCATCTTCGAGATAAAGCTTTTCCTGGGCGAGTCGATCTTTCAGTTCGGCGATTTCGCCATACGCCAGGGCGTTCTCAACTGCGACGGCCACCTGACTCCCAATTTGCGCAAGAAATTCGACGTCGACCTGAGTGAAAGGGCTCTCTTCAAACCGGCCAAGCCCCAAAACGCCAAGAACGCGGTTCCGGCTGATCAGCGGCACAAAACACCCAATCTTGAAGCGCTCGGCTTCGGGAGCAGCCGCGCCCCCGGGCTCGAGCAATTTCAAATCCCGGAGACTGCCCATGAGCGGTTTGCCCGTGCTGAAGGCGATTCCAGGTCCCGTACCTTCGATCGGAAGCAGATTCTCCTCTTTGGCGAATCCATTGCTTTCCGGGAAGTCTTGAGCATAGACCCGCAACTGGCTGCCCTCCGAATCCGGCAACATTACCCCAACAGCGTCGCACTTCATGACGCGCCGAACGCTTGCCGAGATCGCTCGCAGCAAATGCCGAAGGTCGAGATTCGAGACGATATGATTGGTTAAATCAAGGAGCAGTTTCAGCCGCTCATTGTTGCTCTGAAGATCTGCTTGCGCGCGTTGGGCTTCCTCGAAATTGAGCGCCCCTTCGATCGTCAAAGCTACGTGATCTGCTACAAGCGAAAGGAAGCTGACTTCCTCTTCTGGATAGGCATTGGGAAGCGAGGAGCCGAACTCGATGACTCCGAACCGCCGATGCGCCGTGGTTAGAGGCAGAGTGCAGGTGGACCCAATCTTCAGCTCGCTCAGGATTTTTTTCAGTCCTGGGAAGCGGCGCTCTTGGCCCCAATCCCCGATGACCAAAAGCTGCTGATGCTCGTAAACCCAGCCGCTGGCGGTGTCGTCCGTCGAGAGGTCGGCCTCTGAAATAGCGGCGCTCTTTACCGTGGACTCGAACAAACGCCATTCCGCGGTGCAACTGGTTTCATCGAAAATTGCGAAATTCAGATAATCGAAGGCGATGACGCGGCGCAAGTCCCCGGCTAACCGGCGCTCAAAGGACTCGCAGTCGCGGCATGCAGCCATCGCGGCCGTTGCACGAAGCAGCGCCTCATATCGTTTGGATGATTTGTCCAGCGCAAGCCCCGGCAATGTGCTCATGAGCCTTTTCTGGTACCCCCACCCTGTGAAAACGCTAGATGAATATGAGATTCCTCGAGGTGACGCCGCGATTCAACTCCCTTCGGCAATGTTCAGTGTGATTCTCCAACAGCTCACGCGCTTCTTCCTGCGGCGGCGCGGTCCGGGATCGAGACAGACGTGAGCTTCGCGCTGAGATCCCAGAGTGCTTCAGCCGCTGCCTTATCGACGGCCCAGGGGCGCACGCCGGTGAAAAGCTTGCTATCGGCAGGGACCGCCGCCGCGATGTCGCAGTCTTCGCAGTAGACCCCGCCTTTACCATTCAATTGCGGACTCACGGCGCACCAAATTGTTGTTGCCGCGCCTTGCCCAACGTTCTTGAAACGCTCCGGAAGCTTCAGGACGCCGTTTTCCCTATTCACGCCGAACGCCTTTAATTCTTCTTCCGTGATATACCGAGTAAGCTCTGTAAGGATTGCGCCTGGATGCGCCGCAAACGCGCGAATGCCATACTCCCGGCCTCGCTTATCAAGCTCAACTGAAAATAGTGAATTGGCGCTCTTCGATTGCCCGTAAGATTTCCATTTGTCGTACGGTCTGGTGTTGAAATTCGGATCGCTGAAATCAACCTCACCAAAGCTATGGCCGCGGGAAGAAAGCGTCACCACCCGCGCCTCACCGGATTTCTTCAGAGCTTCCCACAGTCTGGCCGTTAGCTGAAAATGCCCCAGGTGATTTGTCGCAAATTGCATTTCATATCCGCGCGCGTCGCGCATCAGCGGAGCTGCCATGAGGCCCGCGTTGTTAATGAGGAGATCGAGCGCGCGGTTTGATTTTAGAAATTCAACGGCAAATCGGTCGATCGAACTTGGACTGGCCAGATCCAGTTGCCCCACTTCCACGTTCTTCGTTATTGCCACGGCCGCTTGAGCTTTCTTGGGATCGCGCGAGCCGGTAATAACGGTAGCTCCCGCATTTGACAGCACTCGCGTCGTCTCCAGCCCCAGCCCTCCATGGCCGCCTGTCACGATGGCGACCTTACCTCGAAGGTCGCATCCTGCCAGCACCTCCTCAGCGGTCGTCTTTGCTCCAAATCCCGATGGCAACGGTTTTTGCTCGGTCATCGTCCTCTGCTCCTAGTAGGCGTTAATTCCTGTGCGCGTGAGTACTCACTCATTTACTCGGTGCATCCGTTCGGGGAACGGATGCACGAATTTATCGCTTGGTCAGGGCCGACCAGTACATTTGAAAGCCGCCCTCCCGGTATCTCTTCGCCTTCGCCGGGTTCAAAACCATAAGGTCTATGGTCGCTTCCACCAGGGCTCCTAAGGCCCTCGAGATAAGTTCCACCGGTACATCGTTTCGAAAGACGTGTGCCTCAATCGCGCCGCGCATCATGCTCTGGAACTCCACGAATGGCGCGCCGCCGGCGTCTCTCGACTCTTTGGTGAGCGCCTCTGACACGTTCAGTTGCGCCAGCACCTTGCGCTGTTCCGGGTTCGCAATCCCCCATTTCACGTAGCGGTTCCAAAAGTGTTGCAGCTTGGTTCGAACGTTCTTCTTCCTCGGGAAATCCGACATCATCGCGTCCGCCAGCTCCACCTTGATCTCCCGGTAAAGCGAGTTGATCAAATCGTCCTTGCTCTTGAAATATGTGAAGAGAGTTCCCTCGGCAACCCCGGCCCGTTTGGAGATTTCAGACGTGGGGGCAGCCGCGAGACCGCGCTCCGCAAACACGCGGGTCGCGGCGTCGAGGATAGCGTTTCGCTTGTCTTCGCTTTTAGGCCGCGCCACAGGAATTCCTCATTGATGAGTACACACTCAACTATACACCGACAAACGCCAGCTTTCAATGGCAAACTGGAAAACAACGCGGGGCACCGACTCTGGGGGAATCCGAGCATTGCAAAGGTCTGACCGGTGGCGTCAAGCTCCGACCCGCCGAACCAGCCAAACAACTTCCGCGCGCATTCGATAGAGTTCCAAACAACTATTTGCTGCGAGTGAACCCACGCAAAATAATGCTGCTTTGCGGAGGCCGGTGTGGTCAATTCCGATTACTAAGTGCGCGATCGAGATTGAACGCGGCGCTAATCAATGCAAGGTGTGTGAAGGCTTGTGGAAAGTTGCCGAGCGCCTCGCCCTGCGAGCTGGTTTGTTCTGCGAACAGCCCCAGGTGATTGGCATATCCCAACATGCGCTCGAAGATCAGTCTTGCTTGATCCAGCTTTTCGGGGATTTCTTGGCCCGCCCGCGCCAACGCTTCGACGAGCCAGAACGAACACATATTAAATGTGCCTTCCTCGCCCGGAAGCCCATCAACGCGGGGATCCGGCGGATAGCGGTAAACCAGGCCGTCGCTCACGAGTCCGCCATCGCCGGGACTTTTCATAACTGCGTCGATCGTGCTGATCATGCGCGGATCATTGGCGGCCATGAAGAAAACCAGCGGCATAATCAGAAGCGACGCGTCTAGGTCGTCGCTGCCGTAATATTGCGTAAACGCCCGGCGTTTCTCATTCCACCCGCGGGTCATCACTTCTTCGTAGATGCGGTCGCGCTCTCGAATCCACTTCGCGCGGTCGGCCGGAAACGCGCGTTTATCGGCAAGGCGGACGCCTCGGTCCAAAGCAACCCAATTCATCACCTTCGAGTACACGAAATGCTCCTCTCGATCGCGCATTTCCCAAATTCCTGAGTCGGGGGTCTGCCAGTTGTCGCAGATCCATTCGAGTCGATTGCGAACCCCTACCCAAGAGTCGTACGAGATCTGGCTGACATACTTGTTGTAGAGGTAAAAAGAGTCCATCAGCTCGCCGTAGATGTCGATTTGGAATTGCGTAGCGGCACCGTTGCCGATTCGCACCGGTCCGGATCCACGATATCCTTCCCAATGACCCAGGATCATCTCGGGAATTTGGCTCGATCCATTAATTGTAAACATCACCGGAGTCCGCATCCCACTGCGCGGCTGTCGCGTGGTGTAATCTCGAATCCAACGCATAAAGCCGGCCGCTTCCTCCCGAAACCCGATTCGCAGAAAGGCGTAAACGGTGAACGCGGCATCGCGAAGCCACGTATAGCGGTAATCCCAATTTCGGCTGCCGCCGATAACTTCGGGGAGGCTCGTGGTCGGTGCCGCAACTATCGCGCCGGTGGGCTCGAAGGTAAGAAGCTTCAGAGCCAGCGCGGATCTGTGCACCTGTTCGCGCCAGCGACCGCGATAGGTGCAGGAGGAAAGCCAAGTCTGCCAGAAATTCACCGTGCGCTGAAACAACTCTTCCGCTTCTGCGTCTGTGGGAGATTGACACGGGCCAATATCCTTGCCACAGTCGCCCCTAAAAGTAAAAGTCTGGGATTCTCCTTCCGCGAGAACGAACTCTGCGGTGACTCCGCCTTTTCCATCCTGCACGAGCGGCAGGGCCGACGAGAGAGTCAAATTCAAATCTTCCGACCGAAATGCAGCACCATTGGCATCGACAATAGTCTCGTGGGGCTTTCGTCCGTAATCGAAAGCCGGCCGGCAAGCCAAGCCGACGCGGACGGACCCTCTGACACACTTGATTCGGCGATAGAGATGGTGATACCAGGGCGAATCGAACGGAATGCCCACAGGCATGAAATCTACGAGTTCGGCGATGCCGTCCGCGTGCAAAAATCGCGTGATCAGAACGTTGGTCGAAGGCCAGTAAAATTGCTTGTACCTGAGGTTTTCAGCGAAAGGACTAATCTGGAATCGGCCTCCCTTTTCGTCGTCCAAAATCGCTCCAAAAACGCTGGGGGAGTCAAAATGCGGGAAACAATACCAGTCAATGGAGCCATTGATTGCCACCAGGGCGACAGTGCGCATGTTGCCGATGATTCCATGATTTTCGATCGGTTGATACGCCATGCGATATTCTCCAGCGACGCAGTTGTCTCGAAACTGTACGTGTTGATCCCGGAAAAGACAATAGTTGGTGAACGGTGACGTTTATCTGTTTCGGCGCGTCTCCAAACTGTGCATTCAGCCGCCCGATCAATTGAGCGTCATCGCATTTCCAATTTTCCTTGGCATTTCGATTCATCTTGGCACAAGGCAAACCAATCGGTTTCTCCGGTATCCACCCCGCTCCGTGGTTCTCCCAGCCACCTCCACGCGTGTTCCGGTTTCTTGCGGAGGTTCACTCGGGCTTCGCATGAAAGTGCACTTCTCGATTGGATCGGGAGAAATATGGCAGCGTTTTCCCTGTTTTCGGTTATTGCGGCTAAATAGAGCCCAGACCGCATTTCTGGATCCCTGAAATTAGGCCGCAATTTTACGAGTTTTTACGGAATTACAAGAACGGAGAAAAATCCCAAGACTGGCTGGCGGTGCGCGCAGTCTCGTGCGAACTTTTCTCCGGCCCGAACTCCCTGCTAACAGGGAAAAATACAGGGAATATTGCACGTTCGATTCAAGCCATTCGGAGATAACTCTACGCCGGACAGTGCCTTGGGAGGGAAAACTAGGTTTTCGCGACCAATCGGAACAGGGAGCGATCAGGGAGTGAACAGGAAATGGAAATTCCCTGATGAATGATTGGGTCCGCCTCGTGCAACACTCCTGTGCGTGAGATGGCTCGCGCGCTAATGTCCGTACAACACAAAGGCGCCCCATAGGGCCAGGTCGTTCACCTGCGTTCCGTTGGTCTTCGCTCTTGCTTTGACTCGCTGCCGTAGTTCAAGCTGCGCCCCCTGCAGTGCTTCATGCTTTTCCTTGCCTCCAAGCCACTTTTCATAAAACAAGTCCATCAACTCCTGCGTGGCAGCGTCGTCCACCTCCCACATGGTCATCAGGATGGATTCGGCCCCCGCTACTTGGAATGCGCGCCGCAACCCGAAAACCCCTTCTCCCGCTCTTGTTTCACCCAGACCAGTATCGCAGGCACTCAGCACTACAAGCTCGGTGCCCTCGAGATCCAGACCCGTCGCTTCATAGGCCGTCAGAATCCCATTGTCCATCCCCTGGGGAGCCGGTTTGCCACTGGCAATCCGGTTCGCTCCTGTGAAAACCAACCCCGAGCGAAGCATGGGGTCTTCCTTCAAGTGTTGGTGTTCTAGTCCAAGCGGGGCCGGGGTTGATGCAGCGCCGCACAGCGGCGCTTGATCCTCATCGGTAAGGAAGAAACCATGCGTGGCCATGTGCAGCACCCGTGGTCCATGGACACGCTTAACCACTTCTTCAAGGGCCTGGGCTTCAGTATGTTTTTCCACCTTCCAATTCTTTTTTCGAAGCAGATCGGCAACCTCATCGACCTCTATCTTCGTGCCTTCCCGTTGGTCCCAGGTCTGCGTTTGCAGATCGAGTGACCGCGTGCCACTGCTGGGCCCACGCGTTCCCCCGCTGGAGTTTTGGGCCGAGTAAGATGCCGTCGCGTGCTGCGGTGCCTTTTGCGGCTCGAGGAGCTGGGCCAATGCTTTTTCCTGGTCCGCATCAGTGATAGTAAAGAGCGGATCGCCGATGAGAACAGCGGTCTTCGCAGAAGAGGGATGTGGATCGCGCAAGAGATCACGCGTGCTCATGAGCATACGTATGTCCCCATACTTCTCAATGAGAGGTTTCCCGCTATCATCCGGCACCACCGCGAAGGAAACCTGATTGAGCACGCCATCCGGTGAAATATAGATGCGCTTGGCATCGCCGAGGGCGGGCTCGAGCGGTTTCCAGAAGGCGTCGTAGAAAGTTGGGGTGAAGGGAGCTGTCGAAGCGCGATTCGGATCGGTTGAGCAAGCCACGCAAGAGGGGTTCTTGCCGATCAACCTGCGATAATCATTGATCGGCCCGCATTCGAGCGTTCCCGCATCTCCTAACAGGACGAACGCCGGCGCAATCTTCATCTCCGGCGTAATTATCAGAGCCGCATAGTAGGATTTCTGCGTCCAACCATTACCGTCGTTGAAATCGAATCGCGTAAATTCAACGGCCGCCTCCCCCTCTTTCAGTCTGCCACGCACGCCTTGCCAAGTCGCCTTCGTTGTGTTCTTCTCGGCAGCGAAAGCAGGGGAGAGCTTGACCAGCGCACGCTCGAGGTCCCTTGCATCTTCTTCCAGCCGAGTGCGTCGTTCGAACTGTCTGCCCCGCTCTTCGGAATTGCCAGGGGCGACTTCCAGGCGTGCGATCTCCGTCCGTCGTTCGGTGATCTCGTTGAGGAGGTCTAGTTCCCTCTTCTTCCCACTCCTGGCGATTTTCGCCCTCATGGACGCTACGCTTGTGGCTACCATGCCCTTTTCCCAAAGTAGGGCATCATAGAATTTTCCCCCCAGGTCCGGGTACTGATCGTGGTTGATGTAGCAAAAGCTGAAGTATGAATAGAACACGCCAGTGACTGCGGATAAATACATCAGCCGCTCTTCCTCGCGCATGTAAGCGAACTGACTCTGAACCATTTTTGAGAGGATCGCCTGCCCTCTTTCAAAGTACGTCTCCGCCAGCTCCGGCCTGTGCCAGACCCAGTATAGGAATGCGAGGTTGTCCAGGACCGTCGCCACATTGGGATGGTCGGGTCCAAGTACCTTCTGATTGCCCTCCAGAGCCTTCTTGTAGAGTGATTCCGCTTCGCCGTACTTCCCCTGACTTTTGTAGACTCTCGCAAGCAGATTTTGGGTCTCAGCCACGTCATCGTCGTTCACTCCGGGTGCCGTTTGATAAATGCGCAGCGCACGCTCGAGAAGAGGCTGGGCCTCGTCGTAGTGCGCTTGCGCCCTGTCTAGTTCCGCCAGGCCGCTCAGGTCTGAGGCGACCATGGGGTGCTGGGCGCCGAGCACACGCTCATCAAGAGCGAGGGCACGCTCGAGCAGTGGCTTTGCTCTGGCGTAGTCGCCCTGTTTTGTGTACATGGACGCAAGGTTGTGCAACGAAGTGGCCAAATCGGGGTCGTCCGTTCCCAACGCGTTTTCAAAGATGTTGAGGGCGATCGCGCTTAACTCTATGGCGTCGAGATGTTTGCCCTGATACCCGATGCTCTAGTCGCAATAGTCCACCTGCCTCGTGAGCAGGCGCATTGGCAAAGGGACTGGCCCGGCGACAAGCGCGGGCTAATCAGGATTTATCCTACTATCATGTGCCGATAATCGGCGCGCGGCACGTGCACATTAGGGCAAAGCCAGCACAGGCAGAACCTTTAAATCCTAGCATACAACGTACAATCTCAACTGGTTATGACGCTTTCCAATCCTATTTTGAGAAGGCCCACAAAAAAACTAATCGCTCACGCTCTTACTTTCTTGGGAGAACAGGACGGTCCTTCTGAGAGGATGCTTAAAGGGCAACTTTATGATCTATTTGCCGAAAGCAAGAATCTGCTGAAGGCATACCTGGCGCGGACGCAATACCGAGAAGCCGGGAACGAGTCAGTCTGTCTATGCCTGTCGGTCTCTAGCGGCGCAGATGAGCCGCTCGTTGAGGAAATCCACTCCTTGTTCGCTCAGCTTTTCAACCGCGCAGTTCATCTGGACATTTTGTTTCTAAGTCCCAAACAAGAAGAACAAGTGGCTGCCGTGTGCAAACCGTTTTATCGACGAGCCCTAATTCAGTAGGCCCTCCCAAAGCTGACTCCTGGTTATCCGGACTTCCGGACAAACCCTTTCCTAGTAGTCGAATTATCCGCTAACCGCTTGAATCAGGCACTAGGGATGCAGCAGGCTGTGAGTAGCGGCTCTTTGCCCCCAGCACTGAGGCACAATCACGCAACATGTTAATCCTGCCCGGGGAGCCAACCTCAGATTTCTCAATCATTTGGATCTCGCGAGAACATTCGGTTTTGCGCCGAATGTTTTCGCGAAGTTATTTCGTGTGAACTGTGCCTCCGCAGCGCAATACCCAGTGCGGCAAACTATGTAACCCCCACGAGCCGAATCGGACGTGCCCGCGAACCCTGCGTTCTTCAGGTTGCGACCTCGCGTTGCAATTTCAGTCCGCGAAGTAACTGAGCGTTGACGGCTACGATGATGGTAGACGAGTTCATCGCAATTGCTCCGACACTCATGGGGATTTCAAATCCCCAGCGGACGAAGAGACCCGCGGCGACCGGGATAGCAACTATGTTATAAGCGGTTGCCCAAACGAGATTTTGGATCATTTTCCTGTAAGTAGCGCGAGACAATTCGATTGCTCCGACAACGTCGCGAGGGTCACTCCGCACGAGCACAATTCCCGCAGACTCAATTGCCACATCTGTTCCCGCACCTATTGCGATTCCTACATCTGCGGTCACCAGTGCCGGTGCGTCGTTCACACCATCGCCAACCATCGCGACCTTCTTGCCGCCAGCCTGAAAGCGTTTCACAGCCGAAGCCTTGTCAGCGGGTAGAACCTCCGCTTCGATCTCATCGATTCCGATGCGCCGAGCGACCGAATCGGCAACCGTCTTCGAATCGCCGGTGATCATGGCGACCCGGATACCGAGCCGATGAAGCTCCGTGACCGCTTCCCTAGATTCGGGCCGAATCTCATCTTCAATGGCGAAAGCACCGAGCGGTCTGCCTTCCGCAATGGCATAGAGAACTGTCTTCCCATCAGATGCCCATGCGATTGTCAGTTTTTCAACGTCTGGCGGCATGGTCACCTTGGCTTCCGTCAACAAACGGGGCCCGCCGATTTCGACACTCTTGCGTTCCACCAATGCCCTTGCTCCTCGACCAGGCAGCGCCTCGAAATTCGTGGCTGACAATCGGGTCACGCTTCGGCGCTTGGCTTCGGTTACGATTGCCTTAGCGAGAGGGTGTTCAGAGTTGGATTCGACAGCGGCAGCGCGTGCAACCAAATCATCCTCGGTAATTCCAGGTGCGGCCACCACTTCAGAAACCGCCGGAGAACCGCGTGTCAGAGTTCCGGTCTTATCGAAGATGACGATGTCCAGATTTTGCGCACGTTCGAGTGCGAGTCTGTCCTTAACAAGTAGCCCGTTTTGAGCGCCTAGCGATGTTGAGATCGCGATTACGAGCGGAATCGCCAGTCCAAGTGCATGCGGGCAAGCAATGATGAGGACCGTTGCCGTTCTGATCAGGGCGTGTTCTTTGTCGCCGGAGATCGACCAGTAGGTGAAAGTGGTTGCGCCAGCCGCGACCGCCACGTAAAAAAGAATTGCAGCGGCACGGTCGGCAAGAGCCTGCGCGCGAGAGCCAGAAGCCTGGGCGGTGGCGACGAGTCGCATGATTCCAGAAAGAGCTGTCTGGTCCCCTACTGCGGTAATCCTGACGCGAAGACCTCCGCGACTGGCAACTGTTCCGGCAATAACCTTAGAGCCTGCTCGCTTGAGCACCGTTTTGGACTCGCCGGTGATCATGGACTCGTCAACATCGGCAGTGCCTTCAACGACCGTGCCATCTGCAGGAACGCGGGCTCCTGGCCGCACAAGAACGATATCGCCAACGCGCAACTCAGAGAGCGGAACAGATTCCGTATCTGCGCCCTTTACGCGTTCGGCAGCGTCTGGAAGAAGGGCGGCAAGCGCATTGAGAGCGCCGCGAGCCTGGGAAATGGCTCGCATTTCGAGCCAGTGACCGAGGAGCATGATCGTAATCAGTGAAGTGAGTTCCCACCAAACGTCAAGCTCAAATAGGCCGAATGTCGCAGCGAGAGAAGTTCCAAATGCGGCTATGATCCCCAGGCTGATGAGAGTCATCATGCCCGGCTTGTGATCGGCAAGTTCGCCCCATGCCCCGCGGATGAAAACGAGTCCGCCGTAAACGAAGACGACTGTTCCAAGGATGGGTGGAATGAATTTTGAGCCCGGGAGGGTGGGTGCTGTGTACCCAAGCCAGTGTTGAATGTCGGTTGACCAAAATGCGACAGGGATGGTGAGAGCGAAACTCAGCCAAAACTTGTCGCGAAACATGGCAACGGAGTGCCCGGCGTGATGGTCATGGCTCCCGTGAATGCCGGACATATTGTGGCCCGTGTGTGGTCCGGTCATCTGCTGGTGATCGTGCTGCGTCATGTGGTTCATTGTGGGTCCAATCGCCCCAAACGGCGGTTCTATTCCGCGCCTGTCTTGATAGTCAGGGTCCCAGTGCGGAGCGGTCGCTCCTTCATCAATGCGAAGAACATGGGTACTAGAATCAGAACGTGAATCGTTGAGGTGATCATGCCTCCCACGATATGCGCCGCTATGGGCTTCATGACATCTGCGCCCACGCCCGTTTCCCACAGAATTGGGATCAGGCTTGCAAGGACCACGCAGACCGTCATTGGTTTTGGCCTCAAACGCTGAACCGCGCCCTCAATGACTGCTGCCTCGATGTCTTCACGCTTCAGTGGGGTTCCAGTCGCGAGGCGCCGGTCACAAGAGCCGTTTTACCTTGGAGCGTAGCCATTCTGCGTGGCCTCCCGATTCCGGTGAACTAAGCTTTAGCCAACCTGGTGCATCAGGCTCTTAGCGTCCTCAAAAGCCTGACGGCCTCGGAAGGCTCAGGACGGATCGTGTAGTCCGCATTCACATCGGCCGCACGAATGATCCCTTCCTTGTCGATCACGTATCGCGCGGGCATTGGCAATCGATATTCCGGCTCGTCATGAAACCTGTCCAGAGTGCTTCCAAACGATCTGTATAGGTCGCGCAAATAATCCGGCAGTGCGAACACAAGCCGGAACTGTTCTGCGGTCTTGAGGTGAAGATCCGTCAGAATGTCGAAGGTCAGGCTTAGCTTCTTGTGCACATTGCGAGTATAACGTTCACGTTCCGGAGTGAGCGCTACGATGCGCCCTCCCAGTGCCCTGACTTCTGAATCGATTTCTTGTAGAGCTTCCAGCTCCATCATGCAGTAAGGTCACCAGTGCCCTCGGAAGAAGCTAACGACCATGGGGCCATGGCGAAGCAGTTCGGCGGAATTCACCTTGACATGGTCTTGATTGAACAAGGTGAATTCCGGAGCGCGGTCTCCGACCTTCAGGGCAATATTCTCAAGGCCCGAAGCTTTAAGCGCGGCTGTGGCTCGATGCGTCGTTTCGATGGCGTCGTGGGGAGCGTTATATGGAGGAGCTCCGGATTCGAACGCCTTCTTGAATTCATCTAAACGAGATTGAAGACTTGCCATTGTCCTTTCGCCCCTTTCCGTCGTCTCGAGACTTTAAGATCTCGCACCGTGCTGCGTTTAGATTTGGGCCACACCGCCATCGACGAAAAGCTCTGTGCCTGAGACATAGCTGGCCTCATCGGACGCGAGGAATGAGACGGCTTTAGCGATCTCGTCTGGGTCTCCCAACCTGCCAAGCGGAACATTGTTCTCCATCTCCTTTTTCATTTTCGTGAGCGCCTCGCCCTGTTGCAGGCTCTCCAGTATCGGAGTATCGATGTGACCCGGGCTGAGCACATTCACTCTGATACGACGGCTCCGCAAATCATTGGTCCAGGTCCGGGCAAACGAACGAACGGCCGCCTTTGTAGCGCTGTACACACTCATGGCGGGAAAACCTTTGATATCGGCAATCGATCCAGTCAGGATGATCGACCCGCCGTCCTTCATCAAAGGAAGGCCTTTCTGCACGGAGTAGAAGAGTCCTTTCACGTTTGCGTCGAAGTGAAGGTCAAAAAATCCCTCATCCACAGTGCCGAACGAAGCCAGTTTCGCCACACCGGCGTTGGCAAAGATAATGTCAATCGGGCGATGGTGCTTCTTCACTGCGTCGTATAAACGGTCGAGGTCCGATAAGCTGGCAACGTCACCCTGTACGGCCGTCACGTTCTTTCCAATTTCAGCGACGGCAGCATCCAGCGCGTCTTTACGGCGACCGGTAACGAAAACGTGATCCATTCCCTCTTGAACGAAGCGCTTCGCGGTAGCCAGGCCAATGCCCGTCGACCCTCCCGTAACTACCGCGATCTTTCCAGCAAATTTCTTCGACATAACCAACTCCTTGTCTGGGCAAACGTTGTTGATTGCGCGCCAGTGAAATAGATCATGTGACGACTGATTCGATGCTTAGTAGGAACTGTCATCGTTGCTCCAGACGTCATTACTTAATGGCATTTCACCATCTCAAGGATTCGATGCCTTCTACATCGCCTCAACCAATACAGCCGGAGCGTCGCGGCTGGGCCGCCGATGAAGATTCGTGTCGAGGAACGTCGCGACGGCGTTACCACCCGGTTGACTGCACCGATGCGGTCTGCGGAGAGACGATGCTACGGGCGCCGCAAGATGCTGCTAGAACTTCGCTCATCGTCTTGCGCAACGGCAATGCCGCGGGCACAGCCGCCCCTTCCGCTTCCTTCGAGAATTTCAGACCCGCCTCCACTCCGTCCCAGTCGATAGAGATCACGTCGCCCAGGCTCACTTGTTCCGTCGCCAGCAAGCTCGCTAGTGGATACACCACGTGCCGCTCGATCGCCCGCTTCAGGTGTCGCGCTCCGTATTTCAAATCAGTCCCTTCGCGCAGCAGAAATTTCCGCGCCGCCTGCGTCACACGGAATAGAAAGCGTCCCTTGGCGGTCTCGAGCACCCGCTGCTGCACCATCCCCAGCTCGATCTCCAAGATCTGTTCCAGCTGCTCACCCCGCAGTGGATGAAAGACCACCGTCTTGTCTATCCGGTTCATGAACTCCGGCGCGAATTTCCGCTTCGCCGCTTCCGATGCCGTCTTCTCCACCTTCTCGTCCAGCCGCGGCGCCGAGTCAGCGGGCACCGTCGGTGCAAATCCCATCCCGCCGGTCATCAACTCTGTGATCTCACCGCCACCCAGATTCGAGGTCATGAAAATCATCGTCTGCGACAAATCCACACGCCGGTTGTCGCCCAGCGTCAGCGTCGCTTTGTCCAGGATTCCCAGCAGCAATTGCCACAGCGCGTCACTGTCTTTCTCGATCTCGTCGAACAGCAGGAAGCTGATCTTCAGCTTCTCGGTGTGATACTGCGCCAGCGCTTCCTGGGTGATCAGCGGATGCGTCTCGCGATGCCCCAGATATCCCGGCGGCGAACCGATCAATTTCGCAATCTCGTGCGAGTGCTGGAACTCCGCACAGTCCACTTTGATCACCGCTCGCGGATCGCCGAACAGCACTTCGGCCGTGGCTTCGACCACGCGCGTCTTCCCCGCTCCGGTCGGCCCGAGGAACAGCAGGTTCCCCACCGGCCGCCCCGGCGAATTCAGGCCGGCGCGAAACACCTGGTACAGATCCACCACCGCCTGCACCGCTTCGTCCTGCCCCACAATCTTCCCGCGTAAACCTGCTTCGAAGTCTTTCGAATCCGCGCTCCGCCTGCTTAGGTCAAGACCTATTGCCTGTGTCGCCATCGTCGTGCTCCTCTACCACTCTTCTGACCTTGTCAAAGTTAAATCAGAAGGCTGGAACCTTTAAGCCAGCTCGATACGTCTTTTCTCGGTACAACGGCCTTGATTCCTATTGGCACGAGTTGGCCGGAAGTAGTCGTTGAGAGTTTCTCGCAGCTTCATCCGCGCTCGTTGCAGTCGCGTCTTCACTGCAGATGGTGTGAGATCGAGAGCCTGCGCCGTCTGTTGCGTCGAAAGCCCTTCGACGTCGCGAAGTTGGAGGACCGCTCGGTGTGAGGGCTCAAGGTCGTTTATGGTTGCAGCCAAGATTCGCTGAACCTCTCGCTGCGAGTACCGCTGCTCCGGGGTCGCCGCTTGGTCTTCGATCTCGATTGGGTCGGAGGTACCATCAGCGTGTACGGGCACGTCGATCGAGACTTCGTTGGAGTGGCGCCGTCGAATCTTCATCAACGCCTCGTTGATGGTAATGCGCACGAGCCAGGTGTAAAAACGTGAATCTCCTCGAAAGTCAGCTAGATATTGGAAGGCCTTGACGAATGCGTTCTGCACAACGTCTTCGGCGTCCTCATGGTTGCGGGTGATCTTCCAAGCCAGGCGGAAGGCTCTCCTCTCGTAGTGTTCGACCAGTTGTTCGAATGCTGTATCGGAGCGCGTCTTCGCTTGGGCCACAACATCCCCTTCATCCCAGCGAGCAAAGGCGCCGGTCGATGGCACAGGGCCTGTCGTCGTTTCGATAAAGTGAATCATCTGAACTATCACTCCTTCCCAGTCTTCTGATCTCGCCGTCCCTAATTGCATTTCGGATTCCATTCGACAGCGTCCCTGAACTGCTGACGACATTGCAGTTCGGACCCAAATGCGACGATTGCGTTTCACTTAATTGCAATCAGGTGTTGTCGGGATGACTCGGCAGGATGACAGTGTCAAACCATCGACGCTCGTTGCGTTGGGCGACACGCTCATGTGCCCTTCATGTGCAACTGACGCACGACA
>Ga0307479_10002809_pt1 | contig 15792 bp, 14 predicted proteins | sample atmos_gasesECM4C_FD_203743 | JGI IMG/M metagenome (GOLD analysis project Ga0307479, IMG submission 203743) | Hardwood forest soil microbial communities from Morgan-Monroe State Forest, Indiana, United States - atmos_gasesECM4C_515 | ecosystem: Environmental > Terrestrial > Soil > Temperate... | reverse complement strand
TGGCAGGATATCGACAGGGTCGGTGCAGATTTTAGTTGACAATCGTGAACGCAGAGCAGTAAATTAACGATGTTAACTAAACATAGTTAACTTAGGGACCACAGTTATGGGAGTCAAAGAGAGACGGGAACGCGAGAAGTCGGAGACGCGGGACAAGATTCTCGACGCGGCCCGCGAGTTGTTCGTTACCGAGGGCTACGAAGGCGTCTCGATGCGGCGAGTGGCCGAGAAGATCGAGTACTCACCGACCGCCATCTACCTTCACTTTGCCGACAAGAATGAGTTGTTTCACGAATTGTGTCGCCAGGATTTTGCCCACCTGCAGCAAGTGATGACCAGCTCGGCAATGCCTTCGGATCCGCTGGAGCGGCTGCGGCAAATTGGGCGGAACTACATTGAGTTTGGCACGCGCTTTCCGCATCACTACGTGTTCATGTTCATGACGCCGCATCCTCTGCACGAACTGGATGAAGAGGATCGCGAGATCGTGGGTAATCCGGAGATGGACGCCTACGCCATGCTGAAGTGGGCGGTGCAGGCGGCGATTGATGCGGGATGCTTTCGGGAAGAGGTCCGCGATGCGGAGTTGGTATCGCAAACGCTCTGGGCGTCGGTGCACGGAGTGATTTCTCTGAACATTGCCAAGTGCAAAGATCCTTGGGTGGAATGGCGTCCCCTCCGGGATCGGGCGGAGATGATGCTGGATGTGACGCTGCGGGGGCTGGTCAGAAACCCGCTTCTCGCACAAGCCGCGAGAAATGAGGTACCCGAAAAATCCCCATCCTTTGACTCCGCTCAGGACAAGCTTTCCGCAAAGGACGCGAGAAATGGGGCACCCAGCGCGTATGAGACTCCTGACCTCCCTACGGAGGAGAAATAATCATGCCTCCCCTGGCGCAAAGAAATTTGTTTCATGACAAGGTGCGGCTGACGGTCACGCTGACGGGGATTGTGTTCTCGGTCGTGCTGATCGTGGTACAGCTGGGATTGTTTATCGGATTCACGACGGCGACCTCCAACCTGATTGATCACTCGGGCGCAGATTTGTGGATCACATCGAAGAACGTGCCGTACGTGGAGCAGGGAGTCGCCTTCAGCGAGCGCAAGTTGAATCAGGTGCGAGCAGTCGAGGGCGTGGCCGACGCGCAGAAGATCATTGCGCGCTGGACCCAGTGGAAGCGGCACGACGGCGGCCAGGATTCCGTGCAGATTGTCGGGATCAACGTGGACGACCGGCTAGAACGGCCGTGGAACGTGGTCGAGGGCCGAGTGGAGGACTTGAAATCTCCCGATGCCGTAATTCTGGACGAACTCTACAAGCAAAAGCTGGGCGTGACCCGCGTGGGCGAGGTGTTCGAAATCGGAGGTCATCGGGCGCGTGTGGTGGGATTCACCCGAGGGATCCGGTCATTCACGACTTCGCCCTACGTTTTCACCACGTTCAAGAATGCGCAGAACTACACCGCGCTGCGGGAAGACCAGACGATGTTCATCCTGGTGAAAGTGGCTCCGGGAGCGGATTTGCAGCGGGTGCGGCGAGAACTGCTCGAACACGTGACGGATGTCGAGGTATTCACAACCGCGCACTTCAGTCGGATGACGACCTTCTACTGGATGTTTACGACGGGCGCAGGCGTAGCGGTACTGATCGCGGCAGCGCTGGGCCTGGTGGTGGGATTCGTAGTGGTGGCGCAGACGATTTACGCGACGACCGTGGATCACATCCGCGAGTTCGGCACGCTGAAGGCGATGGGAGCTCCGAACAGCTACGTCTACAAAGTGATCATGAAGCAGGCGGCCATCAGCGCGGTCATCGGGTATGTGCTGGGCATGATCGTCAGCGCGTTCGTGGTGCATGCGAGCCAGAAGGGCGGGGCGGCGATCCTGATGCCGACGTCAATGGCGGTAGGAATGTTTTTTCTAACTTTGACCATGTGCGTGGGGGCGGCGCTGGTTTCGATCAACAGGGTAACCAGGATCGATCCGGCGATGGTGTTCAGAGGATGAGGGATCTGTTTGTCATTCAGCAAAGCGAGGAATCTGGTTTTTCTTTGGCGCATGCCAGAACCGAGGTTCCTCGTCGCCTCGCTCATCGGAATGACAAGAGTTAAGGAGACGTGAAGATGCAATCCGCAATCGCCGTTCGACAGCTCACTAAGAAATACGCAGAAGGCGCGACCGGCACGCTTGCCTTGCGCGGTGTTGACCTCGATGTGCATCCCGGCGAACTGCTCCTGTTGATGGGGCCCTCGGGCAGCGGCAAAACTACGCTGCTCTCGATCATGGGCTGCATTTTGACCGCGTCGTCGGGAAGCGTTCGTGTGGCGGGAAGGGAAGTGGTCGGCCTGAGCGAGAAGCAACTGCCGGCGCTGCGCCTCGAACACATTGGGTTCGTATTTCAGGGGTTCAACCTTTTTCCCACGCTGACGGCGGGCGAAAACGTAGAACTGATGCTGGATCTGAAGGGAATCTCGACCGCCAAGGCCAAGAAGCGGGCGCACGAATTGCTGGAGCAGGTTGCCTTAGGCGAAAAGTACGGCAGTTTCCCGGCAGACTTGAGCGGTGGCCAGAAACAGCGCGTGGCGATTGCACGGGCACTGGCGGGCGATCCGAGAATCATACTGGCGGATGAGCCGACCGCGGCGCTGGACTCGCATACCGGCCGCAACGTAATGGAGATGATGAGCGAACTCGCCCACCGGCGCGGGCGCGCGGTGGTGATCGTAACGCATGATTCGCGGGTGGTGAGTTTTGCCGACCGCATTGTGAAAATCGAAGACGGAGCGATTGCGGCTCCAGATGAGGCGGAGATGGTGCCCCCGGGCTTGCTGGCACACAGTGTGTCCCAGGCTGCGGTGGGTTTGGTTTGAACGTGGAATGCCAGACTTGATGAGGACGGGGGGTTTTTATGACTGGAGAATACTCGATTCGAACTCTGTTGCAGAGCCGCATTGCTTTGACGGTGGGGTTGGGCGTCTTTTTGCTAACTGCCTCCTTGATGGTGGCGTCGAGGCGCGCACATGAGACTGCGGCGGCTGCGGCTACCGCCTCGGCGAGCCACGACCCTCTTCCGATTGCTGGACCAGGACGCGTAGAGCCCTACTCCGAGGACATTAAGATTGGGTCGGAATTGAGCGGAAGGCTCAAGTCGGTGAACGTTGAAGAAGGAGACGCGATCCACCACGGGCAGGTGTTGGCCGAGCTCGAAAATGCGGATTATCGCGCGCAGGTCGAGTCGGCACGGGCCAACGTGGTGGCCAAGGAAGCGGTGCTGCGCAAGGTCATCAACGGCGCACGGCGGCAGGAGCGCGACGAGGCCTGGTCGTCGGTGAACGAGGCCAAGGCGGTCATGGAGAACTCGCAATCCGAATTGCACCGGCGGCAGGAATTATTTTCCGCGGGCGTGGTTTCGCGCGAGGAACTGGATCGCTACGCGCGCGAGGCCGACGTCGCCAAGGCCAAGTATGACGCGGCGGTACAGCAGCATGCGCTGGTCGATGATCGTGCGCGCGAGGAAGACCAGTCGCTGGCCGAGGCCGATCTGAAGTTGGCGCAAGGCCAACTTGCCGAGGCCGAGGCGCGGTACGAGAAGACATTCATCCGTTCCCCGATCGATGGCAGCGTGCTGCGCAAGCATCATCGCAGCGGCGAGAGCGTGTCGAATTCCTCCACTGTCCCCGACCCGGTTTTGACCATTGGCGATCGCAAGACGCTCCGCGTGCGCGTCGACGTCGACGAAACCGACGTGAGTAAGGTGCGCGTGGGGCAGCGCGCCTACGTGACCGCCGACGCATTCGCGAAACAGAAATTCTGGGGACACGTGGTGCGTGTGGGCCAGCAACTGGGGCCGAAGAATGTCCGCACCGACGAGCCTACGGAAAAAGTGGACACCAAAATCCTGGAGACTCTCGTCGAACTCGATCCCGGCTCGCAATTACCCGATGGTCTGCGGGTGGATGCGTTTATCGTGCCGGAGGGCGGGGAAGTAGCAGCCGAGAATCGCTGAGGTTCTGCAAGTCAAAATCCCCATCCTCCGGCTTCGTTCAAGTCAGACTTTCGCGCGAGACGCGAGGAGTGGGCAGCCGGAGTGCCAATCAAATAAACGAGCCCCTGTGGGGGCTTTGTGGGAGGAATCCATGACTCGGGAAGCTCGAATAATGGCTGGAGTTGTTCTTATCACCGTTCCAACGATCCAGTATGGCGGATTGTTCTTGCTCAAATCATTGCAGGACCGTAGCAGCCACTACATGGACAACGCCTTGCGCCAGAACTTTTTCCGCGCGGGTCATGCCCATGCGGGGGTAATAGTCATTCTTTCGCTGGTGTGCCAGCTGCTGGCGGATGCGGCGACGCTACCGCCTGCTTTGTTGTGGATGGTGCGGATCGGTGTGCCGGCTGCGGCGATCTTGATGCCGCTGGGATTCTTTCTATCGATGCCCTCACCCCAGGCGACTCAGCCCAATGGTTTGATATCGCTCATCTATGCCGGAGCCGCGGTGCTGGCTGTCTCCGTCATGACTCTGGGGATTGGCCTGCTCCGATCCCCCGCGATGTGAGCGACTTCACCGTGGGAGGCAGGCGAATCCGGTAAAATACAGGTCTTGACCGGACAGCGCTTTGACCTCTGATTTCATTTTTTCCATGGCATTGCTGGGATGGGCTGCCTCCAAGGGCATCGGGCCCTACATCCGCCAGCACTTTCTCGACACTACGTTTCGTGGTCTCTACCACGCCAATGCATTCGACGTAGCGCTGCTAATCCCGTATTTCATCGTGCTGATTCTGCTGGCAGGGTACGGGGCACACCGCTACGTCCTGGTTTATCTCTACTACAAGCACCAGAAAAACCGCACCACCGAACCGGCTGCGCGTTTTGAGGAACTGCCGCTGATTACCGTGCAGTTGCCGATTTTCAACGAGCAATACGTGGTGGAACGCTTGCTGGAGTCGATCTGCAAGCTGAATTATCCGCGGGAGAAGCTCGACATCCAGGTGCTTGACGATTCCACCGACGAAACCGTCGACGTGGCGCGGGACCTGGTGGAGCGCTACGCGGCGCTGGGGAATCCGGTCAGCTACCACCATCGCACCAATCGCCACGGATACAAGGCGGGCGCGCTGGCGGAAGGGATGAACACGGCCAAGGGAGAGTTCATCGCGATCTTTGACGCCGACTTCACGCCGCCGGAAAATTTTCTGCTGCGCACCATTCATCACTTCGCGGACCCCAAAATCGGGATGGTGCAGACGCGCTGGACGCACCTCAACCGCAATTACTCCTTTCTAACCGAAGTTGAGGCGATCCTGCTCGACGGCCACTTTGTGCTGGAGCACTCGGGACGGGCGCGCACCGGTCTATTTTTCAACTTCAACGGCACTGCAGGGATGTGGCGTCGAAAAACGATTGAAGAAGCCGGCGGCTGGCAGCACGATACCCTCACCGAAGATACCGATCTTTCGTATCGGGCTCAGCTCAAAGGATGGAAATTTCTCTACCTGCAGGATGTGGAGTGTCCGGCCGAGCTGCCGGTGGAGATGACGGCGTTTAAGACCCAACAAGCGCGGTGGGCCAAAGGGCTGATTCAGACCGGGAAGAAGATATTGCCGCAGGTGATGCGCAGTGACGCGCCGCTGCACACCAAGATCGAGGCCTGGTATCACCTGACGGCGAACATCAGCTATCCGCTGATGATTATGCTTTCGGTGCTGCTGCTGCCGGCCATGATCATTCGCTTTTATCAGGGCTGGTTTCAAATGCTCTACATTGACCTGCCCCTGTTCATGGCGTCGACGTTCTCGATTTCCAGTTTTTATCTCGTGTCACAACGGGAACTGTTCCCCCGCAGCTGGCCGCGGGCGTTGCTGTTTCTGCCATTTCTGATGGCGCTGGGGATTGGGCTGACCATCACGAACACGAAGGCCGTGATCGAGGCTTTGATCGGAAGAAAGTCGGCGTTCGCGCGCACGCCAAAGTATCGCGTCGTGTCGAGGGGGGACAGAGTCGGCGCCACCAAGTACCGCAAGCGGTTGGGATGGGTGCCATGGCTGGAATTGGTGATCGGCGCGTACTTCGCGCTGACTGTGTATTACGCCGTCGACAATGAGAATTACATCACCGTCCCTTTCCTGTTGCTCTTTGTTGTGGGGTACTGGTATACGGGATTAATGTCGTTGCTGCAGGGAAGATTTGGAGGGGCTGCGCTGCGGACTACGGCGCACACGAAACCATTTCCAGTGGGTGTGTAAGGAATTGCGGCCGTAACCTCTTTGCGCTTTCGTTCATCTTATGCGGATGGAGGCGCTAGCAAGCTACCTCTCTACGGGTGCTCCTGGAGGTTGTATGCGGACGTTTTTGATGATGGCGACTCGGGCGATGGGGCTGGGTGCAACTTCGTTTGCGGCGGACAATCTCAAGCTGAATCCACTCTCGATTACACCAGCGAGAGCCAGGACGGTCTCCTCATTAGCGGCAACCACATGGAAGCGGGGGCCGTTTCCAGCAAACCCACCTACGTGATCATGTATGGCGAAGCCTCCTATAACTCCCAACGGCAGGCGCGTCGCACGGTGAGCCTTTATGAAAAATACAAAGGTCGCGTGCAATTTGTGGTCGTCGACCTCGACGGCTACCTTTCTCACAGCCAGCAGGAACTGCGCCAAAAGTATTATCGTGGCAGCATCCCTCACGTGGTTGTGCTCAACTCGTCCGGAACCGCGATGCACGACCGCGCCGGAGAAGTCGACGAGGCGGTTATTTCCAACCTTCCCGACAAGGCTCTGCGCTAGAATTCTGGCCACCGCTTGACCGCTCAGATAGAATCCTCTCGCTGAAAGTTTGCATCCGGCACTGAGCGTCTATCCGGATGGAGCGAAGGAGGGTGCTATGTTGCTCTCGCGCAGAATGATTCACCTGACCGGTCTTGCGATCCTGCTGTTGCTCGTTCTCAGTTGCGGCTCGGCCCACACTTCCGACGAATTTTACGTGTTTGTCGCGGCGAATGTGCAGGTTCCCTACTGGAAGGCTGCAGCCGCAGGGCTTTCCAATGCCGCGTCGGCGCTGAAAGTGCGTTCTGATTTCGACGGCCCGCCGAGTTACGATTCCAAGGGCGAGCGCGATGCCTTGGACCAGGCGGTGCAAAAGAAGGCGACCGGCATCCTGTTGGCCGTGACCGATCCCGCCGTGCTCAAGCCCAGCATTGATAAGGCTGTGGAGGCGGGTATCCCGGTCATCACCATCGACTCCGACGCGCCCGCCAGCAAGCGCCTGTTTTTCATCGGCACCAACAACTATCAAGCGGGCTTTACCGGCGGTCAGCGCCTGGCCCAGGAACTGAAAGGCAAAGGCAACGTAGTGGTGTTCACCATGCCGGATCAGCCGAACCTGCAGGATCGTTTGCGCGGCTACAAGGACGCGCTCACTCGCACCCCCGAAATCAAAATAACCCGGGTCGTCGATATCCAGGGCGACCCGCGGATTGCATTCGACACTACGACACAGATCATCGGCAAAGAGCGCGACAAAGTGGACGGCTTCGTCTGTCTGGAAGCGCAATCGGGGAAAGAAGTCGCAGGCGTGCTGAACAGCTATCACGTTACCGGCAAAATTGTGATGGCGATGGATACGGATCAGGAGACATTGGACTTGATCCAGAAGGGCGGAATCGCAGCTACCATCGCCCAAAAGCCTTACACCATGGCCTTCGTCGGCCTACAGATGCTCGACGATTTGTATCACCATAAGCCCGCATCGCTCGACAAGGATTGGTCGAAAGACAACTACGCGCCCATCCCCAGTTTCGTGGACACAGGATCGGCGCTGATTGACAAGTCCAATGTAGATGCCTTCATGCAGGCGGGGAAGAATTTGACTTCGATCCCCAAATGAGAACTGCCACGCAGCTTGCCCGATGTGCTGAGCAGTGGGTGATGTCGAGCGTTTCCTGAGATTTCAACTGTGGAGGTGTCGGCATGCGATTGCTCGTAGGGGCAACGTTGCTGTTCTGGACTCTGGTTGCTACTCCCGCTGACGTACCTCCTGCCGCCGAACTGTCGGAGGCCGTGACTCGGATGGCCCGGATCGGGCGATGCGGTTCCCCCACTTTCTCACCGGTTGGAGAGACCTTGGCTTTCGTCTGCGACATGAGCGGTATACCGCAGGTTTGGACCGCTCCCTCCAAAGGTGGATGGCCCAGTCTTGTCACGACGCTGGACGATCCCGTGCAAGCGGTCGAGTGGTCTCCCACCAGCGATTGGCTCGCGCTCTCCGTCGCTCCGGGTGGAGGAATGAACACGCAGATTTACCTGGTTCGGCCCAATGGGACTGAGCTAAAACGTTATACACGCGGGGCCAAGGACAACAATTGGCTCGCAACTTGGACCCACGATGGCTCGGCTCTGATGATGTCGTCCAACATCCGCGACAGCGCTGCCATGGACTCTTACCTGCTATCCGTTCCCGAGGGAGAGATGAAGATGGTCGCCCAGAATCCGGGCATCGGGACCCTAGAGGACGTCAGCCGTAACAATCGCATTTCCCTGGTTGCCCGCATGAAAAGCCGCGGCAGCAACGATGTTTACCTGATCGATACCGGCAGCGGCAAGGAGACGAACCTTACGGCGCATGAGGGCCCGGGAGAATTCTCTGCAAAATTGTCGCCCGACGCTCACATGGTTTATCTATCTTCCAACAAAGATCGCGATTTGGTCGCCTTTGCCAAAGAAACCATCGGCGAGAACGGAGAGGCGGGAGCGATCAAAGTCGTGGCTGCTCGCGACGACGCCGAATTGGATAGCTTTACTATCAACGAGCAAGGCACGCAGGCTGCGTTGATTTGGAATGTGGCTGGAAAATCCGAGCTGTCATTGGTCGATCTCCGTACCGAGAAGACGATTCCCGGCCCCAGCTTGCCGGCGGAACTGGCGTTCTCGCCGAAGTTTTCGCGGGATGGAAGGCAACTGGCACTGGTCTTGAACGGCGCTGCCGCGCCTTCCGACGTATGGGTGCTCGATGTTGCCAGTTCTCGGTTCAACCAGATCACACACAGTCCGCACGCCGGGGTGAATTTCGCGGACTTAGTGCGCCCGAAACTCCTGCGCTACAAAGCCGAGGACGGTCTCTCATTGAGCGCTTGGCTCTGGTTGCCAAAAAAATGGAACGCTCCCGGCCCGGTGGTCTTCAGCTATCACGGCGGGCCCGAAGGTGAGGAACTGCCCGGCTTCCGCAGTGACTACCAGGCCTTGCTCATGGAGGGCATCGCCGTGTTCGCGCCCAATGTGCGCGGTTCGTCCGGATTCGGCAAGCGTTTCGTCAATCTCGATAACGGCGAACTGCGGGTCAACGCCGTCAAAGACATCAAGTCCTCGGCCGATTTTCTTGTGAGTGAAAAGATTGCCGATCCGCAACGCCTCGGCATCATGGGTGGCTCTTACGGTGGCTACATGACCATGGCTGGCATCACAGAATATCCCGATCTTTTCAAGGCAGGCGCCGATCTATTTGGCATCGTCAATTTCGAAACATTTTTCGCCCACACCGAACCTTGGATGGCGGCAATCTCGACCATTGAGTATGGCGATCCCAAGACGCAGGCGGACCTGCTTCGGCGCCTGTCCCCCATCCATAAACTGGATCAGGTCAAAGCTGCGACCATCGTCCTGCATGGTGCCAACGATACGAACGTTCCTGTCGTCGAGGCCGAGCAAGTCGTCAATAACCTCAAACAGCGCGGCGTTCCTGTGCAGTACGTTCTTTTTCCCGATGAAGGACACGGCTGGCGGAAGGTTCCCAATCGCATCCGTTCGACCGTTGAAATCACGCGTTGGTTCTCGAAGTACCTGGAAGCACCTGGAGCGCGCAATTGAAGCCCGTTTAGAGCCGCTTCAGCCGCATTCTCAGTTTCACGTCAGCCTCGACCGAGAACCCGGTATCGCGATCTTCCGCAAATCTGGCTTCCAGTTCGTACGCCTGCTTCTCCAGAGGAATTTCCTCGTAAGAGCCGCCACCTAGAAAACCGCGAACATATTGTTCTGCAAATCGCTGTAAGCCGAGATGCTTGTACTGAACGGCGTGGACGAGTTCGTGGAAAAGCAGAGCTTCGGTGAGGGGCTCGACATGCACAACGACATCCTGAAATGTGATGCCTGCCATCTGCGCGAACGGAGGGGCGTTGCGGATTCCGATCGCTTTTAATTTTGGATAAAACGAGGGTTCAGAAGCGCGCCCACGAATGAGCCTCACCTGGTCGAGAATGTCCGCTGGGAAGAACGGACCCAGGAGTCGCTTGTGCTCCGGAGTGACGGGGCGGGCGTTTGCCGCAAAATGGCCCCGCTGCTCTGCGATATACGCCGCGACCCAGCTGGAAAGCTCCGCGATTTGTTTCTGCGGCAACTTCATCCGCGGCATGAGTGGCCTAGGAAATGTATTCCCTTATGTACTCGTTGCGAGTGTGGGCCAGGCGGCGGACGTCCCCATCGAAGATTACTCTGCCGTCGCGCAGAACCAGGAAACTCATGGGCACGTCGCAATACTGACCGCGGGGCAGGGCCCGTACCTGGTTGGTCTGCTTGTCAAACTGGTGCGTCGCCATAGTGAAAGCGTCCTGCAGGCGGTGGGTGACCAGCAGGGAACTCGTCTTGTACACATCGCGCTGCTTCATGATGAGATCGACGATCGTGTTGGAAGTCACGGGATCGAGGCCGCCGGTGGGCGAGTCGTAGAGCAGCAATTCCGGCTGCGTGATGATGGCGCGGGCGATGGCCACGCGCCGCCGCATGCCCCCTGACAGTTCCGACGGGAACATGTCGAGAGTGTGCTCCAACTGGACGAAGCGCAGGGCTTCGCGCACCCTGCGATCCGCTTCGTCATCGTAAACTCCGTGTTCTTCGATGAGGCGAAAGGCGACGTTCTCGCGCACGGTCAGCGAATCGAACAGAGCACTCTCCTGGAAGACCATGCCCAGGCGGCCACGCATCGGAAACAGGTCCTGCTCGCGCATGCTGCTGACTTCGTTGCCCAGCACGGTGATCCGTCCGGAATCGGGTTGTAGCAGGCCGAGGGAGAGTTTCAAGATCGTGCTCTTGCCGGCGCCAGCGACGCCGAACAGAGCCTTCGTTTCCCCGAAGGGAAGACGAAAGGAAACTCCGCGCAGGACATGATTGTCTTCAAACGAGAGGTAGACGTCTTCGAACACGATAGCCGCGTTGGCGGGTGGTTCCTCGGCGCAGGCGGCTTCGTCGATCGGCAGGGTGGGCGAGGACATAGGTCACTTATAAGACAGCACGGAGATTAACAACTTGGTAACAAAGAAATCAGTGACCAGAATCAAGACTGACGCGGCCACGACGGCCTGGGTGGTCGCGCGGCCCACACCCTGTGTCCCGCCGCGCGCCGTAATTCCATAGTAGCAGCCAATGGTCGCAATGATGAAGCCGAACAGAGTCGGTTTCAGCAAACCCATGAAGACATCCTGAAAGACGAGCACCTGCCAGGCGTTGCTCCAGTACTGCCGGGCATCGAGACTGAGGAACAGCTTGGCGACCATGAGCCCGCCGGCGAGTCCGACCAGGTCCGAAAGGATGCTGAGGAAGAACAGCATGAAAACCGTCGCCGTGACGCGCGGGGTGACCAGCTTCTTCATGGGATCGGTGCCGAGCGCGCGCATGGCGTCGATCTGCTCGGTGACGACCATCGACCCCAGTTCGCTGGCCATGCCCGATGAGTTGCGTCCGGCGACCATCAGTCCGGTCAGCACCGGCCCCAACTCGCGCACCATCGAGGTGGAAACCAGTTGCCCGATCAGGGTGATCGAACCGAACCGCTGCAGAGTGTTGGCCGTTTGCAGCGCCAGCACGCCTCCCGTAAAGAATCCGGTCAGCACCACGATGGGCAGCGAACCTACCCCAATGACGTCGGCCTGCTGGACCATGTCTCCAACGTAGAGCGGCTTACGGAAAAGGTTAGCCACGGCCTGCACGGCCAGCAGGGTGTAATCCTGAACCGACTGGATTTTCTGCTTGGCAAACTCCGTGGGCGAGGTCAATTGCATGCGGTTCGACAGTCCGGCTTCGCGATTGCTTCGCAGAAGTGCCGGCTTGACCGAACTATAACAGAGAAAGCTGTCAGCGATCAGCCGTCAGCTGTCAGCTAGAGTGGTTCCCTGGCCCGCGCTTCCTACCAACCAGTGCAACACGCCGATAGTGCCACCTGAGCCGTGCGATATTCGTCACGGACTACTAAGTGCAGGCACACTATCATTCTGTACACGGGATCTGCGTATAACTTGCTTGTGCTCAGCTCTCGCGAACTGTGAATCAGTATTGGTTTGGCTGTTTGTCGCCAAATCGCCATGGCACCTTTGACCCACCCCGGGTTCTGGGCGTAAGCGCTCGATTGCGTCAACAGCGAGCGAACGCGTTAGAGCCTCTGGCGCTCGTCTTCCCGGGCGGTGCCTTCGTCCCGCGAGAGTTGCCGGCTGCTCTTCTGCTCGTACATCAGCGCGTCGGCCGAGGCTAACAGGCTTTCAAGATCCGAAGTCTGCGGCCCACCACCGCAAACTATCCCCGTACTGAAAGAGAGACGATATTTACGACCTGACGCACTATTGCAAGCGGATAAATTCTGCTGAATGCGACTGGTGACGCTGGCAATCTTGCTTTCCTCTGCCTCGGCAATGAAAGCGGCAAACTCATCCCCTCCAATTCGGGCAAGAATGTCGGATTCCCGGAAGGATTCTCTCAGCACGAGCGCAGCGTCCACCAGGGCACGATTCCCTTCTTGGTGACCGTACGTGTCATTGATTCGCTTCAAACCGTCCAGATCAACAAAGGCTATGGAGAAAGCCTCCGCAGTTCGCTTAGCCAGCTTCATGCGATGCGTGGTGAGTTCAAAGAATCCCTTGCGATTGTAGAGTCCGGTAAGATCGTCAATCAGGGAAAGGCCCTCCAGGAGCGCGTTCGATTTGGCCAGTTCCTGCGCCTTCAGAGCTAGCTCTTGCTCCACGATCTTGCGGGCTGCAATATCCCGTTCGAGTTCCTCGTTCGCCCGTTTGAGTTCGGCAGTCCTCTCTGCCACTAGTTCTTCCAGGCGGACCCGATATTCCCGCAGTTCTCTTTCGACGCGCTTGCGCTCCGTAATATCGCGGGAAATTCCCATCGTGCCGATGACGGTTCCTTTACTATTTGTCAAAGGCAACTTGGTCGTCAGGACCCAAGTCTCCCGCCCATCCGGCCACGTTTCTTTCTCTTCTGCCTCAATGATGGGTTGACCGGTGCGGATGATGTCCTGTTCGTCACCAAATGCCTGTTTCGCATGCTCATCACTGAACACATCAAAATCGGTTTTATTGATTGCTCTGGAGGCATCGCGGAGTCCAAATTTGACTGCCAGTGACCGGCTGATGCGCACAAAACGGCTCTTGCGGTCTTTGAAGTAGACCCCGTCTGGGATATGCTCCAGAAATGCGCGGAGCAGATCCTCCTGGGCAACTCGTGGAATTAGCTTCTTTGGCACACAAAGCCCTCTTAGACCGTTGGCCGCACAGCTAGTATTTCGTGGAACCCTGCGCGAGATTGTAGTCCCTTTAGAACCAATGTAAAGCAAACGCGGCTCTGACGGGCCACTATGGTCACCGGTGGCTGATGACATCGGTGATGCCCGCCTCCACCAGAAATCAAGTGCCGCGCCTACGACTCTGCGAATGGCAGGGCGTCGCGTACCCATCATCCACTCAACTTCTGCTAGAATGCGTGCCGTGAAAAGACGAACATTGCTCCAGGCGCTTCCTGCGGCGACATTGCTTCCGTCATCCCTTTGGGCTGCTTCTCAGCAAGACAACGCCAACCCTGCCCAAGCGGCAGCCGTTTACGAACTTCGGGTCTACCATGCGGCTCCAGGAAAATTGGGCGATCTGCATACACGCTTCCGTGAACACACCATAAAACTCTTTGACCGTCACGGAATGAAAAGCGTTGCTTATTGGACGCCCCTCGATGAACCGGACAAGAGCAACACCCTGATCTACATTCTTCAGCACCCCAGCCGGGAAGCGGCAGCCGCCAACTGGAAATCCTTCCAGGACGACCCGGAGTGGAAGAGTGTCAAAGAGAAATCCGAGGCCAATGGCAAACTCGTGGAAAAAGTTGACTCCACCTTCCTCGCCCTAACCGACTTCTCCCCGCGATTGCGCTAAAGGAGGGATCTCCGTATCTTCCGCGCAATACAAAGAAAGCCGCCCAAACGCCGGGCGGCTCGTGTTTGATTCGGACTGCGCTCTTCAAAGGTCCATCTCACTACACTTAACAAATCCGGGAAGGATCACAAGTGGTGCGGCCGTCTGAGTTCTATCCCCGGCTGCGGGTTTTTGTTCGGGGGAGGCGCTGGGGCGCTTTGGCCATTCCCGCGCAGTGCGTTCCGCTCGTGCGGCGGTTTTAGTGTCGTACCTTTGATGTGGTCGAACGGTACCGTCGGCGCGAAAGTGGGCAGGTTGTGCGCGCGCACCCTGGTGACCGCCTCGAATCCGGACGCGAGCGTGATCAGCTTGGGTTCACTGAACGCCGTGCCAAAGAAGCTGATGCCCATCGGGGTCCCGAACACCATGCCTGCCGGAACCTGCACAATGGGATAACCTTCGGGCGCGGCGAGGCTCGACGTGCCAAAAATGAAGTGATCGCCGTATAGCAGGTCAGTGGCCCAGGCGGGGTTATCGGTTGCACTGACAATGGCGTCGAGATTGAACTGGCTTAGCGCAAGGTCGATGCCGTTGACTCCAAGATTTTTGTCCTCGGCCAGCGCCTGGTTGTAGGTCACGCCTCCGAACGCCGGCTGGGGGTCGTTGGGTCCGGTGGCGAGGCCATTACAGAACTCCCAGAGGTCCTGATTAAAGAACGGCATCTCCTCGGCGGCGTGGCTGGCGTTGAAAGCTATGGCGTCGCTCAGCGTTTTGCCCGCCACTGGGACACCGACCCGGGTGGCGAAATATTTCGCGAGATCGTCGCGGAAATCGAAGCAGAGCACTAGGGTCTCGTTGTTTGCGGGAGGGAACGTGAAGCCAGCGGCGTCCAGATCGATGACGGTAGCTCCGGCGTTCGAAATCGCGGTGATGGCATCTTCAAACTGCGCCAGCACGAGAGGCGGCGTAGGCACGAGAGGATCAAAGCCAGCGAGCCCTACGCGTGTAACGCCGATGCGCGCCCCCTGCAGGCCCTTGGGATTGAGGAATTTCGTGTAATCAGTGGGAATGTTGGTTGGGCGAGGAAAGCGTCCCTGCCATCCCAGGGGCACGCCACCGGTAGCAGGATCGCGGCCGTCGTAGGTGCGGCTCTGTACCACCCCCAGGGCCACCGCAACATCGGCCACGTACCGTCCATGCGGACCGAACGTGTCTTGCGTGTGGGAAATCGGCACGATGCCCGCGCGGCTGGTCAGGCCCACCGTCGGTTTGAGGCCGACCACACCATTCGCATTCGCAGGGCAGACAATGCTGCCATCGGTTTCCGTCCCGAACGACACTGCGGAAAAGTTCGCCGACACCGCGGCACCCGATCCGGAACTGGAGCCGCATGGATTGCGATCGATGCCATAGGGATTATTCGTCTGCCCGCCCCAGCCCGACCACCCGCTAATCGATTCGAAGGAGCGGAAATTCGCCCACTCCGACAGGTTCGTTTTTCCCAGAATCACCGCGCCACCGTCCCGCAGGTTCTCGGCAACCGTCGAGTCGATCAGCGCCGGCTTGCCCAGCAGCGCGAACGAGCCTGCCGTAGTCTGCATCTTATCGCCAGTGTCTACATTGCCCT
>Ga0307479_10002807_pt1 | contig 15795 bp, 12 predicted proteins | sample atmos_gasesECM4C_FD_203743 | JGI IMG/M metagenome (GOLD analysis project Ga0307479, IMG submission 203743) | Hardwood forest soil microbial communities from Morgan-Monroe State Forest, Indiana, United States - atmos_gasesECM4C_515 | ecosystem: Environmental > Terrestrial > Soil > Temperate... | reverse complement strand
CTCTGGCGCACGTAGACCGCAAAGTAGAATCGATAGCTATCGGCCTTTTCCGCGAGGGCACTGAGGGCCGCAGCATGGACGGTACGATTCTGTATTTCAAGTAGCTGTTCGTTTTCGAAACGATAGACAACGCGGAACAATCCTTCGCGGGTTCCAGACACGACAAAAGAACGAGCACGATCCTCTGGTGTTAAGCGACTTCCAAACGAGGCTGCCAAGGCATCCTTCGGTTCGACCTCAAGTCGAAAAATGCGTCCAAGAAAAAACCGAAGACGGAACAGCGCGCGGGCCATTGCCGGAAATCTGTTGATCTCAGCATCGGCTGCGTCGCACCCGCCCTGACTCGCCCGGCGAAGAAATTCAGAAAGGGTAACGCCGCCGCGGTGCGCAGGTAGGTCAACCGCCCAAACGTCGTGCAGCGGGACGTCGGCGAGAAACGTATGCACGCGAAGCGGTAGCGCGCGAAACTCTGTTGGAGAAATCTGCGGCATCTTTTATTCTCAATACAACACTCTTATCCGGCGGCTTTGGACTTCCCTGCTCCCAGCAGCGTGATTACTTTGCCGCGCAGTTTCACGACGCCCTTGAGCGCGCCTGTGGGCATTCGTAGAATCTCTTCGAACAATCCGGTCATGGCGGTCAGGAATTCGAGCATGCTTTCAAGCCGCTCCCGGGTGTAGGCGTCGTTCGGCGCATTCGCTTTCAATTCCTGGAGGCACTCCGCAATCGCATGCAGAGTGGGATCGATCTCGCGCCGCTTGCGCTCTTCCGAAACGATGCGAAAAATCTCCCAGACATCTTTGATTGACTCAAAATGGTCGCGCCGGTCACCGAGCACGTGCACCACACGCACGATTCCCCAGCCCTGCAGCTCGCGCAAGCTGGTGCTGACGTTTGAACGCGCCACCGCCAGCGTCGTCGCAATCTCATCCGCCGGCACCGGCCGTGGTGAAAGAAACAGCAGCGCATGCACCTGCGCCACGGTGCGGTTGATGCCCCAGCGCGTGCCCATCTCTCCCCAATGGAGGATGAATTTCTGGGCGACAGGAGTTAGCGGTGTTTTTGTTCTTTCGCTCATTTCTGTACATACAGAACATACAGTATAGATAGCTGGTTGTCAAGCCTTTTTTCCTTCTGCCCTGCCAGCACCGTGCTTCCCTCGGAGTTGTCATACAATCCTCTGGCAGTTAAACGGAAACCGAGGGGACCGGCGGCGCCAGATAAAAATGACGAAATCCTCCAAGATTGATCTTGTAGGTGTGGGGCTCAACGCCACGGACACGCTGATTCCCCTCCCTCAATTCCCGACTTCGGGTTCCAAGGTCGAGGTCCGCTCCGCAAACGTGTTGCCCGGCGGACCCGTCGCGAGTGCCGTGGTCGCCTGCCAGCAGTGGGGGCTGCGGACCCGCTATGTAGGTAAGGTAGGTGACGACGGTGCCGCCGCGATCCACCGCTCGGAATTTGCACGCACCGGCGTCGAGGCGCATCTTTTCACCGCGCCAGGTTGCGCCAGCCAGCAGGCGTTCATTCTTGTGGACGATTCGGGCGAGCGCACCGTGCTCTGGAAGCGCGACGACCGCTTGACCCTTCGATCGGAAGAGTTGGACCGCGAATGGATTGTGGATGCGCGCGCACTTCACGTGGACGGTCACGACACGGCCGCGGCCACGACAGCGGCCCGCTGGGCTCGCGCTGCCGGCGTGCTGGTGGTCGCGGATGTGGACAATCTCTATCCGGGCTTTGAAGCGCTGTTCGAAAACATCGACTATCTAATTACGAGCAGAGATATTCCGGGCCGCCTTACAAGCGAACCCGATTTGCGAAAGTCACTTCCCGCGGTGCGCAGCCGCTTTGGGTGCCGCCTCACGGCTGCAACGCTGGGCCACGATGGAGTGCTTGCCAGGGATGGGACTCACTTCCGCTATGCGCCTGCCTATCAAGTGAATGTCGTTGACACCACAGGCGCCGGCGATATTTTTCATGCTGGGTTTATCTATGCTTTGCTGCAGGGCTGGCCGCCACAGCGACAACTGGACTTCGCCTGCGCCGCCGCCGCACTGAATTGCGCATCAGTCGGGGCAAGAGGCGGCATTCAGCCTGTGGAATCAATTGAAAAACTGATGGCGACAGGCGCCCGGCATCCAGCTGCCTATAACATAGCTGCCTCTCAGATGACTTCCCGCTGAAGCTTGCACGCTTTATTTCAATTTTGCTGGTGCCGGCGCATTCGAGCTGGTGATTTTGTTCGGTCCTCTAGATGGTCTCTCTGATTCTCAATTCCAAACGGCCAAGAATCATTGGACCTGTCCCGCGGCTTCGGGTTGCATCGCCGGCACCAGTTCGGGAATGTCAATGCGGATCATCGTGCCTTCGCCCGGCCGGCTCTGAATGTCCAGGAGAAAATCCGCCCCGTAGAGCACGCGCAACCGCTCGCGAACATTGCTCAATCCAATTCCCTCCACATAAACGTGCGGCATCTTTTCCTCGGAAATACCTACGCCGTTGTCTTCAATCTCGATGTGCAGCCGTCCGTCGTGGTTCGTGGTGCGCAACTCGATCTTTCCACCGCCGATTTTCGGCGCCAGGCCATGCTTCAGACAATTCTCCACGATCGGTTGCAGCAACATGCTCGGCACAAACGTTTCCAGAGCTGCGTAGTCTATCTGCTGCACAATCTCCAGATTGTCCTTGCCGAACCGCGCCACTTCGATATCGAGGTAGTCGTCGATGAATTCCAGTTCCTCGCGCAAGGGCACGAACGTCTCGTGCTTGCGAAGCAACCGCCGCAAGATATTGCTCAGCTTCAGTACTACACCGCGCGCCGCGTCCGGATCGAAGCGAATGAGCGACGTCACCGTATTCAGGGTGTTGAACAAGAAGTGCGGATGGATTTGCCGCGATAGCGCATCCATGCGCGCTTTCAACAGCAACTGCTGGTGCCGTTCGAGGTTCATCTCGATGCGCGTGTTGTTCCAGATTTTCAGCGGCGCCGCTACCGACATCAGCGTCGCGATCACCACCAAGATCAGCCACCAGTCCCATCGCGCGTCGATCGCAAACAGCCATTGGGGTTTCGTGGCCATTACGAGCGCCACCCGGCCGAGCTCCAGACCGACGCACGCCGTTAGCGGCAACATTTCCCAGGAAATTTCCGCTCTTCGCACCAACCGCACGGCCGCCCTCGGAATATTCAAGAATGTGAACGGGCCAAAATTCCAGAGGTCCTCTTTGTTGGGGATCGCTTGCCGGATTAATCCGCCCAGCAGGCCCGCCGCCGACGCAGCCGGCATGGCCAGCCATTCGTGTGCCATCAGCGCCGGAATCGTGATGATTGCTCCGCCGATCGGGCCGACCACGCGCCCGCCCAGCAGGCCCATCAGGAACGCACCTTCCAGCGATCCGTCGGCGAACCGGTATTGGATTCCAACCAGGCGCAGCGTGACCCCAACAATCAGCGGCGGCGTCAAGAACAGCATCAACTTCAGTTTTTGGTCCGGATCGCGCTCCTCCGTAAACAACACGCGACGAAACGTGTTCCACCGCGCCAGCAGCGCCGCGATCGAAGAGGCCACACCCACCTTGAGGAGCAGCGTAAACAGCAGGTCTTTGACTGAGGTCAGAGTATCCATGACGGAAGCGCGGCTTGCCTCCGTTAACGCTAGCCAATCCATTCCGCGAAGTAAAGCGCTTCCGGGCCTCCGCGCAACGGGTTCGTCGCCCGGGAGCGATTTTTTCACTTTTCCCGTACCTGCTATACTGCTCGTTTCCGATGAGCAGAAAATCACAGACGGGTAAGTCTTCGAACAAAAAACGTTCCGCGGTTCAGAAGATCGCGCAAGCAGACCTCCCGACTCGATATGGACGGTTCACAATTTACGGTTTTTCCGGCCGCGACCCGCAGGAAGAAGCCGTCGCTCTGGTTCGCGGCAATCTTCGGGGCCCTTTCGGAAAGAAGACGGCGCCTCTCGTTCGCGTGCATTCCCAATGCTTGACCGGTGACGTCCTGACTTCGCTTCGTTGCGACTGCCGCGCCCAGCTCGAGCTTTCACTCCGTAAAATTGGCCAGGCGCATTCTGGTGTTCTCCTCTATCTGCCGCAAGAAGGCCGGGGAATCGGACTGATGAACAAGCTCCGCGCATACCAGCTCCAGGACGGCGGCATGGACACTGTGGAAGCCAACGAGACGCTGGGATTTGCGGCCGACGCGCGCGACTATGCCTTTTCCGCACAAATTTTGAAGCAGCTCGGGGCAACAAAAATCCGGCTCCTGTCCAACAACCCCGAAAAAGTCCGCCAGCTCAAAAGCGCCGGCATCCGCGTGCTCGAGCGCATTCCTTGTCAGCCGCGCGTTTCGAAAACTTCACGCGCCTACCTGCGCACAAAAAAGTCCAAGATGGGTCATTTGCTCGGCAAAATCTGAAGTAGCATCCACAGCATGAGTGTTCGAATCATCTCCTGCGGAAACCACTTTCATCCCCCTGTAATACAGAGCATGTCGACTTTTCTGTTTCCCCAGAAGAACTGTTCGAGCTTTATCTCAACTCAAAGAAGCACGCCGCCGCCACCGGCGCGCCCGCAAAGTTAAGCCGCAAGATCGGCGGGGCATGGCACGCGCATAGCGGCATGATCGGCGGCAGGAATCTTCTGATCGTGCCTGGACGGGTGATCGTGCAGTCCTGGCGCGCTAAATTCTGGAACAAAGAGGATATTTCCATCCTCATCCTGAAATTCCTCAAAACACGAGTTGGCACTCGGGCGGATCTCGTTCATGCGGGGGTGCCTTCCTACGATCAACAGGGTGTGAGAGGTGGGTGGCCTAAGTATTACTGGAAACCCTGGAAAAGGTATCTGGCGTCAGCGAAATAATTGCTCCGCTGTGTCACTTACCTTAGTGAAAGATCTAGCGCCGGTTCCTGGGATGCCAAACCCTCCGTAGGAGCGATCACTCGTACCGCAGGGCGGCCATAGGATCGACTCTTGTGGCGCGCTGAGCCGGCAGGTAGAGAGCGGCGAGAGACACGCAGCCGAATAACAGTGTAACAATCGCTAACGTGGCTGGGTCCGACGTGCTGACCGCATACACCAAGCTCGATAACGCCTTGTTTAGCCCCAACACGCTGAGGATACCGAGCGCTAGTCCTGCGAGGACCGGCTTGATTCCATCTGCGATCACCATCCTCAACACGTGGCTACGCCGAGCACCCATCGCCATGCGAACGCCTATTTCATGTGCCCGCTGTTTTACGGAATAGGAGATGACGCCGTAAATTCCAGCGGCTGCCAGAGCGAGCGCTGCAATCGCAAAGACGGACAGCAGCTGCAGATTGAAACGCCGAGGCGCGATGGTGAGTGAAAGATACTGATCCATCGAGCGGACATTCGAAGCGGCCACATCGCCGTCCACCCTACGGACCTGCTCCCGAAAAGCGTTGGCTAGAGCCAGTGGATCTCCGTCTGTTCGCAATACCCAATACTGATTGTTCTGAAGCTGGACCACTGCGTCTTCGTGTGTTTGGCGGAGAGGTATGTAAACGTCGAAACTCGGCGCGGCTTCGAGCCCCCTGTCCTTGACATCGTGAATTATTCCGACTACCTCCGCCTCCCGCGGTTTGGAGTCGTTGTCATCGAGCATCACGTGAGCGCCGACCGCTGCCTCCTTGGGCCAGTAGCGCTTGGCCAGGGTTTCATTGATGTGGCAGACCAGCGGGGTGCGATCTGTATCACTCTCGTTGAACTCCCTGCCCGCCAGGAGTGAAATTCGCATGGCCTGCAAATACCTCGGGCTGACGATGCGATATTGCGCTTGGGGAACCTCCTCCTTTGAAAATGTGCGACCAACGATGGTAAAGGGAATCGACGCGACTTGGCGGCTCAGTGGGAGCATTTGGATTACACCTGCGGCCGATACTCCAGGAAGCGTTTGGACACGGGGAAGCAGCGCATCGTAGAACTGCGTTACGTCTGCCAGATGAGGATAACGGGCTTTTGGAAGTGATAGTCTAACCGCGAGAACCCCGTGTGGATCAAACCCGGTTTCTACTGTCTGCACCTTGGAAAAGCTTTTTAGTAATACCCCTGCGCCCGCCAAGAGAATAAGCGAGAGGGCTACTTCGACAATCACGAGCCCAGTTCGGAGCGCTTTTCCTCGAGGCCCTTCGGTCGAACCCCGCGCTCCTTCGTTCAACTGTTGGGCCAAATCGCCGTGTGAGGTCGCCATAGCGGGCGCCAAACCGCTGGCGACGGCCGCCACAAGCGAAACGAGGATGGTAAAGGTAAGCACCGGGGCGTCTAGTCCGATCTCTCCCGCGCGAGGGATACTTGAAGGACTCAATACAACCAATCCCCGTATGCCAATGGGCGCTAGTAATGCACCCAACGCCCCTCCCCCGATCGCCAGCAAGGTGCTCTCCAGTAGAAGCTGCTTGACGACCCGCCGGCGCGTGGCGCCAAGGGCAGAGCGTATCGACATTTCCCTTCGCCGCCCGGCGGCACGTACTAGATTGAGATTCGCGAGATTGGCGCACCCGATCAAGAGCACAAACCCTACCGCTCCCAGGAGCACCCAGAGAGCCCGGCGGTAACCACCGGTTATTTGGTCGCGCATTGGTGTCAATTTCACGCCCATCTTTCGCGCGTTCGCATCAGGAAATTGTTCACGGAGTTTGCGGGCCAACGCATTCATCTCCGCTTCTGCGCGCTCGGATGAAGCGCCCTGTCGAGTACGACCTACCAGCGTCAGAAAATTCACTGTGTTTCGGTTCTGACGCCAGGGATCAGCGTCGGGTACTAGAGGCACCGCCAGTTCCGCGTCCGGGATTGGGAAGAAGAAACTCGGAGGCAGAATCCCAACTAAGGTATAGCTTGCACCGTTAAGTTCGAGGGGCTGACCGACAAGGCTAGGGTCACCGCCAAATCTCCGCTGCCAGAGCCCGTAGGTCATGACCGCAACGCGTGGAACTCCCGGGCGATCATCCTCCGGTTCGAGAGTGCGGCCGACAGCCGCGTTGACGCCGAGAGTCTCAAACAGGTTTGCCGAAACACGCACGCCATTCAGTCGTTCCGCATCACCCCGGCCCGTTAAGTTCGCACTCCAATTACCTATCGCAGAGAGCGAGTCGAGGGAGTCGGTGTGGTCACGGTAATCGAGGAAGTCTGGAAGCGAAAATGGAGCATCATTTCGGTCTGGCCGTAGCGCCGTGATCCAGAAGCTGCAGTCCGCATGCACAAAGGGAAGCTGCCGCAAGAGGACAGCGTTGACCACACTGAATAACGCGGTATTTGCGCCAATGCCGATCGCCAGCGTAAGCAACGCTACCGTCGTGAAACCCGGGGATCTGCCGAGCAGTCTCAGGCTGTGCCGTACGTCCTGCCAGAAAGAGGTCATTGGCCCTCCTCCGAAGGCGGGTCTCCAGTCAGTCTCGCACGTTCCTTTCCAACGGGGAAAAGCGGAAGTGAAGCGAAGCGCTCGACTTAATGTGACGCGGCAACCAATGGTAGCGGCTCGGTGTCCGATTGTGGGATGGCCGCCCCCGAGAACGGACACATCTTCTCACCCGGAGTCGCGGCGCAATCGCGCCTCGTGGCTTTCGCCGTCCCAGTTAACCGAATCGGGCTACCCGAGACTAGCTCAATACCTATCTAACCTCCGCCGACGAACTGCACGATTTCATAGCGGTCGCCTGCTACGACTTGCGTCTCTTGCCATCGTGGTCTTGCGAGGATTTCCAGATTGCGCTCGATTGCCACCCGTGCAGCATCCAAACCCAATTCGCCCAGAAGGCCAACAACCGTCGTGCCGCTCTTCGTCTCGCGGCTTTCTCCGTTCACCGAAATCAGGATTGCCGAACTCATCGCTTTCTCTCAGACCTGCGGCACTCGCGGCTTGGCTCGCAATTGAAACCGCAAACTCCCTTTCGCTTTCCCCTCACTCGCTTCAATCACCAACACGGGTTCCGCGCCGGAAAGTCGCGGCATGTCAAATTCAAGATGCGCTTGCCCGTCTTTTCCTGTCTTGGTTGTGAATCCTCCTGAGGTTTCGGCTCCGTCGATCCTCGCCACAACATGCGCACTTGCAACGCCACTACCGCCCTCTTTGTGCCGCACGGCAATGTGCAGCTTCGCGCGTTTCCCGGCCAGCCAGCTCTTCGCGTTCAACAGCTCGAGCGTGAGCGTGGATGACTCCGGGATCAGAGATGCCGGTGGCGGTTTAAGCAACAGCACGCCAGTGCGGATCTCTTCCAGAACGCCCCGGTGTTGCTGGTCAAGACGTGCCTTCATCGCCGCTTCGCGCTCCGCATCCAGCGGCAGCAAATCCAAATAATTATTCGTCCGCCGGTGCAACACGTGCCCGCGGCAGTAGACCGTCGTATCAATCAGCGCATGCGCTACGCCATGGTCTTCGGTCTGCACGTGGTACACCGCGCCGTCCCTTGTCACATTTGTGTTGTGCCCAAATACCATCGTCTCTTCCGCTCGCGTTCTTGCCACGCCGCATTTGACCTACCGGCGGTTGAATCGTTATTATAACGCTTCGCCTATGAGTGGTTCAGGCCTTCAATCGTACGCTCCGCTTCTCTTACACCTGCTGCTGGCTGCAGCGCTTGCCGGTGCGTTGACGGCTGTTTCGGCGCTGGTTGGCTGGCGGCGTCCCTCCCGCGCCAAACAGCAGCCTTATGAGTGCGGCATGGAACCCACCGGCTCCGCCCGCGAACCCTTCTCCGTCAAATTTTACTTGGTGGCCATGATTTTCATTCTTTTCGACGTGGAAGCAATTTTTCTATACCCCTGGGCCTACGTTTTTCGCAGCTTACAGTGGTATGGCTTCGTAGAGATGATGCTATACATCGCCATCCTGCTGGTCGGTTATCTCTATCTTTGGAAAAAGGGCGCATTCGACTGGCATAAATAGCCCGCGCCTGATTTTCCGGAAACTGTGACGGAAACCGTGTCGGAGAGCACCAACCAAAACGCTAATGTTGTGGTCGAACATCTGCGCTCGTGGAATCCGAAAGCCGTCGCCGAGGTAATCGAGTTTCGCGGCGAGACGACCATCGTTGTTCCTCGCGAGCTTCTGCGCGCCGCCGCCGCGCTATGCCGCGAAGACGCCGCGCTGCAGTTTAACCTTCTATCGGACACTACCTGCGTCGACCGTTTTCCCCATGAACCGCGTTTCGAAATGAACTACCACCTGGTCTCCATCCCCCGGCGCGACAAGATCCGCCTCCGTGTCAACTTGTCGGGAAAAGATCCCTCGGTCGATTCTCTAATGCCAGTCTGGCCGGGCGCCAACTGGCTGGAGCGGGAAGTTTTCGATCTTTTCGGCATTCGCTTCACCGGCCACACAGATTTGCGCCGCATCCTCCTCCCCGAAGACTGGGAAGGCCATCCGTTGCGCAAGGATTATCCTGTCGAAGGCTTTCGAGATGTTCCCTCGACCGGAGCTTTGTTCAGGAAAAGCGCACCATGACCACCACGGTCGAAACCGCCACCGGCACCGCAAAAACCATGGTCCTCAACATGGGCCCGCAACACCCATCGACACACGGTGTGCTGCGCATCCTGCTCGAGCTCGATGGAGAAACCGTCGTCAAGGCTGTCCCTGACCTCGGCTATCTGCATACCGGCATTGAAAAATCCTGTGAAGACAAGACCTATTCGCAAGTCATCACGCTGACTGACCGGATGGATTATCTCTCCCCGCTCGGCAACAACCTCGTCTATTGTCTGGCGGTTGAAAAACTGCTCGGCCTGGAACCGCCCAAACGCGCCCAATACATACGCGTCATGATGGTTGAGTTGCAACGCATCTCATCTCACCTGGTCTGGCTCGGCACGCACGCCATTGATCTTGGCGCGATGTCCGTCTTCCTCTATTGCTTCCGGGAACGTGAGGAAATCCTAAAGATTTTCGAGATGTTCTCCGGGCAGCGCATGATGACCAGCTACATTCGCATCGGCGGAGTCGCACTGGAGCCGCCCGCCGGGTGGCGCCAGGCTGTCGAACGGTTCATGAAGATGATGCCCAGCCGCATCGACGAATACGAGACCCTGCTCACGGAAAACCGCATCTGGATGGGGCGCACCAAGGGCGTTGGCTACATCTCCGCCGAAGACGCGGTTGCGCTCAGCATGACCGGCCCGACGCTTCGCGCTGCGGGGATTGCGTACGACAACCGCAAGCAGTTCCCTTATTCGAGCTACGAAGAATTCGATTTCGACGTCCCCACGCGCACGGATTCCGACTGCTTTGGACGTTACATGATCCGCGTCGCGGAAATGCGTGAAAGCTTAAAAATCATCCGTCAGGCGTTCGACAAGATTTCCGACGAAGGCCCCATCAAAGCCGACGCCCCCGGCATCGTCCCTCCGCCACGCGAAAAAATGAAGACGGAGATGGAAGCGCTCATCTACCATTTCAAGATCTTCACCGAAGGATTCTCACCTCCGCCGGGCGAAGCTTTTGTAACCATCGAGTCCCCGCGCGGAGAGCTGGGCTGTTTCATCGCCAGCGATGGCTCGCCCAAGCCGTTGCGGGTCCACTTCCGCGCGCCGTCGTACATCAATTTGCAGGCCCTGCCGAAATTGATCGTAGGCCAATTGATCGCCGACGTGATCGCCTGCATTGGCACGATCGACATCGTTCTCGGAGAAGTCGACCGTTGAGATCCACCAGGAGAAATTACAGGTAACGTCATGCGACTCTCCCCCCAGCTCTCGGCGAAATTTGAAAAACTGCAGACCAGCTATCCTTTCAAGCGCAGCGCGCTCATTCCCATGCTCATGTACGCGCAGGATGAGCAGGGCTTCATCAGCGACGAGATGATCGCGGAGATTGCCTCACGCCTCGATCTCAACACCGTTCAAGTCGAAGAAACTCTCGCCTACTATTCGATGCTGCACCGCAAGCCCATGGGCAAACATCACGTCCAAATCTGCACCAATGTGGCCTGCATGCTCCGCGGCGGCAATGAGCTTCTCGACCGCGCCAAGAAGCGTCTCGAAATCGGCCACAAGGAAACCACCACCGACGGCATCTTCTCCCTGGAAGAAGTCGAATGCATCGGCGCCTGCACCGGCGCGCCCGCCATGCAGGTGAACTACGATTTCTATGAAAATCTGACCCCGGTCAAATTCGACCGCATCATCAAGGAACTCGATGCAGGCAGGAAGCCCGAACCGGAGCCGGTCACCGCCGGCGCACTTCATGAACGCGACGCCACCGAAACTCCGCTCATCAGCAGGCTCTGGGGCATCAAGGATTCACGCAAGATCGATGTCTATTTGCAGCACGACGGCTACCAGGCGCTCGAAAAAGCACTGAAGGAGATGACCCCGGACAGCATCATCGACGAAGTGAAGAAATCCAGCCTCCGCGGTCGAGGTGGCGCGGGTTTCCCCACCGGGATGAAGTGGTCCTTCGTCCCGAAGGATTCACCGAAGGCCAGATACCTGATCTGCAACGCCGATGAATCCGAGCCCGGAACGTGCAAAGACCGCCCGTTGATGGAGATGGATCCTCACCAGCTTATCGAAGGCATGGTCATTGCCGGACGCGCCATCGGCGCTCACCTGGGCTTCATTTATGTTCGCGGCGAATACCGCTACGTCCTCGACATTGTGGAAGCCGCCGTCGTCGAAGCCTACTCTCAAGGTTATCTCGGCAAAGACATCCGCAGCTCGGGTTTCGATTTCGATATCGTCACTCACACTGGCGCGGGCGCCTATGAATGCGGCGAAGAATCGGCGTTGATGGAGTCTCTCGAAGGCAAGCGCGGCTATCCCCGCATCAAGCCGCCTTTTCCTGCTGTCGTCGGTCTCTACGGCTGCCCCACTATCATCAACAATGTCGAAACGCTCAGCGCCGTCCCCGCCATCATCCGCGAAGGCGGCGAAACCTACGCCAACCGCGGCACTCCGAAAAATGGCGGCACGCGCCTGCTGTGCGTCGCCGGCCATGTCAACAAGCCAGGCATCTACGAAATTCCGCTCGGCATGAACATGAAGAAGTTCATCTACGAAGTCGCTGGCGGAATTACCGGCGGAAGAAAACTCAAGGCGGTCATCCCGGGAGGCAGTTCCTGCCCGATTCTCTCGGCCAACGAAATCGACATCGCCATGGATTACGACTCCGTTGCCAAGGCCGGTTCGATGCTCGGCTCGGGCGGCATGGTGGTCATGGATGAAACCGCCTGCATGGTGGATATGGCGCGCCGCATCATGCATTTTTACGCGCACGAATCCTGCGGCTGGTGTATTCCCTGCCGCGAAGGCACTTCCTGGCTGCGCAAGATGCTGGACCGCTTCCACGCGGGTTTCGGGCGCCCCGAAGACATCGACCTCATCGGCGAACTTGCCAAAAACATGCTCGGCCGGACATTCTGCCCGCTCGGCGATGCCGCTGCGCTGCCAACGATCAGCATCGTCCAGAAGTGGCGCAACGAATTCGAAGATCATTTAAATGGACGCTGTGCGTATAAATCCGCCGAAGCGCTCGCCGGTGCACGGTAAAGGGGCTCACGGTAAAACCACATGGCTGACCTGAAGCTCGTCACGCTGAAAATCAACGACCGCGAAGTGCAAGTGCCGCCGGGCACGCTGCTCATCGAAGCGACGCGCCGCATAGGCACGGAAGTTCCCTCGTTCTGCTATTACCCGGGGTTGTCGCTGCAGGCTGCTTGCCGCATGTGCCTCGTCGAAATCGAGAAGATGCCCAAGCTCCAAACCGCCTGCACCATGGTTGCGACGGAGGGCATGATCATCCGCACCGATACCGAACAGGTCCGCAACGCGCGCAAGTACATGCTGGAATTTCTCCTCACCAATCACCCGCTGGATTGTCCCGTTTGCGACAAGGGTGGCGAGTGCGAATTGCAGGACATGGTCTTCCGCTACGGGGCGGATACCAGCCGCTTCGTCGAAGAAAAGATCCACCGGCCCGAAGAGAAATGGTCGGAGCTCGTTTATTACGACGCCCCGCGCTGCATCCTTTGCTTCCGCTGCGTGCGCGTCTGCGATGAAGGCATGGACGTGAAGGCGCTGGGCGTCGGGATGCGCGGCGCAAACAGCATCATCATTCCTAACCGCGAAGACCACCTCGAGTGCGAAGAATGTGGCATGTGCATTGATATCTGCCCAGTGGGCGCGTTGACCAGCGGCACCTATCGCTACAAAACACGCCCGTGGGAAATGCAGTACGTTTCAACCGTCTGCACGCACTGTTCGAACGGCTGCAAGACCACGCTAAGCGTGCGCAACCACGAAATCCTGCGTTCGAACAACCGCGACCTCTCCGGCATCAACAAGGATTTTCTCTGCGTGAAGGGCCGATTCGGCTTCGATTTCACCAGGCATCCCGAACGCATCCGTCAGCCGCTCCTCCGCAAGGGTACTCAGCTTTACCCCGTATCCTGGGAAGAGGCCGCGCAAACCGCCGCCGCGAAATTGAAGAAAGTTTACGGCGCGGGCGGCGGAGATTCCATCGGGTTCATCGGTTCGAACCGCACATCAAACGAGGAGAACTATCTCTTCCAGCGTCTCGCGCGCTCTACCTTCGGCACCAACAACGTCGATCATCACCGCACCGCCGATTATGCCGGATTGCTCACCGCCCTCGGCGATCGCGCGCATGAAGCTCTGCTAACCATGGAACAGTTGTACCAATCCAAGGCCGTGCTTCTCATCGGCAACGACCCCACCAACCAGAATCCGCTCGTTGCCTGGCAGATTCGCAGCGGCATCCGTCATCACGGCACCAAGCTTTTCCTCATCAATTCGAATGACATCAGGCTGCAGCGCAAGGCCGCGCAGTTCGTAAAGTTGGGCCGAGGCCAGGAAGACGCCGCCCTGCGATGGCTCGCCCGCGAAGAAGGCCAGCTTGCTCCCGCGCTCGTCGAGCAGCTTGTCTCGTTGAAAGCGGCGCTCGAAGCCGCCTCCGACGTCGCCATCGTCTTCGGCGCAGAAATCTCCGGCGCCACTATTTTGCAGCTCATTGCTTTCGGCTCGAAGCTCCCCGGCAATGTGCGCTACATGGCGCTCGGTGATTATTCCAACTCCCGTGGCGCTGCCGACATGGGTCTGCTGCCTGACCGGCTCCCCGGCTACGCCTATGTCGATAATCCCCGCTCTCGCGAAACTTTTGAAAAGCTGTGGGGCTGCAAAGTCCCTTCGAACGCGGGCCTCACTGCTCCCTTGATGGTCGACCACGCTCAATCGGGCAAGCTCAAGGCCCTTTACGTCGTCGGTGCGAATCCCCTCTCGCATTTTGGCACGCTGGGTCTCGGGCGCGGCCGCATGGAGCTGCTCGTCGTTCACGAAATGTTCATGACGGAAACCACGCGCCAAGCCGACGTCGTCTTCCCGGCCGCCTCCGCTTACGAGAAGGACGGCAGCGTCACCAACACTTCCGGCGAAATTCAGTTCCTCCACAAAGCAGCCGAAATCATGGGCCCGCGCACAGACTTCGACCTGTTGCGCATCCTTTCGCATCAGCTCGAAAAGCTGGGCCTCGGCAAGGCCTTCCACTACAAAACGCCTGGAGCGGTTTTCGAGGAAATTCGCAAAGCCGTGCCGAGCTACAACGTCGAGCTGGCCGGCCTCCTCACGGGAGGAGCGGAACCCACGCGCGTGCAGGTCTCGAAAAACGGCCACGCCCCGTACGACATTCCTGTTGGCTTGATCCGCTCCGCGCAAGATACGCTCTTCACCAGCGGCACTCTTGGGCGCTTCTGCACCATGATGGAATCTCTCCCGGAGGCCCAAGCCAAGCCGTGAGCTCTTTCCTTTCCACGAACGCACTCCTGATCATCACGCTCGTCAAAATTGCACTGCTGCTTTTCATCATTTTGACTGTCAACGCCTACCTCACCTGGTTCGAACGAAAAGTTGTGGCCCACATCCAGTCCCGCTGGGGTCCCTACCGCGTTGGACCGCACGGTCTGTTGCAACCGCTGGCCGACGGGCTGAAATTTCTTTTCAAGGAAGATCCCACGCCTGCGGGCGTCGATAAGTTCGTCTACTTCCTCGCACCCCTTCTCTCGCTCGCCCTGGCGCTCACTTCCATCGCGGTCATCCCCTTCGGGCCCGCTCCCATCCACCTCTTCGGCCGTGACATTTATCTCGGCATCGCCGATGTCAACATGGGGATACTCGCGCTCTTCGCCATCACCGCACTCGGCGTTTACGGCAACGCGCTCGCCGGCTGGGCTTCGAACAGCAAATATCCTCTCCTCGGCGGGCTCCGCGGCTCCGCCCAGATGATCAGCTATGAACTCTCGCTGACCATGTCCGTCGTCGGTGTTCTTCTCATGGCAGGGACCTTCAACTTGCGCGAAATCATCAATGCGCAGGAAAGCGCCCACGGCCTCTTTGGCTGGCAAGGTATCTTCAGTTGGAATGTCTTCTGCGGCCCGCTCCCGCAGATTGTCGGATTTCTCTGCTTCTTCGTTTCCGCCATCGCGGAAACCAACCGCGTTCCGTTCGATCTTCCTGAAGCGGAACAAGAACTGGTCGCCGGATTCAACACCGAATATGCCAGCTTCAAATTCGCGATGTTTTTCATCGCGGAATACACCAGCATGATCACGGTCTCCTGTCTCTGCGCGATTCTGTTCTTCGGCGGCTGGCTCTCTCCTTTCCCGGCGACTTCAACATGGGCCCTTACACACTATCTTACCTCCCTGCTGCTGATTCCCTTCGGCTTGTGGGTCATTTGGGACGGCATTCGCTATGAAACGATCCTTGGCCGTCTCATTCTGCCGGCCGTTGGAACGGCCATCGCCGCTGCGGGCGCGGCCCTCC
>Ga0307479_10002805_pt1 | contig 15800 bp, 15 predicted proteins | sample atmos_gasesECM4C_FD_203743 | JGI IMG/M metagenome (GOLD analysis project Ga0307479, IMG submission 203743) | Hardwood forest soil microbial communities from Morgan-Monroe State Forest, Indiana, United States - atmos_gasesECM4C_515 | ecosystem: Environmental > Terrestrial > Soil > Temperate... | reverse complement strand
AAGGCCCACCTAACCGCAAGGGGCAAATCCTGTCTAATGAATCGGATGCAACAGAGCGTCGAGAGTGCCCAGGCCATCGCAGCGAGCGACGCCATCGCCGTTGAGCGCACGCTCGCGGGCGATCGCGATGCCTTTCGCGTTCTAGTCGAGCGGCACAGCCCGAATGTTTTCCGGCTGGCTTACCGCATGACGGGGAACCGCCACGATGCCGAAGAAGTGGTTCAGGAGGCTTTCTTGCGGTCGTATCAGAAGCTGGGTCAGTTTGCGGCGCGAGCGAATTTCGGGACCTGGGTTTACCGGATCGCCGCCAACTATGCGATCGACCGCATGCGGCAACGTCGCAAAGAAGATTCGCGGCGGGAAGAGCCCCGCGTGGAGCGCGAGGACGGAATGGAAAACAATCCATTGGATCGGGTGCATGATCCGGCGCCCACTCCGGAACGATTGACGCAAAGCCTCGAACTGCGGAAACAGATGGAGGCGGCGCTTGCGGCCCTTTCCCATTCAGAAAGAACGGCCTTCGTGATGCGGCACTGGGAAGGCTGCGGGATCGAGGAGATTGCAGCGGTCCTAAAATCGAATTCCGGCGCGGCGAAGAACACGGTTTTTCGCGCGGTGCAGAAACTGCGGCAAACGCTGCAACCCTTTGTGGAACGCGGGCCGCAAGCTCGAGCGATGGGAACGGAATCATGAAACACATGACCGAAGAAGAATTGATTGCATACCGCGAGGGAGAAGCCTCGCAGCGCGCGGAGATTGCCGGCCACCTGGCGGGCTGCAAGGAATGCCGGGCAGAGATGGAACGAATCGATGCCGTGCTCGCGGCGCTCGATACCCTTCCAGTGCCCGATCCCGGAGCGGATTACGGGCGGCGCGTGTGGCAGCAGATTGCGCCACGGCTGGCGGAACGACCGATGCGCTGGTGGCAGACGTGGCTGGAACCGCGACGATTGGGAGCACTGGCTGCGATGGCAGCGCTGATCGTCATGGCATTTCTTCTAGGGCGGCTGATGCCCTCGCGAGGTCCCGTGGACAACAATGTTGCCAATAGAGAGCAGATACGCGAGCGCATCCTCGTGGTTGCGGTGGGCGAACACCTGGGACGTTCGGAGATGATGCTGGTGGAGCTTTCGAACGCGGAGCCGGGAGCCTCGAAACCGAAGCAGATCAATATTTCGTCGGAGCAGCGCCGCGCGGAAGATTTGCTCGAGGAAAACCGGCTGTACCGGCAGACCGCGCTGCAAGATGGCGATGCTGGCCTGGCGAGCGTATTGGATGACTTGGAGCGCGTGCTGCTGGATGTAGCCCATAGCCCCGACGAGGTGACGCCGGCGCAACTGGAAGCCATCCAGAAAAAAATTGAGGCGCACGGGATTCTGTTCAAGGTTCGGGTGGTCAAGAAGGATCTGCAAGAACGGCAGACGGCCCCGAAGCCGGCCCCGGCACAGAACGATTCCAAGAATAGAGAGAGGAACAAAGCATGACCATCGGAAACTCAGTGAGAAAGACAACCGTTGTGTGGATCGCAACCGTAGCGCTGCTGCTGACGCCATCCGCCGCGCGGGCGCATCGATTTTCGGCAAGCAACCTATCAGGCTCGGTTTCCTTGCAGGACCCGCAGGAGTCCCAAGACAAGGAACAGGAGCGACGGGACCGCGAGCAGGAAGCTCGTGACCGTGAGCAGGAAAAGCGTGACCGCGAGCAAGAGGCGCGCGACCGGGCACAGGAAAAGCTTGAACGGCTTCAGGAACTGTACGACGACGGACGCGAGGATCTCGATGAGGAGCGCTACGACCAGGCGCAGGCAAAATTCAAGGAACTAGCGGACATGAACGGTCCGCAGACAGACGCGGCGCTGTACTGGAAGGCTTACGCGGAAAACCGCTCGGGAAAGCGTGACACCGCACTGGCGACGATCGCCGACCTCAAAAAGCGGTTTCCACAAAGCCGGTGGCAGAAAGATGCCGGCGCGCTGGAAATCGAAGTCCGCCAATCCTCAGGGCAAAAGCCCGACCCCGAAGGGGAAAACACCAAGGACTTGAAGCTCTACGCGCTTCGTGCATTGCTCAATAGCGACCCCGCGCGCGCCATGCCGATGGTGGAAAAAATGTTGAATGCCCCGGGTTCTCCAAAGGATAAGGCCAAAGTGCTCTTCATGGCCGCGCAGAGCGGGGCGCCACAGGCGCAGGAATTAATGGCAAAGGTGGCGCTGGGGCAAAGCAATCCTGAACTCCAACGCAAGGCCGTCGAGTATCTGGGGATTTTTGGCGGCGGCGTTGAAGGCGGAGTGGAGGGCGGCATCAAAGGTGGTGTTGCCGGACCAAATAGAAACCATGGCAGCGCAAAGCAAGTGCTGGCAGAGGTTTATACGTCGAGTAGCGATGCGGGTGTGAAAAGAGCGGTGCTGCGGAGCTATATGCTTTCCGGAGACCGGCAGAGCCTGCTGGCCGCCGCGAAGAGCGAAAAAGACGAGGGCCTGAAGCGGGAGGCGATCCGTCAACTGGGGTTGACCGGAGGGCTAAGCGAACTTCAACAACTCTATCAAGGGGAAGGCTCCACAGAAGTTCGCAGAGAGATTCTGCAAGGGTTTTTCCTGGCGGGAGATTCACAAAAACTGGCGCAGGTGGCGCAAAGCGACAAAGACCCCGAGTTGCGCCGCACGGCAATTCGCAACATGGGATTGATGGGCGGAAAAGAACCGGAACTGAAAGCAATTTACGAGAAGGAAACGGATCGCAGCGTGAAGGAAGAAGTCCTGAACGCCTACTTCCTCGGCGGGAATGCCAGCGGCCTGGTGGCCATCGCGAGAAATGAGAAAGACCATGACCTGAAAAAGAAGGCGGTGGAAAAGCTGTCACTAATGGGGTCCAAAGAAGCAAACGATTTCCTGATGGAACTGCTGCAAAAGTGAGGTGGGGGATGCGAGGAACACAGAGTATTTCGGTGGCACGGAGCATTCTGGGCTTGGCGATGGTCGCGGTGGGGATCACCTGCGCGATCACCCAGATGGCCAGGGGCGGAGGGGTTCACACAGAATCTCGGCAAGGCATCATCACCGTTCTGGCGCAGGCCGGGACGGAGATGCCGCGGATTGAAAACGCAAAGCTCGAGACGCGTGCAGTTGGCGCAAGCCTCGCCGCCGCCTTTCGCGGAATTATGGAAAAAGCGGAGAAGCCGGAGTGGGTCGGCTACAGCGTGGATGAAGTAACCGGCGAGCACAACATGTGTTGCGGCAATTATCGCGATGATGGCGGCTGCGGAACCTGCCGGTTGGAAAATGATCATAGCGGAACGAATGGATCGACGTACACGAATGGGACGGTGAAGCTCGAAGGTTCGCAGCAACTCGTCGTGCTGTACCGCCTCGAGGCCAGGCAGGTCATGCGCATCCGCATCGCGTCGAACAATTGCACGCTGGATGCAGGGGGATTGCCCCTCGTTTGGCTGACGGGAGTGAAGCCCGCGGAGAGCGTTGCGTTTCTTGAGACGTACGTGCCCGCATCGGATTTCGAAAGGCATGGGGACCATCAGCCGGGCCGCGAATCACTCACGGCGATCGCGCTGCATGGAGATGCTTCCGCGGACCGCGCGCTTGAATCCTTCGTGAACCCGGATCAACGCGAAGAGCTGAGGAGACAGGCAGCCTTTTGGATGGGCGCAGCGCGAGGGAAAGCAGGACTGAACGCATTGCTGAAGATGGCCAAGACGGATCCCAGCTCCGATGTGCGCTCGCATGTAACGTTTGCGCTGTCCGTCAGCCACGAGGCCGGAGCGCTTGACGAAATGATTCGCATGGCCCACGACGACACGAGTTCACACGTCCGCGGGCAGGCACTCTTCTGGCTGGGGCAGAAGGCAGGGAAAAAGGCTGTCGGCACAATTACTGGCGCGATTGAAAATGATCCGGACACGGACGTGAAGAAAAAAGCCGTGTTTGCGCTGAGCCAACTGCCGAAAGACGAAGGCGTGCCGAAACTGATCGAAGTCGCGCAGACCAACCGCAATGCGGAAGTCCGGAAGCAGGCCATGTTCTGGCTGGGGCAATCGAATGATCCGCGCGCGTTGCAGTTCTTTGAAAAAGTTCTAACCCAATAAACCTTAGCGCAAGAGATCTTCGAGGCGAACGCGCGAGTCCGTTTTTGAGTCGCGGTATTTTACGATGACGGCGGCTTGCAGCGAGAGTCCCCATTTTGCACCTGAGGGTTGCGAGACGGCGCGAGCGCCGGGCACCACGATGGCCTCTTCGGGGATGACCAGCGGTTCCGAGTCCGTGGCCATATACACCGCGTCCCGAACGAGATCGTAGACCGGGATGGATCGATTGAGAATCGTTCCAGTGCCAAGAACGGCGCGGCGCTTCACGACCGTCCCTTCATAGACTCCGGAATTCCCTCCGACCATCACTTCGTCTTCGATGATCACGGGCAGAGCGCCGACCGGTTCGAGAACGCCCCCGATTTGTGCCGCCGCGGAGATGTGGCAGTTGCGGCCAATCTGCGCGCAGCTTCCGACGAGCGCGTGCGAATCGATCAACGTGTTCTCGCCAACATAGGCGCCAACATTGACGAACATCGGTGGCATGCAAATCACGCCGCGGCCGATGTAACTCCCATCGCGAATGCTGGAGCCGCCGGGGACGATGCGCACGCCGTCGGAAGCCGCGAACGCGCGCACCGGATAGGTGGACTTGTCGAAAAAGGGCTGTTTCGTAGCGTCGATCGACATGTCAGCAATGGCGCCCATGCGAAATCCCAGGAGAATTCCTTTTTTTACCCAGGCATTGGCGCGCCAGCCGGATTTCGCGGCGGCATCCGGCTCCGCGGCGCGAATTTCCCCGCGATTCAACGCAGCTTTGAAATCGCGGAAAAGCCAGTGATGTTCCTCTTCGTACTGAGCCGGGGCTTCGTCAAACAAACGCTCAAGTTGCGCTTGCAGCATGAACCCTCTCGGGAGCCGGGGTGACCGCGGACCGCTCAACAAGCCCGAGCGATTCGAGCACGGCACGGATACGCGCCTGATTCTCTGCTTTAGGAAGCACGAGTGGCAAGCGCCATACCGGCTCGAGCAAACCCATCTCCGCCAGTGCGGCCTTCACCGGGATGGGGTTGGATTCGACGAAGTTGATTTCCATCAGCGGGTGATACCGGCGGTGGATCACACGCGCTCCGGGATAATCGCCGTTCAAGGCGAGCCGCGTGAGTTGCGACATCTCCGCGGGGATTTCATTCGAAACCACGGAGATCACGCCGCGCCCGCCCAGCGCAATGAGCGGAAGCGTAATGGCATCGTCACCGGAAAGAACAATGAAATCATCCGGGATAACATTGAGAATCGCAGCCATTTGCGAGACGTTGCCGGAGGCTTCCTTGAGGCCAACGATGTTTTCGATGCCAGCGAGGCGCTTTACCGTGGTGGGTTCGATATTCACGCCGGTTCGCCCCTGCACGCTGTAAAGAATGATAGGCAGCGGTACGGCTTCGGCGATAGCGAGATAGTGTTGATACAAACCTTCCTGGGTCGGCTTGTTGTAATACGGAGTGACGGAGAGGATGCCGTCCGCGCCCAAGGCGGCAAGCTCGCGCGCCAGGGCAATGACTTCCGCGGTGTTGTAGCCGCCGGCGCCCGCCAAGACGGGGACTTTGCCCTTGGCAAGTTCAACGGCGATAGCCACGACACGCAGATGTTCTTCGTGCGTAAGTGTAGGACTCTCGCCGGTGGTGCCGCAGGGAACGAGAAAATCAATCCCCGCTTCGATTTGCCGCTTGATCAGCGCTCGCAGCGCGAATTCGTCAAGCGAACCATCGCCCCGAAATGGAGTGACAAGTGCCGTACCTGTGCCTGTAAACATGATGCTTTTCCTTTCTTTTTCCCTCAGTGCAATTCACCGAGGATTTCGCGAAATTCGAAAACACCTTTCTTGCCGGCGATCCAGCGGGCCGCGCGAAGCGCCCCGCGGGCAAAAGCATCGCGGCTCCGCGCCGTGTGACGCAACGTGATAGTGTCGGCGGCGCAATCAAACCCAATTTCGTGTGTGCCGGGATGCGCTCCGGCCCGGTTTGCGCTGAGGCTGACGGGTCGCGCGTAGCCGCTTGCCCGCATTTCTTCTGCAAGTTTCTTGAGCGTTCCGGAAGGCGCGTCCTTCTTCGCGGAGTGATGAATTTCCCAACCCCACGCTTCGTAGTCGGGCTCGCTGGCGAGAAGCTCGGCCGCATGCGCAACAACCTGGATGAAGATATTTATGCCCACGGAAAAATTCGGCGCCCAAACAAGTCCGGTGCCGCCCTTGGCGACGGTTTCACGAATGTCTGGAAGCTGCCCGTGCCAGCCTGTCGTTCCTACGACACAGTTGACGCCCAAAGCGGCGAGGCGGCGGAGGTTATCGGGGGCCGCCTCCGGCGTTGTGAACTCCATAGCAACATCAATTCCTCGAAGTGTCTCGTAAGAGAGTGCCTGGGCACTCGTGTTGCTCTGCGAATCGAATTTTGCGCGCACTTCGAATCCATATTCCGGCGCAAGCTGCCCGATGAGGCGCCCCATCTTTCCGTAACCAACGATGGCTAGGCCGAGGCTCATACGGTGCTCCGGCCCGCAGTGAGAAGTTGCGTGGCCATCCGTGCGTAAATTTCGACCGCTTCCGATAATTCTTTTTTGGAGATGCGCTCTTCGGCCGTATGCGCGACATGAATGCTGCCCGGACCAATCAGGAACGGTTGTCCCCAAGTGCCGTCAAACGTCGGGATATCCGTCGTAAAGGCGACGACGGTCGTCGGCAAACCTTCGAATCTACTCAGTTGCACCGCCGGAGTGTGCAGCACCTCGCGCGCCACGGCGCGGCCAGCCACGGCGAGAGCAACTGCTTCGCGTATCGCCGAAGGGTCGCCCACGGTGCGGAACATGATTTCGGCTTCGGCGTGGTCGGCAATTACGTTGGGGGCGCGGCCGCCACTGATCGTCCCAATGTTCAGCGTGCTGCGGCCAAGCAGCGGGTCTTCCGCAAGAGGAATCCGGCGAATGTCGTAAAGGACTTCGAGCAAAGTATGGATGGCGGAGTGTCCGAGCTCAGGATAGGCGGAGTGCGCAAGTTTGCCGTTCGCGGTGATTTCGTAGCGGAGCGCGCCTTTGCAACCGAGCGCCAGCCGGTTTTCCGTGGGTTCGCCGTTGATCAGGAAGCGCGAGCCCCGAGGAGTTAAGGCGGCGGCCTTCGCTCCGGCGCTGTTCCGCTCTTCGCCAACGACGAACAACAAACCAAAACCCCGCGTGCCAGTGGAGAGCAATTTCTCTGCGGCGGCAATCATCGCAGCGATGATGCCCTTCGCGTCGCAGGAACCTCGTCCCCAGACGAATTCGTCGTCCTCGCTGGAAGCAAAGAATGGCGGAACAGTGTCCATGTGAGTGGAAAGTGTGACGAGGGGTTCACCCCATGAGGCGAAGATGTTGTCGCGGTTAGGCTCGGCGGGAATGCGCTCGATGCCGCCATTGTGGCGCGCCGTCAAGGCTGACAAGTGGGCGTAAAGGAAATCGCTCACGTTTTTCTCGCGATTGGTGACCGATTCGATGTCCACCAGCGCGCGCGTTAGTTCAAAAAGATTCATTCGAATCAAGCATTTCTGGATGAGCGAAACGAAAGGAAGGAACCGCGAGGAAATAGCTCGGGGCAGCCGCCTCTCGATAGCGCTTCATCCGGATTTTCCGGATGACAGTGGACAGGCCTTAGACCTGCCCCCCAATCGCTGCGGTCTCAGTTACCGCTGCGATTTCGGCGGACAATAGCAAACAGCCCCTTTTGCGCGGGCGCCCAAAACGGATTGGAACGGCGCACCCGGCTACTCATGGCTTCCGCACCTCTACCAAGAAAAGACAAGTCTAGGGGAAAGGGCCGGAAAAGGCGAACCAAAATTCAAGCCGGTTGTATTTGAAAAAATGCTACAACTCCATCGGCGCGAGAGGAACGTGCTGGGAGGCGACTAGCAGTTCACCTTTGAAACCGGACTCAACAGGACGGCGCCCCAGAGCTTCTTCAGCGGAAATCCGCACAAGGTCCGGGTTGTTGTTTTCCTGCGAGATGTGCGCAAGGACAAGAAAGCGCGCGATCGCGTCGAAACCGTCGGGGTCGGAAAGATACTCGCTTACGGCATGATTCGAAAGATGCCCGGTGCGGCTGAGCACGCGCTGCTTGACGACCCAGGGATACGGCCCGACTTTCAACATGTCGAGGTCGTGATTGGATTCGAGCACCAGGCAGTCCGCGCCTCGCAGATGCACTTTGACAAGCTCCGGCATGTAGCCGAGATCGGTGACGATGGCCATTTTTGCGCCGTTTGAACGAAAAGTGAATCCGATGGGGTCGGCGGCATCGTGAGGAATGGCGAAAGCGTGCACGTTAATGTCCCCAATGGAGAAATGCTGGCCAGCCTGGATGGTTTCCACGCGATTGAGTCGCTTGCCGAAAGTTTCCGGAAGAATGCGTTGCATCGCATCCATGGTGGGCTCGGTGACGTAAAGCGGCGCTTTCCAGATGCCGAGCATCTGTGGGAGCCCGTTGCAATGGTCGGTGTGCTCGTGGGTGATGAGGATGCCGTCGAGATGTTCGACGGTTCTTTCAACGGCGGCGAGGCGGGCCAGTGTTTCGCGTTTGCCGAGTCCGGCGTCCACGAGGAGTCGGGTGCGCCCCGTCTCGAGCAACGTGATGTTGCCCGAGCTTCCGGACGCCAGAATGGATACCCGTAAGCCGATCGTTCACCCCGCAGAAAATCCTCAGGCTTAAACGCCCGAGCTACAATGCCGCAACAGATTTTCAGAATGATGGCAGAGCGTCGAGCGCGCGTCAATAAGGACTGCGCGATTGCAACGGTGATATACTCCCGCGGCTAGCCATGGAAAAGTACGATCTCACCGTTATTGGTTCCGGTCCCGGCGGGCAGCGCGCCGCCATCCAGGCTGCCAAGTTTGGAAAGCGGGCCGCGCTTATCGAAAAGCTGGAAGTGGTCGGCGGAACGGCGATCAATACGGGCACGATTCCGAGCAAGACCATCCGCGAAGCCGTGCTGCACCTTTCCGGCTACCAATACCAGAGCATTTACGGCGTCAACTATCGCGTCAAAGAGCCGATCACCATGTCCGATCTGTCGTTCCGCGCGATGAACGTCATCAAGACGGAAATCGACGTGCTCCGCGCGCAATTATCACGCAACGGCATCGAAGTCATAACGGGAGTGGCCAGTTTTGCCGATCCGCACCACATTCAAGTAACGAGTTCGCGCGGACAGACCGATTTTGAAGCGGACCATATCGTCATTGCCACGGGCACGAAACCCGCGGAATCGAAGCTTGTCCCTTTCAATAACCGCAACATCATCAACAGCGATCAAATTCTGAAGATGCCGGAAATCCCCAAGGCGATGATCGTCGTGGGCGGCGGTGTGATTGGCGTGGAGTACACTTGCATGTTCGCCACGCTGGGCGTGCGCGTGACGCTGATTGAAAAACGTCCCCGGCTGCTGGAATTTGCGGATACGGAGATGGTTGAAGCGCTCTCTTACCATCTGCGGGACCGCCGCGTCACTCTGCGGCTGAACGAGGAAGTCGAGAGCGTCGAAGAAACGCCGGAGCACCTGGTGGTGGCCAACCTGAAGAGCAAGAAAAAAGTTTCCGGAGAGGCCTTGCTTTATGCCGTAGGCCGGCAGGGTGATGTGGCTGAATTGAATCTTGCTGCCGCCGGCCTGGAGGCCGATGGGCGGGGCCGGATTCCGGTGGACGAGGAATACCGGACCAAGCAATCGCATATCTTTGCAGTGGGAGACGTGATCGGATTTCCCAGCCTCGGCTCGGTCTCCATGGAACAGGGACGCATCGCGGCCGCGAACGCGTTTGGCATGCCGATTCACTCCAACCGCGCGAATTATCCGTACGGGATTTACACGATTCCCGAGATTTCGTTTATCGGGAAAACCGAAGAGCAACTTACCGACGAAGGTGTTCCCTACGAAGTCGGAATGGCGTTTTTCCGCGAAATCGCGCGGGGGCAGATCCGCGGCGACACCACCGGCCGGCTGAAATTGTTGTTCGATCCGACGTCCCTGCAACTGCTGGGCGTGCACATCATCGGAGAAGGCGCTGCGGAGTTGCTGCACATCGGGCAAGCGGTGTTTACTCTGAAAGGCACGGTGGAATATTTCGTGGACACAGTTTTTAATTATCCGACGCTGGCGGAGTGCTATAAGGCGGCGGCGTTCAACGGGCTCAACAAGCTGACCAAGGGTTGATCGGAGCCGGATCAGGGGACGATTGCGGAGATTTCTCAAATCTCCAAGATTGGCAGGGACACGATGCACAGGACAGTTGGCGTATTGGTGATGGAACATATCGCCGTGGGCCTTGTGGAAGATGGCAAGGTTCATGGCCCGGTCCAAATTTACCCAGAGAAAACGGAATCGCTCGATCCGCTGCAATCCATGCCCGTGGACGGCATCGCGGACTGCATCCGGCGGATGGTCGAGAAAGCGGGAGGCGGAGGCAAGGTCGAAGCGATCGGCATCGGCTTCCCGGGAATTATTCGCAACGGCGTGGTCGAAGATTCTCCCAACTTTCAACAAGTCAAGGGATTCGGATTGCAAGCGGCGGTGTCTTCCGCGCTGGGTGGCAAGGCCGCGGTTCGGCTGTTCAATGACGCGGACGTGATGGCTGCGGGGATCGCCTCGACGCAAGGAAGGCTGGGCAAACTCACGCGTGTATGGACGCTGGGAAACGGAATCGGGTTTGGGCGCTACCCATCGAGCGAAGGCGTGTGGGAGGGCGGGCATTCGGTCGTGACGCTGGATCCCAAGGAAAAATTCTGTGGGTGCGGCGGGCGCGGACACCTGGAAGGAATTCTGGGGCGTCGTTCGATGCGCCTGCGCTTCATGGACCTGGAGCCCGAAGAAGTTTTTGAAAATGCCCGTGCGGGCGACGCGCGATGCTCCGAGTTTGTGACGTTGTGTCACCGCGCGCTGGCGGCGGCGACCGCCACGAGCATTCACATGGAAGGCCCGGGCGCGTTTTTCATTACCGGGCCGGACGTGAAGTTTATCGACATCGGACAGCTGGACAGGTATTTGCATGAAATGGTGAAGATGAGCCCGCTGCAAGGCAGCCGCTTTGAACTGATCCCAACCTCCGACGAGATCGGAATCATCGGCGCCGCCGTCAATGCGGAGCGCGCCACGCAAAAGTAGAAAGTACAATGACGAGTGACGAGTGGCCCTTCGACTACGTTCAGGGTAAGCGAGTGGCAAGTCTGAAGAAGGACGGGATGGCCCCCTCCCCGTGTTTTTTGTAAGTGTTGCATCTAAAAGATTTAGACTTCCTGTAAATCCTTTGGAATCAACACTTGTGGGCATCCTTGTAAGTGTTGCGGATAAAGGACTTACGCTTCGCTCCTCAGGGCAAGCGGGAGCGGATTCTCCATCATGTAACGGCGAGGATCCTGCGGAGGAGAGGCTGAATGGTAGCCTGTTGCGGGGGTGCCACCCCCCCATTCCCGCATGAATTTGAAAAGAAAGGGAGTTGCAAAATGGGTTCCCGTAAGTATCTGAAAAGAAAGAGGGAAATTCTTCAAGGATGGGGGAGGCATTAGTTCCAAAATGGGACTGGGATGGAGTGTCGTGTGTGGGGATCGGGCAGCGGAAAAAATTGAGAGGTCGGGGCGTCCTCATAGGGCCAACTTCAAGAAAAGAATAGCATGGAAGTACTCGATGTGTCAACTACTTTTTTAGTTAGCGTTCGAATGGATTGGTAAAGCGTTGAAAAGAGAGAACCTTTCGCACAGATCGATCCTCTTGAATAAGAAAGGGCAAAGAGCGCACTCTTTGAAAATCACAAAGAGTGCGGCACCCCCTCTACCTAGATGACGAGTTGCCCACCCGCCTAAAGAATCCCCGCATTGCCCGCCACCTGGTCGAAGTCATTCGCAAAGGTGATTCCGTCCTGGGCTACTTCATTCTGCATGCCTTTGTAGTGATGCCCAATCATGTCCATCTGCTCATCACACCCAAGCTCCCCGTTCCCCGCATCATGAATGGAATAAAGGGAGCAGCCGCCCGGCAGGCCAACGCCATCCTTTCGCGCAAGGGCGCACACTTCTGGCAAGATGAATCCTTCGATCACTGGGTGCGCACTTCCAAAGAATTTGACCGCATCCGAGCGTACGTCGAATACAATCCCGTCTCCGCAGGTCTGGCTACCAAGCCCGAAGACTGGCCGTGGTCCAGCGCGAGCTTGAGAGATGGGAAACCTGATTGGACGAAGAGCTCTTGAAGTTTGTGGCACAGCCATTCCTGGCTGTGCTCTTAACAAGCAAGACGGGAACGGTCGAGGGTGAAGCCGTTGAGGGGGCCGAGGACGGTGGCGGCGATGAGGTCGGTCTGGAAATACTCCTGGGCGAGGGATTGGAGTTCTTCGCGGGTGACGGCTTCGATGCCGGCAAGGATTTCGTCGAGCGAGAAGAAGCGGCCAAAATAAAGCTCCTGGCGGGCCAGATTGGACATGCGCGAGCTGGTGGATTCGAGCGAAAGCATCAGCGAGCCTTTGAGGTGGTTTTTCGAGCGGCGCAGCTCTTCTTCGGTGACCGGCGATTCCTTCAGCGCGCGGAATTCCGCGATGGTGAGGTCGATCACCTGACCGACGGTTTCGGTGGCGGTGCCGGCGTAGACGGTCATCATGCCGGCGTCGGAGTAAGGAGTCAGTTCGCTGAACACGGCGTAGGCGAGGCCCTGTTTCTCGCGGATGTTCTGGAAAAGGCGCGAAGACATCCCGCCGCCAAGAAGATTATTCAGCACGGCGACACCAAAGCGGTCTTCATGGCCGAGCGGAACCGAAGGCACCCCGATGCAGAGGTGCACCTGCTCCAGGTCTTTCTTGGTTTCGAGATGGATGGGTGCGCGAGTATGCGGCGCGCCGTCGCTTTCGGCACGGCCATCGGGCTTTATGGCGCCGAATTCGCGCTGAACAAGTTCCAACACGCGGTCGTGAGTCACGTTGCCCGCGGCGGTTATTACCAGATGATCGGGCGCAAACCAATTCTGAAAGCGCGCGCGAAGAGCTTCGCGGTTGAATTTCTTTACCGTTTCCGGCGTGCCCAAGATGGGGCGGCCGAGCGGATGTTCCGGCCAGAAACCGCGCGTAAAAAGGTCATGCAGCAGATACTCGGGATTGTCCAGGTCCATCTTGATTTCTTCGAGAACAACCTGGCGTTCTTTCCGCACATCTTCGGAATCGAACTTCGGCCGGAGGACGAGGTCGGCGATTACGTCAAAGGCGATGGGCAGGTGCTCGTCGAGGACTTTGGCGTTAAAGCAGATCTGCTCTTTGGAAGTAAAGGCATCGAGCATGCCGCCGACGGAATCCATCTCACGGGCGATGTCTTCGGCGGTGCGGCGTTCCGTGCCCTTGAAGACCATGTGCTCGATGAAATGGGCCAAGCCGTTTTCTTCCAGAACTTCGAGGCGTGAACCGTTGCGCACCCAGATGCCTACAGAGACAGACCGGACATGCGGCATGGTCTCTGTAATAACCACCAGCCCGTTGGGCAGTGTGTGGCGCTGAATGTCGCGGACGTCGGTAGCCAGACCTGACATAAAGAGATTGTGACACAGGGAGGGGAGGAAAGTATAAAGGCAAGCAGCAGCCGAATCAAATTCAATCAGCGCTGTAGATTATAGGAGCTTTTCGGATGGATTGAGCTTGCCGTATTCGCTCGTATAAAAGAGCGGCGCGTCCGCGTACGTGCCCTTGTCGCGAGAATAAATCTCGCAGGTATCAAAGGGCTTCGAATAGATATGCAGGCTGACGGCGCGCTGGTTGAATTCCGCCACGTTGATGACCTCGTGGACCGGCTCCATGGGATCGACGTAGGTGGGATGAGCGGCGTCGAGATCGTAAAGCTCGGTGGGGATGATTTTGCAAGTGCCGTGAGAGGCGTCGCGATGGTCCACGCGATAGTTCTGGATGCGCAGCCTGCCGATGGGCGCGGACATCCAGCAATTCTGGTCGCGATGGTTGTGAATGCGGCTGTGCTGGCCAATGTCCCAACAGAGGGTCATGCACTCGAATAGATCGTTTTTGAAGATCAGATTGCGGGTGTAATTCCCTTTCGAGAAAAAACAATACTTGTCAAGGGATTCCGGGCGGACGGCGTGGCGAATGACGTAATCCTGCACGTTCTGGAGCGAAAAGTCGCGTTCGGGGATGGCAGCAAGGCTTTTCACCCAATCCGAGATGGTGAGCTGTTCCGTTGCCAGATTCTGTGCCATCAAGCGCCTCCAAGTAGGCTTTCCATCAGCGCGGGGAGTTCCTAGGGATTATAGCGCAAGGAACAGACGGTTAGGAGGCGAAGCACTTGGTTCGGGAGAAGGCTGATGGGATGATGAAGACTGCGATGGCCGAAGAACGGATTGCAATGGAGCTTCTAGGCAAATCGAAAGAGGAGTTGCGCACCTTCTGCGCGGCGCTGGGAGAGCCGGCCTACCGTGGCGGGCAGATTTATCACGCGCTGTATGCGGAGCGTAAGTTTGACCTTGCGCGCATCACGAACCTGCCGGCCGCGCTGCGAGAGCGGCTTTCGAAAGAGGCGCGCATCACGCTGCCGGAGGTGAAGCAACGATTCGTTTCGGCGGACGGCTCGGTGCGCTATTTGTTTGGGCTTGGGAATACGGAAAAAGACAGAAAACTTAACGCAGAGGACACCGAGAGCGCAGAGTTCGCAGAGAAGAGTGGAAAAGAAAAAGCGAGCCGTTCGCAGAGGCCGGCAGCCGTGGAAGCCGTGTTTATGCCGAGCGAGGGACGGCAGACAATTTGCATCTCCACGCAAGCAGGCTGCGCGGTCGATTGCCACTTTTGCCTGACGGCGCAGCTCGGGTTGATCCGAAATTTGACGGCCGGCGAGATCGTGGCGCAGGTACTCTTGCCGCTCGAAGAACACAAGGCCCAGCTCAAGCCGCAGACGAATATTGTGTTAATGGGCCAGGGCGAGCCGCTGCTGAATTTCGATGCGGTGATGGACGCTGTGCGCATCATGCTCGACCCGGAAGGGCTGGGGATCTCGCCAAAGCATGTAACGCTTTCAACCAGCGGGATTGTTCCCGGCATTGAGCGGCTGGCGCAGGAAAAAATTCGCCCAAAGCTCGCCATTTCCTTGAACGCCTCGGATGACGAGCAGCGCGACGTGCTGATGCCCATCAACAAAAAGTACCCGCTTGCTGCTTTGATGGAAGCGTGCAAGAACTATCCGCTGCGAACCTGGGAGCACTTGACTTTCGAATACGTGATGCTCGGCGGCGTGAACGATTCGGCGGAGGATGCGCGGCGCGTTGTGCGTTTACTGGCGCCGCTCAAATCGGTGAAAGTGAACTTGATTCCGTGGAATCCGGGCGAGCTGCCCTACCGTGAATCCTCAGCGGAACAAATCGAAGAATTCCGCCAGGTCCTGGTGGACCGCGGGGTGCCCGCATTTGTGCGCTATTCGCGGGGCCGGGACGTCATGGCGGCGTGCGGACAGTTGGCATTGTTGGATAGTTCCACCCAATCCGGCCTCGTCTCGATCACGCCGTAAGCGCGCTGCACGTACTTCCCCACAGCAAACATTCTCGATTACCTTTTTCGAATGCCGACCGCAGCCATGAGCCGTCCGGTGATGGCGCCTTCCTTGCGGTAGCTGAAGAAAAGATCGCGGCGACACGCGGTGCAAAGCTCGCTGACATAAATGTTTTGCGCGCGAAGGCCTGCATCGACAAGTTGCGTGTGATTGGCTTTGCGCAAGTCGAGCAACA
>Ga0307479_10002804_pt1 | contig 15808 bp, 18 predicted proteins | sample atmos_gasesECM4C_FD_203743 | JGI IMG/M metagenome (GOLD analysis project Ga0307479, IMG submission 203743) | Hardwood forest soil microbial communities from Morgan-Monroe State Forest, Indiana, United States - atmos_gasesECM4C_515 | ecosystem: Environmental > Terrestrial > Soil > Temperate... | reverse complement strand
ATGCAGCGCTTCGGTCATTTCTTTGGTCCCAACCCGCCCAAGACGCTCGACGAGCTGATCCAGCATCTGGAGCGGCAGATGGCGCAGATGGAGTCGTTGATGCAGTCGCTGTCGCCGGAGATGCGCCAGCAGATGCAGGATCTGATCGCCTCGACCTTGAACGACCCCGAGCTACAGGACCTGATGGCGGAGCTGGCGGCCCAGCTCGAGCTGCTGTCACCGCGCCCCGGACTGGGCAACCGCTACGCCTTCTACGGCTCGGAGTCGCTGCCGCTGCAGGAGGCCCTGTCGCTGATGGAACGGCTGCAGGGCATGGAAGACCTGGAGTCGGCGCTGCGCGAGGGATACCAGGGCCGCCAGCTGACGCCCGAACAATCCCAGCAACTGCAGCAGTTGCTGGGGCCGGACGCCCGCCAGGCAGCCGACCAGATGAGCGAGCTCGCGGCGCAGCTGGAAAAGAAGGGCTACGTGCAGCGTGGCAAGCGGGGAATGGAGCTGACGCCACGCGGCATGCGTCGCATCGGTCAGAAGGCGCTGCGCGACCTGTACACACGTTTGAAGCGCGACCGCTTTGGCGACCACCCGATCAGCGTCCGTGGACTCGGCTCGGAGCGTTCGGACGAGACCAAGATCTACGAGTTCGGCGACGCCTTCAACCTGAACGTCGAGCAGACGCTGATGAACGCGCTCCGCCGCGACGGCTCACAAACGCCGATCCGGCTCAAGACCGACGACTTCGAAGTCTTCCGCTCGGAATTCAGCGCCCAATCGGCGACGGTGTTGATGATCGACATGAGCCGGTCGATGCCGCTACGCGGCTATTTTTATGCCGCCAAGAAGGTGGCGCTCGCGCTCGACGCGCTGATCCGCAGCCAGTTCCCGCGCGACTTCCTGCAAGTGATCGCCTTCAGCGACTACGCCCGCCCGGTCAAGTCGCACCAGCTCGCCGAGCTGACCTACAACGAGTCGATCTACGGCACCAACATCCAGCACGGCCTGATGCTGGCCCGGCAGTTTCTGAACCGGCACAAGACGGGCAACAAGCAGGTCATCATCGTGACCGACGGGGAGCCGACCGCCCACATGGAAGGCCAGCAAGCGGTCTTCTTTTATCCGCCGCTCCCGGAAACCTTCCAGAAGACGCTGCTGGAGGTGCAGCGCTGCACCCGCGAGCACATCGTCATCAACACCTTCATGCTCGACAACGACTACCACCTGGTGTCGTTCGTCAAGCAGATGACCCGCATGAACGGCGGCCGGGCCTTCTTCGCCAGCGCCGACCGGCTGGGCGATTACGTGCTGCTCGATTACGTCGATCGGAAACGTAAAGCCAGCCGCTGAGTTTCGCCAACCGCTGATCCACCGATCGACCACGCCACCATGCCGAGCAGGCTGAAGCCGAGCGCGTTCAGGTCGCCGTGGATCAGCGCCATGCCCTGGATGTCGAGTGTGGGAAATCCGAAGACGTGCCCGGCGCTGTACTCGACGGCCAGCACCATCGGGAGGAGCGGCGCGAGGGCGGAGAGGCGCAAAAGAATGCGCGCCGGGGTCGAGTCGACCAGGCTTGCGCTTTTGAAGAAGAAGACGGCTGCTGTCGCCACCACGCCACTCGCCACCAGGATCGCCCCGGCCACCTGCAGCACGTGGACCGGGGTCGCCCATCCCATGGCGAGCACGGGCGAGCCGGCGACCAGCAGCAGCGAAGCCGCCATGGCGACGCGCTGCGCGACGCCGCGGTCATCGCGTAGCCGGGTAAGCAGCAGCGCGGCCATCAGCGTTGCCGCGAAGCCGGTGAAGTGGAAGTGGACGGCCGTCATCTCGACGATGATGGGGGAGAGCCCGATCGGCGCGATGCCGCCGCGGGAGAGCACCAGCCAGAGGGCGCCGAACGCCATGAACCCGATCGCGGCGGCGGTCGCGAGGCGCACCGGCTGGAGCGAGCGCCCATGGACCAGGTAGGCCAGCGCGCCCAGCGCCGCGACGGCGCAGACCAGCAGCCAGGCCCCCGCCAGGATGGCGGCCGGCAGACCGATCGGCAGCAGGAAGGCGACGACGGCGAGCACCGCGCCTGCGGGCTGGACCCGGATCGCTGCGCTCAGCAGGACCTGTGGCAAGCCCTCGTCGAAGGCGATCAGCGCCAGCCCCAGCGGGGCGATGACCAGCGGTGCAAGTAAGAACAACAGGTCGATCAAGGTCAGATGGGTCAGGCCGCCGAGCCGGCTGCCGACCAGGACGAGCCAGACGATGCCGCCGGCGACGGCGAATCCCGGGAGGCGTCGCCAGGGCGAGCGAGGGGGGCGCATCAGGCGGCCTCCGACGTCGGCTTGCGCGGCTGTTGATGGTGCCGGACCACCTCGGAGGCGTAGGCACGCCCCACGGTGTCGGCGTTCGTGCGCAGCCAATCCGTAAGGTGGGTGTGACCGCGAGGCGGCTCGTGGGAGATCAGGATGTCGTGCATCAGGTCATCGAGCTCATCGCGGGTGAGCATCATGTCGCCCGTGAGCCGGCCGGCCACGGTGGCTCCGAGCATGGCGAGGGCCGGCGGCATGTGGAGCACCACAGTGTGGACACCCATGGCGTCGCGGAGGACCCTCACCAGCTCCTCGAAGGTGAAGATGTCGGGACCGGCTGAATCGACGATCCGATCGGTTGACTGAAGTCCGGTCTCGACCATCAGCGCGGCGTGGTCGCGGACGTGCATCGGTTGCAACCGATACCGGCCGTCGCCCGGGATGCCGAACACCGGCAGGTGCCGGAGGAGCCAGGCGATGTTGTTGATCAGGACGTCACCCTCGCCGAAGAGCAGGGTTGGCCGGACGATGGCGTACGAAAGGCCCGACGATCGAACCGCTCCTTCGAGCTCGGCCTTGCCGCGGTAGTAGGAGAGGTGCGACGCGGTCGGATTGGCGATGCTGGTGTGAACGATGCGGCGGACGCCGGCGCGGCGTGCCGCATCGATCAGCCGTTTCGTGTTGTCGACGGCGGTGGTGTGAGGCACGCCGACTCGGGGCGCCCGGACCCAGTAGGTGTTGTACAGCGTGTCGGCACCGGTCAGCGCGGTCACAAGGGCGCCGTCGTCCTCGAAGTCCAGTGGCTGCGCCGGGATCCGGGCCGCGAGCGGATCGCCAGGCTTCGGATGATTGGTGAGGGTGCGAACGCCCCGCCCGCGCTCGAGGAGCTCGGTGGCGATGAAACGGCCGCTATAGCTGAAGGCGCCGGTGACGACGTCAATCGGTGGGTTCATGGTTTGTCTCCAGTCCAGCTGGCTGAGGCCAGCATGGCGTCGGCAATCGGCGCGAGTTGTTTGCCGGCCTCGAAGAGAGCTTCGGCTCGACTGCGATCGCCATCCAGGTGCGTGAGCGTCTCGATCCCGAAGTAGAGGGCCACCGCCGCGTAGGCGAAGTCGCCCGTCGGCAGCACGGACTCAAGAAAGCTGCCCTTCAGCAGCCGCGCGATCACACCCTCGGCGAATCGGACCCATGGCTCCATCCGGGCGACGACCTCGGGCCGCAGACCGGGGATCGACGAGCCGCCGGCCACCATCTCCTGCACCGCCGCGACGTGCCCGACCTCGACGTCTTCCGCGTACAGGTGCGACATGACGTCGATCGCATCGGTCACGGAGGTCACGTCCGCGAGCGCGGACTGGTAGCGAGCCAGCCGTTGCGCACTGGTCAGGTCGAGCGCGGCGAGCAGCAGCCGGTCGAGGCTGCCGAAGTGGTAGAAGATCAGCGCCTGGTTGAGCTTGCCCGCGCGCGCGATCGCCCGCGCCGTGGTGCCGGGGAAGCCCCGCGTTCGCAGGGTCGTGAGGGCCGCTTTGACGAGCCGGTCACGCGTAGCGGATCCGGTGGGACCGGTCGGCTGCGCAGCACGCAGCCGTGGCCGTGCCGGCGGGCGCCGCTTCGACCGGGCGGTCCGAGCCGGAGTTGACTTAAGCGTCTGCTTTGAGCGCATGCTCAAATTATGGACCAGCCCAATGCTGGGTGCAAGCCTTCGCGCCAACTCGTTACCCGACTGCGCCGAACGCGCGATTCGGTACGATGCCGGAGCGGTGAAGGACAAGATCGCTGAGCACAACCGGCAGATGTGGGAACGGCTGGCCAAGGCCGGGATGAACTACACGCGTCCCTTCGGCCGGCCCCCCAAGACCAGGGCCGGCATGCGCCGATTCATGGATCCGCGCGCACGCCTGAAAGGTGTCAAGCTCGACGGGGCCCGCGTCCTCGGCCTCGCGGCAGGTGGTGGCTGGGACCCAGTCATCTTCGCCAAGCTGGGTGCCAAGACGACCGTCTTCGACATCTCGCCGACCCAGTTGAAGACGGTCCGCGACCTCGCCGCCCGCGAACGCGTCAAGGTCCGCCTGGTCCGGGGCAACATGAAAAACCTGTCGGTCTTCAAGGACGGGTCATTCGACGTGGTCTGGCACTGCCACTCGCTGGTCTTCGTCGACGACGCGACCCGCGTGCTCAAGGAAGTCGGCCGGGTGCTGGCCCCGGGCGGCACCTACCTGCTATCCACCATGCATCCGACGACCCTGCGCCTTTACGGCAGCTACAAGCACGGGGGTTGGAGCCCGAAGATCACCTATTTCGAAGACAAGGCCGTGCCCTACACCGACGAGTGGGGAATGACCTGGACGCTGGGAAAGAAGCAGCTGGTGGCGCCAACAATCGAGTTCGGCCATCGTTTCGAAACCATCGTCAACGGGATGGCGGCCGCCGGGATGGTGGTGGACGGGATCTGGGAGTTCTCGCCCGGCGACGATGAGGACGAGACCGAGCCAGGCAGCGATGCCCACCTGGACACGCTGTTCCCGGCGTTTATCGAGGTCCGCGGCCGCAAGCTCCCGCTGCCGGCGAAGCGCTAGGCTCGGCTGGTCGCCATGCCAGTCATCGTGCTGCGGACGCGAGTCGCGGCTCCACCTTCGCGCTGCTTCGACCTGGCTCGCGATGTCGACCTCCATCAGCGCTCGACCGCCGCTTCCCGCGAGCGGGCGGTCGCCGGCGTGACATCCGGCCGACTCGGGCGCGGTGACGAAGTGACCTGGGAGGCGACCCATTTCGGCGTCCGCCAGCGGCTCACGTCGCGCATCACGGAGTTCGATCCGCCGAATCGGTTCGTCGATGAGATGGTGCGGGGCGCCTTTACGCGCTTCCGCCACGAGCACCAATTTCTCTCGATCCCGGATGGGACCGAGATGGTCGACACCTTCGATTACACCTCGCCGCTGGGGCCGCTCGGCCGGCTGGCGGATGGACTCTTCCTCCGTCGCTACATGACGAGGCTGCTGCGCGACCGCAACGCGTACCTGAAACGCGTGGCGGAATCAGCCCCGTCGGGCTGACGCATAGGCGTCGAGGATGTCGGCGCGCTGTCGCGACGACAGGTACTTCACGGCCTCGCGCACCGTCACGCCGGAAGCAACCGCGCCGCGAGGCAGGAGCCAGCGATAGACGAGGTTCGGTCGGTTCTTCGACGTTTCGCGCAACACCCAGCCAATCGCTTTCCGGATGAAGAATTCGCGTTCCGGGAGCATCGACTGCGCGTAGCGCGCGAATCGCGTGAAGTCGCCGTCGCCACGGCGCAATGGCCGCAGCAGCGCCAGCATGGCGGAACGACGCAGCCAGAAATCCTCGTCCATCGCCCAGCGGTCGAGGACGCGGAGCAGTCCTATGTAACGTTCCACCAGAGGGCCGGCGATAACGATCGCCAGCTCATCGACAAAGGCCCACGTCTTCGATTCGCGGATCAACCGTTCCATGAGGCTCATATCCGCCGCCTGGAGAAGCGGGTGGAAGGCCTCCAGCAGCAAGACCGCCGTCATCCGGCGCTCGAAGACGGGTCGGCCCCAGAGGATCGTGACCAGGGCCAGCAGCGCCCGACGGTCGAGGCCCGGATTCTCCCGCTTCAGCGTCTGGACGGCATGCCGCATCGCCGGAAGGCCGACGCCGAGGAACTCAAGATCGCTCTTCAGATAGGCTTTCTCACGGGGCGCCCGTGCCGGATTGCGCTGGCGGCGCAGTTCGACATCGATCGCGGCGGCCAGGGCCGACGGGCGAGCCTGCTTCGCCTTAATGGAGCTTGGGGAGAACCTTTTTCCCGAAGACGTCAATCCATTCGACCTGGTTGCGTCCGACGTTGTGCAGGTAGACACGATCGAACCCGAGGTCGATGAACTTCTGAATCTCGCGCGCATGCGCATCCGGATCGGAGGAGATCAACATGCGGCCCTTGAAGTCCTCCGGCCGGACGATCTTGGCCATCTGCTCGAAGTCAAACGGCGAGCGGATGTCGGCCTTCGGGAACTTCATCCCGCCGTTCGGCCATTCGGTCAGCGCGTTGCGCATGGCTTCCTCGTCGGTGGGCGCCCAGGAGAGGTGGAGCTGAAGGATCTTGGGCAGCTTCGATGGATCCTTGCCCGCCTCGCGGGCGCCTTTTTCGAACCGCGCGAAGATGCCTTCGATTTTTTCTTCGGGCGCGCCGACGGTGATCAGCCCATCGCAGAGCCGGCCGCTCTTTTCGGCGGTCACCGGCCCGGCGGTAGCGATGTAGATGGGCGGCGGCTGCTCCGGCATGGTCCAGAGCCGCATCGTCTCCATCTTGTAGAACTCGCCGGCATGCTTGACGTCCTTCCCGGTGAAGAGCTTGCGGATGATCTCGATCGATTCGAACATCCGGCCGATGCGCTCCGCGACCTCCGGCCAGTAGCCGGCGACGAGGTGCTCGTTGAGCGCCTCACCCGACCCCAGGCCGAGCCAGAAGCGGCCTGGGTACATGGCGGTCAGGGTGGCCGCCGCCTGGGCGATGATCGCCGGATGCGAACGAAACGAGGGGCAGGTCACGCCGGGGCCGAAATCGCCGCGCGTGCGCTCGGCGGCCGCCGTCATGAATGACCACACGAACGCCGCCTGCCCCTGCTGCGGGACCCAGGGCTGGACGTGGTCGGCCGCCATCACTCCCGAGAACCCGGCGGCTTCCGCCTTCGCGCAGTAATCGATCAGGTCGCGCGGATGAAACTGTTCGAGCATGGCCGCATACCCGATCTGTGCCATCGCGCTATTTTCTGCCTATCGGTTGTAGCGCGGCTGGTCGGAGGTGACAGAGTCGCGCGGTCGGGCAAAGGACGCGATCACCGCGCCGGCAGCGGCGATGACGAGCGCCAGGATGATGTGCTTCAGTCGCAGCGTTGGCCCCGGCAGGATCAGGCTTTCGGTGGAAGTCCGGACGAAGAGATAAAACACCGTCGCCAGCAGCCCGATGAAGAAGATGACGATGCCGGCAAAGAATGCCATCGGGTTGTTCTGGATGGGGTTGTTTTGCATGTGTCCTCCTGGATGTCAGCGGCTCAGCAGGATTAGCGAAAGGATCCCGAATGCCGCGCAATAGATCGCGAATGGATCGAGCCGTCCCACCCGAAAGTATCGCATGAGGTAGGCGACGCTCAGGAAGGCCGCAATTCCAGCGGCGACGCCGCCGAGCAAATACACCGGCAAGTGCGGTAGGGCCACCGGTGTGAACAGATCGGGAATCTTCAAGACGCCGGCCCCGAAGATGATGGGGGTCGCGAGCAGGAACGCGAACCGCGCCGCGGCCTCGTGGGTCAGATCGGCGAGCAAGCCGGCGACCATGGTGCTGCCCGATCGCGAAATCCCGGGGAGCAGGGCGAGGATCTGCGCCGACCCGATGCCGACCGCGGTGCGGACGCTCAGCCCGTCGAGCCGGGTGCGTTCGCCTTCGAGGGCGACCGCGCGACGCCGGACGCGCTCGCCTAAGAACATGATCACGCCGTTCACGATCAGGAAGGCCGCGGCGGCCCGAGGATTAGCGAAGAGGCTCTGTACCTGCTTCTGAAACAGCACGCCGACCAGTCCGGCGGGGATGGTCCCGGCGATCAGCCGCCAGCCCAACCGCTCGTCGGCGGTGCCGTGCATGCGGCCGTCGACCATGCTGCGAAATACCGCCTTGACGATGGCGACCCAGTCGCGCCGGAAGTAGATGAGAAGCGCGGTGGCGGTGCCGACGTGCAGCAGCACCACGAAAGCCAGGAAGGTAGGGTCGGCCTGGTTCAGGTTCCAGCGCAGCAGGCTTGGGAGGATGACCGTATGGCCCAGACTGCTGACCGGAAAGAGCTCTGTGACCCCCTGCAGTAATGCCAATACGAGGGCCTGGAAGAGCGACATGCTTTACCTATGATGCTGGAATGAGCCTCGGGCCCCGGAGAGATCGTCGTCATCGGCAATACCGGCGACGACATGTGGTGGCACGGGCTCTACATCGCTCCCGACCTCGACACCGTCACCTATTGGCTCGCCGGGTTGGCGGACGAGGCGCGCGGCTGGGGCATCAAGGGAGATACCTTCAAGGCACAGGCAGCCCTGGCCGCGCTCACCGAGGCGTCGTGGTTCCAGCTGGGCGATCGGGATCTTGCTACCCACCTTTACCGGACCGGGCGGCTGACTGCCGGTGTTCCATTGCACGCCGTCACCGCGGAGCTGGCGGAGCGCCTTGGGGTCGTGAGCCGAATCCTGCCGATGAGTGATGCGCCCATCGAGACCCGGCTCAAGACCGACGCCGGTGACCTGCATTTCCAGGAGTACTTCGTGCGCGAACACTTCCGTCCGGCGGTGCACGAGATCTACTGGACCGGGCTCGACCAGGCCCAGCCGTCGCCGGGCGTCGCCGAGGCGCTGTCGTCGGCGCGCCTGGTGCTGATCGCGCCCAGCAATCCGAGCATCAGCATCGGCCCCATCCTGCGCGTCCCGGGGATGCATGCCTTGCTGGCCGCCACACGGAGCCGGACCGTCGCCATCTCGCCCCTGATCGCCGGGCGCGCGGTGAAAGGCCCGACGGTTGAGCTGATGCGAGCCCAGGGGGTACGGCCGGATGCGCTCGGGGTCGCCGAGCTGTATCGCGAGATCGCCGCCGGATTCGTGATGGACACGGCGGATGCCGTCCTTGCGCCCTCGATTGCGGGGCTCGGCTATCGGATTGCGGTCCGGCCGACCACCCTCGATGACAGCGATTCGGCCAGTCAGGTCGCGGCCGCGGCCCTGGATCTCTTGCGGCAACCGGCAGCCGCGTGAAGCTCGCCATCGTCATCCCGGTCAAGTCGCCTTCGCGGGCGAAATTCCGGCTGGAAGCGGTCCTCAGCGAGACCGACCGGTCGCGGCTGGCTTTAACTATGGCGCGTGACGTCTTTACCGCGGTCTCGAAACTTCGCGGCTACGGGCTGTTCGTGATCTCGGACGACCCGGCGATGTTGGACGAGGGTCGGCGCTTTGGTCTCGAACCGCTCACCGACCGGGTGAGCCAGGGGCAAACCGCCGCCGTCCACCAGGGCTTCACGGCCGCCTGGGAGCGCGGCTATACGGCGGCGCTCACGATCCCGGGAGACGTGCCCGCAGTGACGACGGAAGAGCTCGATGAGCTCGGCCGCTACCGGCCGGAAATCGAGGTCCTCCTAACGCCGGACCGCGAGCGCACCGGCACCAACGGTCTCCGCCTGGTGCCGCCGCACGCCATCACCCTGCGTTTCGGTGAGGACAGCTTCAATCTCCACCTGGCGGAAGCACGGCGGGCGAACCGTAGCGTCGAGGTCAAGGAAGTCGAGGGGTTGCGCTATGACCTGGACCGCCCGGAGGATATCGTCGCCTTCATGCAGCTCAATCGCCAGACGGCGACGCGCGAGCTCCTGACCGAGCTCGACGTCGCGGAGCGCGTCCTTGCTGCAACGCCGCCCCGCGGTTGAACCCGGTCTCGATCTATCCGGTTCCGGGCCTGCCCGAAGTCGCTCGAGGTGCGGCGCTCGATCGCCTGATCGTCGACGGGCTGACACGGCTCGGGTTGGTTCTCGAGGCGGCGGACGTGATCGTGGTCACCCAGAAGATCGTGTCAAAAGCGGAAGGCCGTGTTCGTTCACTGGGTGACGTGCAACCCTCGGCTCAGGCGACGGAAATCGGGCACCGGATCGGCTTCGACCCTCGGCACGTGGAGGTCATCCTTGCCGAGTCGGTGCGGATCGTTCGGGAGGCGCCCCGCGTGCTGATCACCGAGACCCGGCATGGCTTTGTTTGTGCCAACGCGGGCGTCGACCGTTCGAATACCGGCGGGCAGGATCTGATGGTGTTGCTCCCAGAGGATCCCGACGGCTCAGCGGGTCGGCTGCGCCGGGGCCTCGAAGCGATCACCGGGACGCGGGCTGGAGTCGTGATCTCCGACAGTTTCGGACGGCCCTGGCGCGAGGGCCAGGTCAACGTCGCCATCGGAGCTGCCGGCGTGGTTGCCCTGCGCGACTATCGAGGCGATCAGGATCCCGACGGCTACCGGTTGCAGGGGACGGAGCTGGGGGTCGTAGATGAGCTGGCTTCCGCGGCGGAGCTGGTGATGGGCAAGCTCGACCGCGTTCCCGTGGCGCTCATCCGCGGCGCCGAGGCGGCGGGCGAGGGAACCGTGCGCGCCCTCCTTCGGAATCCGGCGACCGATCTCTTTCGGTGAAGATCGGGCTGATCGCGGACACGCAGGGCAGCTTCGATGTCTCGGCTTTGCTGGAGCACGTGGCGAAGGAATTCGCTGGGGTAGACGAGATCTGGCACGCGGGTGACTGGGGCAGCGAGGACGTCCTGATCGGGCTACGCGAGCTGGGCCGGCTCGTGGTCGTGAACGGGAATGCGCCCGACGATCCGCGCTACCCGATGACGATCGAGGGCACCATCGGCCAGTGGCGCCTTGGGATGGTCCACGACCTGGCTAAACGGCCAGCGCGCTGGGCGGCGGGCTTCAACGTGGTCATCCACGGCCACACCCACCGTTGGCGAGATGAGGTCGTCGGTCGCACCCGCTTCATCAACCCGGGAACCGCGACCCGTCCCCAGTTCGGCGGCACGGAACGAACGATGGCGCGCCTCACCTTCGCCGGGGACCTGGTCGTCGAGAAACTGATCGTGCCCAGGTTCGCCAAAGTGGCGGGGCATATGATTTCGACATGAATGTACGGGTCGTACTCTTCGCGAAGCCGCGCGAGCTGGTGGGCCAGCCCAACGTCGAGTTGGCGCTGCCCAGCGGAGCGACGGCTGCCGATGCCTGGAGCCAGCTCAGCAGTAAGTACGACCTCGGGCCACTCCCTCGATCGTTCCGGTGCGCGGTGAATTCCGAGTACGCCGGCTGGGACGACCCGCTGAACGAGGGTGACGAACTTGCGGTGATCCCGCCCGTGAGCGGAGGCGCCATCGGCGAGCGCCACGGACTGGTCGCGTTGAGCGAGGAACCGCTCGACCCGAGCGCGATCGCCCAGCGAGTCCGCAGCGCCGGCGACGGCGCGCTCGTCGTCTTCGAGGGAATCGTGCGCGAGCACTCGCGCGGCAAGCAGGTCCGGGCGCTGGTCTACGAGGCTTACGGCTCCATGGCTCAGAAACAGATCGAGCAGCTGGCCGAGGAGGCCGCCCGCCGCTGGCCGATCACAAACCTGGCGGTCGTGCACCGCACCGGTACCCTCCAGGTCGGCGAGGTCAGCGTGGTGATCGCCGTAGGGGCGCCGCATCGAGGCGAAGCGTTCGACGCCTGCGAGTGGCTGATCGACGAGCTGAAACGCACCGTGCCGATCTGGAAGAAGGAGATCTACACCGAAGGCGAGGCCTGGGTCGAAGACCGCCCCTGAGGTCGATTCCCTTCGTCGGTTTCAGCGAAGGGGCCGAGTGAGGGCACTACAATACGGCGCGACGCGGGAGTAGCTCAGTTGGTAGAGCGCCTGCCTTCCAAGTAGGTGGTCGCGAGTTCGAGTCTCGTCTCCCGCTCCAATGCACTGTACGAATCCGGCTGATACCCGACAAAACGGGTTCGGCTGATGCTTTACATGGTTCCGGCTGATGCCTTACACCGGTTTCGGCTGATGCTTGACACTTCCGCGCATGAAGGAGTTGAGCGTGGGAGAGCAGCGGTACAAGGCAGTCATGGCGGTCCTCAGCGACGGACGCACGGTGACGGAGGTGGCGCGGGACTGGGAGGTCAGCCGGCAAACGGTGCATGCGTGGCTGGCTCGCTACGAACGGGAAGGGATGGAGGGGATGGGCAACCGGTCGCACCGGCCGACGATGTGCCCGCATCAGATGCCGGCATTGATCGAGGTGAAAGTGCTGGAGCTGCGGCGCGCCAAGCCCTTCTGGGGGCCGCGTCGACTCGCGCTGGAGCTGGCCAAGAAAGGGGTGATCCCAACGCCATCGCCCTCGGCGATCTACCGCTGTTTGCTGCGGGCGGGCTTGGTTCAGCCGATGCCGCGGCGGTGGCGAAAAGAGGACTGGAAACGCTGGGAGCGGGGCGCGGCGATGGAACTGTGGCAGCTGGACGTCCTGGGCGGGTTTCACCTCGCGGACGGGACGACCGCCAAGGCCCTCACCGGCCTGGACGATCACTCACGATTCTGTGTGGCGGTGCGCCTGATGCATCGGGAGCGGACCAGCAAGGTGTGTGAGGGATTCCACCTGGCGCTGCGGCAATACGGGGTGCCCGACCAGGTGCTCACCGACAACGGCAAGGTCTTCACCGGACGCTTCGCGCAACCGCCGGTGGAGGTGCTGTTCGACCGGATCTGCCGGGAGAACGGCATCGACCACATCCTCACGCAGCCGCGCTCCCCGACCACGACCGGGAAGATCGAGCGGTTCCACAAGACCCTCCGCCTGGAGCTCAACACCCGGCAGGTCTTCAAGAACCTCACGACCGCGCAGGAGGCCGTCGACGAATGGATCACCTACTACAACACGGAGCGGCCGCACCGGTCGCTGGATGATCTCCCACCCGTGAGCCGCTTCAAGGCTGGGGCGACGCCGGCGCGCGAACCCGAGCGAAATGGCGACTACTGGGTCTCGCGCAAGGTCACGAGCAACGGCATCGTCTGTGTCGGCTACCAGAAGGTGAACGTGGGGCAGCGAAATGCCGGCAGCGCCTGCGACATCCTGGTCAAGGATGGATTGCTGCAGTTCTGGATCGGCAGCCAGCTGGTGAAGAGCGAGGTCCGAGCGACGAAAGGCGTCATTCGAAAGAAGAATGCCGAGGGGCAAGCCCCGCGGCGCTAGTCTTGCAGAGGAGTGTCAAGCATCAACCGAATCAGCTTTATCAAGCATCAACCGAAACCAGACACCCGCTCCAATGCACCGCCCGAAACCAGCTCATCGGAATGCGCCGGCTCAACCGGGGTCGAGAACATGCCCACCTGATGGTTCGGTCTTTGACCTGGATCTGTGACGCCGTTCGCCATGGTTAACAAGCTCACGGAGTGAAACGCTCGCTGGAAGCTGTGAGAATGGTCTAGGTCAGTCGGTCAGGATCAGCGTCAACATCGAGGCGGAAGGCGGCGCGATTAGAGGAGAGGCGTGGCGATCGTCGGACTTGGCATCCTGATCATCATTGCGCCCTCGACGGTTCCTGGACCCGCGCCACCGATGTAAGACGTGATGGATCGCGCCGACCGCAGGAGGTTTTAGCGACAAGGAGGAAAGCAACAATGACCGACCACAAGACCGGAACACGTGAAGAGTGGCTTGCTGCCCGCCTGAAATTACTCGAGCAAGAGAAGGCGCTGACCAAGCGCAGCGACGAACTCGCGCGGTTGCGGCAAGAGCTTACCTGGGTCCGGATCGACAAGGAGTACCGCTTCGAAACCGACGAGGGCGCGGCGTCGCTGGCCGATCTTTTCAGAGGACGCTCGCAACTCCTCATCTATCACTTCATGTTCGGGCCTGAATACACGGCCGGGTGCCCGATATGCTCGTCGATCGCGGATGGCTTCGACGGCTTCGTCGTCCACCTCGCGAATCACGATGTGATGCTCTGGGCGGTGTCGCGGGCTCCACTCACGAAAGTGCAGGCCTACAAGCAACGGATGGGCTGGCGCTTTCCCTGGGCGTCTTCATTCAACAGTGACTTCAATTACGACTTCCAGACGACGGCCACCAAGGAGCAGCAGCAGTCGGGAGCCGTCGAATACAACTTCCGAAAGTGGGACATGCGACCGGAGCTGAAGGCTGGTGAGGAAGGTCATTGGGTGGACGGCATGGGCGTCGGCGTAGACTGGGCGACCTACCGGCGAGAATTTCACGGCATGAGCGCGTTCGCGCTCGAGGATGGGGTCGTTTATCACACTTACTCGGCGTACGCGCGCGGGGTGGACGGCCTTTGGGGCATGTACCAGTGGCTCGACCGTGCGCCACTCGGTCGCAACGAGGGCGGAGTCTGGTTCCGCCGGCACGACGAATACGTCAGCCGTTGAAGCCGAGCGACCGCTAGGTTCGCCGTCCAGTCCGTTGGTATGCCGGGCGCTGCCAATGCAGGATCCGCTTAACGCTCCAGCTTATCGGCGTCTCAACATGACGAAGGTCAGGACGGGGTAAGGGGACGTGCTGGTGAAGGGCTTTCACAGTCCTGGTGCGCATTCTCCGATATAGAGTGTGTATAATGCTTCGCACAATGCGTCAGTTTGTCCGAAAGAACATCACAGTCCCAGCGACTATGGATGCGCGCTTGAGGAAACTCGCCAAGACGCGTGGCGCGTCGCAGAGTGGTCTGATCGTTCATTTGGTCGCGGTCGGGCTTGCGGCTGAGTTGGGCGAGGGCGACCCCCTTCTCCGCTACCTGGGGGCGATCGAGGGTCCGGCGGACTTGTCAGCCACAGTCGACAAGACGGTTTACGGCGCTGGCCGTTCTCGCTGACAGCGGGCTGCTCATCGCAGCTGTCAATCGAGGAGACCGCCATCATGCTTGGGCCACACGCCAGATTGTCACCGCGCGGCAACTCCGTACGAGGATCGCAGTTCCCGATCTGGTCGCTGGCGAAGCATTTACTAAGCTTCGATACGACCGACGAGTGAGTCCTCGGAAGGACGCCAGCATCGCGTTGACGGTCTTCAAGTTGGTCGACGAGTCCGTGGAACTGTTTGAGGTGCGGCGAGCGGGCCAGGGTGCGCACCGTCGAGCCAGGGACATCCTGACCCACTACAACGATCAGTCATTCTCGTATGTCGACGCGGTCGTGTTCACCGTCGCGGACGCCGATCCGGCGATCGAGCGGATCCTGACCGTCGACGGGCGCGATTTCTCCGCCTATCGATTCGCGCACGACGTTGAAGTCGTCGTGCCTTAACGCATTCTTCCGGCCAGCCTCAGGAGCCTAACTCCGCGGAGAGTCATCGCCGCGACCGAAAGGCGCCACGTAAGCTCCCCACCGCTCTGTAGCAAAGGAGTTGCAACTATGGGACGGCTGGTAGAAGGCTTGTAATTCGGGCGACATAGCGTGGGCGCGTGGCTCTCACGGCACGTGCCCCGAAGCCCGATCCTGATTCCAGCGGCTCTCCAAAAGCCCTGAGCTCTCGGCCGCTCAGCGAGCGGCTTTGGAGCGGCCTGATCGGTCTCCTTGTCTTCATCACCATCTTCATCGCCGCCCTCCCCATCTTTGCGATCGTCCGCGGTACATCGGCTGGTATTGCCCTGGCCCGCGCGGGCAACGCGAGCCTGCTCACGTGGCTGGGCCTCGAGCTGGCGCTCGTCGCCCTCGGCATGGGTGCTTTCTTCTTCGCCTATTCGCTCAAGTACTACCTTGCCACCGCGACCATGCTTCTGCTGGCCTTCTTTGGTCCCGGGCACCGCGGGAACGCGTCCGGACAGTACGGGCGACGCGCCGGCGATCTGACTCGTATCAATCGGCGCGGCTGGATGGCGCAAGAGCACTCCAATGGCAATCGCACCAAGTGGTTGCCGCTTGGGTACGAGCCGTTTGTCTCGATTCACATCGCGACCTATAACGAAAAAGGGGTGGTTGGCC
>Ga0307479_10002802_pt1 | contig 15813 bp, 12 predicted proteins | sample atmos_gasesECM4C_FD_203743 | JGI IMG/M metagenome (GOLD analysis project Ga0307479, IMG submission 203743) | Hardwood forest soil microbial communities from Morgan-Monroe State Forest, Indiana, United States - atmos_gasesECM4C_515 | ecosystem: Environmental > Terrestrial > Soil > Temperate... | reverse complement strand
ATGGATTTGAATGTGCGTCCGGCGCTACAAATCACAAACGCGCTATTGCCTGCTATGCGCGCAGCGCGCTTCGGCCGAGTCATTAACATCACTAGTTTGGTGACTCGCGGGTTGGCATTTCGTGCGAGTTATGCTGCGGCCAAATCGGCATTAGAAAGTCTCACGAGAACTATGGCAATAGAATTGGTGTCTGACGGCATCACCGCGAATGCCGTGGCTCCCGGCCCAACCGAAACAGATTTGTTTCGGGCCAACAATCCACCCGGCAGTGAAGGCGAGGCCCGCTATCTGGCGAGAATACCGATGAAGCGTTTTGCGCAACCCGGCGAAATTGCTGCAGCGGTGGCCTTCCTTGCGGGGGATGCTGCAGCCTTCATTACCGGGCAGACGCTATTTGTAGATGGTGGCGCAAGCCTCGGAAGTCTTTAGTGTCAAAATCGAGGACGCTCGCGCTGCCCCTAGATAATCTTAGCTGCCAGACTCGTCGTGCCACGGCCGACTGCACTATTGGGTGAGCCCGACACAAGCGAATTCTCTAGGCGCATCCTCTCAGACCCAAGTTTCGGGAATCACGTGGCAACAGGACAGATCGGCGATCATCCCGGTTGGCAGGGCTTGCACGAGGCCGGATTGTCGGCCCCGTGCAACCTGGGTGAATGGGCAGATCAGCCCAATGATCAGCGCATCGTTGGTGGCTCGGTTCGACATGATCGCTATGTCCGGTATAAAGTTTTCACACTTTCGTGAAACTTCAGGGCCGCGGGAGGCGCGGCATACTTGTCGGTCACAACCTCGATGTATGCACCTCGATCACCCTGAGACGCGATTTTGAGAGCTTGATCGAATTCTCCGCATGTGGTGACACGCGCGGTGAACCAGTCGTCACAGCCAAGCGCCCTCGGTAAGTCGGCGTAGTGCCACTGAGCAAGATCGTTGTACTCGATGTTGGGATCTTTGCAGAGCAGCCGTTCAATCAGATAGCCTGAATTATTAAGGACGAAGACAATGGGCTTCAGCCCGAGCCGGCCGAACTGACTGATCTCCTGAGCTGTCAGTTGATGGGAGCCTTCACCTGTAATCAGCACAACGCGACGGTCAGGCGCCGCGACTGCTGCTCCAAAAGCCGCCGGGGTCGCATATCCGATAGCACCCCACAACGTCTGGTTGTAAAACTTCGCGCCCTTCGGCAAGAGTGCAAACGCCATCCCAAACCCGGAAGTCCCAGTCTCAGTAATGACGATATCGTTCGGTTTAATAAAATCCGCCCAGCGAGGATAAAGCGCGTCTGCGGTAATCGGATCGCTGCCGGCGCCCTTTACTGGTCCGAGCGAACCTGGCTGAACCGGTGGTTTCTGATTTCGTTTCTCAACACGCCGCGCGAGCTCAGCGAGGACATCCTTCATCTCGATGTTGGGATAAACCTTCGAGCCTACCTGAGTACGATGGTGACGGATATCGATGGTCTTTTCCGGGTCAAGATGCGCGGTGAAGGCGCCCGTGCTGAAGTCCGTCAGAATGGCTCCGATCAGGACGACGGCGTCGCATGATTCAACGTACTCACGAACCGCCTCGTCCATGAGCTTTCCTTCATACATGCCAATGTAGGCTGGCTGTTGCTCTTCGAGTGTGGATTTGTCCATAAGCATAGTGGCGAAGGGAAGTCCGGAAGCATCCACGAACGCCTGGACGGCGTCCTGCAACCCCGCACGACAGGCCAGGACTCCTGGCAGAACGCATCCGGTCTTGGCCGCGCTGAGACTCTCAATGATCACGGAGACCGCCCTCTCCAGTGATGCAGGATCGCTCTTCGGTGGATCGAGCGGGGTTGCAACGCTGACCACAGGCTGATTCGCGACATCTGCCGGAAACGCCATATAGACAGGCCTGCGGTGGTACAGCGCCTCCGCGATCAGTCGCTCCGTCTCGTAAGCCGCGTTTTGGGGTGTCATGATGGCGCTGGCACAAACCACTTTTTCAGCCATCTTGTGGAAGAAGTCGAATTCACCGTTTCCCAGCGTGTGGTGGACGAGCGCGTGCGCGGCTTGGGCGGGCAGATTTGGCATTCCGACTAGGTGGAAAACCAGCACATGCTCGGCGTAGGCTCCGGCGATTCCATTGATAGCGCTCAATTCACCTACACCGTAAGTCGTGTTGAGAGCAGCGATGCCGTGAATGCGAGCGTACCCGTCGGCCGCATACGACGCATTCAGCTCGTTGCAGCATCCGACCCAGTCGATACCAGGAAAACCAACGATTGCATCCTCAATGGGAAAGGCGAAGTCACCCGCAACGCCGAAAACCTTGGTTACTCCGAGGTCCTTAAGCCTCGACAGAACATGGTCGATGACTGTGGTTGATTTTGCTTTTTGTGTTGGAACTGACTCTTGCAATATTCCGGTGCGTGACACTGTTTCTTTTGTTGCGGTGGATACAGACGACATAATGGATCTCCTTAAGGTTTTGGTTCCTTTGTGAAAGCTTCCATTCGTGAAACGAATTACCACCGGTAATTCGTGGGGCTACGGGCTGACTCTCGTTCGTCTGCATTCGGAGCAGTCGCAGCTCGTTTACGCGAATTCTCGGTGCCCCATTTCAGTCCCAGGCTTCCGGAATCACGTGCTGCCCGATTTCGACGTTCTTGCTGTAGTCAGTCGGAATGTCGACCACGACCACGCCGGGCGTCTCTAGCCCTTTGCGTAAGGTCGGCAGGAGTTCATCGGGTTTGTTAACTCGTAGGCCCGCGCATCCGAGACTCTCCGCATATTTCACGATGTCCGGATTGCCGAAATCAGTACCCGATGTGCGGCCATAGAGAAGTTCTTGCTGAAACGCCACCATGTTGTACCCACCATCACGAAAGACCAGCACGGTGATGTTCTGCTTGAGGCGAACGGCCGTCTCCAATTCCATCGAAGAATAGAGGAAGCCACCGTCGCCCACGGTCGCTACCGCTTTCCTGCCTGGATAGATTAGGTTCGCCGCCATGGCCCAGGGGATTCCGACTCCGAGAGTTTGCTGACCGTTGCTGAACAACAGTTTCCGCGGTTCAAACTCGAAGAAGTGCCGGGCCATCCAAATGTGATGCGACCCCATGTCGCTCGCGATAATCGTGTCATCATCGACCAGACTGCGCAGCCCCAGAACGATGCTGAGAGGGTGGATCAATCCGTTGGATTTCGGTGCCGGTGGATCGAGTAACGCCTTCGACTCCGCGTGAATCGCCTGGAGCTCTGGACCTCGGGCGAACGACCGCTCCTGCAGCATTGACGCGAGGGCACACACTGTGTCAGCAAGGGCTCCACGAAGCTCCAACTCCGGTTGATAATGGTTATCGATGTCGCAGGGATAATTATCCAGATGAATGATGGTTCTCGCCTTACCCACGTTCCAGAAACTCGGGTCGTACTCGACCGGATCGTACCCGACGGTTAGCACGACGTCCGCCCTGGCAAGCACCTTGTCTCCTGGTTGATTCCGAAAGAGTCCCACGCGGCCGAAAAATAGCGGAAGCAGTTCGCGCGATACGGCTCCGGCCCCTTGGAACGTGCCCACCACAGGCAAACCGTGGCGCTTCAACAGAGCGCGCACTGCAGCTGTCGCACGAGGTTTGCTCGCGCCCATGCCAAGCAGGACGACCGGGCTCTCCGCTTTAGATATTTTCTCCGCAGCTTGGCGAACCATATCTGCGGGAGCTGTTCCCAACGCCGGGAGCGGCAGTAACGGTGGTGCACTGGCTTCCGTAGCGGCGGCCTGCACATCCCTTGGAAATGCGATAAAGGATGCGCCGGCGCGAGGAGCCATTGCGGCACGGAATGCGTTCACAACCGCTTCACCGGCGGCATCCGGCGCGTTAATGGCGACGCTGAATTTTGTCACCGGTTTCATGATGGCTACCGAGTCCATTGATTGGTGAGTCTGCTTGAGGGTATCCGGCAGAGGAACAACGCCCCCGATCGCCACCATGGGATCACCTTCGGTGGTGGCCGTGGCCACACCGGTCACAAGATTGCCCGTGCCGGGGCCCGATGTGACAAGACAGACTCCCGGCCTTCCGGTCAAACGCCCTATTGCGGCGGCCATGAACGCGGCGTTCTGTTCATGCCGACACACGATCAGCTGCGGACCCTCATCGCGCAACACATCAAAGGTCGGCATGATCTTCCCGCCTGGGATACCGAATATATATTTGACACTCTGGTTTACTAGGCTTCGGATCAATAACTGCGCGGCGGTTTGCCGGCTCCCCTTTATTTCAGAGATTGTGAATCTTGTACGAGTTCCTTCCTTATCGCGGTCCCTTGGGCGTGCAACAACACCGGAGCCGGTCGCTAATGGCTTCTCGTTCTTTGCCGCTGACATACCAGATTTCTCCTTATTTGCGTATTCCTTCAGCGGAAGCGAGCTCTGCAGATGGATCTTTGGAGAGATCGGCTTTCAAAAATTCTTCCGATTCGGGGAGTGAGATATGGAATTCGGTTAGCCGTTCAACTTGCATCGCAAGGTTTCGTCCGCTGCAGTCGAGTAGATGACCACCTTTGGTGCGGTCGGAGGAAAGAAAATGAAAGTGGTACCCAGGGATACTGAAAGCACTTGAGAAACCGGGGGACCATATTCCGACGAGAGTCCCATCAAGTTGGCGAAAGCTGAATTCCGGCTGGACCGCTGCTGCTTGAGCCAAAGGCTTGTTGGTTGCCCTCACTGCCCGGGTGTGAACATAATCAAAATGACCATCGACGCGGATCGCAAAAAAGAGATTGTCTGATTCGCGGTATTGGTCACACCGAGCAACAAGCTCGCTTAAGCTTCCAACGTACGGAATCTGTCCTCTTGCATCGGCCTCAAATCTTGTAATGACTGCGAACGGAGCGGTCACACTGTCGGGAACCTCACAAACGGTTCCATCGGCTCGGGCTTGATGTACATGGCCTTCGAGGACTGCCATCTCCCCATCGAGATCGTCAAAAGTCCCCAGACCGAAATCGCCGTGCTGCTTTAACACCTCAACTGACACAGCTCTCTGATAAACGCCCCTCACCAGAGCGCCTGAAGTAGATACCTGGAACAGCGTATGCAACGGGTGCTTCAGGAACTGCGATAGTGCCTCCGTCACAACAGCTGAGGCAGACTGCTTCGTGCGCTCGATGTACCTGTCGACAGCGATTTCCAGGGACCGGGGGATTGTGCAACCCACATTTGGCATGTCAGTTATCTTGCAACACTGATTCCAATTCCATTGCTTTAACAATGGATTCGAAAAGACCGCAGGGCACAGGGCAGGGACGAAGGTGAAACGCTGTCGTGAGGGGACTCGTTGCGCATAGGACGACATAAAGACACGTATCAATTCGCTGACAGAGCTTATGTCACTTTGCGCGTAGCCGAAGTGACTATCCGGGAGGCATCAGCCCGAATCCCAAGTGTTCACCATACGACCCATCAAACCAGGCTATCGAAAGTGGTCTGAGTCGAAATCGCGTCGCGGAGTCGCTATGTCAACCAGCGCATTGGAAGGTTCCAACGAAAACGCTGGGGTAAGTTTCGGAATGGCGGCGGCAGCACGTTGAATCCATGTGCGAAGTGCCGAGCGCTGAACCGCTCCGAACGGTGCTGCAGTTTTGGAACACCAGTTGCTTCCCGAAGTCTCAAACAGATTGCGGTGGCGAAACGCCACAAAGAGAGATGGATGACGCTGTCATCGCCGGTTTGATTAAAGGGCACTATGAATTTCATCATCAGAAGTTTGATTCAGCTCGGCATTCTCAAGAAGGACCTTGACTACCATTTGCTTCGCGGAGTGATGGTCATCATTTATCTATTTTTTGGATATCAGAAATGGTTCGAGTATGAGGCGCAGGCATTGATCCCCTATTTCACCCACGGCCCTCTCATCTTCTGGATGTATCCCGTCTTTGGCATGCGCGGAGGAACTTACTTTCTTGGCGTGTCAGAGTGGGTATTCGGCGCATTGCTGTTCGCTGGATTCTGGAACAAAAAGTTGGGGATTCTCGGTGCTCTGGGCTCATGTTTCTCGTTCGCCGCAACCTCGACAATCATTCCGTTCATGCCGGACGGCTGGGCTGCTTCGGCCGGCGGGTTCCCCGCAATGACCGAGAGGGTCGCGTTCCTGATGAAGGATCTGGTTCTCCTTGCCGTTTCTGTGTATTTGCTGCGGCAGGATGTCATAAGAGCGTCGCTCGCCAAGACGACTTCATCTGACTCGAGCGCAGCACTCAGGCAGGAGCCCGCTCCCACTGGAGTAATGGAAGGCTGTTAGCTTCTCGGGTTCGTATCATGACGAACCAAAATGTCGAATGGCCAGTTAAGCCGCAAGCCGCACTACGCATCGGAGAAAAATGGTTTAGTGGTATGACAACGGTCACAGTACATCGCGAAGAAACGAACGCGCTTCAGTGCATCGGTTGGGCAGCGGCTTCCGGTGCAGGACTAGCCCTAGCCGCTCTGGTCAGCTACGAACTGACCACTCGGATTCTCACCGATGCAATCAGCTCCCGGGACGATCAACTGCTCGGAGGAATGTGGTCCGTCATCGCAACGGTGTTTGTCTATCGTGAAAGCTACAAGGACAGCGTAAGCGCCGCCTTGTCACGAATTGCAGCAACGTCGCTGAGCTTCATTCTTTGCCTGGGTTACCTGCTGCTTTTCCCGTTCAGTTCCTGGGGTATGACCATTCTGGTCGCGATCGGTGCCGCAATTCTGATCATGATCAACCGGGCGGGGGAAGTCATTACCACCTCAATCACAACAACTGTCGTCATGGTTGTGGCTGGAATTAGTCCACAGCACGCGTGGAGGCAACCCATCCTGCGGCTATTTGACACTCTGATTGGCATAGGCGTCGGCATCACAGCTGCGTGGATTGCCAAGGGTCTTCCCAAACTGAGCCATTTCGGTGAAAACACACTTCGCGCGGAAACATCTCACTGGAAAATTACGAAGGAGACTCTGCAATGACGCGCTCTAGCAACAGTGCAACGCCCAACCTATCTAACCCGGATGTCGTTCTCATCGGTGCAGGCATCATGAGCGCTACACTCGCTGTGATCCTGAAAGAGCTTGATCCGAAGCTGAAAATAGAAATTCATGAAGTCCTGGGCAGTGAGGCGCAGGAAAGCTCAAATGCATGGAACAACGCCGGCACCGGCCACGCTGCGCTTTGTGAACTGAATTACACTCCGGAGAAAGCCAACGGCAGCATCGACATCTCTAAGGCTCTGGAGGTCAATACCGAGTTTGACCTCTCCCGTCAGTTGTGGGCCTATCTGGTTGCGAAGGGGGCGATAAAGGACCCTCAGTCCTTCATCAATCCCGTTCCTCACATGACTTTCGTGCGCGGGGTCGTTAACCGAAATTTCCTGAAGAAACGTTTTGCGACGCTTTCGAACCATCCTCTTTATTACGGAATGGAATATTCGGAGGACAAAAAGCAGATCAAAGAATGGATTCCACTGGTTATGGAAGGCCGTGACCCTAATGACGTGGTCGCAGCCACGCGCATGGTGACTGGTACGGATGTGAACTACGGCGTACTCACAAAGAATCTGCTTGATTCATTGCGGGGCAAGGATGGATTTTCTATTCATTTCTTTAGCCGGGTACAAGATCTGCGGCGCCATGGGAATGCCTGGAGTGTGAAGATCAGGGACGAAAAGACCGGCCAGCACCGATACGTGCAGGCCAAGTTTGTTTTGATCGGCGCCGGCGGCGGGTCCCTGCCTCTCTTGCAAAAATCGGGGATTCCGGAAGGGCGGGGCTATGGCGGATTTCCAGTAAGCGGAATTTGGCTGCGCTGCGATAACCCGGAAGTCTCTTCTCGTCACAATGCGAAGGTCTACGGCAAAGCTTCGGTGGGATCACCGCCGATGTCCGTGCCGCACCTCGACACTCGGCACATCGAAGGCAAAGTTTCTGTGCTTTTCGGACCCTACGCAGGCTTCTCGACGAAGTTTCTGAAACACGGCTCCTATCTGGACCTGTTCAGCTCTATCGATCCTGAAAACATCCTCCCTTTACTGGCAGTCGGGAAGAGCAATCTGGCACTTGAAGAATATCTGGTCGGCCAGGTTCTGGAGTCCTCTGAGCAGCGCTTCGCTGCGCTCCGCGAATTCTACCCGAATGCCAACGAGCAGGATTGGAAAGTGGAGGTGGCCGGACAGCGCGCGCAGATCATCAAGAAGGACCCAGTCCACGGTGGCATCCTGGAATTCGGCACCGAGCTCATTACCGCGTCGGATGGGTCCATTGTTGCAATGCTAGGCGCCTCGCCAGGTGCCTCAACCGCAGTCTGGATCATGCTTCAGGTCATCGAGCGCTGCTTCCGCGACAATCTGGCAATCGCAGGATGGGCGGACAAGTTGAAGGAGATGATTCCTTCCTACGGGCAATCACTGATCGACAATCCGGACTTGACCGAACGTGTGCGGGCCGAAACAGCAGCCATATTGAAGATCAACGATATCAATTCCAAGGAGACTGAAAATGATTCGCGCTTATCGGTTGTACACGGGGCCTGACGGGAATTCACACGTAATACCTGGCAGTGTGAATGGAGGCAAGTTGGTAGATGCGCAGTCGATCCACTTCAAGGAAACTCCGCCAAATTCCACTTATGAGTGGCACAATGACCCAATTCCTCAGTACGTCATTACGTTGTCCGGCGTGCTCGAATTTACGACGTTAGGCGGCGAGACGTTTACCCTCCATCCGGGCGACGTGCTCTTGGCAGAGGATCACACTGGTTCAGGCCACAAATGGCGCTTGATCAATGACGAACCATGGAAACGCGCTTACGTCATCTTCAAAGAAGGCGCGAATACCCAGTTCGTGCCAGACGCAGCGTGAAACTCGTCGATGACGCCTGCTTGATGGCAGGCATGAGGTTGGCCCGAACCAAACAAATTTGAGAAGGAGTAAAAGCAATGGCTGCAATCAGCGACGTAATGGTTATGGGTGCTCGGAAAGAAACAGATAGCCTTGGCGAAGTCGATGTACCAAGCAACAAGCTATGGGGAGCGCAAACCCAGCGGTCGCTCGAACACTTCAGCATCGGTCACGATCTGATCCCGCTGGAGATGATCGCCGCCTATGCCACTTTGAAGAAAGGCGCCGCACGTGCGAACCACGCAGGGGGAAGACTCGACGACAAACGATACGGGCTTATTGTTCAAGCCTGCGATGAAATCCTCGCCGGCCAGCACCAAGACATGTTTCCCTTGCACGTGTGGATGACCGGCAGCGGAACGCAATTCAATATGAACGTGAATGAAGTGATTTCGAACCGCTGCTGTCAGTTCGCGGGCACACCGCTGGGCAGCAAGACGCCTGTTCATCCTAACGATCACGTCAACATGTCGCAATCGTCCAACGATTCGTTTCCTACTGCGATGAACATAGCGGCGGCGGTAAACGTCAAGGAAAGACTTCTGCCTGCCGTAGAAGCACTGCGGGACGCCGTCGCGGCAAAGTCGAAAGAATGGCAGGACGTCGTCAAGATAGGCCGCACCCACATGCAAGACGCGACCCCCATTACTCTTGGTGAAGAATGGTCAGGTTACGTCGGCATGCTGAGCGACAATCTCGACCGCATCGAGGATGCCCTGAAGGGTGTCTACCAACTCGCTCTCGGTGGTACTGCCGTAGGGACTGGGATCAACGCTGCCCCTGGGTTCGGCGAAGCTGCCGCGGCTGAAATCGCGAAGCTAGCCAAGCTTCCATTCCTCAGCGCGCCAAATAAATTCGCGGTACAAGGTGCACACGACGCATTGGTTCAGCTGTCTGCCTCACTACGCACCTTATCAGTCTCCCTTTATAAGATCGCGAATGACATCCGTTTGATGTCATGCGGTCCGCGCGCCGGTTTCGCCGAATTGATCATTCCGGCAAACGAACCGGGTTCTTCGATCATGCCGGGCAAAGTGAACCCGACACAGGCCGAGGCGTTGACCATGATCGCCGTGCAGGTCATGGCGAACGATGTAGCCGTCGGATTCGGTGGCGCCGGAGGGTACCTGGAAATGAATGTCTACAAACCTCTCATCATCTTCAACATCGCCCACTCCGTGACCATCATCACTGACGGCTGCACGAACTTTCGCAAATTCCTGGTCGAAGGCACGAAACCGAATCTGAAAAAGATCAAGGAATACGTGGACCGCTCACTGATGCTGGTTACCGCACTTTCGCCAGTGATCGGATATGACAAGGCTTCCAGGATTGCGCACTACGCGCTGGATAACGACCTCACCCTAAAGCAGGCCGCACTAAAGCTGGGATTTGTAACTGAAGACGAATTCGAGCGAGTGGTCGATCCGGCGAAGATGGTGCACCCATATGTGGCAAACGCCAGCTGAATGCTATGACACATATGCTTCGACTCACGCGAGCCCAGGTTTAGCAAGAGGAAGGAGAAAGAGCCCTCGCGTAGGCCATAAAGAATTTAGGCAAATGCCAAAAAGGTGCCGTATGAACATCAGTAACGTCGTGGGAACGCTATTCCCAATATTTTTTGTGCTTGCACTGGGCTATCTCGCCGGCAAGCACCATACCTTTGACGCAGACCAGGCCGCGGGCTTCAGCAAGCTGGCCCTCTCCTTCGCTCTGCCCGCGTCACTATTCGTAAGCATGACGGGTATTCCCCGGGACCTTCTATTGGGGCAAGGCCGCCTGGTTCTGGCATTGATTCTTTCGCATGTCGGTCTCTTCGTCATCGCCTGGATCGCACTTAAACAAATAGCGTCGCTGCGCGGAACCCCAGCGATTATTTATAGTCTGATGCTGGCCACGTCCGCCACGCCGGTATTTGGTCTCGCCGTTCTCGAACCAATATTGGGCGCGAGCAGCGCCGGCGCTGTAACGCTTGTAGCCTTGGCGATCAATGTCACGGTTCCCCTTGCGATCGTGCTGCTGGAAATGGATGCTGCAGCGAGAAACCGAGCCGCTGGAACTACCACTTCGACATCGAACCCGGTCATCACCGGACTGAAAGCCGGACTCAAATCACCGCTGCTCTGGGGACCACTCTTGGGAATCGCCGTTGTGGTCATGAAGATTCACGTTTCGTCTGTCCTCAGCAGCAGTTTGGAGCTAATTGGCTCCGCCACTTCCGGCGTAGCGGTTTTCAGTGTAGGGCTCGTACTCGCTGCACACCCAGTTCGGCTTTCTCCTGGGGTCCTAGCCGGTTCTGTGGCTCGTGTCGCCGTGCAAGCCGCGATGCTGTTCATCCTGCTGCACGTACTACTAGTCCAAAGTCCGTTCTCGCGCGCGGCGTTGATTTCCTGCAGCTTCCCGCTGGCTACCGTTGTCGTGCTCTTTGCAGCACGGTATAAGTCTGCCCAATCTGAGGCTGCATCGATGCTTTTGATCTCGACAGTCGCTCTGGCCATCACTGTGCCAGCGATGCTTTGGATCACGAAGTGACATAAGACTTGAGTAAGTGAGCGCTCCTGGCGAGGATGGCGCAACCCGCGTTACTATGCTGGATCGGCCGGATTGTAGTAGCGAGTCATGCAGGTGAGGATCGTGAGTTGGAGCGTTTTCTTAGTTAGCGCCTCGATGTTAATAGCCACTGCTGGAAGCGCGGCGCAAACCGATTATCAGGATCCCGCGATCACCGATTTGCAGCGGCAAATTCGAGAGATGCGCTTGCAGATGGCCAAAATGCAAAAGCGAATTGTGGACTTGGAGGCGACCAAGGGGACGGCAGAGAAGAACTCCAGTACTGATCCAATCCTGCCCCAGAGCCAGACTGCTCCGACAGAGGCTCTTCGGTCACAAGTTGGCGAGGTGAGGGCCTCCAAAGAACCGACTTCGTTCTACTACAAAGGGATTACACTGACCCCGGGCGGCTTTCTGGAATCAACAATTCTGGTCCGTACGCGCAACGAAAATGCTGATATGGCGAACAGTTACACGACGATTCCGCTCAACGGGTCGTCGAACGCCCATCTGAGCGAATTTCGCGGAACTGTACGCAACTCGGAACTCTCCTTATTGATCCAAGGCTCTACAAGCAGCGCAAAGTTGACAGGATATGTCGAAACCGATTTTCTCGGCGCAGCACCGACTGCCAACTACCTTGAGTCCAGTTCCTGGACCCCACGCCTGAGGCAACTATGGGTTCAGCTAGCTAGGCCCTCAGGATGGACCTTCACCGTCGGTCAGATGTGGTCTCTTCTTACTACCAACCGGCAGGGCATTGCAAATCTGGCGGAACTGAGACCAACTGGCGAGGATGGCAACTACGTCGTTGGTTTCACTTGGACTCGCGAGAAGGCAATTCGCGTTAGCAGGAATTTCAACAATAAGGTTTGGGCAGCTTTCGCAGTTGAGGATCCAGAAACCACATATTCGGCGGCTTTCGTGCCTACGAATATCATGGGACTGAACACCAGTCCCAACGCTGCAACCGGCGTCAACCTCCTCCCATTTCTAGCCAACTACAGCAATGGTCAAGCCACGACCTTGGCCCCGAACCTTTTGGCGAAAGTTGCGTTTGAACCGGGTTGGGGACACTTCGAGATCAAAGCCTTGGGCCGTATCTTTCGTGATCGAATGGCATCGACCGCAACAACGAGCGGCCACACAAATATCACGGAAGGCTATGGGGTCGGTTTTGGTGCTCTCATGCCGTTAGTGAAGAACAAAGTCGAATTATCGCTGGAAGGCCTCCTTGGGCAAGGCATCGGACGCTATGGCTCTTCCGGATTGCCGGACATCACCTTGAATCCGACAACTGGCTCGATGCTCCCATTGCGGCAAGGCTGGATCATGGGAGGAATTGTTTACCATCGTAATAACCATCTTGATTTATATGCATATGGCGGGGACGAGTACACCGGACGCTATGCATTTGTCTCACCGACTGGGACGGCTGCCGGTTACGGTTCTCCTCTGGTCGATTACTCGAGCTGCACGAACGAAGTGGCGCTGAATGCCTGCAACGGGGCCAATCGCATTATCTATGAAGGGACGGCGGGCTACTGGTATCGTCTTTATCGAGGTGAGTATGGCAGGATCGAATATGGGAACCAGGTTGTCTACATGCATCGCAATCTATGGAGCGGTATGGGCACGACGCCCCAAGGTGGCGATATCGTGGCCTACTCCACCATCCGCTTCTATCTGCCCTAGCTTAACCGTATCCCCAGGTGGTGCACGATAGAACGTCTGGTAACTCCTACTGCACGGATCACGCATGCACCCGGGGCGTCGAAAAGATCCTGCTGGAAGAGTCAACCCGGTGTTTATGGTGCGCACAGAGTGCAGCGAGAGAGGCCTATTCCACTCAGCCACCGCAACCAAAAAGGGCGTATCGGTATTCTGATCCGCAGTAGTGCCCGACCTCGGGAGGAACTTGCCCCACCCAGTTTCTGAGGAACCCACCCTGTCCTAGGACCTGCCTCCAATTGAACTACTCACGTATGGGAGGTTGCGTCGCAGCGGAGATGTCTTCGAAGCGTCTAGGGCGCCAATGTGGAATGGCCGGAGAGTTTCGGTAGTGCATACGAACGAGCCCAAAGATTCTGCAGTTCTAGCAACTGAAAATCACGGTCCAATCACTCCGCCGGTTCCGGCCGCAACGTGCCACTCCGCAGGGCTCGTTCCTTCATCAATACGAAGAACACCGGAACGAGAATCAGGAAGATCATCTCGTCGCCAAAGAACCGCAGCAACAACTCTCCAGATCCCAAATCTGCTGCCAGCGCAACGGCATCATCTGCGATGTCGCTGCGCTCTATCCGAGAAATGTTCAATGGGGTTCCGCGCCTGCATTCTTCGGCGGTGCAGTTTTTGATGTCGCGAGTGAAGTTAGGCAACGAGTGTCCGCCATGCACCTCACCACTGACCAGAAATCGCTGTCCGCGGCCCGCATCGTGTCTTCTTTCACGGCGGTAACACGGGTTCAAATCCCGTCGGGGACGCCAAATCTTTTCAGTGACTTATACGCGATGGCTCATTTTCTCGCAGGCACAAAAAGGCACAACGTTAGACCAAAATCTGAGGCTGGTCTTCTTGGAAACAGCGATTTGTCGCGCATGTATGCCTTATTTTCAAAGGCACAAAAAGGCACGACAGGAGCGAAAGTGGCTCAGCCGGTGCGCGAAGTTGAGGTACGGAACAGTCGAACGACATCACTTTGAGCTCTACGTTTGTGAAGCGTGACTGCCTGGGTGTATGTGTCCAATGTGACTCGGCTGGAGGCATGCCGAAGCAGTTCTTGCATTACCTTGATGTCCGCTCCAGTTGCCCTTAACAGTGATGAATAGGTGTGGCGGAACGTGTGCCAACCGATCCGTTGCGTGATGCCAAGTTCCACAGCTGCGGGCCGGATCAGGTTACGCATGATGGATTGGCCCCAATATGGCCGTCGACCATGGCTAGCTGGACTGGCGAAAACCCAGTCATCTGGGGCTCTATACTTGGTATGCTTACGCCATTCTCGTAGTGCCTTTGCCAGGTAAGAATCCAGCGGAATTGGCTTCTGTGATGCTTCGGTTTTGCATGGCCCCACTACTTGGAAGACGATGGACCGCGTGACACTAATTTCTCGCGTTCGAAAATTAACATCTCGCCACTTTAAGGCGAGCAGTTCGCTCATTCGTAGACCAGTCCCCACATCGAGTAGCACAAGAGTTCGTTCTCGGAAGGGAAGCGCGGGCAGCAGCTTTTGAATGTCGGCGACGCTCAGCACTGCAGGGATTTTCCTTCGTTTGGAACTCTGTCGCACCAGCCGAATTGGATTGCGGCTACAGATATCGTGTCGTATTCCGTGGTTGAAAAGAACACTCATGAGATTTCTAGCTTTGGCGCAGCTCGAACGAGCAAGAGGCAGGGATCGCAACCACAATTCAACTTCTCCAGCGTTGATGCGCGTAAGGAGGTAGTTTCCCCAGCGCGGCAAGATCCATTTGCTCAAGTAGCCTTCGTAGGTCAGCTTCGTGGAGTAAGTCTTCCAAACGGTATCGGGTTTGAGCTCCCGTTGCCGATAGTGGTCGGCCAGCTCTGCTATCGTGAGCGGCTTACCCTTGAGTCGTGCGTCCCAGAAGTTGATGTCAAGATGGAGACCAGCAATCCTTTCACGTGCTCCTGATTCATCCACAAGTTGGTCAATGCGGCCGATGACCATCCGGCGATGTTTACGTCTGCCATCGGGGCCAGGCTCTCGCCATCTGAATTCCCAAACGTCGGGTCCACTTCTCCGCTCCGCGTGAATGATGCTTCCTCGTTGCATTGAGAGTCCTTTCCGTGCCGCTCAGGCAGTACACACTTACAATTGACGTGTCCTTGTAGGCACAATTCAGGCACAGATTGTCGGGCATCATGTTCGCGGCGATCCAGCAAAACTGCGTGAAGGAGTAATCGGCTATCGCTTTCCCGCGGCGATGTCTCACCAGTGTGTGTGTGACGCCTGAAATCTCCAAGACAAGCGATGGCGCGAACAGTCATCACTTCTCAATCGTTTGCTCAACTCCTACGACAAGACCGTCCAATATCGCGCCTTTAGGAGGCATTTCAGTCTGTTAGAGCGCTGCTCTAGCGTTCTGTCTCTAGTAATATCTCTAGTATTTTCAATTATTTCGTCTGCCAATAAGGCTTAAAAATGCCGCAATACCCGATGTTTGCCTGTCGCAAACAGCGCCGATGCCGTTGAAGTGGCGGGGGGCGAGTTGTTTGGATCCTCTGAGTTATCCATTAGGAGAAATACCAATGACGAAATAACGGTTGTTCGTCGCGTTACTCAAGGTGGCGCGGTCGCTTCGGGTCAATAGATTCCCCCTGGTGACTGTAATCGATATG
>Ga0307479_10002801_pt1 | contig 15816 bp, 11 predicted proteins | sample atmos_gasesECM4C_FD_203743 | JGI IMG/M metagenome (GOLD analysis project Ga0307479, IMG submission 203743) | Hardwood forest soil microbial communities from Morgan-Monroe State Forest, Indiana, United States - atmos_gasesECM4C_515 | ecosystem: Environmental > Terrestrial > Soil > Temperate... | reverse complement strand
TATGCGGCGGGTGTTTCAAAGGTGCCCAGATGCCAGGGTTCTTATGGTGGGCGACGGCAGTTTGCGTCCGCAAGTGGAGGCTTTCATTGCCGGCCATGGATTGAAGGACAGGTTTTGTCTGCCGGGGCAAGTGCCGGAACCAGCTCTGGCTGACTATTACAACGAGGCCGACCTTTACGTCAGTGCGACGTACAGTGACGGGGCTTCCATCAGCTTGTTGCAAGCCATGGCTTGCGGCTTGCCGGTTATCGTTACGGGCGGATACGGAAACCTAGAATGGGTGCTGCAGGCTCGTAACGGCTGGCTGTACCCGGCGGGTGATACCCAAGCTCTTACTGCAGCAATCATAGAGGGCCTGAATGATACGGCTGCGCGTAACGCCATGGGCCGACTTAATTCTGCAATTGTGCGGGAGCGTGCCAACTGGGATGAAAACGTTGAGCAGCTATTCCAAGGCTACAGCCGGATCCTGAACGGAAAATCTGCACCAGCAGGCAAGCCGCCAACTCTTGAACCCAGTACACTTTGATCAAGAGGACGTGAATACAGAGGTGACTCGATGCCAACGTTTCAAGTAAGTAGTCGCGTGGTAGGAGACGCCGAGCCAACGTATTTCATTGCCGATCTCGGGGCGAATCACGACGGTCAACTCGAGCGTGCCAAGCTGCTAATCTGCTTGGCTAAAGAAGCCGGTGCCGACGCTGCAAAATTCCAGCATTTCCGCGCTCCAACGATCGTGAGCGATCGGGGCTTCCAGGATTTGGGGCCCTTGTCTCACACGGCAAAGTGGAAGAAATCCGTCTATGAGGTGTTCGCAGACTGTTCCTTACCTTACGAATGGACTTCCGAATTGAAAGCTTGTTGTGATGAAGTGGGTATCGACTTCCTTTCTACACCTTATGATTTAGAAGCCGTGGAGTTACTCGAGCCACTTGTCCCCGCTTACAAAATCGGGTCAGGAGATATCACTTGGCCGGACATATTGAAAAGAGTGGCGAGCAAAGGCAAGCCAGTGATCCTTGCAACTGGGGCGTCCAGTCTTTGCGATGTACAGCGAGCGGTAGATGTGATTGTTAACGAAAACAATGCTTTAGCATTGCTGCAGTGCAACACCAACTACTCTGGGAATTCCGAGAATTTTGACCACATTCATCTCAATGTCTTGCGCACTTACCAAACTATTTTCCCCAAATTGATCCTCGGACTGTCCGACCATACACCGGGACATGCAACGGTCCTGGGTGCGGTTGCGTTGGGGGGGAGGATCATCGAAAAGCACTTCACGGACGATAATAGCCGGCCTGGTCCCGATCACTCTTTTGCGATGAATCCCCGGACTTGGCGCGAAATGGTCGATCGCACTCGCGAACTCGAGCGTGCGTTAGGCGACCCGCAAAAAAATGTCGCGGGCAACGAGCACGATACCGTGGTAGTGCAGCGGCGCTGCCTGCGAGCCACCCGCGACCTACCGGCTGGGACGATACTGACGCAAAACGACATCAGTGCACTTCGACCCGCGCCCCGAGACGCCATTTTTCCGTACGAACTCGAACAAGTGTTGCAGCAGAAGACTCGCCATTTTGTTCGCCAAGGCGAACACCTCACTTGGGCAAGACTGGAATAGCGACGCGTGACCCCTCTTCAACGACGGTACAGACACTGGTCTGAAGCTGATCAACCCGGCTTTCGCGGAGCCCTCTGCAGATATTCACATCTTGGTCGCTGCAAGAATGTACTGGACGAGGAAGGGGAAACGAGTCTATGGTCTGGCCACGCCCGGCACATAAGTCTGTGTATCCACGGCAAGGACCCGAAATCCCAGATGTCTTGGCACGGGGCCGACGACCGCGGGCGACAACCTTCGGTTCTGATTTTTGGCTCCCCGTTCATCGCCAGTGATTCCCAATTTGGAGAGGACACACGAATCGAGCGAATTGAAATGGCACAGGCCCCCGATGTGGTGGCCAGGCTCTACGAACGGCATGGCACGGCAGCATTCGCACTTCTTGATGGAGACTTCTCCTTAGTGCTGTTCGACCCAAACTCACAAACTTCATTTCTCGTTGTAGACAAGCTCGGTTGCAACGACATCTTTGTGCGCGAGACTGACAACTACTTCTTGTTCGGGAGCCATTCTACTGCGCTGCTTGAGGCCGATGAGGCTTGGGACCCAATTACTGTGGCATTCTTTTTGGCCCAGGAAGGGTTTGTTCCGTCACCCTTCACCCTGTCTCCGGGAGTCAAAGGCATCGGTCGAGCTCGTTGTCTGCGACTCCTTCATGATACCAATGGTCTCCAGGTTGATTGCCAACGGTACTGGGTCCCCGACAGGACATGGGACCTTCCCTCAAGGCGCTCGGCGACGACAAAGTTCTTCGACCTCGTTAAGAATGCAACCTCGGTTCGCACAGACCCGCGGTCGTCACTGTTGCTTTCTGCAGGAGTGGACTCATCTCTGCTCGCTAACCTTGCGGTCCCGCTCGCAGGTCCAGACTTTGTTTCAGTCACGGGGGCCGTCAAAGGCTTTAAGGAGTGGGAAGCAGCAATTGGAAGCTCAGCTGAGCTCGCCGCTCAGTTAAAGATACGTCACGAAAGCATCCTTCTTGATCCCGCAGATCAATCGATACCGGAGGAGTGGGCACTGTGTACAGGTTCGTGGATGACAGGGGCGCGCGCTACCACTCCCCTGTTTCTGCGATGTGGCATGTACTTGAGAGATCGATTGGGCGAGGGATACACGGCGCTGTCGGGACAAATGGCAGATACATTGGCTGACAACAACTACACCACACCTTCCGCTGGCTACACGTTTAGGCGCGCCTTTTGTTCACCTTGGTTCTTGTCCCTCATGCCATGGCTAGCGTTTGTCGTCCCGCGAAAAGAAGGGTTCCTCGGCAACACCTTGGTTGCTCTCGTTAACACGTTCGGGGGCCCGGGATTTGCTGCCATGATGGAAAGTGTTCTGGATGGCATGACCAATGCCCAGAGATTTTATGAAGGCAGGTTGTTTGGCTATGGCGAAATGCCCGGGCGATCAGCTGCCTACTTTCCTGCGCTTACTGAAGCTGGGTTGGACCAAGTCGCTAATTGGTACTCTTCTAACTTTGTTAAACCAGTTGCATCTGGAATCACGCCTCGCAATTTCTATGGCCAAATGATCGACCTGAGCATGGATATGTGCATGCTCCATCTCGATACGAGACTGGTGCTACAAATCTTCCGGCTCACAAAAGGAAAAGCCCACCTACCATTCTTGGATGCCCGAGTTGTCAACTTTTTTTGCAGTCTGCCGTATTCGGCAAGGGCATTTTATCGAGAACCGAAGCATGTCATTCGAGATCAGTTCCGGTCCAAGAACCTATTACACGTAGCGTCGAACCATCGAGCGGTGAGCGCCCGTGATGGAAATATAGTTCCCGCCGACGAGTTGCTGCTCCGCGGAAGTCTGGGAGCCTATTTCCGCGATCTGTTGCGAGACTGCACGCTACCGAATCGTGTACACAGCATTTTCGACATAGTAGACGAGGGTTACTTCTTCAATCAGCTTTCCACCTTTATAAGAGGCAACGCGGGCACAAATTACACGTTCATCTCTAAGCTTGCAGCCCTGGAGTTGTGGCACCAGCAACTTGCGACGACGGAAAGACTTGTCTCCATCGGCACTGCTTGAGTTTTGAAGCGATCAGTACGCCATGACTACCACTATGGGAGCCAACATCCCTTGTCAGCACGAAAAACCATGTTAGGGAAGGAACAAGTTTACAGCTTTCCAGAACAGCAGCGTGACCGGAGCGCGGTTTCCCGTAAGTTTATTAGAGACGTGTTCTTTGCCAATCTTCCAATTCCTAAGACGTTCCGCGGCGACCTGTAGCTCACCGCATTCGCGCGTAAAGCTTGGGCCTGACGGTTATGCGGACTGATATCTAGTTTTATGAAGATCCTGCTGGTATGCAAGAGTGAGTACCGTTATTCGTTTCCGTCCATAGCTGAGACGCTCAGGTCACTCGGGTGTGAGGTCGTGGCAATGACGTTCACGACGCCTGCCACGCGGATGATGGAGAGGACTCGAGCGTTCCGAGAGGTGCACAATCTCGCGGTGCATCTTAAGAAATTCGTGAAGGAGCACGAGCTTGAGGAGTGCATCCAGTTGCTCGAGGGAACCATCTTTGCTGAAACCCTCAACGCCATGGTATATGCGGACCGCATCATCAACCAGTATCCTTTCGAGAGGGTCATCAAGATCATGGCGGGAGTGCTTAGTTTCTGGGACAGCCTGCTTGCCCAGGTCCGACCGGATACTATTGTTGGAGAAATTGCCTGTGCAACGGAATGGGTCGGCTACTGCGTGGCCCAGACCTTGAATATCACTTATCTTGTACCGTATCCCACGCCCGTTGCGAATCGCGTTTTCTTCGCCCGATCACCCCAAGGGAACTGGGGGGCGGCGGAACACGCGTATCAAGAGCTCAAAGGAAAAGACTTGACTCCGGAGCAGCTGAAGATTGCGGAGGTGTTTCTCAATGCGTTTCGAGCTAAGAAAATCATGCATCCGGGTTTGGCATGGGGCCTTCGAACGCCGCTTCACCTCGACGTTAGTCAAGTTGCGAGAAGAGTGAGTAGGATTCCGTTCCGAATCCAAACGTATTTGGAGGATGGCTATTTTGAAGTGGGCTCGTATCACGGCACGCCTCCGTGGGAGCCAATTTGGCATGATTTCGTTCGCATACTCCGGCACATTGCCCACGAAAGGTTCGTGTTTGAAACCAGCATTCCGGGGGGGAGAAGGGCCTACTTTCCACTCCACATGCAACCCGAGTATACGACTGACGTTCGAGCGCCTTTTTACACAAACCAGTGTGCGTTGGTCGAGAATATTGCCAAGAGCGTTCCTATAGGATATCGGGTATTGGTCAAAGAGCACCCGGGAATGAAAGGAGAACGGAAGCTCAGCTATTATCGCCAGTTCAGGAATTTTTACAATGTCGAACTTCTCTCGCCTTCGGTTGACGGCCATGATTTGATCCTGAGTTCGGACGTTAACCTGACCATAAGCGGCACCACGGCCTGGGAGAGTATTCTGTATGAAAAGCCGGTCATTGCTCTTGGACCACTCTGCTACGGTTATTTCGACCTTGTGTATCAGTGTAAGAATGTCACGGAACTGCCCGACCTCATTGCGGAGGCTATTAGAAATTTCAGGCCGAACCGGACCCTGCTGCTGAAATTTATCTGGTCTTTTCTCGACACTGCCCACACCTTTCGGTGGGGTGACGCGATTGGTGACCCCGGCGTGCTCGAAAGTGAAAACCTCGAAAAAATCGGTAACGCCATCCTATTTGAAGCGAAATCCGGTTCCGATGTGCGGGCGGATCCAATTTCGATGTCTCTCTGACTATTGATATTTGCGCGCTTGTCGCACCTTCAACAATCAACTCGGGCTTGATTGGCGTCATCACCCCGGGCTCTGGCTCGGGCCTCAACGCCTCGATCGCCAAGGCTTTAGCTTCTCTAGGCAAGGAGCATTGACCAGAATATGTCTACGTCGGCATGCTCAGAACGAAGCTCTAGACCGGCACCGGACCTCAAGCAACGAGTCCGCGATAGAGTGCCGCTGCCGCTGCTGGCTCTTTCCCGTTTCTTTCGCACCAGCAACGGTCGGAGCGTACTTTCGTTCTTATGGGACCCGAGCCCGATCACATTCGCGGCGAGGCTCAAACTAGTTCGTGGGATCTACCGCGTCTCAACTCACGTCCGATGCGAGCACTCGGAGACGGAGATTCTCTCTTTTATTCGTGCGCTAATCTCCCTGCCTTCGGATGGAGAAAGCTGCGTTGTGGAGGCAGGCTGCTTCAAGGGCGGTAGCACGGCCAAGATCAGCCTTGCAGCGGCGGTCAAGGGCCTTGAGCTCGTGGTCTTCGACTCCTTCGAGGGTATCCCCGAAAATTCGGAACTCCACGAAAAAAACATCTGGGGTGGTCGAGTCGGCTTCTCCAAGGGCGATTATCGAGGATCGCTTGAGGAAGTAACGGGCAACGTGCGGAGATTCGGGAACCTCGAAAGATGTCGTTTCGTAAAGGGATTTTTTGACGACACCATGCCACAGTTCCGCCAATCAGTCGTCGCCGCATATCTAGATGTGGATCTGGCTTCTTCGACACGTACCTGTCTAAGTTACCTGTGGCCGCTTTTGGTGCCCGGCGGAGTACTGTATTCGCAAGATGGCCACCTGCCACTTGTATTGGAAGCCTTTGATGATGGCGACTTTTGGAGGCAAGAACTCAAGACCTCGAAGCCGCAGATACACGGCTTCGGCACTTCTCAACTCATCTGGTGTCGCAAGATCGATCAGGCTCCCAGTTCATCCGCCAGCCAATGACTCTGCGCGAAACTGCAGGTGATCCTCCTTGCATTCTGCGGTTGGATCGTGTGCCGCGTCTCAACCTGCGATCTAAACTGCCCTGGGAAGCACTCATGTCGATTAACCTTGCTTTAGTTAACCTGTTTAAGCATCAGCAGGTTCGTTGAGGAGCGAATCATTGCAACTGGCGGCTACCCACTGGACTAGCGGATCAGATCCAGGGTTTGGGCGAAAATAGAGACCGTCTTATTAGACGAAGCGGTCTCGACATGGTGGCATTGCGTAATGGATTTGTAATTGGTATTAAACTGTCTCGGCGCCCTGAGAGAGGCTCATCTGTGTCTTTGTGCAAATCGCCTGCTCGAATGGTCAGGCACGTTTTAGCGGTCATCCTCGTGGTCTCTAGCCTGGTCCTTGCTGCGCGTCCGAGGCCGCTCGCCCACATTTATAGAGACGGCGCTCAATTGCCGGCGCAGACTTTCAATGTGAAAAAGTACGGCGCGAAGGGAGACTCTCGCGTTTCGACCCGCGGATCGATGGACAGCGGTTCGGCCACGCTTATGTGCCCAGGCTGCACTTTCACGAATGCTGACGTCGGTAGGACTGTATACATCTACGGCGCCAGCAGTGCTCCTTATGCGCTGTCCCTGGGCACAACCATCCGCGGTGTGCTGAGCTCATCTTCCGCCATCCTGGCAACCTCAGCGACGCAGTCCACCTCCAGCGCATTGGTTCAAATTGTGGGGAGCGATGACACCAGGGCTATCTTAGCGGCCCGCGACGCCGCTTGCGCCGCCGCGACGCCTTCAAATCCGGCCGTACTCTTGGTCCCTAGCGGCGGTGTATATACCTTGGACGGAACGGTTATCGAACCATGTTCCAATCTGCGAATCACGGGGTCGGGCACCATCCTGCAAGTCAATCTCGCCGCAGGTAGTGCCGCCGGCCAGGGTGGTCCGGTGATCGTGTTCCCAGGCTCATCCACGGGTCGATTTTGCACTGGCGGAACAATGAGGTCTGGATCCAATTTACTGCGCTACGGCAGCCAGGGAGATAGGCCTTGCAATTTCACGCGTGCTGACGTGGGCTCCGGCGTTGTTGTAGTTTACGCAAGTCAAAATTACCTCCCCTTGTATGCCACGATCAGGAACTATGTCAGCAATACACAGGTGCTTCTCGACCGGTCCGCACAGAATGCGGTACCCGTGACAAATTCAGGGTTTGGCAAGGTGGGAACGTTGGTGGAAATCGGTGCAACTCCGATTCAGAACATTGAGATCGATCATCTCACACTGATGAACGTGTCGACAGCCTACCCACCTGGTCGCACTCTTGGCGTAGGAATTGTGGCTTTCGGCGCGGACAGTTCATCCTTTAAGCAGAACGTCCGAGTGCACGATCTCACCGTTGTGACGGCGTCCATCAACTGTCTGGGCGGCAATAACGGAGTGCTTGACCAGTACTCGTTCGAGCACAACAGGCTGATCGGATGCGCGGACGCGTCGATGTACGTGGCTGGATGGAACTCTCGCGGGACCGTGTCAAACAACACGATCGAAAACGTGCATTTCCCGGGGCTGGCGCCCAACGCTATAGGCCGGGTACTTCAAGTGGGCATCCTCGTCAAGGGTGCCTCGAACGTGACCTTTGCCAACAACACAATCCATATCGACACCGGCGAGGGCGGCATTATGTTTGGGGATTGGCCTCAGTTTCGGAACCAGGTTCAAAACAATATAATCACGTTGGCTTCACCAGGCAATGTCGTCGTCGGAATCGCGGGTAACAGCGGCGACCATATTCTCCTGACCGGAAACCAGATCGAATGCCAGGCCCCCGGCAGAGGGATCTGGTTCTATTCGAACGCGGTGAGCAATATCGAGGCTACCGGAAATGTGATCCGGAACTGTACGGCAGCCATCAAGTTCGACGGGACGGGAAGTGGCGTGGGACCAGTGGGTTTGAAACTGAAGGGCAACTACATCTACCAGTGCGGTGACGGGATAAGGTTGGAAAGCGTTGGAGGCGTTAATGTCGTCGAAAACAACAAGCTGAGTGGCTGCTCTGGCTTGCCTTGGATTGTAGTCGGCAGTCAGAGTGGCAGCGCCACATACTTCACTCCCGATAATGCTACGGATAACGCCACCCTTCCGAAATTCGATAATTCCGTTCATCGCCTATCACAAAACGCGAGGCCACCTTTATGACCCACAATCCGCGGTTTTCAGAGACCGTCGTCCACGTCGATTCTGTAAGAGTGGACAGGGAACCTTCGCAGACGGAGTTGAGCTGGGCTTCATTCAACGACTTCCTCCTAAATGGGGAGATCGACCGCTTCACCAAGCTCTTGGCTCGCTACGAGCTCTTTCAGAGAGTCGTAAACCTGCCAGGAGATATCGTGGAGGGAGGAGTCTTCAAAGGCACCGGTGTGCTGTATTGGGCACGGCTTATTCAGGTCTTTAACCCGCTATCTGCGCGCCGTGTCGTTGGCTTCGACACATTCCACGGCTATCCTCGCAGCACCAGTCGCGACCATGATAAGGAGACCGGAGAGCACTTTCTCACCGAGTCGAAGTACACAGAAGGAAGTCCGGACGAGATCTATAAGCGCGCATCGTCTTTAGGGCTGTCCCAACGCGTAGAGCTGATCCAGGGTGACTCGACTAAGACCATCCGGGAGTACGCGCGTGCAAATCCGGGCTTTCGAATCGCGATCCTAAACTTAGACTTTGACATCTATGAGCCCACGGCGATTGCTCTTGAAGAATTCTACCCTCTGGTTGTGCCGGGCGGAGTCATCATACTTGATGAATACGCCAGCCGGGGCTGGGGGGAGTCGGAGGCAGCAGACGCTTTCTTCAAAGATAAGCATGTCACATACAAATCGATACCATGGGCACTTAGCCCGACGGCCTTCGTCTGCAAAGTCGCTTGAACTCGGGATGATCCTCACCTCCGCCTCCCTGGTATTACAGGCTACGGATTCATACGCTAGGGTTTAGCGAGGAGACCCTCCTCTCGCACGGCTGTTCCAGATGAAGATTCTGATGGTCTGCAAGGGCGAATACTATGAGTTCATGCCTGCTATTGCTGACATGATCACGCGGCATCACGGCCACTGCGTGAGCGCCATGACCTTTGCAACACCTACAGCCAGCTAAAGAAAATGCGGGTGTCGGTCACGTTTACAACTTGGCTGCATACCTTAAGCAACAAGTCCCCCGCTGCGACGCTGACGAGTGCATGCAGTACCTCCAGCAGTTGGAGTTTTCCGGTGAACTCGCGAGCCTGAACGCCATGGCCCGGAGCAACGCTTGCTATTGAGACCCATGGACATACTTGAATTTGTTGCCCTTTCATTTTGCAACTTGGCCCTTCTTTCCTGGATTGTCAAGAGGCAGGGCGTGGCATCGGTTGAGGGCTACTGCGCCGTCTTTCTCGGCATAGCCGTGCTCACAGACAACTTGGGACTTTTGTTCGATTATTTTTTCCTGCCTGGAACGCTGTTGCTGGGAGAGCAGGAATTCCATTTCCGCGTTTATCCGACCATAGTTCATATCATTGCGATGGTGGTCCTTATTGCCGGTTTGTTCTTAGGCAATCCTAAACCGGAACCGATCAACCGAGACTTCTCGGCAGCAGAATTGGGCTTTCTAGGGCACACGGGCGTGGCGTTGCTCCTGTTAGGACTGATATTTGCGGGACTGGCCATTTCGCTTACCCACGCTTACAGCGCGACCAACTTCTTTCGCGGCCTCGACACGTTCAGAGGAGGTGACCCGGGCGAAACCGGCGGCTTTTTTTATAAGGGGGCGGATATCGCGGTGTTTGGAATGGCACTGATTCTACCTGGCTTGCGAAAGACTGGGGCACGCTTTCTATTGCTCCTGCTCGCGATGCTGTTTGTGTCTTTCTTCCTAAAGGCGAACAAGGGAGGACTTGAGACCCCGATTTTATGGGCTGCTTTGGTGCTCCATACCTACAATCCACGTCGATTCTGGTCTCTCGTCAAGCCGCGAATCGCCTTGGCGTGCCTTGTGATCGCATTCGTAGGAGTTGGTGTCAAGCTTCAGTTGCTGGAGGAGGAGGCGAGGTCTTGGTCGTTAGAGTCGATGACCGATAGCGCCTTCGGGGCGATGAAGGGCAGGTGGGGTGACGAGGGTCTTTATCGCGGATACTGCCAGTTCATCAACTTGCTACCTCAGTATCACTATCTTTTTGAAGGCTATCATGAAGGTTTGTATGCGTTGACAGAGGCCTGGATCCCACGTGCGCTTCATCAAAACAAGAAGACCCAGCCGACGGAAGGGCTTGGCTTTATGATTCACGCTGATGCTCACACCTACCGAGACGAGACTCCGTCCATCGAACTGGTTGGATCGGTATACGCAGATGAAGGGTTCTACAGTTTGACGGCATATCTCCTGATCGTCGGCTTTCTACTGGGTGTTCTTCGGAGGTATACCGCAGGTCGACGGAGCGCTCTTCAATGGCATATTTCGTATCTCTGTTTTGCCCTATTCGGAGGTCTATCGGCTGAGGCTGGCATCACAGGAATTATTTATACTTTCGTTCTCGCGTTTGGGGTCACTGGCTTTGCTCATCTTGCTGTGATTGGGTTGTACAAGCACAAGCTTCACACTGGCGCTGTTCTCACCCTTTCCGAGGCTCCCAGCAGTTTTAGTCCACTTTGAAGTTGCTTCCGGATGTCCAGTTCATTGGTGACTCAGATGCTCTACCTGCGCCCTCTCGTAAGAGCGTCGGGTTCGGCTGGGCTGATTGCGATAGTGCCGATTGTTCGATGAAACCACTTTCGATGGAACTTGCATATTCTAAGATTCCCCGATCAATTCGGGTCAATCCTTCTCCAAGGCGGATAGCCGTCCCCCACAACAGATTGGGAGCACGAAACTCGGATCTCTTGGCCGGGTTGGCTTGGGTTTGCCGTCCGGACCCTTTGGCCGCGTTGCGTGATGTGTTGCGGAACCTGACAGGACGGCAGCACATCTTTTTTGCTCCATCTGGTGGATGCGCGATCGCTCAAGTCCTTTCGTTTCTGCCACACCGGGAAGTCGTCATGCCGGCCTGCACCTGCCCTTTGGTCAAGACTGCCGTGGAAGTCGCGGGCAAGAAGATCATCTACGCGGACCTGGGAAGGAACAGTGTCAACACGACGTCAGCGGAGTATGCCGAAACTGCCAAGCCAGGCCGAGTACTGCTAGCTACTCATCTGTTTGGAGTTCCAACGGACATAGAGGCGATCTGTCAGATAGCAAAGGAACGCGATTGCGTGGTTATTGAGGACGCGGCCGCTGCGTTTGGTGGCCAGCTGAACGGGCGTCTGCTCGGTACCTTTGCGGACTTTGGCATCTTCAGTTTTCAGAGGTCGAAACGCCTGCCAGCGTTTGGTGGCGCGATCATCGTTAACAACGACCAGATCGCAGATCCGATTAAGCTTGGGGCTAGTCGTGTAGCTAAAACAGAACGGGCGATGCCTTTCCGAGAGCTAGTTGAAGCGTTGGTTCACAACGTCGCCACGATTCCGTGGATCTATGCCAGATTCACAGGCCCGCTGCTGTCGAAGAGATATCTCTGTGCCCCCGCCGCAGAAAATACGAATCCGCAGACCACGATAACCCACACCACAGCCTATGCACGGGAATTTCATCCCTACCAAGCAGAATTACTACTACGCATGCTCGAAAGAATAGACAAGATCCTCGAGCAGGTCGCGTGTCTCGCTGCCACTTATCTGAATGCTTTTCGGGACACTCCAGTTGCGACCTTTTTACACCCCGAATGCGACAATGCGGGCTTGCTACGCTTCCCCATTGCCTTCCCTAACAAGGAGCGGGCCGGGATTCTGCGTCTTGCCTCAAAACGTGGCCTGGACCTGGCGGTGAACTACCCAGTCTTACCAGAGAAATCCGAATATCCGCGTTTTCCAAATGCAGTCTGGGCGGCAAAGAATCTGGTGTTGTTGCCTCTTTATCCGACGCTGTCACCGCAGCGTGCCGAACTGCTAGCCCAGCACCTTATCGAGATCGAAGGGACTGCCGTCGAGGTCTAAACTGCGTGTTTTTGCCATGCCAGTCGCCACGATACTTCAACCTGCTGACGGTCCAGAGGTCAAAGAGGCCCAGTCAACTCACAAGTTCATTCGAGACATATTCTTCTCGAATCTTCCCGTCCCGTTCCAAAAATTCTCCAGTTACCTCTGGCTTACAGTCTTTGCGCACAGGCTTGGAGCTAAGGATTACGGAGCGTGGTCGCTCTTCACGACGAGCCTCGGTATTGCTGGCGCCATCGCGACGCTAAACGCCGGCTCTGCCATGATGCGATTCCTCAACGGCCCGAAGACCTCGCATGAGATCGATCGGTCCATCTCTACGGTTTTCAGTATGGTGGGTGCGGCCGGTTTGACTCTTGGGATGCTTATTGCAGCATTTTCAAATTGGGGGACGGTAACCATTTTTCACGACCGCCACGACCGCATCCTAATCCTGCTGCTGGCGGCTATGCTTCCCTTTGAATGCGTTTATGAAGAGATGAGAGGGTTCCTCCGCGCACGAAGATTGAACCGTAGTTGGGCAATCTTTACCCTGTCGTTTTTGATTCCGGAGACTTTGGCCACGTTGCTCGTCGGATGGTACCTTCGGAGTGTGGCGGCGGTCACGTGGACCCTCTTTGTATGCTTAATGCTCGCTGCGGTCTCGGGTGCGCTTTACTTGAATCGGCATTGTGGCGTTCGTTTCGTCAGGCCAAGTCAGGCTGTGATGACCAGGTACCTTTCCTTCGGGCTGCCGCTTGTACCCGGGGCGATGGCTTATTTTCTGTCCGTTAGTGCCGACCGCTACTTGGTGAGTTACTATCTGGATCTCAGAGAGGTTGGCATCTACAGCGCCTGTTTTAGTATCTCCGCTTTGGCGTTTTTCCTTGTCGGCCCTATCAACGATGTGCTGTTTCCAGAACTCTCAGCGCTTTATGATTCAGGGGACTCGCAGGTTTTTTTGCGAAGGTTTTCCAGTATCCAGAAATTTGTCTTTGGATTCTCGGTGGCCGCCGCCGCGCTACTTGCCGCGTTTCCAACAGATGTGCTAGGGATCCTCGCGTCCCGTGATTTCAGCTCCGGTAGCGCTACTCTAGCAATTCTCGGGATTCAGGGCATTTTCATGGCCCTAGTTCTGCTTTATGTGGTCATCCTTAATGTACGTCTTAAGGTTTGGTCGAATAGCACGTTCTGGGTGGGAAGCGGAGTTGCGATAGTGGTTCTCGACATTCTGCTTGTGCCCCGTGTCGGAATTGTTGGCGCGGCGGTAAGTCAGCTCGTGGCGACGACGGGCGGGGCCATGACACTGCTGGCTCTCAACTGGCGGCTCTTCCGCCAGAGCTTCCCACTCGTTTGGCTGCTGCAGAATGGCGTCGCTTTCGCCGCGGCGTTCATTGTTGCGAGTTTCTGGTCACATCCCCTATACATTGGTGGGTTGCAGTCATGTGAGCGTCTTGTCGCCGGTTCAGCCGCCATCGTCGCCAGTCTCTTTTTGACTGGATACTTCCAACCTGGTGATTTGAAACTGTTGCAAGCTAGCCTTTTGAGACGAGCTGCATAGGTTCGGCTCGCAGCCATTCTTGGGTAAACATGGATGAAAATCCTGCTCGTATGCAAGGGTGAGTACCGTTAATATGTCTTGAAATGAGTAAGATGGACTTTACCCTTTTGAGTAATTCGCAAGTGGACTGGGACACGCTGGACTGACCGATGACTCCAACAGTTAAATGGCTCACGAATAAGCTTGTCACTTCCTTTCGTCGCGAAGGATTCGTCGGAGCCTTGAAGAGCTGTGCAGCGGAAGTCGCAGAGATCCGGTTCGATCTGAAATTCGGTATTGATACACTCCGCTGGAATGAGTACAGTATCCCGCAAGGGTACGAACGCGATCTCTATGTATCCTACGGGCCCACGAAGATCGGGACACTCAATAATATTTTGGATGACCTCAGGGAGATCTTCCGCGAGCTCCGCCTTCACTACGAAGACTTCATCTTTCTCGACCTCGGCTCCGGCAAGGGAAGGACACTCTTAGTAGCGTCACAGTTCCCCTTTCGGCGAATCATTGGAGTCGAATTCTCAGCAGAACTGCACTCGATAGCCAAAAAGAATATACGCGCGTACAAGAGCGCCACACAGAGTTGCACCGCTATAGAATCAACTTGCTGCGACGCGACAGCCTATCGCATGCCTCCGGAAAATACGGTATTGTTCCTCTTCAACCCGTTTAAGGACCCGATTGTATTTCAGCTTTTGACAAACCTGAGGGAGTCGCTCCAGAGCCATCCAAGGCAGATTTACATACTCTATAACAACCCGGTCGGCCACCATCTGATTGTAGAGTCCGGCTTTCTGGAAGTTGTGCGTGTGACCAAGTCATACGGTATCTACAAGAACAAAGTACTTGGTCCGGTTCGCGGAGTTGACGCTATAACGTGCACCGATACAAATGGAGATAATTGTTTTCGTCTGATCCAAAACAACCTCTAACCGGCGCGGACGATACAGTCGTGGAATGAGTGAGATGGAATTTACTCTTGTGGATAATTCGCAAGTGGACTGGGACACACTGGACAGATTCAAGGACCGTCTGGTCTACCAGACACGTGAGTGGATACAGTTCGTAGCTGACACTCAGAGAGCCACTCCAGTGATTGCTGCCCTTCAGCAGGGGTCGAAGACTGTGGGCTACTTTAGCGGATTGGTTTGTCGCCGCGCTGGAATTCGCATTTTGGGCAGCCCCTTCCCAGGTTGGACCACTCCTTCTATGGGTTTCAATCTGTTGCCCGGAACGCCCCGTTGGCAGGCCCTTCAAGCTTTAGAAAGGTTCGCCTTTCAGGAGCTAAGGTGCCTACACGTGGAGGTGTCGGACCAGTATTCCTGTGCCGAAGACGGAATCAGGCTCGGATTTTCCTGTGACGTCTATGATTGCCTTCAGACAGACCTGACTCCGTCGGAGGAGAACATCTTTGGCTGTTTAAGAAAACATTGCCGAACTAACATTCGCAAGGCTGAGAAAAATGGTGTCTGGATTGAAGAAGCTCACGATGAGCAGTTCGCCGATGATTACTATGATCAGCTTAAGGACGTGTTTGCCAGGCAAAAGCTGGTTCCCACCTATGATCGTGATCGTACAAGAAGACTCATCCACTATCTGTTACCCACCGGTCGATTGTTGTTGCTGCGGGCGCGCGATTCCGAAGGAAAGTGCATCGCGACCGGCATTTATGCTGCCGTCGGCAAGACCGCGGAATATTGGGGAAGCGCCAGCTTTGGATCGAAGCTACACCAAAAGCCAAACGATGTTCTTTGTTGGTATGCGATAGCCTACTGGAAGCGACAAGGCATTCACAGTTTGTCTTGGGGACCGAGAAACGCATTTAAGGATAAATGGGCTTCAACGCCCATT
>Ga0307479_10002800_pt1 | contig 15817 bp, 14 predicted proteins | sample atmos_gasesECM4C_FD_203743 | JGI IMG/M metagenome (GOLD analysis project Ga0307479, IMG submission 203743) | Hardwood forest soil microbial communities from Morgan-Monroe State Forest, Indiana, United States - atmos_gasesECM4C_515 | ecosystem: Environmental > Terrestrial > Soil > Temperate... | reverse complement strand
TGGCGGCCGAGATTGAATTTTACCAGTTGGCCCAACGCTCGGTGAAGGTCGTGGACGGAAAGATCATCAATGGGCCGCGGGATAAACCGGTGCTCAGCGATCGCGAAAAGGAAATCGTGAAACTGGTCGCACAAGGTTATCGGAACAAGGAGATCAGCGAAAAACTCTTTCTTAGCGAAACAACGGTCGCAAATCATCTGCACAAAATCTTCGGCAAGCTGGGAGTATCCCACCGGTGGGAACTTGCTGTTCATGCCATTCACAACGACGTGAATCAAAGGGACCTAGAACCCTAGGGCGGCCGGCCGACAGGCGTCCCTGGCCACATTGACATGCAAGCGCGTGGGAACCCGGCGGACGCTGCGCGGTTTTGAATAGCCTCGTTGGCCTCTCGCGGCTTGAGTGTGTTAGATCCCTGGAAACGCGATCCGCCTGAGTTGACTTGAGCGTCGCGCACTTGACTGGCGGTGCCCGAGCTGTTGATCTGCGACTAACTAATCACACTCTATCTTCTCCGAATTAGAAAAGGCCCCGCGCCGGTGCGCGAGGCCTTCGTAGTCGGGGATTGCCTGCTGACAGATGGGGTTCGGTCACCGGCCGCTTATTCGTCGGTACTCGGCGCACTGTACACGGCGACACATCCGTTACTGCCACCGCAGATGCCGGCGCTCACGGGCCCGGTTGCATTCTCCGGCACGAATATCTCGTTGCGTCGCGAGTCCGCAGCCACTGAATGCGAGCCCGGAGACTGTGGAATTGTTTCGACCAAGAAGTTGGTTGTGCCGTCGACCACACCGAGAACGGCACCTCCGGGATTGCGGTTGGAGCCAGTGTAGTAGCGGTTTGAGCCACGGTTGTACCAGACTTCATCGGAACCGGTGAGGTTACCCACGTCGACGTAGTTGTGGGTCTTCGCGTTGATGATGGTCGTCTCTAAGTTGGTGGGTTGGTTGCCCGGCGTGCAGCCTACCATTACGTTGCCGTGCGGTCCGACCGTAGCGCCGTTTGGGCCACAGTTAATGAGCGAGATGGTGTCTGCAAGCGGGACCGGGGTCACCGGGTGGGTCGGATCGATCACTAGAATCGCGCCGCTGCAAGGGGGGTTGCCCGGGTTCACCGATCCGTAGGAGCAGTTTGCTGTTGGGTTGTTGATCGTAGTCGGCACCGACACTACAAACCGGTGAGTGAGTTCAACCCATGTGGGTTGCTCGATCGAGAGCCCCTGATTATCGGCCGGGATCACCGACGGGTCTGCCTCAATTTTGAAACCGGTGCCGACGGTACAGCTGTCGTCATCTACCGGGAAGAGTGTGGCAAAGGGCGGATTCGCCGCATTATTGACCGCAAGTAGAAAGTGGCCATCGCCTGAAAGCGCCATTTCGTCCAAGCGCGTTTTCGGGGATGCACCGGTGTCGACCCTCTGCAAGAGTTCTCCGTGTTCGCCGACGTCAATATCGAACACCTTGAGCGTGCTATCGCCGTCTCCGGTATAGAGACACCGACCGCGCGCGACAACGCCGTCGGGTCCCGAATGATTGTTGTCTGCTTGAATGCCGGCAAAAGGGAAAGCGGAGGAGAAAATTCTCTTCTTGAAGGTGTTGCTCGCCGTGTCGATGATGTCGATACCTTTATTGGTACGGTCGGCGAGGTAATACTCCGAGCGTTCCGGATTGACAAAGCTGATGTCGAACGATGTCAGCCCGCCGGGGATGGCGACGGCCGTCAAGCACTTGGTTTCCGTGTTCGAAGGTGCCCCGGCGCCAGTACACTGAGCGAAGGCGGTCCCAGTTGCGGCTAGCCACACCACAGCGAACAGTACCGGCGCGAGTGCGCGAGAAACAGACGCGAACAGATTGGATTCTCTTGCGCCTGCTGCGAATGGTGCCAGCCCGGCGTCTTCCTTGAGTCCCGGGTCAAAGGTACCTATAGACATAGGCATCCTCTCCTTCCTCACCTGATTTTTGTAGCGGTTTTACTTCGCGAAAACAGCTGCGCTAGACTAGCACGATTTTTTCGTTGCGCTTCGCCCGATTGCAGAAAATTTACAAAGCTCAGTGAGTAGCATCAGTACCATCAGTACGAACCGAGAGAGATTGAACAAGGGCTAGTCAAATCTCGATGCAGATACGCGCACGATGTCCATGGTCGGTGCCTCCCTTGGTCTCCGGGCAAGCGAGTTGTTCGGTTTGCGTTGGGAAGATTTTGACTGGAAAGGTTTGCGAGTGAAGATTCAGAGATCCTGGGTTTACGGCAGAGTCGAAGCAGTGAAGACCGAAGGCTCGGAAAAGTGGTTGCCTCTGGATTCCAATCTCGCAGAGATTCTTCGTCGGCATCGGGAGAAGATGCCCGAGGCCTTGCTGAAAACGGGTTGGGTCTTTGTGAGTCCTTTCACCGGTAAGCCGTGGTGGCCGCACAAAATCGTGCGTTATCACCTCCGCCCGGCTGCGGAGAAGGCCGGCATTGGTCGAATCGGTTGGCATACCTTCCGTCACACCTATTCGACGTTGCTGCACGCTTACGGGACCGACATGAAAGTTCAGCAAGAACTCCTGCGACATTCCGACATTCGAACCACCATGAATATTTACACCCACACAGTCGCACCAGCGCTGCGTGAGGCAAATAGCAAAGTTGTTCGGATGATTTTGCCTGAAGCGAAAATTGCATGAAATCGCACGTCAAAATGAGGGGGCAATCAGGGGGCAACCGCAGTTCCGGCCCCCGACAACAAAGGACTTATGACTACAAGGCGATCCGCAGAGTTCCTTTAGATTCTGCGCTTCGCTAAATTCGACCCCCACCGCCCCTACCATCCTAACAGCCTTTGATTCAATTCATTGCAGCGGTGAATGATCTCTGAAGGAAAATCGAGTTTGCACCATTATTGTGCAAATTGTGCGCCTCCAACGGTTTTTTGCAGGAAATGCGGTGATCGTTGACCGTGGTCGAATGGTTGCCGAGTGGGGAGATGCAAGCCATCGAATTAAAGGTCAGTTCAGTCCGTAAGAGTCTTTTGAGCGCCTCTACGGAGTTTATGCGCATAGGGGCAAATTCGACCTCAACCAAACCATCGAGCAGTTGGGAATCGATGACGACTCGCCCCTGACTTCGCAAGAGAAACAAGCCACGCTCCGCACGCTGCTGCAATCGCGATCGGGCGTTTACCATCCCTTTGTTGGCGGTACACCCATCATGAAGGCGGAACGCCCTCCCCGCGGCAGCCATCCACTTGGAACGTTTTGGTATTACAACCAGTGGGACTTTAATGCCCTCGGAACAATTTCTGAGCAACAACTGCATTCCAAGATAGGCGCTGAGTTTCAAAATCAGATTGCGGCGCCGATCCAAATGCAGGACTTCCGAACGGAGGATATGTACTAGCTTCGAGCGACACCCCAGACAGCGGCGATCGAACAATCCATACATGCGATGTACCAGTTTCGGTTGAGCGCCCGAGATCTGGCTCGCTTTGGGTATCTTTATCTGCGTCGCGGACATTGGAACGGAATTCAGATCATACCGAGCGACTGGGTTGACGAGAGCACCCGCGCGTACTCGATTACCGGGTACCGCCTCGGAGGCGAGAGCGGGGGCTACGGCTATTCATGGTGGGTGGATAGCTACGGTTTGCCGATTAAAAACTTTAGTGCTGCAGGGTCCCTGGCCAAGTATCTGATTGTGATTCCGGAGCGAGAAATGGTGGTGGTTTATCTAAATCATACCGAGTGGCCCGACGATGCTCCACTTATTCCGGAATCCGAGCTGAATAAACTCCCGGACGTCCCGCGCTCACAGATCGGACAGTTCGTGAAATTACTTCTGGATGCTCAGCGCCCAACAAGCGAGGCAGGGCACATCCGTTAGTGCCATGACACAGGCCGAGTTTGCGCACTTCGTGCAGAGTGAGAGTGAAAGCGCCGCGCGTATCGACAATGCCGTTCCCGTGCGAGCTAGAATCTGCGAAATCCGCTGATGTTTACCATCAGAACATTCAAGGAGGGACCGTGAAAACACTGTTTCCGCCGCTGCGGATGGAAAAGGATTCAAAACGATTGGGATCAATCATATCTCCTAAGTGGTTGCCGATTTCAAGAAGACCCGCGACTTCTACACCAATCTGATGGGGATGACCGTGGCAGAAGAGAGGGCCGAGGAGTGCCGCCTGAGTTTTGGTAGTGGGATACTGATCGCTCGCAAAGGGCGGCAAGGCATGACCCCGCCGCTCGTTGATCAGATCTCCTTCACCATCGCCGATTGGGACACGGACCGCGTGAAGGCAGAACTGGAAAGACGCGGCCTAAAACCCCGCCTCGATACCGGAGCACTGCCAACAAGCGGCAGTTTCCACGTCGCCGATCCTGATGGTTATGATCTTCAAATCAAAGGCACTTTGAGGGCCGGTGATTCTCTGCTAAAAAACAGAAAGTGAGAACCTCGGCCGACTCCTGACAAATCGCGTTATCTGAATGTGGCTTTCGCCGGGATTCTCGTGCGACCTAAGCTATCGTCTGAAGTGGCCGCCGCGCTCATTTATTTGTCAACGATTGGCGCGAGCGGGAGGTAAGACTTATTTCCAGGAACAAGCCCTGCCACGCTGATCGATGGCTGATTGCCTCCGTACTCGGGAATGTTGCGTTGGAAGACCCGAAAAACGTGGTCGTATCCGACGACATGCTCTTGTCCATCGGGACCCGGCTCGCGAACCCACGTCCGATACTCGTTCAGCACGGCTCTTTGCGGAAACCGGCACAAGATTGCAATATAAGGAAGCCGCCAACGTGAAGGTGACGCCCGAAGGCAAAGTCAAAGTTTTGGACTTTGTTTCAATATTGCCAATGCCGTGCAGGAAGTTTCCGTTCAGACGGGTAATTTTGGCACCGAATTCCGCGATCGAGCGATTGTGTGAGTGAAGGCATTGAGTCATCGAGGCATTGAGTTAACCTCCGCCTTGGCGCTTTGTGAGGAAGATTTTTCTTCATTTCGGTGGTACAAACCTCCCAAGTTACCCGCATACTTTATTGAGGACTAGATCTGAGGCTGTGGCCTGCCACGATGCATTAACTTGAAAAGCTTTCGGCTGCACGAATCAAAGGAGGAAGGTGATGAACAACCTTGTCACAAAGAGAGGTTTGATGGCTATTGCCATCGCGGGGTTAGCGACACTGTTGGCCCCGACCGCGAAGGCGTCCTGTGGTTCGGCAGAAGTGGCCCGTAAGGTCTTGGCGAACAAACCATGGTCCGCCCTGCGGCCGGCTCTGCCGCAGTCTGCCGTCGAGGGTGCCGCGCCAGAGCCTGAAGCGGAAGAAGGCTCGGAGCCATCGATTGCAGGGCTCTGGAAGACGGTTTTTGTGTCCGGAGGGTCGGTGGCTACCGTCGGGTTCGACTCGTGGCACAGCGACGGGACGGAGTTTGCGGTCGACAGCCTTCCTGTCCTTGTTGGCACCTATTGCCCGGGAACTTGGGAGAAGACCGGGCTCCGGACTTTTTCTACTGTCCATCCCGTGTATAACTATGACCCCGTGACTGGAAACCCTAATAGCGTTTTCATTGAGCGGGTACATATCACTCTCAGCAAGGATGGCAAGAGCTTCGCGGGGACGTTTACGTGGGACTGCTACGACTTTAGTGGAAATTTACAAACGTCCGGGCCGCTCGCGTGCAGCATCGCAGGCACGTTAACAGGCACACGCATCACGGTCGACGGTCCGTTCCCGTTCCCATTCCCGCTGTAAGCGTTAGTGGCCAAGTTCGTTGGATATTGAGGACCCGTGTGGGAGTCGAATTGAAAGACCATCTTATAAGTCCCATGTTTAGGCGGCGTTGCACCCACCTGAATGGTCCAATTGGTACAAACAGTACAAACCCAACGTGTCGGGGAGTACGAGCGTGGGCGATTGTGTGGTTGAAGGAATTGAATCATCGAGCTATTGAGTTAACCTCTGCCTTGGCGTTTTGCGAGGAAGATTTTTCTTGATTTCGGTGGTACAAACGTCCCAAGTCACCCGCATACTCTATTGAGGACTCCTGCATGATCTGGTTCGCCGGAAGCTGCTAGCGGAACTTGTGCGGAGCGCGCATGGGCTTCGGAGAAGGCCGAGTTGTGCAAAACCAACCTGTCGTTACAGACGCCGCAACTCCCACTTTCGGCATTCCCATGGTCCGAGCGCCAAACCTGTCTGATGAAGGCGTGATGGAGCAGCTCCGCCAAGGACATCCGGACGCTCTACCCATTCTGTTTGACCGCTTTTATCGGCTTGTCTTGAAAATTGCTTTGAGAATCCTTCGCGATGCCGGCGAGGCGGAAGATTTGATGCAGGAGGTCTTCCTTGAAATCTTCAAGAAGGCGGCTCAGTTCGACCCGGCCAAGGGCAGCCTGAAAACGTGGATTCTGCAATATGCCTACCACAGGAGTCTGAGCCGCCGGCAGTATCTTGCGCTCCGGAATTTCTATGACCGGCAGCAGATTACCGAACGTGAGATCAGCGAATCCGATTCCGTGGGTGTCTCGTGGCGAGGTTTGACGTTTCAGGAATGGAGGCGAGTCATTGAGCAAGGGCTGGCGACCCTGAATGAGAAACAGCGAAAAACACTCGAACTAGCTTGCTTCCAGGGACTTTTGCTCAGCGAAATTGCCGAACGCACGAGGGAATCGCTGCCCAACGTCCGGCACCATTACTATCGAGGGCTGGAGGGGCTGAGGAAATTTCTGCAAGCGCAGCCCAGTTCCGAAGATCAGCCCCGGCAGTTCAACCGGGAGGCCAACGATGTTGAATGATGAAGGTTCTCATCCCGAATACTTCGGAGAGCTTTGCGCGCTGGCGGCCAGCGGGCAGATCTCGGAGTCGGAGCTTGTAGAACTCCAGGATCACATGCAAGATTGTGCCCACTGCCGGTCCACGTATGCTGAGTTTACCGACCTTCTTCACAACAAGCTGCCGCTCGTGGATCCCGAACTAAAAAGTTCCTCCAAGCTGGCGAGTTTTTTTTCTGAGAATTCTTCATACTGCAAGCGGTTTCTCACGCGGGCGCGCCAAGAGGGTCTTGCAATTCCACATGGGCATTTGCGCAATACGTTTGGGAGCAAGTTGGAATCTTGGCTGTTGCCTCGCCTGCGCTACACACAAGTTGCTACGTTAGCGATTGTTTTATTGCTGGCGACCGTAGGAATCCTGAGCTACACCTTGCACCAAAGCAACGCGCGCTACGGCACGTTGGCGGCCAATATGGCTGCGATGAGCGGACAAATCAGCCAACTAGACATGCCTGGACGCAGTCCGGCGCGGGAAATCCGTTCCGGAAGCCAGTCGTCGCCCGATACACCTCCCCTCCCGCTCGTCGCCGCGCAAACAGACCGTGAGCTGCTCAAGGCACGCCAGGACTATGCGACCGCTGAAGGTCGCGCGAAGGCGCTTCGGGAGCAACTGCAAGCAACCGCCATCGAACAGCAATCCTCGAGAGCGCAATTGGAAGAAGCGGTCGATTCCCGAAATCAACTGGCTAAAAAGCTGGCGGAGACCGAACAAGCGGTGACACGCGTCAGTGATGACCTCCAGAGACTGAATCGGAGCCATTCGGAGGATACTGCGACGATTGCCACTCAAGGTGTGGAGATCCGGGAATTGTCAGAGAAATTGAGCGCGCAAACAGAAACGCTGGAGCGGGAAAGAACGTTATTGGCTGCAGGGCGCGACATCCATGACCTGATGGGCGCGCGCAATCTCCATATTGTTGACGTGTTGGACGTAGACAGCAAAGGCAAGGATCAACGAGCCTTTGGCCGGGTCTTCTATACGGAGGGAAAGTCACTGATCTTTTACGCCTTTGATCTGGGCAATGGGGCGACTGCAAAACGGAATGCATCTTTCCAGGTTTGGGGAGCCCGCGGGCCGGCTGAGAGTCCGGCCAAGAACTTGGGAATCTTCTATGTGGACGATCAAAAGCAGAACCGCTGGGTGCTCAAGTTCGACGATCCGGACGTTCTGACGGAGATCGATTCGGTTTTTGTCACCGTCGAACCGCCAGGAGGAAGCGCCAAACCCACGGGCCAGAAACTTCTTTACGCCTATCTCAAAGCAAACCTCAATCACCCCTAAAACCCTCCTTCGATGACTGACGATGGCGCTCTCGACAAGCAGAGCGCACCATCGAGCCGAATCATTACTCAAAATGAAATCTGCGTTGGTACAAAACCGCAGTTCGGGCGGCATACTCTGGTGTAGTCGGCAATAAGTTTTCTGAGGCATTCGCTTCCGCGCCGCTGTCCAGGATGGGATCGCAGAAGGAAAGAAAATTAGCGCGTTTACGCTCGCACATTTTCTGCGAACGCAGGAGCACCAAACCTAAAGACGATCAGAAGGAGGAGACATGACGAGGAATAATAAGATGACTGGAAAATTCGCATGGCGGTTCGTCGCGGCATTCGCAATCATCCTGGCATGGGCAGCGAGCGCAGCCGCGCAGACAGTAGTGGTCGGAACGGGCAATCCGGATATTGACGTCCCGGCGGTTCAGGCCGCCGTCAATCAAGGCGGCCAAGTAATTTTGAAAGGGCATTTCTCTTTTAACAGACCCCCAACGGTACCGACGGCGACGAGTTTCGTGGGGGGATTAGCTACGGTCCTGGTGTGGAAGGCAGTCGCGATCTCTGGCACGCAGGATGGCGACGATGAGATTGCGAGTATTGAGGGAGGAACGACTCCCTTCTATGTCGAAGCTTCAGGAGCCAGCGTCACGATTCAGGGATTGCGCTTTATCCGCCCGAAGGGGGACGCGATTTTTGTGTATGCGGTCAGCGGATTGGTTATCGCCTCTTGCAAAATCGAGGGCGTAGAGACACTGCAAACGATTGGCGGCGGCGATGGAATCGATATCAATACGAGCAGCGGTGTTCCGATGCCAACGAACCCGGGAAAGCCAGAGAATATCTCCGGAACGCTCTTGGTCGCCAATAATGACATAGACGTCGCTGGAGGAACGGCTCAAGACCTTACCGTAGGGGTACTGATATTCAGCGTGGGGGTGCCAGGGGCGGAGGTGGAGGCATACGTTTCCGGAAACAAGATAAGGAACACCACCGAGCCCGCCATCAATTTCCGCCGTGTCGGCGGGCGAGTCTATGTAGAGCGGAACGTGCTCACGACCGGCTCCGTGGCGGGGCCAGCGGGAAACCTCCAGGCGATTCGCGTCGTAAATACCGGTTCGTATGTGATTGCGCACAACTCGATCGATTGCGCATGGCCACAGGCGGCGGGGATCGGCGTGTTTAGCCAAATTGTAGCGTGGCCTTTGGAGCGCGCCGTCGTCGTGGACAACGATGTGACCATGTCGGCGCCCGAGGACACCGTCTTCGGCCCGGATAGCGCAGGGATCGAGATCAGGGGCTTCGCTCAGGGCAATGTCGTGCTGGACAATAGGATTCGAGGACGGGCAAGAGCCGCACTCTCTGTGGATGTTTTTAGAGGGGGAATCCCGGCTGATAACGCGTTCGTTCGCAACGGCCTCAATGACTTCGAGGCATCGCTTGCCGACGTTTTTGTCGGCGCGGGCGTGATGAACACACGCATTGTCGGGCAGGGCACGGTCGAGGATTTCGGAATAGGAACGGTCATCGTGCCACAAAGATAAAGGCAAAGATAAAGACGATCACTAGCCAGTAGGGGGCGAATCTGGGAGGGGTACGCGAGTGCCATTCTGAGAAGGCCGGATAGGAATTCTGGAGACCTAACGCAACGATGGCCAAGCGCCCAGGTTTGCTGCTCCTGATGTTGTTAGCCACTTTCCTGGCTACGGACTTGCTCCTCGCGGGTCCGACGGCAACCTTGACCGGCCGCGTGACCTATCCGAGCGGCGAGGTCATTGCCGGGGTGAAGGTGGAGGCCACCAACGTCGAGACCAACGTCACGTTCCCCGGCGAGACCAACGCGGAAGGCCTGTATAACATTCCGAACCTTCCTCCGGGGACCTATCGAGTTATTGTGGCGAAATTTGCCTTCAGGACCATCGTCAAACTGGACGTAGAGCTGCACGTGCAAGATGTGATCGCGCTGAACTTCACGATGGAGGTGGGCTCGGTGACGGAGAGCATCACGGTGGAGGCAGGCGCGCCGCTGATCCAGGGCAGCCCGCAGCGAGGCGGTGACTTCGTTCCCCTTGAAGTACGCGATCTGCCTCTGGTGTCGCTGAATCCTCTGTCGCTGGCGCGCACGCTTCCGGGCGCCATCGAGCTTCCGGGCACTAATCTGTACGGCGCGGCTCCGGAGTCATCGTTCTCGGTGAACGGGCAGCGCTTTCGCGCGAATAACTACTTGCTGGACAGCACCGAAAACAATGACATCGCCTACACCGGCATCGCGCAGCGCTTCATCATCGCCGACGCCGTCGAGGAGGTCGCCGTGCTGACTGGCAACTTTGGCGTCGAGTTCGGCCGCGCCGGCGGCGGCATCTTTAACGTCGTTACCAAGTCCGGCACAAATGGGTTGCATGGGACGCTGCTGTGGCGGTATCAATCCCAGCTTTTTAACTCAGTTTCCAACCTGGATAAGCTGCACCACCTACCCCGGTCCGCTCTCAGTGACAACGTGTATGGCTTCACCGTGGGAGGGCCTCTTCGCAAGGACAAAACGTTCTTCTTTGGGGGCTTTCAGCAGGACAGGAACCGATCCCGTCCCTTTACGCTTGTCGTTCCTACGGAAGCAGCGGTGGGTACACTGCGCTCATTATTTCCTTCGAACCCACGGCTGGATCTGTATCTGAGTCTTCTCGGCGACCTGCGTGGTACGGCTAGCCCGATCGCAATACAGCTTGGCGACGATCCGAACACCGGTGTAAACCGCGGGGTGGTGCAGTTTGCAACGGCGCCGCTGGCTCAGCCCGCCTCTAAAGGAGAGCCCGAATGGCTGGTGCGGCTAGATCACAACCTGTCAGAAGCGCACCGCCTGGCCTTTCGATACGTCTATGACTCCCGCACGGCTTCGCCCACAAACATCTACTTTCCCGGATTCGTCACCGATGCCACCTGGCGAAACCAGAATTTTCTCTTCACCGATAACTACAGCTTCTCGCCAAGGCGGACCAATGAGTTTCGTTTCTCCTACGCGAGGCCAGAGTGGGAATGGGACCGCATTTCGCCGCAATCCGTTCCCTTAGCTCGCACGCTCCCGAATATCACTATCTTGTCAATCGCTGCACCAGGGATTCCCAGCAATCTATTACAGACCCTGCTGGCAAACAGCCTGCTGTTTCAGGAGACCCAAACAAAGCTGAGCGGACGCCACACCTTTCGTTACGGCGTAGAGTTCTTGAGGCAGTTGGCGGCTCAGCGCCCCGCCGCCGGCTTCGTGGGGCGGGTTGATTACAAAAACGCGCCAGGCTACTCCGCTTTCGCCAACTTCCTGGACGACTTCAGCGGACCTTCCGGCCGCTGGGGAAGAGATTTTGGTGCCACTGTTTTCCATCCCAATCAATTCCATCAGACTTACTTTTTCCAGGACACGTGGCTGCCGGCGCCTTCCCTCAGCCTAACGTTGGGACTCCGCTATGAGAATTTCGGACAGCCCGCAAACGCGGTGCGCTATCCGGCTTTCTCCGGCTTCGACCCGAAGAAGTTCCTGGAGCCGAATCGGGTGAATACGGACAACAAGGATTTCGGCCCGGCCTTCGGGCTGGCTTGGTCGCCATCGTTCCGGTCGGGCTGGCTCGGCAGGCTTTTTGGGGGAAACAAAACGGTGTGGCGCGGCGGCTATCAAATCAGCTACGACGCGCCCTTCACCCAGGAGCTTTCACTATTACTCGCTACTTCTACCCCGAATGCCATTAGCGTGGACAATTTCGCTCCGAACACAGGCCGCGGCTCGCCGAATTGGTTTGAGCAAATGCCATTGGGGGGAAGTCCTCCCAGCGTTCTGGATGCCCAGGCCGGCACCTTCGAGAAAGACTTTCGCAACCCTTACACGGAGCGCTGGTCGTTTGGTTTTCAACGTCAGCTTTCGAACAAAATAGTGCTCGATGGTTCCTACATCGGCTCGGAGAGCCATAAGCTGGCGACCTGGGCGGATGTCAACCCGCCGCAGCTAGACGGGACGCGCCTCCATCCAGACTTTGGTCTGCGACAGATTCGCACCAGCCAGGGAAATTCCTCCTACCATGCCATGCAATGGCGCTTGGACCGCCGCTTTGCGCGCGGGTTCCAGGTGAATGCTTCTTACACCTGGTCGAAGAACCTCGACAGCACCAGCGAGGGGATCGGCGCAGTCACCAACCAAGACAGCCAAAGGAACCTGACTTCAGTACCGGTGGCGCAAGGCGGACTGAAATTGGATCATGGGCCAAGCGTTTATGACCGCACTCACCGCTTCACCATTGTCTACATTTGGAATATCCCCGGCCCGACTCAGAGCATCTCGAAGCGCGCCTTGGGCGGGTGGTCGATCTCCGGCATCACCACGTTTCAGTCCGGCGCCCCATTCAGCGTTATGAACGGCTTCGACCGCAACAACGACGGGTTCGCCAATGATCGTCCCGACATCGGCAATCCGAGCGCGCCCCTCAACAGCCGCGCAGTCCTGGCGCGAACCGGCTCCCAGAGTTGCACAACCGGGTACCGCAATCCTGATACTGGTTTGTGCGTCACCACGGCAGACGTTCACTGGGTGCAGGCGGGGCTTAGTCTGCCCAATGCTTCCACGGTAGGCCGCAACACACTCGTGGCCGGCGGGATCAACAACTTCGACGTGAGCCTTTCCAGGTCCTTCCAGATCGGAGAGCAAAGAAGTTTAGAGTTTCGATGGGAAGCCTTCAATGCCTTGAACCATCCGCAGTTCACTCAGATTCCGGAAAGAAGCCTCGACTCCCCGCCGTCCCATTTTCTGAATCGGGACTTCACCGACAGCGGCATCCGGAGCATGTGGGTGCAGATGAAGTTTGTGTTTTGAGGTGTGTCAGATGCGCAAAGGGCTTTTTGGTCGAAGAAATCGACAGGAGTGTGGATGCACTCGAGGTAAAAGGTCAATACGAACTGTAACAGTATCGGTCTGCGGATTCGTTCTTCTTGGGGTGCTCCTGTGCTCCTTTCAAACGAACGCTGCGATTGCCCAACAAACGACGGCATCGAAAAAAGGTTCAAGCACGCAAGCCTTAGTGGCCAAGCCTGCCGATCGGACCGCCGCGTCGTCTCGTGATACGCGGAAGCGGGCAGAGCTCCAAAATGGTCAAAGCCGAGTGACAACTTTATTTGTAGTTCAATGTGCGGGATTTGTGCGGGTGCTCACAACTAAGTGGGCCTAAATGCAACAGCGCTCTGGTTCGATTAGCTGCTGATTCTTTTGTACGTTACTGTATTGGTTTGTGGCTGTTGGGCCTTTTGCGGGTCTTTTAAGCCGTTGGTCGTGGGTTCGACCCCCACCGCCCCTACCAATTATTATCCTGTATTATCAGTAGGTTACGGTAAATTCGAGGGAGCTTTAAGGGGGCGTTAAGAAACTCACCCACCGCCCCGTTTACATGACCTCCTGGCGTTGCACCAGGAGGTCGGTCCTTATATATATCAGGTCGGTCCTCTATATATAAGTTTAAGGTCAACTCGGCACCGAAGGAATCGGCGGTAGGTTGACAGAACGCACCCCTGGTGAGAAGCAATGTTGCAGATTCAGCTAATTTCGTTGGATTTTTGGTTCCGAGCCGAATAGTCGTGAGCAGGGAGTCCACCTCTGGGTGAGGGGGAACAACTAGGGAGCGATAACCGTTTCTACCGGTTCCGTATGCTTCCTAAGTGCTTGAGATTCCGAATGGCCTTGCGTTCGAGTCCCAATTTCCTAACGCGCCTGCCTCGTGAGCAGGGGCACTGCCCCACTCGAGATCGTCAGTTCAAATCAAGCCAACAGCAGCCAACAGCAAACAGTCAATTACGTTCATTTGTATCGGTAGGAACATGACAGTAGCCAACCGCCTGAAACGATACCAACGTATATCCAATACCAACGTCCAATTGTTTCCCGACGGCGCTGCTGGTTCAATGAGCGCATCGTGGGGACTACCACGATCTGCTCACTGAATTCCCGTTCCTGGAGCCACCGCACAAAAACGACTCTGGATTCTAAGGAGGACGCATGTCCGCTGTGAAGCTGGAAGATGCACGCCGCGTGATCAGCGCGGCAGAGAAGAAAGCGAAGGAAATTGGGCAGCCCATGAACATCGCGGTGGCTGATGAAGGTGGAAACATTGTAGCCCACGTTCGGATGGACAACGCTTGGATCGGCAGCATTGATATCTCGATAAAGAAGGCGTACACCTCGCGCGCATTCGACATCGAGACGAAGGAATTGGCCAAGTATTCGCAGTCGGGAGGCCAATTCTTCGGTGTGCATGCCTCGAATGACGGCAAGATCATGATCTTTGCGGGCGGAGTTCCGCTGAAACGGGAGGGCAAGGTAGTAGGCGCCATCGGCGTCAGCGGCGGCAGCGGCGATCAAGATCAGTCCGTCGCTGCGGCTGGCGCTGCCGCATTCTAGCGGGGAACTCAACAAAGAGGGAGAAAGCAAAAATGCCCGAATCGAAAACAACCGCAAATGAGAATGAGATCTGTCGCGACCGTCTCGCCGAGTTGTTGAATAAAGATCTTTCCCGAGAATATCAGGCCATCATCGGCTACGTGGTGTATTCGCAGGTGCTGAGCGGCGCTCAATACATGGACATCGCCGCTCAGCTCGAGATCCATGCTAAGCAGGAACTCGATCACGCGCTGATCCTTTCGCGGCAGATCGACTATCTCGGTAAAATGCCGGCGGTCACTGCCAAGCCGGTGCGCACATCGGAGAATGCTGAAGACATGCTTCGCTTCGATCTGGAGAACGAGAACGAGACCATTCGCAATTACCGTGGGCGCGTGCGGCAATGCGAGGCGCTCGGCGAATATGCGATGGCGGAGCAGATCCGGCAAATCCTGGTGCAGGAGCAGGACCACCAAATCGATCTGGCGACGGCGCTCGGCGAAAAAGCTCCGGACCTGAGTGGCTGGCCCAAAGCACACAGCGCGGCTAAACGCGGCTGAGACGAGCGTGCTCAGCAGTGTCTCCATCCTCGCGGTCGGTTTTTTCCTCGGGATCCGTCATGCTACAGATCCCGATCATGTAGTCGCAATTGCGACCATCATCACGCGGCAACACAAGATCTCTCGCGCGGCTTTAATTGGAATTTGTTGGGGCGCGGGGCACACCCTCACGATCGTTGCCTTGGGAGTCGCCATCATTGTTTTCGGTCTGGCGATCCCTGTACGTGTGGGGCTGAGCATGGAGCTTTCGGTCAGCCTGATGCTCATGTTGCTTGGCTTCATCAATGTTCGCAGTTTCATGAACTCCGTACTGCAACGAACGGGTTCTGCTGGCGACAAAATTCCAATGGTGGTGGCACATGCGCATTGCAGCGGCGGTCCCTTCCATTCTCATTTGCTGCCAGGATCTGACGGTCAAACGACGTTACCTTGGCTCGACCGTGCGTTGGCAGGTCTGGGGATCCATGTCTACTTGCGTCCCCTGGTCGTGGGCCTGGTGCATGGAATGGCAGGCTCAGCGGCAATAGCTCTGCTGGTGCTCGCTACGATCCGCAATCCTCGCTGGGCGCTGACATACCTGCTGTTGTTCGGGATCGGCACCGTGGCCGGGATGGTGCTGATCACGGTGAGCATGGCCTCAGCCCTCCGTGTATTCGGAATCGCCAATGGGAAATGGTCACAAAGATTGGCGCTGGTTTCCGGGTTGCTGAGCGTCGCCTTTGGTGGGCTAGTCGCAATTCAGATCGTGTTGTTTAACGGCCTGTTTGCAGGGCA
>Ga0307479_10002799_pt1 | contig 15818 bp, 16 predicted proteins | sample atmos_gasesECM4C_FD_203743 | JGI IMG/M metagenome (GOLD analysis project Ga0307479, IMG submission 203743) | Hardwood forest soil microbial communities from Morgan-Monroe State Forest, Indiana, United States - atmos_gasesECM4C_515 | ecosystem: Environmental > Terrestrial > Soil > Temperate... | reverse complement strand
TGCTTTGCTCAATACCTTGCTGATTACTTTTGGATTGGACGTGGTGCTGGTCTATCTCGCGCAGCTGCTCTTCACCGCCGACTTCCGCACCATCAATCCGCCCTATGCGGGGAGCAATTCCGAAATCGCCGGAGTCACCATTCCTCATGCGCAGCTGGGCGCATTCCTGGTGGCGCTGTTTCTCGCCGGTGCCCTCTTTCTCTTTCTCGGCTATAGCAAGGCCGGGCGCGCCATCCGCGCCACCGCGCAGAACCTGACCGCGGCCCGCCTCTATGGAGTCAATCCGCGCCGTATCTATGCGCTGACGTTTGGTATCGGCGCGGCGCTGGCGGGCGCGGCGGGCGGGCTCTATGGCGTGGTCTCGCAGATCACGCCGTACATGGGCGTCACGCTCACCGCCAAGTCATTCGTCATCGCCATTCTCGGCGGGCTGGACAAGCCGCTGGGCGTGATCGCCGGCGGGCTGGTACTGGGTATCGCCGAGGCAATGACTGCGCTGTATCTCGATCCTACTTTTACCGATATCATCAGCTTCGGCCTCCTGGTCTTGATCCTGGTGGCGCGGCCCGCGCAATTGGTCGGCCGCGCGTGAAGGCCCGCGCCGCCATCGCCGTGCTGGTCCTCGCCGCGCTGGTGGCGGTTCCCTTCTTTGCGCACGAGACATTGATTCAATACGCCATCAATGCATTGCTCCTGGCCACGCTGGCGCAGGGCTGGAACATCGTCGGCGGATATGCGGGATATCCCTCGTTCGGCAACTCAGTCTTCTATGGATTGGGAACCTACGGCACCGCCATCGCCATGGCGCAGTTCCATTTCTCCTTTGCGGTGGGTCTGGTCTGGTCGGCGATCCTGGGGACCGTCTGCGCACTGATCTTCGGCATCCCCATCCTGCGACTGCGCGGGCCTTACTTCGCCATCGCCACGCTCGGCCTGTCGGCGGTGATGGGCGCCATTGCCGCGAACGTGGGCATCGCCGGCAAGAACATCGGCCTCATCCTGCCGCTCTTCCGCGGCGACAAGCTTTTCTACGAACTGTCGCTGGCCCTGCTCTTGGCGGCCACCGCCACCGTGGCCTGGCTCTCGCGCAGCCGCTTCGGCGCCGGCCTGGTCGCCATCCGCGAGGACGAGGACGCCGCGCAAGTGATGGGCATCAACACCACCTGGTACAAGGTGCTGGCACTCGCGCTCGCCGCCTTCTTCAGCGCCATCGCCGGCGGCATCCACGCCTACTGGATCACCTTCATCGATCCCGCGAGCGCGTTCGATCCTTCGCTCAACGTCAAGATGGTGATCATGACCTTGTTCGGCGGACCGGGGACGGTGCTCGGCCCGGTGGTCGGCGCGCTCATCCTCTCCGGCGTCTCGGAGGTGCTGTCCAGCCAGGTGTCCAACGTGGCCAGCCTCTTCTATGGGCTGGTGATCGTGCTGGCGGTCATCTTCATGCCGCGCGGGCTCCTCGACCTGGCCTCGGGAATCCGCGGGCAGGGGCTGCGCTACTTCGCGGCCAACATGCGGCGGTACCGGCTGTGAGCGCGGACGCTCTCTTCGAAGTGCGCGGGCTCACCAAGCGCTTTCGCGGTCTGACCGCGCTCTCGGAGGTGAGCTTCCAGATCGCCTCCGGCGAGATCCTCGGCCTCATCGGCCCCAACGGCGCGGGCAAGACCACGCTGATCAGCTTGATCAGCGGCACGCTCTACCCCAGCGCCGGCGAGATCTGGTTCTCGGGAAGCCGCATCGAAAAGCTCCCCGCCTACCGCCGCTCGCGCCTCGGCATCGGGCGGACGTTCCAGGTGATGAAGCCGTTCCCCGGGCTGTCGGTGCTGGAGAACGTCACCGTGGGCGCGCTCTTTGGCTCGGCCCGCGAGCGCAAGCGCGCCCGCGCCGAGGAGAAGGCGCGCTCGCTCTGCGAGTTTGCCGGGCTCGCGCGGCGCATCGATCAGCGCGCCGACATGCTCGGCGGCCCCGACCGCAAACGCCTCGAATTCGCCAAGGCGCTGGCGATGGAGCCGCGGCTGCTCCTTCTCGACGAAGTGATGGCGGGCCTCAATCCCGTCGAGGTGGGCGAGGTGGTGGAGCTGATCAAGAAGATCCGCGCCAAGGGCGTCACCATCCTGGTCATCGAGCACGTGATGAAGGCCATCCGCAGCCTCTCCGATCGGCTGCTGGTCCTGCACCACGGCCAGCAGATCGCCCAGGGCGCGCCCGACCAGGTGCTGAGCGACCCGGCCGTGGTCGAGGCCTATCTCGGCAAGAGGCGGCAGTGACGGCGCCGTTGCTCGAGATCGAAGATCTCTCGGCCGGCTACGGCGAGGTGCCGGTGCTCTCGCAGATCAAGCTGCGCGTGCACAAAGGCGAGATCGTCACGCTGGTGGGCAGCAACGGCGCGGGCAAGACCACGCTCTTGCGCGCGGTCTCGCGCTTGCTCTCCTCGAGCGGAACGCTGCGCTTCGACGGGCGCGATCTGGCCCGGCTCGCGCCGGAGCAGGTGTTCGGGCTCGGGCTGGTGCAGGTCCCCGAGGGCCGGCAGCTCTTCGACCGCATGAGCGTCGAGGACAATCTGCGCATGGGAGCGTACCGGCGCGGCGACAAGGTCAAGGTCGCCGAGAGCTTCGAGCGCGTGTTCCAGCTCTTTCCCCGCCTGGGCGAGCGGCGCGCGCAGGCGGCCGGCACGCTTTCCGGCGGTGAGCAGCAGATGGTGGCCATCGCCCGCGCGCTAATGGCGGCGCCGACACTGCTGGCGGTCGACGAGATGAGCCTCGGGCTGGCGCCGGTTGTGGTGGATCAGCTACTTGGTATACTTTCGGAGATCCGCAAGCAGGGGGTGACGGTGCTGCTGGTCGAGCAGGACGTGTTCGCCGCCTTCAGCGTCGCCGACCGCGGGTACGTGATGGAAACCGGCCGCATCGTGCGCGAGGGCGCGGTGCCGGATCTGGAGAAGGACCCCGAAGTGCGCAAGGCGTATCTCGGAGTCGTATGAGCGAGCAGGAACTGGAACCCCGCCGCCGCGCGCGCGAGGTGCAGAGCGGCGCCACACGCGCAGCGGTTCTCGGCCTGAGCGACGGGCTGGTGTCCAACGTCTCGCTCATCCTCGGCGTGGCCGGCGCGCAATCCTCGGGCCGCGTCGTGCTCCTGGCGGGGATGGCCTCGCTGGTGGCGGGCGCCTGCTCGATGGCGGTGGGCGAGTACGTCTCGATGAACGCGCAGGTCGAGTTGCTGCAACGTCTGCTCGCCGATTTCCGCAAGCACTTGACGGCCGATCCGGAGCACGCGCGGCAGGACCTCGAGGAGATCGTCCGCCGCAGTGGCCTGTCGCCGGCGACCGCGGTCAACGCCAGCTTGCAGATCTCGCAGGTGCCCGACCGCGCGCTGGAGGTGTACGCGCGGTCGCTGGGAATGGATCCTGGGGAGCTGGGCTCGCCGTGGACGGCGGCGTTCACTTCGCTGGTGACCTTCGCTGCCGGCGCGGGCGTGCCGCTCGCGCCCTGGTTCTTCACGCAAGGGATCTATGCGGCGGTGATCTCGCTTTCGCTGGGAGCAGCCGCGGCGCTGGCGGTCGGCGGAACGCTCGGGCACCTGAGCGGGCGCAATCCTTCGTGGAGCGCATTGCGGCAGCTCGCCGCGCTCTGCATCGCCGCGGCCGCGACCTGGAGCGCCGGCCGCCTCTTCAACGTGACGGTGCAGTAGCGGCTTCGGCCTCGCGCATCAGAAGAGCGACCAGCTCCGCCGCGGGAATCTCGCGGGCGAGCGCCGCGCCCTGGCCGGCCCAGAGAGAAAGGAAATCGGCGTTGCCCGCCTTCGCGGCCGCGGCGCGGATCTGGCGCGTCAAGGAATTCTGGATCGGGTAGGGCGCGAGCGGCGCGCCGCGCATCTCGCGCGTGAAGCGATTCGAGAGCCCTCGCGCCGCGCGGCCCGAGAATGCGCGGGTGATCACCGTCGCGTCGTCGCGAGCCGCGCGCAGCGCCGCGCGATAGGGCGCGCTGGTCCCGGCTTCGGGGCAGAGAAGAAAAGCGGTTCCCATCGAGACGCCGCCCGCGCCCAGCGCCAGCGCCGCCGCGATGCCGCGTCCATCCATGATCCCTCCTGCGGCGATCACCGGAACGCGCACCGCGTCCACCACCTGCGGCACCAGAGCCAGGGTCCCGACCAGCGGCGGGTCCGCGTCGCGATCGAAGACCCCGCGATGGCCGCCGGCTTCCGCGCCCTGCGCGCAGATCAGATCCACGCCCGCCGCCTCCAGAGCGCGCGCCTCGGCCACGCACGTCGCGGTACCCATGGTGACGATGCCCGCGCCGCGGCACTCGGCGATCACCGCCGCCGGAGGGATTCCGAAGGTGAAGCTGAACACCGGCACCTTCTCTTCGACGAGGATGGGAAAGACCTGCGCCAGAGCGGGCCCGGGCGTTACCGGCGCGGGCACGCTCAGCCCTAGCTCGGCGCGATAGGCGGCCAGCGCCTCCTGCGCCGCGCGCACCGTCGCAGCGTCGGCGGTTACGCCGTCGTCGGCGAAGAGATTGACGGCGAAGGGCCGCGACGTCCGTGCGCGAATCTCGCGGATCTCGCTGCGAAGCTTCTCGATTGAAAGATACGCCGCCCCATACGAGCCGAGTCCTCCCGCCTCGCAGACCGCAGCCGCGAGCGCGGGCGTGGAGGGCCCGCCCGCCATCGGCGCGAGGACCAGCGGGTGGCGGATGCCGAGCCGCTCGGTGAGCGCGGTGGGCCGCACGCGGCTAGAAAGTCTCGTCGCGGATGCGCACGCCCTTGGTCTCGTGCAGCAGCAGCGAGCCGATGATCACCGTCAAGATGGAAACGATGATTGGATACCAGAGGCCCTGATAGATGTTGCCCGCCGCCGCCACCATCGCCGTGGCGAGCAGCGGCAGCATTCCGCCGAACCAGCCGTTGCCGATGTGGTACGGCAGCGACATCGAGGTGTAGCGGATCTTGGTGGGGAACAATTCCACCAGGAAGGCCGCGATGGGCCCATACACCATGGTCACGTAGATGAGCATGATCACCAGGATCAGCTCGGCCATCACCCAGTTCACGTCGGACAGGTCGGCCTTGTCGCCCGGGTAGCCGGTGGCCTTGAGCGCAGCGGTGTACTTGGCCGCATCGAAGCCGGTCAGGGTGAGGTTGCCAATCTTCGTCACCACCTCGGTTCCGGGCTGCGCGGGAACCGACTGGAACGAGATGCCCGCCTTGCCGAGGAAGTCCTTCGCCTTGTCGCACGGCGAATAGACGGTGGTGGGCAGCGGGAAGATGTGGAAGTTGCACTCGGTGGCGGCGACCTCCACCGGGGTGGACGTCTGGTACGCCTCCAGCTTCGGATTGATGAAGTGAGTGAGGCCGTGGAAGAGCGGAATATAGGTGACTGCGGCAATCAAGCAGCCGGCGAGGATGATCTTCTTGCGGCCGATGCGATCGGAGAGCCAACCGAAGACGAGGAAGAAGGGCGTTCCGATCAGGAGCGACAGTCCCACCAGCTCGTAGGTGTGGATGAAGTCGAGCTTCAGATAGATCTGGATGAAGAAGAGCGCGTAGAACTGGCCCGTGTACCAGACCACTCCTTGACCGGCTGTGGCGCCGAAGAGCGCGAGCGCGACGAACTTGTTGTTGGGGTATTCGAGGAAGCTGTCGCGGAGCGGCGACTTGGAGCGCTTGCCGGCGGTCTTCATCCGCTGGAAGACCGGCGACTCCTGCAGCTTGAGGCGGATGTACACGGAGATCGCCAGCAGCGGGATGGAGAACCAGAAGGCGATGCGCCAGCCCCAGGTGGAGAAGGTGGAAGCCTCCTGCGCGCCGCGGCAGATGCCGATGATGAAGAGCGCGAGGAACATGCCCAAGGTGGCGGTGGTCTGGATCCAGGCGGTGGCGTAGCCGCGCTTGTCGTCGGCGGAGTGTTCGGCCACGTAGGTGGCGGCGCCGCCGTATTCGCCGCCCAGCGCCAGGCCTTGCGCGAGCCGCAGCGCGATCAGGATCAAGGGCGCCGCGAACCCGATGGTCTTGTATCCGGGAAGGAAGCCCACCAGCACGGTGGACAAGCCCATCACGGTGATGGTGATGAGGAAGGTGTACTTGCGCCCGACCAGGTCGCCGATGCGGCCGAAGATCAGGGCGCCGAAAGGCCGGACCAGAAATCCCGCGGCGTACGCGCCGAACGCGCCCAGGAGCGCGGCGGTCTGGTTGCCGGGCGGGAAGAAGATCCCCGCGAAGAACGGCGCGAGGATGGCGTAGAGATAGAAATCATACCATTCGAAAACGGTCCCCACCGAAGAAGCGACGATGACGCGCCGTTCTTCGGCGGGAAGGATCTCGCGATGACCCGAATCTGCGACGGGAGCCGCTTCGGTGGCAGAGCTCATCGGGGGATTCCTCCTCGACAGGATTGAACCAACGACGGAAGAAATCGCGGCACAGTAGAATCCTGCGCGATCGCCTGTCAACCCGCGGGCAATGATTTTTCAACCAAGTGCAACATTCGATTCATCGCGCTCGTGGCGCAGTTGCTCCTCGGCCACCAGAGCGGTCAGCTGCTTGATCGCCTCGGCGAATCCGGACGAGGCAGGATCGCGAGGCCGCGGCAGGCGGAGCTCCACGATCTGCTTCACCGTTCCGGGCCGATAGGTGAGCACCACCACGCGGTCGGCCAGCGTCACCGACTCGTCGATGCCGTGGGTGACGAAGACGATGGTCTTGCGGACCTCGTCCCAGATGCGCAGCAGCTCCGCCTGCATCGAGCGCCGGGTGAGCGCGTCGAGCGCGCCGAAGGGCTCGTCCATGAGCAGCATCGGCGCGTCCACCGCCAGCGCGCGGGCGAGCGCCACCCGCTGCCGCATGCCTCCCGATAGGTCTTTGGGAAATCGATCCCCGAATCCTTGCAGCGAGAGCTTGGCGAGCAGTGCCCGCGCTTTTCCCCGCGCCTCTGGATCGCGCTTCACCGTCAGCCCGAAGGCCACGTTGTCGAGCACCGTCATCCAGGGAAAGAGCGCGTACTCCTGGAAGACCATCGCCCGCTCGGGGCCGGGCCGCGAGACGGGCTTGCCGAAAGCGCGCACGCTGCCGGCGCTGGGCTGGACGAATCCCGCGGCGATGTTGAGCAGCGTCGACTTTCCGCAGCCCGAAGGCCCCAACAGGCAGACGAGCTCGCCGGGCGAGACGTCGAGGTCGATGTCCCGCAGCGCGACCACCCCGCCGCCGAAGTCCTTGCCCAGGCCGCGAATCTGCAGGGCTGGCTCAGGCATTCTCGAGCCCGCGGTGCCAGCGCAAGAGGCGCTGGTTGAGCAGCGCCATCCCGGTGTCGATGGCCAACCCGATCACGCCGATGGAGATCATTCCGGCGAGGATCTTGTCGCTCCAGAAATACTCGCGCGCCTCGAGGATGCGGTAGCCGAGCCCGTTGTTGACCGCGATCATCTCCGCCACGATCACGCAGATGAAGGCGACGCCGATGCCGACGCGCATGCCGGCGAGGATGGACGGCATCGCGCCGGGCAGGAGCACGCGGCGAAAGAGCGTGGCCGGCGACGCGCCCAGGTTCTGCGCGGCGCGGACGTAGATCGCGTCCACGTTGCGAACGCCGGCGATGGAGTTCATCAGCACCGGGAAGAAGGCGCCCAGCGCGATGAGGAAAAAGGCCGGCGGGTTGCCCAGCCCGAACCAGAGGATGGCCAGGGGAATGAAGGCGATGGGCGGAATGGGCCGCAGGATCTGCACCACTGGATTGAATACTTCATATACTTTACTCATCGCGCCCATCCACAACCCGAGCGGGAGCGCGAGGCCGGCGCCGATGGCGAACCCCACCGCCACCCGCGCCACGGTGGCGAACGCGTCGCGCGGCAATTCGCCGGAGGTCAGGTACTCGGCCCACTTGCGCGCCACCTGCGTGGGCGGCGGAAGGATGGCGGGGCTGACGTGCGCCAGCCGGCAGACCAGCTCCCAGCCCACCAGCGCCACCGCGATCACCGCCGTCGAGCGCAGGAGCCTCATTTTCCGTCGACGCCGAGCGCTTTCTTTGCTTCTTGCAGAAGGTCCAGTTTGACGAAATCGGCGGCCTGCGGCGCCTTGGCCAGCCTGCCCACGCCGTACTTCACCATCAGGTCGGCCGTGATCTGCACGTGCTCGGGCGTGATGTCGTAGGTGAAGGCGGCATTGCCCAGCGCGTCCTTGTACTCCCGATCGCTGAGCGCGCCTCTGAACATCTGCTCGCGGACGTACTTCTCCGCCTGGTCGGGATGCTCGACGAACTCGCGCGTGGCGGCGACGAAACACTTCATGGTGCGCAGCGCCAGGTCGCGGCTTCCGTACAGCTTCTCGGTCATCACCAGCGCCCGCACCGGCTCGCCCATTGGCGTGTCGTAAGGCTTGACCAGTTCCGCCGCGTACCCGCTACGCAGCGCCTGCGAAGACTGCGGCTCGCTCTGGCTGATGGCGTCGAGCTGCGCCGCCTGCAGCGCCTGGTTCAAGTCGGCATAGGCGAGGAACACGGTTTGTATGTCTTTGGTAGACAATCCGTGCTGGTCCAGCTCGGCGTAGAGCAACAGCTCCTGCGCCCCGCCGCGCGCGGTCCCCACTTTGCGATTCTTGAGCTCCTCGATTTTGGAGATGCCGGCGCCCTTGCGTGCCAGGATGCGCGCGCCGCCCTTGGCGAAGCCCGCCACCACGAAGACCGGCGCTCCCGCCGCGCGGCCGGCGATGGCCGCGTCCAGCGCGCTCGCGGCCAGGTCGATCTCTCCGGCGAGGATGCCCGGCACGATGTCGAGCCCCTTGGCGAACATCCGCTCCTCGAGGCGCACGCCGTATTTCGGGCACACCTCCTTCATGTGCGAGACGGCGCCGTAGTGGGCGAACTTCAGATTTCCCAGCCGGACCACGTCCTCGCCTCGCGCGGCAAAGGAGGCGCAGAAGAGGAAGACCAGGGTGCGCATGCGGAGAGTGTATCAATTGACGTCCATCTTTGGACGGAGCTAGGTAACCGCATGCGCACCTGCAAACTGTCGCTCTTGTTTTGCGCGGTGGTGCTGGCCGCGTGCAAGCAGTCGTCGCCGCAGGCCCCGGAGCAGCCGCCCGGCGGCGCTCCGGCGGCGGCGCCGGCCGCCACGGGAGAAGCGATCTCCATCGGCGCCACGCTCCCGCTCACCGGATCGGAATCGCGCATCGGCGGCTTCTACAAGGAGGGCTACGAGCTGGCCTTCGAGGAGTGGAACAAGAAAGGCGGCATCAGCGTGGGCGGCCAGAAGCTGCCGGTCAAGCTCACGCTGCTCGACGACACCAGCACGCAAGCCACCGCGGCGTCGCTCGCCGATCGGCTGATCAACAGCGACAAGGTGCAGTTCCTGCTCGGCACCTACGCCAGCCACCTGGTCGAGGCGCAGAGCGTGGTCGCCGAGCAGAACCACGTGCCCTACGTGCAGGGCGGCGGCGGCGCGGTGGAGATCCACAAGCGCGGCTTCAAGTGGCTCTTCGGATTGCTGGCGCCGGTGCAGCTGCTCTCGGGCGCGATCATGGAGTGGGTCGACGCGCAGCAGGCGGCGCGCAAGATTCCCAGGCCCGCCAAGATTGCCGTCGTCTGGGAGAACACGGCGCATGGAAAGGATTTCCGCGCCGGCGTGAAGGACTTCAGCGAGCAGCACAAGGGCGGGTACTGGATCATGATGGACGAGTCGTTCGAGCTGAACGGCAAGGACTTCGGCGCGCTCCTCGGCAAGGTCAAGAACTCGGGCGCCGACGTCTTCCTCGTCGACGCGCACCTTCCCGACTACATCACCATGCAGCGCCAGTACGTCACGCTGGGCCTCTGTCACAAGATTCAGAGCTACGGAGCGCGCGGCAGCGAGAAGCAGGCGGCCGACGCGCTGGGCCCCGAGCACGTGCGCTACATCCTCTCGTCGGTGTGGTGGAACGCGCAGCTCGGCACCGCCGGACTGACCAAGGATTTCGCCGACGAGTTCAAGGCCAGGTACGGCCGCAGCCCCGAATGGTATCAAGCCGTGAGTTACGAAACCGCGCGCGCCCTCTTCCTCGCCATCGAGAAAGCGGGCTCGCTCGATCGCGACAAGGTTCGCGAGGCGCTCGCTTCATTGAACGTCGACTCCATCTTGCCGGGAGGGAAATTGAGCTTCCCGGCCTCGAGCGGGCAGCAGGCCATCTATCCCTTCGTGGTGCAGCAGAACCAGCCCGACGGCACCTCGCCCATCGTCTGGCCCAAGGAGTCGGCGACCAGCGCCGGCGTCGCCCCGAATCCCGACTGCTCCAAGTGATGGCGCAGGCGCTCGACCTCGCCGTCTCCGCCGTCCTGCTCGCCGGGCTCTACGCCACCATGGCCTACGGGCTGGGCCTCATCTACGGCGTCCTGCGCATCGTCAACTTGAATCACGGCGGAATGATCATGGCCGGCGCCTACGCGGGCTGGTGGCTGCATTCTTCCTACGGGGTCGATCCCTACCTCGCCCTGGTTCCGGTGACGCTGGCCGCGTTCGCGGCGGGCTGGCTGATGTACCGGCTGCTGGTGCGGCGGCTGCCGCGAGGCGCGGCGGGAGGCGTGCAGTCCCTGTTGCTCTTGTTCGGAGTCTGGTTGGTCTTGCGCAACGCCGCCTATCTGCTCTTCACCGGCAACGACCAGACGGTGCGCACTTCCTACTCGACGCATGCGCTCCCGCTCATGGGCGCGTTCCTCTCGGTGAACCGGCTGCTGGTGTTCGCCGGCGCGCTCGTCACGCTATTGGTACTCCATATACTTCTCACTCGAACCTATCTCGGCAAAGCCATCCGCGCCGTCGCGCAGAATCCCGACAGCTGCACGCTGGTGGGAATTCCCGTCGAGCGCATCTACGCGCTGACTTTCGGGCTCGGTACCGCGCTGGCCGCGCTGGCGGGGCTGCTCGGCGCGACCCTGTTCTCCTTCAATCCCGGATTCGGCTCGACCGAGCTGCTCAAGTCCTTCGTGGTGGTGGTCCTCGGCGGCCTCGGCAGCGTCGCGGGCACCGCGCTCGCCGCGCTGATCCTGGCCGCGGTGGAAGTGTTCGCCATCCTGGTGCTGCCCGCGTACTTGACCTCGGCGGTGGGGTTCGTCCTGTTGGTGCTGGTCCTGGTGCTGCGGCCCGGCGGGCTCTTCGGCCAGCGCGTGCTGGCGTGAAGCTCAAGACGCTGCTGCCGCCGGCGCTGGTGGTGGCGGCGCTGGCGCTCTTGCCGCTCCTGCACCGCGACGTCTACGTCCACAACCTGATCACGCTCGCCTTCCTCGGCGTCGCCTCGGCGCTGGCCTGGAACTGGCTCGGCGGCTACCTGGGACAAGTGAGCTTCGGCCACGCCGCCATGTTCGGGGTCGGCGGCTTCGTCGCGGCCCGCCTGGAGATCGCCCTCGGCATGCCGATGGTGATCGCCTGGCTTGCGGGCGGCCTGCTCGCCGGACTCTACGCGCTCCTCTGGGGCCATCCCACGCTGCGGCTGCGCGGCCCCTACTTCTCCATCGCCACCATCGGCGTCGGGGAGGCGACGCGCCTCTTCTGCACCTGGTGGGACTGGCTCACCGGCGGCTCGTCGGGGCTCTCGCTGCCGGTGGAGCCGGAGCTGAAGTACCGCCTCTACTGGTACGGCCTCGCGCTCGCCGCCGTCGCCCTCGCGGCGTCGTGGCTGTTGCGCCGCTCGTCGCTGGGTCTTTCGCTACTAGCTATAAAAAGCGACGTGGACGCAGCCTCCGACGTGGGCGTGGGCAGCGTGCGTCTTCAAGACTTGGTCCTCTTCCTCTCCGGCGCGATGATGGGAATCTGCGGCGGCTTCTACGCCTCGTACTTCAGCTACATCGAGCCCGGCGACATGTTCGGCTTCGATCGATCGATCTCCTGGGTCCTGATGGGCGCCATCGGCGGTATCGGCACCATCGCCGGGCCGGCGCTGGGCGCGGTCATCTTCGTGCTCTTGCGGCAGTACCTGATCGCTTCGTATCCGCAGCTCTATCTCGGCTTCTTCGGCGCGCTGCTGGTGCTGGTGATCCTCTTCGAGCCGCTGGGCCTCACCGGCCTGTGGCTGCGAGCGACCCGGCGTCCCATCCTCGAGGAGCCATGAGCGCGGCGCTGCGGGCCGATGGTCTGTCCAAGCGCTTCGGCGGGCTGTGGGCCGTCGACGGCGTCTCGCTCTCGCTTCTTCCGGGGCAGATCCTCGGCCTGATCGGCCCCAACGGCGCCGGCAAGAGCACCTGCTTCGCGCTCCTGGCCGGATCGATCGCGCCCACCTCCGGCCGCACCTTCGCAAGCGACAAGGAGCTGACGGGGAAGCCGGCGTTCAAGGTGGCGCGCGCGGGAGTGGTGCGGACGCACCAGATCGTGCGGCCGTTCTCCAGCCTCACGCTCCTGGAGAACTGCACCGTGGCGGCGGTGCAGTGCAGCGGCCGCGACCACCGCGGCAGCCGCGAGCTGGCGCGCGAGACGCTGGAGTTCGTGGGCCTCGCGGGCCGCCGCCACCAGCTGCCCGCGGGCCTCACCCTGGCCGGCCGCAAGCGGCTGGAGATGGCGCGCGCTCTCAGCTGCGCCCCCAAGGTCCTCTTGCTGGACGAAGTGATCGCCGGCGTCAATCCCTCGGAGGCGCTGGAGATGGTGGCGCTCATCCGCCGCATCCGCGACGAGCGGGGCGTCGCCATCCTCATGACCGAGCACGTGATGGCCGCGGTGATGAGCTGCTGCGAGCGCGTGCTGGTGATGGACGCGGGCAAGCTCATCGCCGCCGGCACGCCGCAGGAAGTGGTGCAGGACCGCGCGGTGATCGAGGCGTACCTGGGGAAGCAGAGTGCTTGAGGTCCGCAACATCGACGCCGGCTATGGCGACGTGCAGGTGCTCTCGGGGCTGTCGCTCTCGGTGGATTCCGGCGAGATCGTCACCCTCCTCGGATCCAACGGAGCCGGCAAGACCACCGCGCTGCGCTGCATCTGCGGACTGCTCACGCCGCGCAAGGGCGAGCTGATCTTTCGCGGCCAGGACTTGCGTCGCCTCGCCGCCAGCGAGCGCGCGGGCCTGGGCATCGCGCTGGTCCCCGAGGGCCGCGAGCTGTGGCCGCAGCTCACCGTGCGCGAGAATCTCGAGCTGGGCGCGTACCACGCGGGCGCGCGGAAGCACGCGAGCGCGAATCTCGATCGCGTGCACCATCTCTTTCCGCGGCTGCTCGAGCGCAAGTCGCAGCTGGCCGGGAGCCTCTCCGGCGGCGAGCAGCAGATGTGCGCGGTCGGACGCGCGCTCATGTCGGAGCCGTCGCTGCTCCTGCTCGACGAGCCGTCGCTCGGACTGTCGCCGCTGGTCACCGCGCAGATGTTCGACGCCATCCGCGCGCTGCACGCCTCGGGAATGACGATTCTGCTGGTGGAGCAGAACCTCGCGGCCGCGCTGCAGATCGTCGACCGCGGTTACGTGATCGAGACCGGCCAGGTGCGTTTGCAGGGAACGGCGCAGGAGCTGCGCGACGATCCGAAGATCCGCGCGGCGTACCTCGGGCTCTAGGTCACTGCATGTGCCAGCCGTGGCTCACCACCACCGACTGTCCGGTGAGCGCGTTGGAGGGGAACGCGGCAAAGAACAGCGCCACCTCGGCCACGTCCTGCAGCGTGGTGAACTCGCCGTCGACGGTCTGCTTGAGCATCACGTTCTTGATCACTTCCGCTTCGCTGATGCCGAGATCGCGCGCCTGCTCTGGGATCTGCTTCTCCACCAAGGGCGTGCGCACGAAGCCGGGACAGATGACGTTGGCGCGCACGCGATGTGCCGCGCCTTCTTTTGCCACCGTCTTGCAGAGTCCGATCAGTCCGTGCTTGGCGGTGACGTAGGGAGCTTTCAAGGGCGAAGCCTCCTTCGAGTGCGCCGAGCCCATGTAGATGACGCTGCCGCCGCGCCCCTGCGCGATGAAGCGCTTCAGGCACGCGCGGGTGGTGAGGAACGCGCCGTCGAGATGGATGGCGAGCATCTTCTTCCAATCGGCCAGCGATAGCTCGGTCAAGGCCGAGATGATCTGCACGCCGGCGTTGGAGACGAGGATGTCCACGCCGCCGAAGCTCGAAACGCAGCGCGCGACGCCGTCGTCCACCTGCTTCTCGTCGGTCACGTCCATCTGCACGCCGAGCGCGTTCGCGCCCAGCGCCCGGGCCGCTTCCGCCGCGCCGCGGACGTCGGCGATGCAGACGCGCGCGCCTTCTGCGAGGTATCGCTCGGCGATGGCGCGGCCCAGGCCGCTGGCCGCGCCGGTGACGATGGCCACTTTCCCGGACAGTTTCATAAGGGCCTCTTCAAGAGCCGCGAGAGCTCTCCGAAGACTCCGCGGCGGAAGGCGAGCACGCAGACCACGAAGATGGCGCCCTCGGTGACCAGCACCCAGCTCCCCAGTTGCGAGAGATAGTTCTCCAGGCCGGCAAAGATGAGCGCGCCGGCCACCGGCCCGAAGATGGTGCCCATGCCGCCGATCAGCGTCATCAGGATCACCTCGCCGGAAGTTCCCCAGTGCACGTCGGTGAGCGAGGCGAGCTGCATCACGATTGCCTTGGTCCCTCCCGCGAGCGCGGCCAGCGCGGCCGAGAGGACGAAGGCGATCAGCTTGTAGTGATCGGCTTTGTACCCGAGGGAGATGGCGCGCGGCTCGTTCTCGCGGATGGCTTTCAAGACCTGCCCGAAGGGCGAGTGCACCGCGCGGTGCAAGAGCGCAAAGCCGAGCAGGAAGATGGCGGCGACGACGTAATACATGGTCATCATGTGCAGGGGCAGGAGTCCGAACAGCTTTCCGCGCGGGACGCCCTGGATGCCGTTCTCGCCGCCGGTGAAGTCGGCGCGCAGGCAGAAGAAGTAGAACATCTGCGCCAGCGCCAGCGTGATCATGGCGAAGTAGATGCCTTGCCGGCGGATGGCGATGACGCCGACGGCGAGTCCCAACAGCGCGCCGGCGAGCACTCCGAAGAGGATAGCGAGCTCGGGAGGCCAGCCCCACTCCGTGGCGGCGTGCGCGGTAGCGTAGCTCGCGCCGCCAAAAAAAAGCGCATGGCCGAACGACAACAGCCCCGCGTAGCCGAGCAACAGATTGAAGGCGCAGGCGAACAGCGCAAAGCAGAGCGCCTTCATCACGAACACGGGATAGATCGCCCAGGGCGCGATGACGATGAGCGCGATCATCACCGCCACCGGTACCCGCTGGCTCACGCTTGCCTTCCGAACAGGCCGGCCGGCCGCACCAAGAGGACCAGGGCCATCACCACGAAGATGACGGTGTTGGAGGCCTCGGGATAGAAGACCTTGGTGAGGCCTTCGAGTACACCAAGTGCAAATCCGGTCACGATCGATCCCAGGATCGAGCCCATGCCGCCGATCACCACCACCGCGAACACGACGATGATCAGGTCGGCGCCCATCAGCGGGCTGACGCGGTAGATGGGCGCGGCCAGCACGCCGGCCAGGGCGGCCAGCGCCACGCCGAGCGCGTAGGTGACGGTGATCATGCGCGGGACGTTGATGCCGAAGGCGGAGACCAGCGCCGCATTCTCGGTGGCGGCGCGCAGCCAGGAGCCGATGCGGGTGCGCTCGGTGATCGCCCAGGTGCCCAGGCAGATGGTGAGCGACACGCCGATGACCCACACCCGGTAGTTAGGCAAGAACATGAACCCCAGGTCCTGCCCGCCTTGCAAACGCGCGGGGATCTCGTAGGGCAGGCCGGACGATCCGAACCAGTTGCTGAACAATCCCTGCAGCACGAGCGCAATGCCGTAGGTCAAGAGCAGCCCGTACAGAGGATCGAGCGAGGAGATGCGCCGCAAGAAGAGCCGCTCCAGCGCCGCGCCGAAGAGTCCCACCAG
>Ga0307479_10002798_pt1 | contig 15819 bp, 19 predicted proteins | sample atmos_gasesECM4C_FD_203743 | JGI IMG/M metagenome (GOLD analysis project Ga0307479, IMG submission 203743) | Hardwood forest soil microbial communities from Morgan-Monroe State Forest, Indiana, United States - atmos_gasesECM4C_515 | ecosystem: Environmental > Terrestrial > Soil > Temperate... | reverse complement strand
TGAGGTCGCCGAGGGCTGCGGCGCGCTTGATCTCTTTGGGCAACTCGTGAACCAGTTCGTGCTCGAGTGCGTCGACTTCTTCCTGTAATTTTCTTCTAAGTTGATCAGTCATGCATGCGTTACAGCTTTTAAGATTATAAACCTGTGTGACCCGCGAGGTGTGAGCGGGAAGGGACGAAGAAAAGCCCGATCTCAGCCAGGAAGTGGTCTGAGATCGGGCCCGTGATTCGCCGGCGAGCCGGTGAGTTTGTAGTTAGTGGCCGACGCCGATCACGCCGAACGAAAGCGCCTGGCAACCAGTTGTGGAAACCGTGCAGTCATTGGCGTAGTTGAAGCCGAAATACGAGGAGTTGAAGAATCCCTCGTCTGCGGGCTCGAGTGGGCCGTAGCGATTCAGACCGAACGTGTTATCAAAGAAATACTGGGCAATGCTGCAGCTGCCATTGCCAGTATTGGTGCACTGCGGAGTGACGTTAGCCCAGTAGGTGCCGGAGGTCAGAACGGTTGAAGTGATCTTGACCTTGAGGGTGTACTCCGTGAAACCGAAGGGCAGACGGCCGGTCGGTACAAAGCTGGTGCCGGTGGATGAGGAAGTCCCGGAAGCGACGGTAGTTCCGGCGTTGCCAGCGCTAACTCCCGATGCGATCGCCCAGGTCGACGGGGTGGGGTCAATTCCGTTGTAACCGTCTGCGATCGTGTTAATGAACAAACCATCAACCGTCCAAGTCTCGCCAGCCGGAACCGTAAAGGCTCCCCAGACGGTGGTGCTGGGAACGAGCAGAGTGTTCTCGTTCGCGAAACCATTGACGTTAGGAGCGCTGGGATTGGTGTCGCCGCCGTAGAACAAACAAACGGGGGCGCAATAGGATGGTGGGGTCAGTGCCGGAGCGCCTTGGGGATAGTGCCCCCTGATCGCTCCTGTGCCCTTCACCACTGAGGGAACGCCGATGGTCCTGCCTTCCTGGGCCAACGCCGATGCTGCAAACAGCGATCCAACTAATGCAATCGCGCAAAGCGTTTTTTTCACTGTGTTCCTCCTGAGAGTTTTACTGAGTTGCTTAAGAGTAGTTGTTCGGCAGATTGTGCTTCGCGGCCTCTTCGTGGACGACGCAAATGCACATGGGCAGGAATCCTAACTCGAATGTAGCCAAAGTCAAGTGAAATCGCGTGCTGGGCGCGGGAATTCGCAGAAGAATCATATTCGGGGTAAAAATGTTGCAAGATTCTTCACACTCGGGGTTCCCGAGCTGGGAACTCGTCCGCAATTTCATGCCTGCGATGTGAGAGCCATCGCACTTCATTACCCGACCTAGAGTTACTATTTGAATGAGGTTTCGAATGCTGTTCGGCCGACTGGTGCAGCATGCTATTGGCACGCTTGACTGGCTGGCGGAGCGCACGCTGCCGCCTGATGGCACGCCCGCGCACCAGCGCACGGGCCGCCGGGGCGAGGAAGCGGCTTACTTCCACTTGAGAAAATTGGGATACACGATGGTGGCGCGAAATTTCCGGTCACCGAAGTGCCGCGGCGAGATTGACTTGATCGGATGGGAAGACGACGTTCTTTGTTTCGTGGAGGTCAAAACCCGGACGACGCTTGACGTGAAACCCGGGGAAGCTGCGGTGAACCGACATAAGCGGCGCGAGGTCGCCGCGGTGGCGCGGGAATACCTGCGGCGGTCGCCCCCTTCATGCCAGTGGCGCTTCGACGTGGTCAGCGTATACTATCCCCGGTTGAAAGCCAGCCGCCCGCAGATCGAAGTGTTTCGCAATTCCTCCTTGACGGCTTAGAATAGAAGATTCGTCGATACCAATTACGGGGTTCCCTGATTGCCTGAGCTGAGAAAAGATCCGATTGTTGGCCGCTGGGTGATTATTTCCACGGACCGGGCGAAGCGGCCCACCGATTTCGCCCGGGAGAATGTGAAGTTGAAAGGCGGCTTCTGTCCTTTTTGCTACGGAAACGAGAGCAAGACGCCGCCGGAGATTCAGGCATACCGTCCGGGATCGAATGGCGGGCCATCGTCGCAACGGGACACGCCGGGGTGGACGGTGCGGGTGGTGCCGAACAAGTTTCCAGCTCTGGGGATTGAAGGCACACTGAACCGGCAGGCCGAAGGCATGTTCGACCGCATGAACGGCATTGGGGCGCACGAAGTAATTATCGAGACGCCCGACCACAACGCCAGCCTGGCGACTCTGCCTCCGAAGCGGATTGAAGACGTTTTGTGGACGTTTCGCGACCGCATCCTCGATTTGAAGAAAGACCGGCGGTTCAAATACATCCTCCTGTTCAAGAACCACGGTGAGGCGGCGGGAGCGTCACTCGAGCATGCGCACTCGCAGCTGATCGCGCTGCCAATTCTTCCGATCAACGTGACCCAGGAACTGGAGGGCGCGAAGCAGTACTTCCTGTATAAGGAGCGCTGCGTTTTTTGCGACATTATCCGTCAGGAAACGGAGAACGGAAGCCGCGTGGTGGCGGAGAATGAAAACTTTCTGACCATCGCACCGTACGCGCCACGCTTTCCGTTCGAGACGTGGATTCTGCCTAAACAGCATGAATCGGCGTTTGAGAACTCGTCGTCGCACATGTTTGAGAACCTGGCCAAGGCGCTGAAGACTTTGCTGATCAAGGCCGACCGCGTGCTGGATAATCCTCCGTACAATCTGGTGATCCATACTTCGCCGGCGCAGGATCCCACCAACGATCACTACCACTGGCACATGGAATTCATGCCGAAGCTGACAAAAACCGCCGGCTTCGAGTGGGGCACGGGTTTCTACATCAATCCAACGCCGCCGGAGGAAGCGGCGAAGTTTCTGCGCGAAGCGAATGTGGAAGAACCGGTTCCCACAACAGTGGGATAGGTGCAAGGTTTGGAAAATGAAAATAGGGCACGACCGAGCGCCGTGCCCTTTGCAGTTGGACGGAGAGAGATGCTGACGCTGCGACGAAAACTTGCTTGACTTCGCACCGCAACAGCAGCAGATCAAGCCTAGCGCCGCCCTAAGCGCGAATTGTCAAGAGGATGTAAAAAAAGGTAGTGGGTCAGTCTGCGGGTTACTCCGGCGATGGAAGCGAAACTCAGATTACGTCTGGACCATCGAAGAACTGTGCTCTGCTGCCTGAGATGCCATCCGCCGCAAAGCGCATTGACAAGGGCTTATCCTGAAAGATCTCGGAAGAAAGCAAGTTAGGTGTCTCACACTACTTTCAATCGAAGGTTTCGCGCGAACATTGGATGGGCAGCCCTGATCGGGTTGGCGGTCACTTTCGCAGGCGCATACATTTCACGCTTTTTCCCGTTGCGCTGGCTATTTCCATTCGGAATCGATAGTCCCCTAGGGCCTCTGGGTGACGTAATCTTTAACTGCTGTTGGGTGTTTGCCCTGCTGATCCTGTACTCTCTGTGGAAATCAGACTGACCCACGACCTAAAAAAGGCTACGCAGGAGCTTTACGGGTTTCCCGGAGCAGTTGAAAGCAGTCGATTGAGGCCCATTAGCTCTGCGTCCGGTCCTGGAATTCTTCGTGCCAGGCCATCTGGATGGCTTCAAGCTTGCCTTCGTTGGAGGTTTTGGGATCGCCCTTGAAGTCGGGCAGTTCGGTGACGTAGCGGTGAAGGTCGGTGAAGCGGACGGTGAGCGGATCGATCTCCGGGTGAGCCTCAGAAAGCAGGATGCCGAGGTCTTCGGCGTCGTCCCAGGTAAGAGATTTCGGCATGGATGGCTCCTTGCAGCGAGAGTTTCCGCTTTCCAGTTTCCAGTTTCCCAGACAGAACTCTGGAAACCAGAAACCGGAAACGAGAAACTGCATTCTAGTGGTGTTCTTCTGAAATGTAATTGCGGTTCCAGGCTGGGATCTCGACCACTACCTTGCCCGGCTTCGTAATCTGCACCTGGCAACCGAGACGCGAGTTTAACTGCAAGTCGGCGGCCATGTCCAGACGGTCGGCTTCGTCGTCGTCCATGGGTGAGAGATTTTCGGCGCCCTCTTTGATCCAGACGTGGCAGGTGGTGCAGGCGCAGTTGCCGCCACAAGCGTGGTCGAGCGGGATTCCGTAATTCAGCGCGATGTCGAGAATCGACTCTTCCTTGCCGTGATCTTCGTAGGGCAGTTTGCCGTGCTCGAATTGCACGGTCTTGCCTTCGGGCAGGAACGTGATTTGAACTATGTTTTCGCCGGGAGCTTCTTCAGTGGCTGTGCCAGCGCCTTGCGATTTTTCTTCTTGCATGGATACTCCTAAATTCCTGTCGTGCGGCGGCTAAAGCCGCGGTTCCTATCGAGCGGCATTCGCGGCCCGTCTAAAGACGTGCCCTGATACAACCCTATTCAAATTCTGCCTTGGCCACGGGATGCGGGGCTGTGGGGCCTTCGCCCATATCTGCCTCGTCCATGGTCTTGCCTTTCAGTGCGGTGGAGACTGCGCTGTCCATCATCAATTCTGCCAGCCGCGTGGTGCCTTGGTTCAGCGCGTCAATGGCTTTGCGGATGGCCTGATAGTCGTCTTCGGTCTTGACCGCGATTAAGGCTTTCTCCATCTTCGCGATTTTCTTCTTCTCGTCCGTAGTGAGGCGACCCCATGCCGGACTCTTCTTGCCTTTATCGAGCGCGGCCAGAATAGTCGCGGCTTCGTTGCGCGCTTCGATGACCTGGCGCTGCCGGAAATCTTCCTCTGCGCTGTCGAAGGAGTCGAGGATCATGCTCTCGACCTGCTCGTCAGTGAGACCGTAGCTGGGCTGCACCTGAATTTCGGATTCCTTGCCGCTGCGCTGTTCGCGAGCCGAAACATGCAGGATACCGTTGGCGTCGATAAGGAACTTCACCTCGATGCGCGCAATTCCCGCCGCCATGGGCGGAATGCCCTTGAGATCGAAGCGCGCCAGAGAGCGGCAATCCTTTGCCAATTCGCGCTCGCCTTGCAGCACGTGGATAGCGACGTTGGCCTGGCCGTCGACTTGGGTTGTGTAGTGCTGTGTCGCCGACGCCGGAACGGTCGAGTTGCGCAGAATGATCTTGTCTGTGACGCCGCCCGCCACCTCGATACCAAGGGACAGCGGCGTTACATCGAGCAGTAGCATGTTCTCAGTCGCTTCGGAACCGCCGCCGAGAATGTTGGCCTGCACGGCTGCACCCAGGGCTACGACTTCGTCGGGATTCAAGTCCGTGTGCGGCTCGCGGTGGAACAGTTCCTTTACCAGCGCGCGAACTTTCGGGATGCGCGTGGATCCGCCAACGAGGACGATTTCGTCAATCTGTTCGGGCTTGAGGCCAGCGTCCTTCAGAGCCTGCTTGCAGGGACCGACAGTGCGGTCGATGATGGGCTGGATGAGTTGTTCGAATTGCACGCGCGTGATCTCGCGCAGGTAGCGCTTGCCGCCGGGCAGTTCGACATCGAGCTTTGCAGACGGCTGCGAGGACAGCGCGATTTTAGCCTCGATCACGGCATTGCGAATGGCCTGCACCGCTTCGCCGTTGCGGCGGAGGTCGAGACCGAGGTCGCCGAGCGTGTCATCGAGTGCGATCGTGATCAGAAGGTTGTCAATGTCGTCGCCCCCGAGGTGCGTGTCACCATTGGTGGCAATGACCTCGAAGATTCCGTCGAGCAGTTTGAGGATCGAGATATCGAAGGTGCCGCCGCCGAGATCGTAGACGGCGACGATTCCGTTCCGCTTTTTATCCAGCCCGTAAGCCAGCGAAGCGGCCGTGGGCTCGTTCACCAGGCGCAGAACTTCAAGGCCGGCAATGCGGCCTGCGTCTTTCGTAGACTGGCGCTGCGCATCGTTGAAATACGCGGGCACGGTGACAACCGCCTTGCTGACCGGGGCTCCGAAGAAACGCTCAGCGTTGCGCTTGAGCTGGCGAAGGATGAGAGCGGAGATTTCCGGAGGGGTAAAAGTCTTATCGCCCAACTTTATACGCAGGACTTCGCCCGGTTGCAGATCTTCGGCGAGACGGAACGGGAAGAACTTCAATTCTTTCTGCACGTCGTCAACCCCTCGCCCCATCAGGCGTTTGATCGAGTAGACTGCGCGTTCGGGCGTCTCGGTGAGGTGTTTGCGGGCGGCATTGCCGATCACGGGTTGATTCTTCTCGTCGAGCGCGACGACCGACGGCACGAGATTCGAACCGTCGTCACCGGGAATCACGACAGGGCTCTCCCCTTGCATGAAGGCCACGAGAGAGTTCGTGGTGCCCAGGTCGATGCCGACGATGCGATCAGGGGACATAGTTCCGAATGCAGAAGTTAGAAGTCAGAATGCAGAAGTAACGCCTTTGTTTCTAGTTCTGCACTCTTAATTCTGACTTCTGACTTTTATGCCTCCAAAACTTCGTTTACATCCCGCACCAGGTTGCGGATGTAGTTGCGACGGTTCAGCAGGTCCACCATTTTGTCGCGCTCCTGCCTGCGCTCCTCTTCTGAGATGGGCTGCCCGTTCTGCTCGCGCTGGATCATTCCATCCCACATGTCCCAGCGATCCTGCAACTCGCGAAGGAGCGCTTCCTGTTTCTCCTCCAGTTCGAGTTTCTGGCGGCCAATTTCTTCGATCAGCGCAGGATCGTCCTCGCCCATCTTTTTCTGCATGCGCAGTTCTTCGAGCTGCATATTCAACTCGAACACTTCTTCCAGCAAATCTGGTGGAACGATCTGCTTCTTGAGCTGTCCGCTGGAGCGCGCCTGCTCTGTCGCGCTCTTCGACTGCTCTTCCAGTTCCACGCCTTCCAGCTTCAGTAGATACTGCGTGCGCTTGATTGGATTTTTCAGCGCGCGGTAAGCATCGTTGAGCAGGGAACTCTGCTGCAGGCTCCACTCCTGCTCCTGGCTGCCGGCGCGGGCGTTCAGATCTGGATGGAGTTTGCGGCTAAGTTCGTAAAAATCTTTTTCCAGCGCTGCGACATCGAGATTCAGTTTGCGCGGCAGGCCGAAGAAGGTGAAATAGTCCACCGGCGCCGGAGGCTGGACCTTGCCACAGGCCTCGCAGAAGTGCACCGCGCGCATGGTTCCGCACGACCAGCAGGATTGAGTTTCCTCCGGCGCGGGCTTCGCGGTAATCGTGGTCAAAGACGTCATACTTAATAAAACACCTTGCACTGAGCGGGGGCGCGCCGCCTGGAGTCGTGGTGAGCTCTCGGACAGGCTTGCCCTGAGCGAAGCCGAAGGGAGTGTCCGAGCCACACGGTCCGTTCCGGCCACAACCATCACGCCGAGAACGACGTGCCGCAGCCGCAACTCTTGGTGGCCTGGGGATTCACGAAGACGAATCCCTGCTGCATCAGCGTCTCCTGGTAATCTAGGATCATGCCGTGCAGATAGATGAACGACTTCGGATCGACGAAGACGCGCACATCTCCGAACTGGAAGATGCGGTCGCGTTCCCTCGGTTGCGTGTCGAAACGCACGTTGTAGCTCAGACCGGAACAGCCGCCGCCCTGCACTCCGAGGCGCAGCCCGCCCTGCTCGGGCGAGATGCCTTCCTTGGCCATCGCGCTTTTCACCTTGACCAGAGCTTTGTCGGTGACCTGAATGCCCTTGGCGGGTGACGTTTGTACGGGTTGTTCGGTTGCCGTTGTCATTGCGATGCGAATTCCTGACGCGGTGCCTCAGCGGCTAAAGCCGTCATGGCGAGCCGTTTACGGCACGACTGAAGTCGTGCCCCGATACGAACCTTGACGGCGCGGCCGCCCTTTCAAAACTCAACCACAGCGCGGAGGCACGCAGGACCTTACTGAGTTACTGCGGCGCCAACTGGCTGCGCCGTCTGCTGCTTCCTCTTCCAGTCGCCGATGGCGGCGCGGATTGCGTCCTCAGCCAACACGGAACAGTGGATCTTCACGGGAGGAAGCGAAAGCTCCTTCACGATGTCCATGTTCTTGATGGCGAGGGCTTCATCCACTGTTTTGCCCTTGACCCACTCCGTGGCTAGTGAGGACGATGCGATCGCGGAGCCGCAGCCGAACGTCTTGAACTTGGCTTCTTCAATGACGTTGGTGTCACGGTTGACCTTGATCTGCAGTTTCATCACGTCGCCGCATTCGGGTGCGCCGACCAGGCCAGTGCCCACGTCCGCGCTGCTCTTGTCCATCGAGCCGACGTTGCGGGGATTGTTGTAATGATCGATTACTTTATCGCTGTATGACATGTGCTCTCCTAAATTGCCTCAACTTCTACCGCAGGGGCTAAAGCCCCTTTTCAGTTTGACCTCTTGCGGCACAACTAAAGTTGTGCCCTGATACGAACCCTCTTGACTCGGCTTCGTCACAAATCTTAGTGCGCTTCTCCCGCCCACTTCACATCTTTCAGATTGATGCCTTCTTTCGCCATCTCATAGAGCGGAGAAAGTTCGCGCAGGCGCTCGACGGTTTCGATGACGCGGTCGGCGACGTAATCGACTTCGGCTGCCGTGTTGAAGCGGCCAATGCCGAAGCGGATCGAACTGTGCGCCAGGTCGTCGCCGGTGCCGAGAGCCTTCAATACATAAGATGGTTCCAGCGTCGCGGAGGTGCAGGCCGAACCGCTGGAAACTGCGATGTCGTTGATGCCCATCAGCAGGGACTCGCCTTCAACGTAGGCGAAACTGATGTTCAGGTTGCCGGGTAGACGGTGTTCCAAGGAGCCGTTAATGTAAGTCTCATCCAGACGGCTCATGATGCGGTCGCGCAGACGGTCACGCAAGCCGGCTAACTGAACGGCTTCGCGAGACATTTCTTCCGATGCAATGGCGCAGGCTTTACCCAGACCCACGATGCCGGGGACGTTGAGTGTGCCAGAGCGCATTCCGCGCTCGTGGCCTCCGCCGTCGATAATGGCGGAAATTTGCACCCGCGGATTCTTGCGGCGAACATACAACGCGCCAACACCCTTGGGACCGTACATCTTATGCCCGGAGATCGACATCAGATCGATGTTCTGCTTGTTCACGTCGACCGGAATCTTGCCGATGGCTTGCGTGGCATCGGTGTGGAAGATGATGCCGCGCTCGCGACACAGCTTCCCAATCTCGGCAAATGGTTGGAGCACGCCGATTTCGTTGTTCGCGGCCATGATGGTTACAAGGATGGTCTTGTCATCCATGGCGCGCTTCAGGTCGTCGAGATCAACCAACCCATCCTTCTGAACAGGCATATAGGTGACGCGATAGCCGTACTTCTCCAGGCGCTTGCAAGTGTCGAGCACCGCCTTGTGCTCGGTGACCGCGGTGATGATGTGATTGCCCTTCTCGCGATACATCTCGGCCACGCCCTTGATGGCGAGGTTGTCGCTCTCGGTGGCGCCCGAGGTGAAGATGATTTCTTTGGTGGTGGCGCCGATCAGCTTGGCGATGCGTTCGCGCGCCGTTTCCACGCCTTCTTCGCCGGCCCAGCCGAAGGAGTGATTGCGGCTCGCGGCGTTGCCGAACTTCTCCATGAAATAGGGCAGCATCTCTTCCAGCACTCGCGGATCCATGGGCGTGGTGGCGTGGTTGTCCATGTAGATGGGCAGCTTCACTCCCTGAGGAGCGGTGTGGTGCGTTGCTGGAAGTTGTTGGGGGACCTTTACATCCGTGCTCATAATTGCTTCTCCTACCCTCATGGGCTAAAGCCCTCGTCTCTTTTTTTTTTCGGCGGCATGGCTCAAGCCATGCCCTGATACGAATCAAAACCGCCGCTATACGATCGTCACCAGTTCGGATGGCTTAGCGGAAGCGCTTTGCGGCGCTTCGGGCTCTTCCCTCATATGTGAGATCTTGATGCGCTTCAGCACGGCTTCGATGCTGTCATTTACTTTGCGCAGCGGTTCGCGGATATTGCAACGGTGGGTCTGACCGCACTCACCGCGCACGGTAACACAAGAAGTGATAAATAACGGGCCGTCAATGGCCTGAATCACCTCGAATGCGGATATCGTGTGCGCTGCACGCGCGAGGCGGTAGCCACCGTTCGTGCCGTGTTGCGAGAGCAACAGGCCGGCTTTCGCCAGCCGCTGCAGAATCTTGGCAAGCGCTTCCGGGGGGATACCGAAGGAGTCCGCAACGTCCTTTGCGCTGGCGCTGCCCTCGCCTTCCTGAGCGTGGTCGGCCAAGTGCTTCATGGCCATCAACGCGTAATCCGCCTTTTTCGTTAGCTTCAGCATCCGTTGGCTCTCTGATAGCGGCGACTTACGAAAGCCGACCAGTTCAGTCGGACTTAATGCCGACCTTTTCTGCCGTAATTCATTTTACGACCAAGAGCAGGGACGATGCAAGCCATAGCAGGAAGGGGCGAGAAAGAGGCTCTGAATGGTAACTATCGGCAATTGAATCGTTTAGGCCTTGGCGATGTTTTTGGTCGGAATTCCTTGAAACTCTCCGGGAACGCTCACCGCGGCGGTCATTGAAGTCAGAAATGAAATTTATCAAGAGGCACTTGACAACTGGAAAAGGGGGTCTAAAATACCGTGAAATTCCCGCGAATCGATTGCTCCGCGATTACGAGGGCATGCTTCCGGATTTATGACCTCAAAGCCGTTCTCCCAGCCGCCCGACTCCAAGAGCAAACCTTGCCAGCACCCGCGCGTGCAGATCGTAAGCCGCGATGAAGACGCTGAATTTGTGGAATGCCTGGAATGCCGCGAAGTCTTCGAGTCCAGCGAATTGAAGGACATGAGCATCGAAGAGAGCGTCGAGGGCGAATCTCCAGAATCCTGATCCCGCCAGGCAGCGCACAACAGTAACTAGCGCGTCAGATTAGTGCTTGTTGCTATGGCAATAGCACTGCTAGTCTGCAGGCCGGGGGCGTGCATTCCGCACGTTGCAAGCTCATGCCTGCCGTAGCGCTGGTGGTTGACGATTCCATGCTGATTCGCTACACCGTTTGCCGCTCTCTGGAAGAGCGCGGCTTCGTCGTGGAGTCAGCTACGAACGGCTTGGAAGCTTTGCAAATTCTCGAGCGCCTTCAGCCCGATGTGATCGTTACCGACATGCAGATGCCAAAAATGTCGGGCAGCGAACTGATTACGGAGCTGAAGAAAAATCCCAGGACTGCGACCATTCCCATCATCATCGTTGCGGGCCGGGCCAGCGGCTTCGACGAAAAAGAGAAACGCGCTAATTTCGCCATCTACAAAGACATTGACATTCAGTGCCAACTGGGAAAAGCCCTGGATGCAGTGATGGGGAAAAGCCAGAGCCAAGGCGCGGGCAAGTAAGAGGCTTGGAAGGCATACCTTTCGCCAGCAAGAAGTTTAGCGCAACCGCAGGCTCGCCTCGGCTGAAAAGTCCATCGCGGCAAAATCCTTTGCTAGAAATTTTGGATAAGCCGCGGCGGCGATCATGGCGGCGTTGTCAGTTGAAAGAGCGCGCGAAGGAAAATACACCGGCAAGCCTTGCTGAGCGCCGTCGCGTTCAAATGTTTTTCGCAATTCGCTGTTGGCCGCTACTCCACCAGTGACAAAGAGAGTGGCCACATCATAGGCACGAGCCGCAGCCAGAGTCTTGCTGACCAGATCTTCGACGAGCGCGCGCTGAAACGAAGCGATTAAATCCAGAGTCTGCCGATCGCAATTCGCAAGGTAATCTTCCAGCTTCGGCTTCGCAATTCTCGCCAGAGCCTGGCGACGCATCGCGATTGCTGCGCCCATTTCGCGAACCTCAACATAGCGCAACACGGCAGTCTTAATGCCGCTATAGGAAAAGTCAAAACGTGGCCGATCTTCGTCAGTCTCTTTCGGTCCGCGATGATCGCGGCGATCACGATGTTTGATTTGTGACTGCTGGAATTTCACGGCGGTGGGGTCGCCGTGCGGAGCGAGCCGATCAATGATCGGACCTCCGGGATACCCCAGGCCCAGGAGCTTGGCGACCTTGTCGAAAGCCTCACCGGCGGCGTCATCGCGAGTATGGCCAATATTTTCGTAGGTCCATGCATCGTTTTTTTGCTCGGCCAGATACAGGTGTGTGTGTCCGCCGGAGACCACCAGCGCGAGCACGGGGAACTGCAATTCGTGATTACCCGTCTGCCGCTCCTCCAAGAGGACCGCATGGATATGGCCTTCCAGATGGTTGACTGCGATCAGCGGCTTGTCGAGAGCAAAGGCCAGAGCCTTGGCGAAACTGATTCCCACCAGCAACGCTCCGGCGAGGCCGGGGCCTTGGGTCACGGCAATCGCATCCACAGACTTGTAAGTCTGATTGGCCTCGGCCAATGCCTGCCGAACAACGGGAACGATGGCCTTCAAGTGCTCGCGGGAAGCGAGTTCCGGCACCACTCCACCATAAGGCTGATGAGTGGAAATCTGCGAGGCCACTACGTTCGAGATAAGCTGCTCGCCCGAACGCACCACGGCGGCGGCAGTTTCGTCGCAGGAGCTTTCGATGCCGAGGATGTAGGTGGAGGGCACGGAGCTATTATTGCAGGCTCAATGAAGAAAACCGACCCTGGCCAATCGTCTCTTGCGGGGAGGACTGAATCGTGGCACTTTACACAAGCGGGCAGTTGTCCGCCCCACGTCCCCTGCTTTCTACAACCAGCCTTTGGTGCGGGCAAGTCGGGAGGCTTCGACTCTGTTGCTGGCGCCCATCTTGCTGATGGCTTCGGAAAGATAATTACGCACAGTGCCTTCGGATAGACCTAACTCAGCGGCGATGTCGCCGCTTTGCATGCCTTCACCGGCTAGGCGCAGGACCTGACGTTCGCGGTCAGTGAGCGGGTCCATTTCTCCCCAGGCTTCGGTGGCGAGATCGGGATGGATTACCCGCAGTCCTTGCTGGACACGGCGGACCGCGTCGGCAAGTTCTTCGGCACGCATATCCTTCAGCAGGTAACCCAAGGCTCCGGCTTCCATGGCGCGACGAAGGTATCCGGCGCGCGCGAAGGTAGTAAGGATGATGACGCGAGTGCTCGTGCGGCGGCGTTTTAGTTCAGCCGCAGCATCGAGCCCGGTCATAAGCGGCATCTCAATGTCGGTGATAAGAACGTCCGGCTTGTAAGTGAACACAGCATCGATTGCCTCCTTGCCATTCCGCACTTGAGACACGACAGAGATGTCGCCTTCGATCTCGAGCAGCGCAGCCAGAGCGCCGAGAACCATGCCTTGATCCTCCGCGATGACGACCCGAATGGTCTTGCGGTTTTCTTTGGCAATGGGGCTCAACGGGCGTCGTCCTCGGATTTCGGCGTGACTTCTTTGACGGGAACAGTAATCGCGAGTTTAGTGCCGGCTCGAGAATCGCGGGTAAGCGTGCCGCCGAGCATCTCGACGCGCTCGCGCATGCCGCGCAGTCCATTGCCTTCGTTTTGAAAGCCGCCGCGTCCGTCGTCTTGAATCTCAAGATGGCATGATCCGTTGCGCTGCTCAAGGCGCAACGTGCAGGTGCGGGCCTGCGCGTGCCGGACAACGTTGGTGACAGCCTCTCGCACCGCCATGGTGAGGACGCTTTCCTGCATGGCTGGAAGCTTTACCGTGGTGGACGCGTCGTAGCGGACGGCCACGCCCGCGGTTTCGAGGGTGCACTTGGCCTGAGCCAATTCGGCCACCAATCCCTTCGAACGATAGCCGCGGATCGCATCGCGCACATCGGAGAGCGCCTGGCGTGAAATTTCTTCGACCTCGCGAATCTCTTTCCCTGCACGCTGTGGATCGCGGTCGATCAACTTTCCGGCCAACTCCGACTTCAGCGTGATAACAGACAACGTATGCCCGAGAACATCGTGCAGATCGCGGGCGATGCGCTCGCGCTCGGCGACTTTGGCGAGATGCTCGATTTCATCGTTCGCCTTGCGCAACTTCCGGTTCATCCGGTTGCGCTCGGCAAAGAAAGTGTTCCCCGCACCAATGATCATGGGAAAGAGGGCGGAGTAGAAGAGCTGCCAGCCGCGAATGTGCAGGAACAATCCCTCGATTGCACCAACGGCTCCAATCGTGAGCAATCCGACAACTGCTGCCGTCTGGCTGTTAACGCAAAATGGCACCATCGCCGCCGCGAAGATAAAGAACGTACAGGCGCCGCCATTGATGGGCTGGTACAGAAGTCCGAGCAAGACCATGCCCGCGATATGCGCCAGGGCACGCGGGTTCGCCAGGACAAAGAGTCCAAAATACAAGAACAGAAACAACGCGGCGCCAAGCGCATCCAGCAGCCACATTTTCACACTGACGTGGTCGTAAACCGGCTGGATGAAAAAAAAGCCGAGATAGACGACCCAGAGCAAAGGGCTCCAGCCATGTTCTTTATCCCTGAAAATCAAGTTCCAGGGCTTCAGCTTGAAGGGACCAGCGGTTTCGCACGTTGTTTCCGGCCCGATGGACATCAGTGGCATAGGTCTATTCTCACCGCTGCAATCAATTTCGGCCAGTCCGCCATGCGGAACCCGCTCCGTACCACACGAGCACGGCGACGGGAATCAGCAGCGTAAGCCACCCGGCTCCGCCAAAGAGGGCGACCAGGCCGAGAATGATGAATATCACGGTCGCGCCCGTCGACTTTTTCGAATCTACGCTCATAAGAACCTCCGAAACAACTGCGGCCCAAGAAGTCCAGAAGGGAAACTCTGCATTGCCCTCGCCCTTAGCCGTAAAGCTTCCCCTGGTCGCGCTGGAAACCGATGCGGGCCACGCCCAGGCAAATCAGGGTAAAGGCGAATAAAACTTCCCAGTGGCCGGCGGTCGATTGGTGAAATCCGGCGCCCACGGTTCCGAGCGCCAGTTGCGACAAGTGATATGGGGGCAACGCCAGCGCGATCTGCCGCACGACCTTGGGCAGGAACATGTAGGGCACCCACAAGCCGCTGCAGAACGACATGGGCAGATAGATCAGGTTGATGGCGGCGGGCGCGGAGTTCGGTCCGACGAAGTAACCGATGGCCAATCCCATGACAGAAAAAGGAATCGATCCAGCTACGAGCGTTCCGATCAGTTTGGACATTTCCACGAGCGGCATGCGCACGTTGCCGAAACTGATGCCGAGCACCATGAGCAGAGCAACCACGATGGCGCTGAATCCCATGCTCACCAGCACCTTAGCCGCGAAGTAGGCGAACGGCGGCATGGGACTGGCGCGCTTCACCTGAAGCCATCCCAGGCCGCGGTCAGAAGCGAGGCCTGAGGCAGTTCCGAATAGAGATGCTCCCATCACTCCGAACGTGCCGTAGGTTGCGATCATGTAAGTTGGCACGCCCGTGCCGCCGATCGCTTCTTTAGCATTCAGCACCAAACCAAATAAAACGTAGAACATCAGCGGGAAACTTATTACCGAAGCGGTATAGACGCGCAAGCGCAGGTTCTTGAGGAACTCATACTTGGCTTCCTTCAAGTAAATGGTTGCAATGTGGCTTGCCGAACGCTCGATCTGTCTATTGCTCAAAACCACTGCCGCAGTGCTCATGATCGTTTCCTCGTCTTCTGCATCTTGTTCCGCATCTTGCGCGGAGAAAATTCTGGATCAGTTGTGTGGATTTCCCGGTTGACCGCTATCCTGTGTAAGCGCCAGGAAGGCTTCTTCCAGACCCGCGGTTGTGATCTCCAGTCCCGAGAGTGTGGAATCGTGGCTCAGCAACGCGCGAACCACAGTTTCCGCTTCCGCGGCGTGGATCTCGACCGCCTCGCGGTCTTGTTTTGCGGCGGTTACGCCCGGAATTCTAAGTATGCTGGCAACGCTCAGCGCCGTGACACAGCGGATTCGCTTGCCGCTGGTTTGCGATTTGATCTCTGCCGGCGTGCCTTGGGCGATGATCTTGCCTTGATTGATTACGGCGATGCGGTCGGCGAGAGCGTCGGCCTCCTCAAGATAGTGAGTTGTCAGCAGAACGGTTTTGCCGCAATCGACCAGGCGGCGGATTTCTTCCCACAGCGCGCGCCGGGCC
>Ga0307479_10002797_pt1 | contig 15820 bp, 9 predicted proteins | sample atmos_gasesECM4C_FD_203743 | JGI IMG/M metagenome (GOLD analysis project Ga0307479, IMG submission 203743) | Hardwood forest soil microbial communities from Morgan-Monroe State Forest, Indiana, United States - atmos_gasesECM4C_515 | ecosystem: Environmental > Terrestrial > Soil > Temperate... | reverse complement strand
TACGTTAGTCCATGTCTGATAGCCGCCTGTAGCGGGAACGTTGACGTTTCCGCTGAGGTTTGTGCCGCCGACGGTTGATACGTGGAACGCGTCGGTGACTGCGCCGGGAGCGGCCACACGGAACGTGACTGTGTAAGTTCCGGCGGTGGCCACGTTGACGGTGTAACGGAACCACTGGCCGCTGGCCGTCCAGCCGAGGTCGTAGCCGCCTCCCGTGTCGGTCGTCACTTCGAGATCTACGCCGTCGGAGCGGTAATTGTTCGCCGTTCCATTGGTTGAAGTAACGTCATAGCCAAGACCTTGGCCACCAGTGTCGTAATTTTCAGCCTGCACCGTCCCGGGGATCGCGGCAGGAGTTCCGCCGAATGGGCCTTCGCCCCCGGAAGAGGATGTGAAGGTCACATAGTTGATGTTCCAGCCGGCATTGTCCTGGTTGATGGTCAACGTCTGCTGACCCGCGGGCAGGGTCACGGTGGCCGTAACATTTGTCCAGGTTTGCCAGCCGCCGGTCGCTGGCACGGTGACCGAGCCGCTAAGATTGGTTCCCGATGAGTTAGAAATATGCAATGCATCGGTCACCGCGTTGATCGCCGCTACGCGGAAAGTGGCTGTGTAGGTTCCGGCCGTAGCCACGTTGACCGTGTATTTAAACCATTGGCCGCCGGTCGTCCACCCGAGGTTATAACCACCGCCGGTATCGCTGGTCACTTCGAGATCGACACCGTCGGAGCGGTAATTGTTGGCCGTCCCATTGATCGAAGTAACGTTGTAGGCCACTCCCTGACCGCCCAGATCGTAGTTCTCAGCTTGCACCGTGCCGGGGACCGCCGCGGCGGTTCCGCCGAAAGGTCCTCCGGTCGCCGCAAATGTTGTGTAGTTCAGGTTCCAACCGGCATTGTCTTGATTGATCGTCAGTGTCTGCTGACCCGCTGGCAACACGACCGTGGCCGTGACGTTTGTCCAAGTTTGCCAGGCGCCGGTCGCGGGGACATTGACCGAACCGCTAAGGTTGGCTCCCGATGAGCTGGAAATGTGCAATGCATCGGTCACAGCGTTGATGGCGGCCACGCGAAAGGTGACGGTATAAGTGCCCGCCGTTGCCACGTTGACGGTATAACGGAACCACTGTCCGGTGGCCGTCCAGCCGTGATTGTAGCCCCCGCCTGTGTCGCTGGTAACTTCCAGGTCGACGCCGTCGGAGCGGTAGCTGTTCGCACTCCCGTTGATCGAAGTGACGTTGTAAGCAACCCCTTGTCCACCAGTGTCGTAGTTTTCGGCTTGAACCGTGCCCGGGATAGGCGCTGGAGTTCCGCCATAAGGCCCTTCGGCCGCAAATGCGGTGTTCGCGATGCACAATAATAGAGTGGCAAATATTACGTGGGCGATGAAATAAGCGTTTCTCATGGAGGTCCTCGTTTCCCGCTACAGACTCTAGGTGAATTGACGGCGAGGGCGAAACGTTATCCTTAGTTACTTTCCGGTTTTCGTAACAGTTAAATCCCGGGCGTTACACGGTGTTCTGGGAGGTATATATTTCGAATGTGCACTTCGGGCCAGGACGCCCGGGCTTTGGAATCGCACCTGAATCGACGAGTCAGGTTCAAGGTCAGGCTGAATCGGCGACAGTAAAAGCAGTTGGGATGTTTGGGCATGACGACTAGGGAAGCGATTCCTTATCCGGACCACGTTGATCCGAGCCGCAGGGCCAGGGAGCGCGCAGCACTTTACGCAGTGCTGACCTCTCGTACCTTCGAAAACAAGCCCACGTTAACAAATCTGCTGAAATATATTTGCGAAAGACACTTTGATGGCGACAGCGGCGCCATCAAGGAATATTCCATCGCGACAGATGTCTTCGGCCGGTCTCAAACCTTCGACCAGGCTACGGATTCCATTGTTCGGGTGGAAGCTTTTCGGCTGCGAAAAAAGCTGCGAGAATTCTATGAAGGCGAAGGTGCGGAACAGCCCATAGAGATTGTGGTAGCAACCGGGCATTATCGTCCCGAGTTCATTGATCGGATTCCGGGCGTGCGGTTGCAGGGCCCACTCCACAATTCAGTGCCGATGCTGGCTCCGCGAAATCCGGAACGCGGGGTCCGGACCGCAGACGCTTCCTATACTCCGGAAAATGAAAAGGCCGACTGGCGGGATCGCATCCATTTGCAAGAGGGTTCGTCAAGAGTGGTGCAGGAGCACCTGTTGCGCCGTCCGGGATTTCTGGCCAGCAGCGCAATTTTGGCGGTCGTGGCCGGGTCTTTGATGATGTGGGGGTTTAATCGCAGCTATCATGCGAAGCACGACGCACCACAGTTGCCCTCTCCCACTCCTTCTCTGGCGACGGAGCCGGAAATACGCATTCGATGCGGATACTCGCGCCCTATCTTCAAGGACGAGGAAGGAAATGTATGGAGCGGGGACCGATATTTCACCGGCGGCTTTGTCGCCCAGTTCCCCAACCAGCATATTGCCCGCACTCGCAACCCTGAGTTGTATCTCACCGGCAGAACGGGAGTCTTCTCATACAAAATACCTCTGGCTCCGGGCATTTATGAATTGCGGCTCTATTTCGCCGAAACTACTTATAGTCCCGCCAGTTCGCTCGGCGGAGGAGAGAATAGCCGTGTGTTCGACATTCAACTCAATGGAAAACCACTCTTGAGGCAATTCGACATCGTCTCGGATGCGGGAGCAAATACCGCGGATGTGCGCGTTTTTCGGGACATCTCTCCCAGCAATGACGGATATCTTCACCTTGACTTTTCGGCTTCGCTGGGCTTGCCGATCATCAACGCAATCGAGATCGTCCCCGGCTTACCCCATCGGTTGCGCCCAATTCGAATGGTGGCTCAGAATAGCTTCTTCGTGGACGCGGCAGGCAATCTGTGGATGCCCGATACCTACTACAGCACCGGCCAGCTTGCGTCAGATAAGGTTGCGATTGGCGGTACTTGGGAGCCAGGCCTCTATGCCGGCGAACGGTACGGGAACTTCGACTACGCCCTTCCCGTGGATAAGGGAAGTTATAAGTTGACACTATATTTTTCCGAGAAATACTGGGGATCGGACGCCTCAAAGACAAGTGGCGTGGGCAGGCGCGTCTTCGATGTCCTTTGCAATGGCATCGCACTCACGCGCAACCTGGATATTGCGGAAACAGCAGGCTCCGGACGCGCGTTGGTCAAGACTTATCATGGCCTTCGTCCCAATGCTCAAGGCAAGTTAATTGTCTCTTTCGTCCCCGACGTCAACTACGCAAGCGTGGATGCCGTCGAAGTGGAAGAGGAGACGCCTTAAGCAAATGTCCAGTGGTAAGCCTCCAGAACCAGACAGGCCAGCACCTGTTGAACTCAGGCACGCCAGCGTGGGCACCAGTTACTTCAACACCGTTTCTCCTCGCGGCGGCTACTTCTGCCTGAACTGCGGAAACGGGCTGAGCCTGTAGTGACGAGGGCAGCGGAGCAAAATCGGTAACTGCAAACGCCGTCATAGGAAACACCGGACGCGACTAGGAGGCATGTAAGCTTAGCCCCAAATACTCGTCCTGCGTGTTGAAGTTATGTAGGAGTTGGATTTTCCGGCAGAGAACAGATTAAGCCGCTACGACAACCGTTCCCTCGGTCCGGCTGACACAAGGCAACACATATCCAGCATTTTTCTGATCAACCGTCAGCCCAGCGTCGACGCCCATGTGAACGGTGCCGCTTAGAACTCGCGTAGCACAGGTACCGCATAGGCCCTGGCGGCAGCCATACGGAATCTGCACTCCATTTCGCTCTGCCAGATCCAACAGGGTGCTCCCGGCGGAAGCCTGACAAACCTTCTCCGAGTACATGAATATGATCGTCCCGGCCGAGCGGGCTTCCAGCGGACGAGACTCCGCAGTCGGTTTGATCTCCCTAAAGCTTTCCTGAAGTATCCGTTCCTGGTTTACACCGAGAGTCGACAGAATCTGGCGCACTTTGTCCATGAATCCCTTGGGACCACAGAGAAAGAAGGTTGGAGAATCCAGATTGGCCACGTTCTGGGAGACAGCTTCCTCAGTCAGGCATCCGCTCCGCCCCCTCCAGGTGGGGTCCGGTCTCGACAGGCAGACTTCATATTTGAAGTTGGGAAGAGCCCTGCTAAGCCGCGCGAACTCGTTCTCGAAAATGACATCCGCAGCGGTGCGCACACAATATAGGAGCGTTACAGGAGTAGCGAGTTCGAGATCGTCGATATAACGCAGCATCGAGATCATGGGTGTGATCCCACTTCCGGCCGCAATGAGAACTATGCTTTTGTGGAGTGTCTCGTCAAAGTAAAACCTGCCATACGGTCCGCTTGCTTCCACCGCGAGGCCTGGCTTGGCCCGCTCATTAAGAAAAATCGATACACATCCATTTTCCATGCGCTTGGGCGTGATTTCCACATAGTTCTCGTGGGTCGGCGAGGAGGAAATGGTGTAGGACCGTGTGACTCGTTGGCCATCAATCGTCCATTGGAACGTCAGAAACTGCCCCGGCTTAGCACGCAATTGTCTTTCCTTTGGAATCTGGAAGCGTAGCGTCTTCGTATCGTGGGTTTGTTGCTCGATCCGTGCCAACAGAAGATTCATTGAGTCCTTCGCGTTTTCACCGTTGGTTAATGGGGTTGCCAGCGCAGGAATCTCGGGAATACGCTCTGGCTCAGCGGAAGCTTGAGGTGGCCTCTTTTTAAACGCCAATGCGCTCTGGACCAGACACGCTGCAACGACCAAACCGGTGGTGAGTCTTAAGCCCAAGCTTCCCGGCTTTGCCGAACGCAGGAGTTCCGAAAGCGCAGGGATGGACACAAGCAGAAACGAAATTACATAAATCGCTATCCCTAATGCCTTCAGCAGCGAATGGCTCTGCCTGGAGCGGCGTGCGATCAATATTTTCAACAGGAGCAGAGGCACGAGGGCTAGGACAATCAGAATGTGCAGAACCAGGTGAGTAGGAAGATGACCTGTTATTCCCACACCAGCGAGCCTCTGACTCATGCTGTAGGCCATGATGCACAGCAGGGTCACAAACAAGTACCCGACCGTCCTATGAACAGCGATCAAGCGGTTTCTCATCGCCGCTTCGCGCGAGGGCTGGGAAGCTTCCAACATCACCACCACGTTTGTGGCGGCCAGCATGACGAAGGCAACGCCGGCCAAAATCGCTGAAATGTTCAACATAGGCAAATATTCCGCTGCACCCTGTCACTCGAGTCTTCATGTGAACCGCTGGTCGCAGTTCGGCAGAGCACGACATAGCCATTTGCGCCCTTTGACGTTCGGAGGCATTTGCACTCTGTTGGTGTTAACTGGATTCAGCATGATTTATTCCAGAACTGGGTGGGTTTTGGTCCGTGAGACACTCTTTGAAACATCAACGCCACTGCAGCATTTAGTCCTATTTAGATCGGCAAAGTAAAAAGGCGGCCCCGGTGCTTGTCACTAAGCAAGCGGCAGAACTTTTACATCAGAGTGACACACTGTGACCGCGGACCCCACCCGTGTGAAAGCAAGCAGTTGATCCGCCGCGAGAACAGTCCAGAGGTTTTGACGAACTCTTGACCGTGCGTTGACACGACCCCTCGAGAGAGTGCTTTTAATCAGTCCTGACGATGGGATCACCCCATCAATGCCCAAAAAGGAGCGACACCGATGAAGGAAGTTATCTGTTTGAAGTGCGTCCCAAATTCCGGGAGGCAAAACCAATCCCCAATGAGAAGCTTGTTTCGGCTGAATCTATTGAAGACCGGTCTATTTATTTGTATTGCAGTCTTGAGTGTGACGGGCATGACTTGGGCGCAAGCCGGTCAGCTGGATACGACGTTCGCAACCAAAGGGATATTTCTTCTGAACCCAATCGGACAGCAAGGTGGTAGCACGCGAGTTGCGTTGCAGACGGATGGCAAGATTGTCCTGGCGGCCCCCTCCGGTGACCCACAGCAATCGAACAACGGTATTGCCCTAGTGCGGCTCAATACCAGCGGCACGCCTGACGCTGGTTTTGGAACCGCTGGAGTTGTGGTCTTCGGCGTCAACCATACCGTCCCGGTCGGTGTCGCGATCCAGCTCGACGGCAAAATTGTGGTGGGCTCCACGGCCGGGGCAAACGTAGACGGCGGCGGCGGATTCGGGCTCGCCCGGTTCAACTCCAATGGCAGTGTGGACACCACTTTCGGCACCGCCGGCCAGGTGCAGGTCGTTCCCTTCGGCACGGCTCTGAGCGCAGCACTCGTCCTCCAGTCGGACGGCAAGATTCTTATGACTGGAAGCAACGCCGTGGCGCGATTTGACAGCAATGGCCAACTCGACACGACTTTCGGAACTGGGGGGATATCGGTGCTGCCCTTTTTTGGCGCAGCGGCGATTGCGGAGCAATCCGATGGCAAGATTCTGATTGCAAGCAGCTCCCAATTGTTCGACGCCGATACCGACGGGATGATTGTGCGTCTCAACCCCAATGGAACACTGGACAAAACCTTTGGGCTCTTTGGACAGATCTCCAGCGCTGCCTCTGGGGGCGTGTTCGGCTTTGCCGGGGTTGCAGCGGTTTCCAGCATCGTGCTTCAGGCTGATGGCAAATTCATCGTGGCGGGAGCACTCACCAGCAAGTTGATCAACCCACCAGGATCGAACAGCACAGGCTTCGGGCTGGTACGCTACAACTCGAATGGCAGCATCGATAGCAGCTTCGGCACCAGGGGAGGAGTGCTTACAAACTTCGGATCAAGTCCGAACGCCACTGCCTTCGCCCTTGCCATCCAAAGCAATGGGGACATCGTCGCCGCCGGACAGGCCGGACCAAGTCTGGCGCTGTCTCGATATACCAGCGCCGGAAAGCTGGACACTACTTTCGGTTCCAGCGGCACGGCAACGACTTCACTGGGCAGCAATGCCTCGGCGATTTCATCCCTGGCTATTCAGAGTGACGGAAAAATCGTCGCTGCGGGTAGCATCTTCAGCCTGAGTGGCCCTACATCCCAGGCTCAAGCCGCCGTTGCCCGCTACCTGGCTCAGTGATTAGAACGCTGGCGGGAGAAGCATAGGCTCTCGCCAGCACCCTTCCAGTTCGCAGCGGCCTCGCTTCCCTGTGTAGGAATAGAAATTGATGACTGTGGTTGACAGACAGTACTACGGAATTCGTCTCGCGTAGCGTCCAAGGATCGCCAACGACTCTCCATCGTTTGTACTCTTAGCACCGGTGCTCTACTTGCTACTCTGCCCGGTAATACTCCGGCTGGTCCTACACTCCAATCTCAGCGATATGCGGAGTATCCGCCCGCGCGAAATTGGGGGCGTGAGTTGGTAGTCTCCAGGCTGGTTTCCTCGGACAAAAGGAGGCGGAGCGTCGAGTCTCATCGTTGTTGAGAGCTGCTCGCAGCGTCAGGGTATTTTTGCGTCATTGAGCAGCTGATCGAGTTGGGCACGGTCCAACCGTTGGCCACTTACGACAACAGAATCGATCTTGCTGACATTCGAGATATCCGCCAGAGGGTCAGCATTTAGCAAGACCAGGTTGGCTGTGTAGCCGCGCTCGACACGGCCCCACGTTTTCGACAATCCGAGAAAGAGCGATGGGTTGGTCGTGGCGGTTTCGAGCGCTTGCATCGGAGTCAGCCCGGCTTCAACAAACAACTTGAGTTCATCGTGCAGGCTGAAGCCCGGATATGTGTACGGAATCGTGATATCTGTTCCCGCCAGAAGGTGCACGCCAAGCGTCTGCGCGCGATGGACTTCTTCCAGCATCTTTGCATACTCTCGCTTTCTCATCGCAATGTACTCCGGCGTCCGGTATTTCGTCAGCATGCCATTCTCTGGCTTCCACCACTGCAACTCCTCCGCCGAGACATATTGCTTTCTGGGATCGGGCCTTGCGTCCAGATCATCAATGAACGTTAGCGAGCGCTCGGTCACCAGCGTGGGAGTGATGAAGGTATTGTTCTTGGCCAGCAGCCGATAGGTCGCATCCGCGCGTTCCTGGTTAAAAGTGTCCAGCATCATGGTGTTATCCCGCGCGATCTTGGCTGGGATCAGGGCGAAGTTCTTCGTACGGAGGGCCTCCTGAAAGGCAGATTGATCCAGACGCCGTTTGATGTAGTCGCCCTCCATCGTTGATCCGCCCGCCAGCGCAATACCATGCTCCAAAGACCGCTGACCAGCATCTGACGCTTCACGAACGCTAATTGCGTTGGGGAGGTGCCCGACGACCGGCAGGTCCAACTTCTTCGCTTCATCGAGAATCGCGAAATAGGAATCTCGCGACAGGCCGTCGTACACCTTGATGCAGTCCGTGCCATGTTGCTTAAGGGACACTACGGCAGCCCGCGCCTCATCCGCGCTACTCACAGAGATGGTGAATTGCGGATTGGACCAGGAGTTAGGGCCATCAATGATCGGTCCGCAAGCCACAATCTTCGGTCCCAGTTGCTGACCCTGGGCGATCGCATCCCGCAGAGGAAATACCTCTTTGGCGACTCCGCCCATGTTGCGAGTCCCGAGAACCCCATTGGCAATGTCCATCTTCAGATCACGGCCTGCATCGCGGAAGTGAGAATGCATGTCCCACAATCCAGGGATCACAAACTTAGCGGTGCTGTCGATCACCTTAGCGGAGGTGGGTATCGTGACCTGTTTCGCGCGGCCGACAGCGGCAATGTCGTGTCCGCGGACGAGGATGGTCATGTCTTGTTGTGGCTTACCAACACCTGGATCGATGATGGTGACATGCGTGAGCGCAAGGCTGCCAGACTGTGCGAGAACTGCCCTCGCAAACCATAACAATGCGCAAAGCATGAAAAGAGAGCGCGAGATCGACTTGAAACGATGGGATCGCATAACGAAATTGGACACCACCTGGGAGCCACGGTTCCCGCTAGATATGAACTTTCTTCCTCGTGGGACTGAGCGTCGCAGAAGAATGGTTCCACAGATGCTGCTCTACCGTGTTCCCGCATTTTTGCATTCTACCCAACACCGTAATATTCATCGTCGCGCTTCCGTCACTGACCGCTCGCAGCGCCGCAACAATCGAGCCAACGACACTAGCACCGATCAGTAGAGTCAGAGCGATCAAGAATAGACCTGCCAGTAACTCAAAAATGCTTTCAAGCATTCGCCGTTCCTCCCGTCTCCAGGACGCGCACCTGAAAGCCCGTGTATTCAAAAGAACAGGCGCACAGATTGGTGATGCAGTACTCAGCCCCTGATCAGCGCCTCTTCCGCAGGCTTCGCGAACTCCGCTTCAGTTTTGAAAGTTGCACAAAGTTCACAGTCTCCAACCAAGACGTGAGAGCACCCGGTCTTGCCGGGCTCACGCACAGCATCGAGTTCGGCCGCGAGTTGAGATCTTAGGCCACGCGTTGCATTCTGGAGTTCAGCTTTAGCCTGCGACATGTGAACCAGAATTGTATGCAGCCGCTTCGGACCCAAGATCAAGAGTCCGAGCATAAGCACGAAGAGCATTTCCATGCCGAAGCCCACGATTCACTCCTTTGGTTATGCCTTGTCGTTGGAAGCACTGGTTGTACTGGAGGGCTTCTCTTCCTCAGCCTTCATAGCTGATTTGAAGCCGCGGATACCCTCTCCAATCCCTTTGCCCAGCTCGGGAAGCTTCTTCGGTCCGAACACGAGCAATGCGATTCCGAAAATCAGCAGAAGGTGCGTCGGTTGAAACAGTCCTTCAATCATATTGGCTCCTTAGATCGGGTTAGAGAGTCTCAAACTCTGTTCAGCAAAAATGCGGGCGCTGCAACTCGCAATCACATACAGCGCCCGCCCTTACAGCAAGGGGAGAGCTTGCAACAGTTAAAATCCGCGCTTGACTGAATCAGCCTCGATCGCCAGCTTATTGACTAAGCTGAAGAAGGCTTGCGATTGACCAAGGAACAAAAGGTCGTCCGTAAAAGCCTTGATCGTAGCGACTGCTCCGCCGTTATGTGTCAGCGTTGGCCGAATCACCGAGCATTGGGGCAGGCTCTTGCTGATGAATGTGCAGGGCTCAGGCAGAATCAGATTGGTCTGGTCGAGTTCTGAGTTGCGGGCGTTGAGATCCGGGAAATTCAGACCGGTTTCTGGATCCGTTACGCCTGCCAGAGGCTGATTCACTGCATTGCCTGCCTTGTCATGCCAGAGACCGAAGTGGTCGATCTCCACTCCGCCAATGCTGATGAGTATTTTGAGAACTTCAGGATCCGTCGCCTTGAAGGCCAGCGTGGGATACAGGCTCGCTCCACCTTGCTCGATAAACGCAAAGTGGAATCCCGCAGTGTTCGCAATGGCTTGCATGCGCGATTCTTGCGGCGTAGCAGGAGGAACCGGTTGCGGCTGGTTGGGAGGTGTGTCGGTATCGTTCAGTGGAATAGCTGGCTGGTTTTCGATAGTGAATGGACCCTGGAACTTCACACCGAAGTCGGGGTTCTGAGAGCTGCGGTAGCGTGTGTACCAGCTGAGGTCAACATTCAGCTTCAGCAGGTTGGTCAGCCTTCCGATGTTCTTGGCGCCACTCGCTTGACTGCTGGGCAAGGTTCGGAAAGCATCGAGATCGACCGGTTCTTCGCCCTTTGAAATCAAGTAAGCATTCAGGAAAGCCGCGTGGCTCAGTTCGTCGTCGGTATTATCGGCGATGTATTGCGCCATATCGCCGTCAAGGTTGCTGAGTGCGGCGATGTACGCCGGATTCCCGCCCTGGACTCCTCCCAGTTCGTTGTACTGCTGCCACAAATCTGCCTCGATGAGTTCTGCTGCCGCGGCGAACTTCAAAAGGGCCGCGTCGCCCTTGGATAGTTTGCGTGAGCCAGGCGTAGCTTGTGCTTCGCCCTTGGCTCCCAGCAAGGCACTCGCCGACAGAGTCGCGCCGGCAATCCCCAAGCCCTTTAAAAATGAACGCCTCTTGACTACGCCCTGCCAGTGACGTTGAACGCCTTCTTCCGTCGAAGAAAGATTTGCTTCCGGTGAGGTTGTTTCGGACACTACCGCAGATGGAGAGTTGGCTTTTTTCATTGACTTTGCTTCCGATTCCTTTGCTTATGATTTTGTTCCAGCAGTACCGTTCGTTAGACACAAAGACCAAACGCGGAGATACGCCGAGAATGTCATTTGATTGTCAACTTCTTGTGCGCATCCCGTGACAAACCCCAAAAGCAACGCTCAGAAGCGATCGCGAATTGAAAACTGGCACGCGATAGTTGTGCCTCCACTTTCTGCAGGTCCGATTCCTACCTTCTGTCTGTATGTAAAACTTCGAATGCTCGCCTGTTATTCCCAAATTTCACACTATTTCTTCCACGAAGCAGTCCCTCGCTCCATCCTTCCTTGGGGAACTTTCACTTCGGGCGCGGTTGTGGGGAGTGTAGCCGGAGGATCCACTCGAGTCTGGAGTCGGAGGGAAGAATAAAGTGAGGCGGCCACTTGGAGCGGCCGCCTCATTTGCGCATGACTTAGAAGATCATCTTCAAGCCGAAGAGTAAGCGCCTACGTCCGATGCCATCGGTGTTGATGTTGCCGGCAAAAGTGCCGCCGCCGTTGGCATTGAATGCCGCGCTCTGGAACCTCCCAGTGGCCACGTCGTCCAGAATTGGATCGGGAACACCAAGAAACTGAGTGTTGAAAACGTCAAACGCCTGTGCCTGGAACTGGGCCGTTACCCGCTCGTTGATCTTGATGTTCTTGAACACAGCGAGATTGTCGGTATTGATGGACTGCCCGCGGAGCGTGTTACGGCCTACGCCTGCATAAGGCGTGCCCACGACCTGGGCAGCAGTCGGGTCGTTATGGATCCAGTGTGCGCCAGTGATGGGCGTAACGGCACATTGGTTTTGTCCACCGCCGCTTCCAAGACAGGGGTCCGTGAAGCTGACCAGTGCGCCAAGAGGCAGGGCCGTGCCTGCCGCAGTCGGGCAGGTTGCCAGAGTTCCGTCGCAATACTGCCCCACCGATGTAAGTGGCAGGCTCGCGTTGCTCAGAATCGGACGGCACGCATCAAATCGTCCACCAAAATCTGCGTTGGGATCGCACAGGCTGCCGTTCACGTAACGCTGGATGGTGGTGTAAGGCTGTCCCGATGTGTAACGGTAGGTGGTGTTAATCTGCCACCCGCCCAGCATGTGCCCAACAAAACCGTGCTGCGCTTTGTAAAAGGGCAGATCGTACACGATGGTCACGCCGGCGACGTGAGGGAAATCTATTCCAGAGTTGCCCCGTTCCGGTGCGCCCGGCGCGAATGGATTCTGCGCATACGCCAGCGTGTTGCCCCCAGCGATCGTGCTGAACACCTCGCTGGCATTGTCGATTGTCTTGCTGTAGGTGTAGGAAGCGGTTGCGGATATGCCGCGCCAGGCAGCGATTCGCAATTCGCTTTGCAGTCCGTTGTAGCTAGACGACGCCGTATTGGCATACTGAATTACGTTGCTGAAGTTGCAGTTGACATTTCCGGCCTGGAAACCTGGCGTCCCGGACGTGGTGCAAGGCGTCAAGCCGGCGGGAATTACCTTTTGAAGTCCAGCGTTGATCAGCGGACCCAAAGCCGGGTTTCCGTTCAATTCCTGGAACTCATGCACGCCATGATTGCCTACATAGCGCACTTCGCCAACTACACGGTTGGTGAACGAGTGCTGCAACCCGAAGTTCCACTGCTCGGAGTAAGGGTTGCGGAAATTCGAGGGCACCTGGGTCTGGTTCGCGAATCCAGGATTCCCCACCGGCGCCAGCGGCTGCAGGAATGGGATCACCTGAGTTCCGAAAACCCCATTCGCAGGCAAGCCAGTGGACGGCCCGCCTACGACCGGCCCCAAGGTCGCTAAGTTCACTGAAGGTGAAGAGGTTGCCACATTTAAGAACAGGTTATAGTACGCGGGATCGTAGGCAATGCGAAAGCCGCCCCGGACAACTGTCTTGTCGTTGCCCAAGATTCTCGGAGTCCAGGCAAAACCCACTACTGGAGCAAAATTGTGTAACTGGTTGGGCACAGACGGCACAGTGGTCTGATTTAGAGGAAGGTTTGTAGACCAGAGCGGGAGTGGCCCCGTCTCCTGAGCGACCGACCTTTGGTGCAACAGATTGACAGCCTGTTGATACCAATCCCAACGCATGCCCAGGTTCAGAGTCAGGTTGGTCTTCACCTTCCAGTCGTCCTGCACATAAAGTCCGAGATCATACTCCGAAAAAGGAAGAATTGGGCTGCCCAGTGCGACTTGTGTTTCAAAAGGATTGTTAGCAATGAGGTCACTGAAACTGGAGAATGCGAACAGCCCATTGTTTAAGGGTAGAAAGACGTTAGGGGAGCGCTGCTGATCGAACTCGCCGCCGAACTTGATGGAGTGATGGCCCCTCAGCATCGACGCGTTATCTTGCAATTGGTATACGTTGATGATGCGCCCCTGGGGAAACCCAGCCTGCACACCAAAGCTCACTGAATCTTGCGCTGCCGCCCCGATGAGAGCCAGGTCGGTGGGGCAGTCGGTGGGGGTATTGGAGTTGCAAGTTGGGAAGGATTGCTCCTGGAAAAATACGCTGGAGCGCGAATAACTGAAGCGAACCTGGTTTACGAATGTATTGCTGAAGTTGCGCGCCCAGTCCAAGCCGATCTGCTGGCTAAGAGCGGGAATATCCTGATAGTCACCCACATCGATCCCGTTACCGAAGTTGACGCCGCCATTAAACGTCTTCTGGTAGACATAGCGGGCAAAGAAGTTATCCTTGTCGCTCAGCTTGAAGTCGATCCTACCCGTGGCCTCATAGTCATTGAACGGAGTCGGGACGAAGCGCGAGATCTGGCCGAACTGAATGGGCGTGCAGCCGTTCGTGCCTGCGCCTCCTGCAGGGCATGGAAAGGCGGCCCCAGTGGCCGGATCGATCTGGTTCGTCACCAGCAGATTTTGCACGTTGGTGAAGGTCGGATTGCCCGTCGCGACCGCATTGGGTCCAATGGTGCTCTCAACTACCCCAATCGGACTGCCAGGGAAAGCCGCCTGCAACTGCGTGACACCTGTCGGCGTGGGCACAAGGCCGGGCGCCGAGGAACTGGGCGAGCCGGCAAAACGCTGGCGCTCTATGTTGCTTGAACCGAAGAACCAGATCTTGTCCTTCTTGATGGGCCCGCCCACGCTGCCGCCGAAGCGGTTGTCCACGAAGCCCGGAACCTTGGGCGCAGTGCAACCCGTCGAGGGTGACACTCCAGGGGGGCAAAATCCGAATAATGGACTCTTTTCCTGGTTTTCCAGCGAATCAAAGATTGAACCCTGCCAGAACTCGTATCCCGTCCCGTGGAATTGATTCGTGCCCGCTTTGGTGACATAGTTCACCACTGCCCCACTGTTGCGGCCGAACTGAGCGTCGTAGTTGGTGACCACCTGTACCTCGGCGACGGCGTCCTGGTTGCCGAAGTCAATGGACGGGCCGGCGATCGAGTTATCGTTGTTGCTTTGCCCGTCAATCTGAAAGTTGTTGGCGCGAGCGCGCTCACCGTTTACGGCAATCTCGGCGCCGTTGTTGTTGCTGAAACTGGCATCGCCCGCGGTGGCAACACCGGGAAGGAACAGCGCCAGCGAGTCAAATGTATTTCCCACCGGCAAGCTGGTTACTTTTTCCGCGCTGAACGTTTCCGAGATTTGGTCCGACGTGGACTCGACCAGCGGCGGGGCGCTCTCCACCGTGACCGCTTCCGTGGCAGTTCCTAGTTGCAACGTGACGATCGCTAGCGCGGTATCCTTGCCCACATCGACGGTAACATCGGTGGCCTCAAAGGGACGGAAGCTGCTGGCTTCAATGCGCAGGTTGTAGGCGCCAGGGGGCAGGTCCCGCAGCGCAACCAGACCCGCTGAGCTTGTTTCTGTTTTGTATTCTCGATTCGTGGCGAGTTGCTTGGCAGAGACCTTGGCTCCCGACACGACTGCGCCTTGAGGATCCTGCACAACCGCTGAGATGGACCCCGTAACGATTCCCTGCGCGAGAGCAAGTACGGACCCGAAGACTGCCAATCCCAGAACTGTTATCGAAACAAATCTAACCCGCAACCTAGCAGTGGACCATTTCTGACGAGCGCCATCTTTCATGCGAATGCTCCAATTCCTTTATGTTGTGATTTTGTCCCGCAGTAGGTGGTAGACGCGCGGAGTCAACGACGAGTTACCCAAACCATGTCAATTGATTGTCAAATCTTCACGAGCAGCGCGGGCCAGGTGCAAAGTGAGTTATGACATTAGAGACGGCCCGTGTCTCCAATATGTTTTGTTTATTGTGCGAGTGGAAGCTTTCCTGAGCGGTCGCTCGAAGTGTTCACCAGCCGACGGAAGCGTCGATTCAGGCGACATCCGCCCCACGACTGCGTCTGGAATTGACCAGCCACGCTACTCCCATGCTGATGGCGTAGAGCGCGACCATCGGGGCAGCGAAAAGGCACATGTTGAGGATGTCGGCGGTGGGTGTGACGATGGCTGCAATAATAAAGATGACAAGAATGGAATATCGCAGATTCCGCCACATCCAGCGCGCCGTTATAACCCGCATCAAGGCCAGAAAGAACACCAGAATTGGCATTTCGAAAATTAGCCCGAGACCGAGGGTGATTGTCACAAACAGCTTCGTGTATTCTCCGATCGTAATCATCGGCTGGAAACGTTGGCCGTACCCGATCAAGAAATCCAGGGACGCGGGGTAGACCATCTTGTATCCGAACAATCCTCCGGCAATGAACAAGCCGACCGTGCCGATCAGGAACGGCAGAACGTAACGTTTCTCGGTGCGATACAGTCCAGGGGCGATAAACAACCACAGTTGGTAGAAAACAAATGGTGAGGCCGCAAATAGCCCGCCTATTAGCGCTACCTC
>Ga0307479_10002796_pt1 | contig 15821 bp, 16 predicted proteins | sample atmos_gasesECM4C_FD_203743 | JGI IMG/M metagenome (GOLD analysis project Ga0307479, IMG submission 203743) | Hardwood forest soil microbial communities from Morgan-Monroe State Forest, Indiana, United States - atmos_gasesECM4C_515 | ecosystem: Environmental > Terrestrial > Soil > Temperate... | reverse complement strand
TCACGCCGCGCAGGTAATTTTCGAATTGACTGGTCACCGCGCCTTCGATGGTCCAGTGGCCGGAGTTGTGGACGCGCGGCGCCATTTCGTTAGCCAGTAGCTGTCCCTCGTGTTCAAAAAATTCGATCGCCAGCACTCCAACATATTTCAGAGCGTCGAACAGGCGGCGCGCGGCGTCTTCGGCGGCCCGCTGAATGGCGGGATCAAGCCGGGGCGCCGGAGCCAGGGACAGCCGCAAAATGCCGCCTCGGTGATGATTTTCGACCAAGGGATAAAACGCGGTCTCGGCCGTTCGGCCGCGCACTCCAAGAATGCTCAATTCGCGCGTGAACGGAACAAACCGTTCCAGAATGAATGTGGCATCTTCTGTCCCCGCGTCACCATCGCGTTTCGGCGTTGAAGCGAGCGCGCCGGGCATCTCGGTTCGCGCGCGCGCGATGTCTTCGGCAGCGCGCAGCAGCCATTGACCCTTACCGTCATAGCCCATGCGGCAGGTTTTGAGGATCGAAGGCATGCCAATCTGTTTGACGGCGGCAGCGAAAGATTTCTCATCCTTAACCGCAGCAAAATCGGTGGTGGGAATGTCCAAGCTTCGGAACAAGTTCTTCTCCGCGAGGCGATCCTGCGCGGCCTCCAAAGCTGCTGGTGGAGGAAGCACGGGGACATGCTCGGCGAGAAAACGCGCCGCTTGCACCGGGACATTTTCAAATTCGTAGGTAACCAGCTCCAGCCCATTCGCAAATTTCTTGAGCGCGGCGCGGTCGGTGAACTGTGCGGTGATGCGGCTGGCGATGCGCCCGACCGGCGCTTCCGGGGAAGGATCGAGAAAACGAAAATGCAAGCCGAGTGGATAGCCAGCCAGCGCGAGCATATAACCGAGCTGGCCGCCGCCAAGAATCCCGATGGTCACGCGCGCTTCTCTTTCTTGGCGGATTCGGGTGCGGCGGCGATCCCCAGCTTGCGCGCGGCGGCCTTGGGGTCAGGATTTGCGAGGACGCGTTCGGTTTGCGCTGCGCGGAATTTTCGCAACGCTTCGCGAATCTCCGGATGTTTTGCGCCTAGCATCGCGGCGGCTAGCAGCGCCGCGTTGATCGCCCCCGCTTTCCCGATTGCCAACGTACCAACCGGAATGCCCCCGGGCATCTGTGCAATCGAAAGGAGCGAGTCCAATCCTTTCAGGGCCTTGGACTCCACGGGAACGCCTAACACCGGCAGAACCGTCTTGGACGCGGTCATACCCGGAAGGTGCGCCGCGCCACCCGCCCCGGCAATAATCACCTCGATGCCGCGTTGCTCGGCCGAGGATGCGTATTGAAACAGCAGGTCCGGCGTGCGGTGGGCAGAAACTACTTTTGTTTCATGTGGAACATTTAGTTCATCGAGTGTTTTCGAGGCGTGCTCGAGCGTTTCCCAGTCCGACGTAGAGCCCATAATGATTCCAACGAGGGGTCTTTGATCTGCTCTGGTGGAACCCTTCGCCATTCGCTTCCTTCGCTTGAAGTTGCGGCCTAACGCATCGGCGCAGCTGCCCGCTCAAGTGGAACATTCTACGGTGTTTTTCAGCGGGCCGCGACTTGCGCGCGCTGCTTCCAGTAATGGCGAAGCTGCCCGACCAGATAAAGCGAGCCGGTTACAAAGATCGCGTCGTCGGGCAAAGCTTTGGACAGGACGTAATCTAAAGCGTGCTCCGCGTCGGCGATGGTGGAAGCCTTCGCGGCGTGATGGGCCGCAATTTCGGCAAGCTGCGTAGCGGAGATGGCCCGCGAGGTGCGCGGCTCCGTGAAAACGACCTCGGCCGCATGAGGAAACAAGATTCCCGCAATTTCGTCGACAGCTTTATCGCGGAGCGCGCCATAAAGTACAAAGATCCGCCGGCCTGAGAAATTTTCGTTCCAGAAGGATGCCAGCTCGCGCGCCGCTCCCGGATTATGCGCTCCATCGAGATAAACGTCCGGACGGGATTGGAGCTTTTCCAGGCGGCCCGGCCACAGTGCATTTGAAATGCCTTGCTGGATTACTTCATCAGAAATGTTAAAGCCGCGAGTGCGCAGCAATCTTGCCGCGGCGACGGCGTTGAGTGCATTGCGCAATTGAAAACGCCCCGCGAGCTGCGGCGCCAATTGCGCCGACCAGCCGCCGCTAACCTCCGTCACTCGCGCGGTAGCCCGACCCTGTTGAACGTGGGCTTCTTCAAGCTGATAAGCCGTATTTGTCTCGAGCACCGGGCAGCCGAGAGCTTTTGCACGCGAGAGGATGACCTCGCGCGCCTCGGGCCGTTGTTCCGTGACAACCACAGGAACGCCGGGCTTGAGAATGCCGGCCTTCTCCGCGGCGATTTCCGCGAGGGAGTGGCCCAGAAAATTCTCATGGTCGAAATCGATGCGTGTGATGATGCAAACCGTCGGAGTCAAAATGTTTGTCGCGTCGAGACGCCCGCCCAGCCCAACCTCGAACACGCCGAAGTCCACACGCCTGTGGGCAAAATGCTCGAATGCCATTGCGGTGACGCACTCGAAATAGGTGGGATGCGCGCGGAGCATTCCGGCCGCCAGCAGTTCTTCAATCAGCGTATAAATCCGAGTGAACGTGTCCGCAAACGCCGATTCCGAAATTTCTTCGCCGTTTACGCGAATGCGTTCGTTGATTCGCTCCAGGTGGGGCGATGTATAGAGTCCCGTGCCATAGTCGGCGCGCCGCAAAATGGAATCGAGAAACGCGGCCGTCGAGCCTTTTCCGTTTGTGCCCGCGATGTGAGCCGAGGGATAGGCGCGCTCCGGATGGCCGAGCCGTGCGCTCAGCGCAGTGATATTTTCCAGGTCAAACTTGGCGGCAGCCGCCTGCGTCGGCGCGGCCAATTCCCGGCCTAGAGAAAGCAGACACCGCACCGCAGCGTCGTAGTTCATTTCAGCTCAAGAGTAGATCGAAGGATTGCGCGAGGAAGTTCTTCAGCTCCTTGCGAGGCACAACGGCGTCAAGAAAACCATGTTCCAGCAGAAATTCCGAGCGCTGGAAACCCTCGGGGAGCTTCTGCCGGATGGTCTGTTCGATCACGCGAGGGCCGGCAAAGCCGATCAGCGCGCCGGGTTCCGCAATATTCAAATCGCCAAGCATTGCGAAGCTCGCGGTAACGCCCCCGGTAGTGGGGTCGGTCAGCACGGAAATGTACGGAACCTTGGCTTCATCAAGTTTCGCGAGCGCGGCGGAAACCTTGGCGAGTTGCATCAGGCTGATCGTGCCTTCCATCATGCGCGCGCCGCCCGAGCAGGAAATAATCACCAACGGCTGGCGCGTGTCGATAGCCAGCTCAATACCCCGCGTGACTTTCTCTCCTACCACCGCGCCCATCGAGCCACCGATGAAATCGAACTCCATCGCCAGGCAAACAATGGGACGGCCATTCAATTGGCCTTCCGCGGCGATGATGGCGTCGTTCATGCCCAGCTTCTTACGAGCATCGCGCAGGCGGTTAATGTACGGCTTGGTGTCGACAAACTTGAGCGGGTCGGTCGAGGTCATGCGCGCGTCGCGCTCGCTCCAGCGGGAGTCGAGCAGCATGTCCAGCCGCTGCTTCGCGCCCATCTTGAAGTGATACTGGCACTTGGGGCAGACCAGCAGATTGGCTTCCAGGTCCTTGCGAAAAATGATGGTGCGGCAGGATTCGCACTTGACCCAAAGGCCTTCGGTGCGTACGCGCCGTTCTTCAGGCGGCGTCGCCTGGTCGATTGATTTTTTGTCGCGCCGGAACCAGACCATAGAAGAAGTTGACAGTCAACCGTTTACAGTCGAGAGCGACCCGCAAAACGAGGCAGGTCCGCCAAATCTCTCATAAGCGCACACGGCTAATAATCGATGCCTCGTTGAGCCAGTATACCCTTGGTGTACGGGTGTTTCACCTCGCGCATCTCCGTGACCAGGTCGGCCAGCTCCACGAGCTTGGGATGGGCGTTGCGCCCGGTGCAAATGACGTGCACGCGCTCGGGGCGGCCGCGTAACGCCTCAACGACCTCGTCGGCATCCAGCATTTTGTAGCTGATGGTGTAGTTGATTTCGTCGAGCACCACAAGGTCATACTTGCCGCTGTAAATGGCATCGCGGCCGGACTGCCAGCATTCCTGGGCCAGCTTGATGTCCTCGGGATCGGTCTCCGCGCCGCCAATCTTCACGAAGCCGCGGCCCATGGGGCGAATCTCAAACTTGTCATCGCCAAGCATTTTGGCGGAGTCCAGTTCCCCGTAATGCCAGGAGCCTTTGATAAATTGCACCATCAGCACGCGCAAGCCCTGGCCCACAGCGCGAAACGCCGTCCCCAAGGCACAGGTTGTCTTACCCTTCCCGGGGCCGGTGTAAACGATGAGGAGTCCCTTTTCTTCCGGCATAACTCTCGTTAGAGCGGTTCTTGCGGCGAAAGGACAAGAGTGTGGGGATTCCCAGGGAAAAGGTCAAGTTACCCGAAACTGGTCGACGCCCAGTAAGTGAACGATTACACGAAGGTCGCACCCCGCCCGGGGCATACCGTTTCTGCAACAATATCATTCGACGCTATTTATCAATTTGGGTCAGCAACAACGTCATTCTATGGGAGATAGGTCTCCTCACCCCGGCTGGCAATCCTGCTATTTGGGGTATGGGCTACCCGACAGAATCGCAAAGGCGCGGTATAGCTGCTCTGCGAGCATGACACGCGCCAACTCATGCGAAAAGGTCATAGCGCCGAGTGAAAGCCTTTGTTGGGCGCGCTGGCGCAACGCTTCCGGGACGCCGTCCGCGTCGCCACAAAGGAAAACGAGTTCGCGTGTGCCGCGGTCGCGCAGTTCGCCGAGCCATTTGGCAAACGCGCCGGAATCTAAAACTCTCCCAGCAGCGTCCACAAGAACGACCGTTGCGGCGCGATCGGCGTCGAGTTTCTTTAGCGCCGCGGATTCGTCGCGAACTTCGGTGATCTCAACGGGTGAGTGCCGACTGATTCGTTTTAGATAGTCGTCGAGAACGGCGCGCATTTCGGGGCGGCGGGTTTTACCGAGCATTAGCAGGCGGATTCGCATGAAGGCGCTTGCGACCGAGATTTCAGCCGTCCCTCCGGGACTTCACTCCGCAGCCGTGGCACCCGCTCTTTGAGGCAGGTAAATCACCGCGCTACCGGCCTTACTTAGCTTCACCCTCGGCGGATGGCCGTTGCAGCCCATACTTTTTGCGTTTTTCGAGGAGGGTTTTGCGGCTGAGGCCTAGAACTTCCGCGGCGCGCCCGACGCGATAGCGAGTCGCCTCCAGCGTGGCGGCAATGACCTCGCGTTCTACCTCCTCAAGCGAGCGAAGACCGGCCACCGCGCCTGCGGCACCCACGACCCCGGCGCGCAGGGCATTCGAGAAATTGTCAGGCTCGAGCAGATCCGCGTGAGAGAGAACGACCGCGCGCTCCAGCTCATTGCGGAGCTCGCGGATGTTTCCAGGCCAAGAATAGGCGTTCAGGATGCGCTGCGATGCTTCGCTCAACCGCACAGCGGGCCGGCCGTGAACGCAACGAAGCGTGGCTAAAAGGTGATCGGCCAGGGGAAGGATATCCTCGGGCCGGTCGCGTAGTGCGGGCACCGAGATGGTGAGCACGTTCAAGCGAAAGAACAGGTCTTCGCGGAAGCGGCCTGCGGCCACAGCGGCGCTCAGGTCAATGTTTGTAAGGGCGATGAGGCGCGCCTCGATGCGCAGCGTTTCCGTGCCGCCGAGCCGCTCAAACGTGCGCTCTTGCAAAACGCGGAGCAGCTTGCCCTGGGCAGCGGGCGACAGCCCCGCGACTTCATCGAGCACAATGGTGCCGTTCCCGCCAAGCTCGAACCGCCCGAGCTTGCGTTCGACGGCGCCGGTAAACGCGCCGCGCTCGTGCCCGAACAACTCGCTTTCCACGAGTTGTGGAGGAAGGCTGGCGCAATCGATTTTCAGGAAAGGCGCATCGCGCCGGGGACCCAGCTCATGAATCACGCGGGCCAGGTAATCTTTGCCGGTGCCGCTTTCGCCAGTGACCAGCACAGTGCTCGGCGCGGGCGCTACTTTTTTTGCGAGTTCGAGAAGGCTTGACGAAGCGGGATCCGCGGTAATCCACGGCAGCCGCTCCTCACTCATTTGGAAACCGCTTCGCTAGAAGGGCGCGCACCGCCCATGGCCACATTGCGCCGGTCGTCACCGGAGGCATTGTGGTCGTCAGGAATCTCCAGCCTGGGAGCCGAACGCCACAGCCGCTCGAGATCGTAGTAGCGACGCGCCTGCTCGCCAAAAACGTGCACGATGAAACTGCCAAAGTCGATCAGCGCCCACTGCGAAGAGGCAAAGCCCTCACGGTGCTCCGGGGAGCGCCCCAGATGCTTGTAAAGCTGCTCTTCGACCTCCCGGCAAATGGCCTGCACTTGCGGCGTGCTGAATCCCGTGCAAATCACGAAGTACGAGGTGAAGGCGCCGACGTCGCTCAGGTCCAGCACGGTAATGCCTGCGGCTTTTTTGTTTTGTGCTGCCTCGATTGCGAGTTGGACGCCTTGTGGTAAAGAATTCAAATTCACCGGTATAACCCTTGTTTCAAAATGTATTCCTCGACGCGCGCGGAGACAAGTCCATGGATGGCCTGCCCGCGATGCGCGCGGCGACGAATATCGGTTGCGGACACTTCGCTGGCGACGCTCTCCACCAAATACACGCTGGTGCGCTGCAGATGCGCGATGGCATTGGAATCGTGTACTGCGTCTGTGTCCCTGCGCACTCCATTGCGCGCCATCAACTCCGGCGGAATCACCAGGCGCAGCGCATCGGCGCGAATGCCCGGCCGATTGGCGACCACAAAATCGCAAAGGGTCAGCAGTGTTTCGTATTCCTTCCACATGGGAATATCCAGGAAGGCGTCCGCGCCGATAATGAAATAGATGCGGTCGCCATGTCCGTGGTAGCTGTGCCGAAAATAGCGCACCGTGTCCACGGAATACTGGAGTTGGGTGCCGCTGAAATCTTCTCCGGCCTCCGCGACGGAGGGCACGAAGTGCGGATGGTCAATGCAAGCCAGCGCCACCATAGCGAAACGATGCGGAAACGGTGCCAGGTGCTGCTTGAGCTTGTGCGGCGGCCGGCTGGCGGGGATAAAGTGAATCTCATCGAAATTGAAGCGACGATCCGCGGCGCGGGCTACGGCCAAGTGGCCGTTGTGAATCGGATCGAAAGAACCGCCAAAGAGCGCGATGCGGCGAGGCTGGTGCTTTGTCGCGGTGCGCTGCAACTGCGCGGTGGTCAATGCGCCTCCGGGGACCCCATGCAGGATGCATTTTCTCACACATTCTTGGAAGGAAGCGGCAAGGATTCATGGGGTGTTGCGTGAGCGTTCTGGCCGACGTCCTCGTCACCCTCGGGCGATTCCAGGGCTGGCCTGGGAATCTTGTCGAGCGCGTCAGCGATGGAGCGCACCAGTTGGCGGACGCCTTCACCGGTAGCCGCGGAAATGGCGTGAAACTCCAGGCCTTGAGCGCGGCTGAATTCCCGCAGCGATTCGAGGCGCGAGCGATCCGTGGTGGCATCGAGCTTGGTGGCCACGACAATCTCGGGCTTTTGCGCGAGAGATTCGTTGAAAGCGCGGAGTTCGCCCGAGATGACTTCAAATGCGTGCACAGGGTCGAGTTCCGAGGCATCGCTCGTATCAATTAGATGAACGAGCAGGCGCGTGCGCTCTACATGGCGCAAAAAGCGAATGCCCAGCCCGGCGCCCTCGTGGGCGCCTTCGATCAGCCCGGGCAGGTCCGCTACCACGAACGTGCGTCCGACAGCCCGGCCTTCGCTTCCCCCACCGCCGTCGGCATTGACCACGCCCAGGTTGGGCTCAAGCGTAGTGAACGGATAATTCGCGATTTTGGGGCGCGCCGCGGAAATGACAGAAATCAGCGTGGACTTGCCAGCATTGGGAAATCCGACGAGGCCTACGTCCGCCAGGAGCTTCAACTCCAGTCGCAAATGGCGCTCTTCACCAGGCTGACCTTCTTCATGTTCGCGTGGAGCCTGGTGCCAGGGCTTGGCAAAGTTCTGATTGCCGCGTCCGCCCCGTCCGCCTTTGGCGACCAAGACGCGTTGCCCAGCGGCAGCCAAGTCGGCGATGGTTTCGCCGCTCTGCTCGTCAAGCACCAGCGTGCCCACGGGAACCTGCAGCACCATGTCGTCGCCGGAATGACCAGTGCAGTTCGAGCCTTCGCCGTGACGCCCGCGGTCGGCCTTGAACTCACGGTTGTAGCGGTAACGCAGCAAGGTGTTGTCGTTGGGATTGGCTTCCACATAGACGCTGCCGCCGTGGCCGCCGTCGCCCCCGGACGGACCTCCACGGGGTACGAATTTTTCGCGCCGAAAGGCCACGCAGCCGTTTCCGCCACCGCCGGCCTTCACGAGAATTTTGGCTTCATCAACAAACACAGACCTATTTCTCCAAGAAAAACGATAACATAAGCAGCTCGCACCACTGTAATACGCTATTTGCCGGAGGGTCGCCGATCCATGTCTCGCGTTCGTGTGTGGCTGCGCCGCACCCTAGTCGTGCTGGCGGTAATAATGGTGACGCTAACCGCCGCGTTTTATGTGCTGTTCTATCAGCGCGATAGGCTGCCCGCCGCGCCGCCGCACGCGCTTGTAACGCCCTCTTTCGTCCCGGTTCCCAAGCTGGCCGCCTGCTGGGTGGAAACCGGAAGCACCTTCACCGGATTTTCTTTCGGCATGACCGCGGGAAGCATTGTGGTCAAGCATCCCGCCGGAACGCTCTTGATTGACGCTGGCAATTCCTCGCACTTCGATGAAGAGGTTAACAGTTATCCTTTCTGGCTGCGCCTCCAGCGAAAGAATCTCGCCGGGCAGTTGAACCCTGATGTGCCCCTTCCTGAATTGCTCCGCCTCGTCAACGAAGATCCCCCCAAAGTGCGCTGGGTGATTTTGTCGCACGTGCACCTCGATCATTCCGGTGGGCTGATGGACCTGCCTCGCTTGCCGGTGCTGCTGACCAGAGAAGAGTTGCAATATGCGTTTGACCCTCGAGTACAAGCTAAGGGCTTGGTCATCCCGGCACACACGCAACGCTTTCCGAGTGCCGATGCACCAACATTGAAATTCGACCCGCGTCCGTATGAAATTTTCGACGAAAGCGCGGATTTATACGGAGACGGCTCGGTCGTGCTCGTGCCGCTGCGCGGGCACACACCGGGTAGCGTGGGCATCTTTGTGAACCTGGATCCGCATCGGCGGCTGTTCTACGTCGGAGACGCCGTGGACGACGAGCGCGGATTTGTAGAGCGCGTAAGCAAACCGCTACTCTTGCGGGACAGTGATAACGACCGAGCTCGCGCGAACCAAATTGTCAGCGTGCTGAATCAGCTCCACAAAATGGCTCCAGAAATTTCCATCATCCCGGCGCACGGACGCAGCGCGTATTTGAAATTTTTTCCTGGTGGAGCGTTTAGCTGTGTTAACGCCGACACCCCGCGGTCAAACTAGGCCAGCGTCCGGTGTCCAGCACTGCTGCGCCCCAACGCGGCAATTCTCTGTTTTCTGGAGTGCGGCGGTCTTGCCGCCGCTTTTACGGTTGCGGCAGCGTCGCGGCGTACCTCAACAGCCTTGAACCTTAATTCGCTGCGGTGGCTCGTGCTTGCTCGGCAGGGGTAACGCTAATGTAGCGCCCGCGTCGGCCCTTATCCTCAAACTTCACGTAGCCGGTGATGAGCGCGAAGAGCGTGTCATCTTTGCCCCTGCCGACGTTCAGTCCGGCCTGATGCTTGGTGCCGCGCTGGCGTATCAGAATGGTGCCGGCATTGACGAGCTGCCCGCCAAAGCGCTTTACACCTAATCTTTGTCCGTGCGAATCGCGGCCGTTTGTCGACGAGCCGCCACCCTTTTTGTGTGCCATAACGTATTCCTTTTTTCTGGTGCTGCGCCGCAGGTTAACCCAGGCAGCTAGGTGCTACAGTTTGATATCGGCAACCTGGACGGCCGTATAGTTCTGACGGTGGCCGCGCGAAATTTTGTACTGGTTGCCCTTCTTGAACTTCAGAACAGTGAGCTTCTTGCCACGTCCCTGCGCCACGATTTTGCCAGTAACGCTAACCTTGGCAGCGTCTTGACCGGCAAGTATCTTCTTTTCGTCCGTGTGGACGGCGAGAACGGACCCAAAGGTCACCTTTTCACCGACTTCCCCGTTGACCCGCTCAATGCGGATGGTGTCGCCCGGCGCGACACGATACTGCTTCCCCCCGGTCTGAATGACGGCGTACATCTCCCCTCCAAGCGTAAAAGGCAAACAACGATTATACGGGCTGTTTGGCAGAACCGTCAACGCTGCATACTTACGGGCCTTCGCACAAACCCAAACATGAGCTTCTATGACAAACGAAGGCTTAGCCTCCAAAGGTGACTTTATAGATGTTATCGCTGTTGTCTTTGGCTACGCCCTTTATCGCGCCCGCGCCCGCCGGATCATCAGTACGATTGTCCTCATGCTTGTACATTTCAAAATTGAGCGTCGTACCTCGATCGCCGGCCAGAACCGCCCGGGCATAAAGCCTCGCACCTAGCACGTGCGACACATAGAAGCCTTGGCCATAAACGGCATCCCACACAGATGCCATATCATCCGGGGTCGCCGCCTGATTGGCGGCTTGCGTGCTTTCCGGCCTACCTACCGTCGCCCACCGACCTTTGCAGACCTCGCCATCCTTGAGTTTTACGGTGACTGTCCCCGAGTTGAAAGCTCCGGTGATTTTGCCCACCAGCACCGGCAGGGGCGCTTGCGAAGCTAACGGACCTCGCACGGGATAGAATCGCGCAGTAGCCATACAACCGGAGAGCACTAGAACGGTAAACTGCGCGAGCCAAAATATTTTTCGCATGGAAATGCCTCCCTGCAGCGGGCCGCTGGGATTCGCAACCGACAGCGTCGGAACGGCGGATGTTGCTGACGGCACCCCTCGAATAAACAGACGGGCGTCGCTGCCGCGGCGTTACCTGGCCTTGCAAACCAGCGGAACTTTTTCGTTACCTGCGTGTTTTATGAGTAGCCACGAATGCGGTACTCGGGGCTGATTTAGAAAAGTTTTATGGGTCTCAAAAGGGGGCCCCCAATGCGATATCTAAGGCTCATCGGTTTGCTTGGAATTTTCTTGTTCTGCGCGTCGTACGCGAACGCGCAACGCGTGGTGGTCGGTGTGGGTGTTGGCCCGGCATACGTGGGTCCCGCTCCCGTATGCGCTTACGGCTACTACGGCTACTATCCGTACACATGTGCACCCTATGGTTACTACGGTCCTGACTGGTTCGTAGGGGGCGCCTTTATCGGCGCGGGTCCTTGGTTCCATGGCTTCTACGGCCACCGCGGCTACTATGGTGGTTACTACGGCCGCGGCCATTACGGCCACGGCTATAGCCGCGGTTACTACGGCGGACGCGGATATGAAGGCGGACGCGGGTTCCGTGGTGGGTACGGCGGCGGCTTCCGTAGCGGCGGTGGGGGTGGGTTTCACGGCGGGGGAGGCTTCCATGGAGGAGGCGGTTTCCATGGTGGCGGGCGGCGTTAAGTAATTTCTGTAGTCCGGACAGACCAAAACGGCTGGCTCAGTGCCAGCCGTTTTCGTTTATCTCCTGGGTGCTTCCTCGGAGCCGCATCGGCCTCCGGAAAAAGCGGATACCTCTGAAAGTCAGTGCGTCGCTTCGGCGTGAGCCAGTAGGACCGCGGTGCTCGACGCCATGGAATCGTAGTAATTCACAAACCGGCGCGGCTCGTCAGCATTGTATGGCGCGAGATTGTGAGCCCAACGAAAACCGATGGGCTGATACCACAGCTCGGCTTCAATATGGAATGGACCTCGCGCTTCGCCGAGTTTAACCGAATACCGCACCAAGTCGCCCGCGTCGGTAAAATTGGGATCCTCCATAGCGTCGCCGATCACGGCAATATCGGGCTCGGCGGTCTCCTTGCGGAATCCGCTGGGCAGCAACCGGTTGTCCTTGAGGTATCCGATGGCTGATAACAAACCTGTGGTGACGTGTTCAGCAGAGTCCTTCAAAATCGACTCGTAGATTTGCACCTGATCGCTGCTGGCGATCTCGCGATAGTGCGGCTCAAGGCGTGCCGGATCGGCATCATTGTCGTTGCCTTGGATCGATCCGTCAGCATTCAGCGCGCCTGATTCAAATACTACTCCTCCGTTCGCATCGTGAATGACGAAATGCAGCCAAGCGCGGCGCGACGGGTACGCCGTGGGCAGCTTGTGGCCGGTCAGATTTTGCACGAACACTTGGACCTGCAGGCCGCCGGGCGTGGAGTCGACGCTGCGAATGTTGACACGAGCAGACTGGGACTGCAGGAACGATACGGTCCTATCCGCCGCGGCGCTCATTTCCGCAGGCAGTGCCTTCACGCTAAGGTCCGCGCGATAAAGATTCAGCATATTCAGCATGAAAAAGTTCCCTGCAACGAAGCTGTGCCGATGCGCCCCCGCCCGCATTACGCCCAACACTGCGGTAATCGGCGCCTCTCCGGCCACCTCCGGCATGTGACACGACTGACAGGTGGCCTTCGCCGGATAATCGCTGTGCAGCCATTCGGGATACGGCATTTGCTCGGGAAGCGCACCGATGTCCTTCCCTCCCGGTCCAAGAGCGCGCGTCTTCAACGTATGGCAGGTGCCGCATAGGGCGGAGTCGCGGATATGCGCCGCTTCTATTGGCCGGAAGCCTGCAGTCGAGGTGTTCATGATCCGCTGGTGTCCCGCGTCGACTGCAAATGGGCCGTATTCCAGATGATCGCTTTTCGATGCGGGCGGTTCGATGACGAATCCTCCGTTGTAGCTCTCCGGTGTGCCCAGTTTTTCTTTGGCAATCTGATGACACACGGAGCAGGAAACGCCATCTTCCGCCCGCGCATTGTCCCTCTTGCCCGCGTCAAACGGTAGGTGTGAGAACACTTGGCCCTTTTGGCCCTGCAATTTCGCCTCGAAGCGTGTCATCGGCATATGGCAAACGGAGCATTCGTCTTCGATGCTCGCTTGCGATTCGGGATGATCGATGGACTCCCGGCGGACACTTCCCTGCCAGTATGGGTCGCGCGACGAATTGCCCATCATGCTGGACCGCCACGCAAAGCCGATGGAGATGTCTTCGCCGGAAGGCGTGCTGATTCCATTGTGACAAGCCAGGCAGCGGTCGGACGTCTGAAAGCTTGGCCTTAGCGCAGGATGTTGTGGCCCGCCGCGGAGTGCAGCGGGAAACCAGGCCGCAAATCCCAATGCGAGCGCGACGTAAAGAGGTTTTGTGTCCATCACCAACCTTCGTTGAGCCGGCCGTCTCCCCAGTCCCAGAGGAGGTAAAAGACGAGTTGAACCTGACGTCCTGCAGTATTGTTGACCGGCACGAGGACACCAAGATTGGCGCGAATGTGCTGTCGCTTGCTGATCGTCACTTGCATTTGCGGCGCCATGTCCCAATTCGTCTTGGCGGTGTCCAGCAGGTCGCGCGCCGCCAAAAACTCCACCATGGGCGACCACAGCCGCCCGTAACCGTGATTTGCCGCAAAACTCTGGCCCACGGCGGTGTTGAAAAATATGGATTGCGGCGCAATCTGTGTGTGACGTGGCAAGTCTGCGCCGAACTGCGTCTGCACAAAAGTATTCGTTGGAAAAAGCTGGTCAAATGCCGCAAAGGTTTCAAAGGTGGTCGTTCCGGTCCCGAAGCCTCGCGCTCTGTTGCCGGTTGGCAAGATCGCGCCGCCAAACAGGCTCAGAATCGATCCCGACCGTAAGCTGGAAAACATGGTGCGCTTAATGCCCAGCGTGGTGTCGCCAACTCCGCCGTACCAGGTGTGACTCAGATCCTGAAAATTGACTGGCACGTCGACCTCAATCTGATTTTTTACCCCGAAGCGCTGCTCATGAATGATGTGCGTCGTACCCCCTGGGGCGCCCTGTGCATTCAGCGAGGTGGAGAGCACAACTTCGTCTTCAGGGTAGGCCTTCTCGGTAACCAACGCCCGAGGCAAATTCAATTCGCCAGGTGGCCAGTGCGGGTTCCGGCAAAGGCTGCGAAGGTACGCGATCACGTCATCGATCTGTTGAGAAGTCAGCGCCTCGCTGAAGGACGGCATGATTTGCGAAAAGCCGCGAGTCGGTCCGCCATGAAGGATGATGTCCTTCCACACGATATTACTCTCGGCTGTGGTCTGACTGCATTCCGTGAAATCCGGGAATGTCCGCGGGCGTTCAAATCCGGCCACCTCTTGCGGCGCCCCTCTGGCGTCGGCTCCATGGCAGGCAATGCACGCTGACCTGAAGATTTTCTTGCCCGCATCGACGTTCGGCCGTCCGACATGCCTAAGTTGCTGCGCGCATACCACAGCGGCAGGCACACACAACCACAGCGCCACCATCCGGATTACTGCCCGGTGCTCACTCAGCATAGAATTGACCAACCATATCAGAATCAATGACTTGTGACTCCAGCCGGGATATGCTGACCAAGTACGTTTTCAGTTCGGTGCACACTGCGGTGGCAAACCTAGAGCACATTCTCATTTGTCTCTTGTCTCGTAACGTTCTGTGATGCCGAAACTCACATTTTGGACACAGCATGCGTCTCCGATTTTCCGTGTTTCGGCAATTGCCGGGCACCGGCACATTATTATCTTTTCTTACGCAACAGGGCACAACGGCTTCCTGACGCTCTGATTCTCCCGATTTCCACGTTTTGCCGATTGCTCTTGTTCCATTCACGCCGGAGTAACATCCGCGAATCAGACTCCCGCGTGCTTGTTGTCCGCGACGGGTAGCGGCTTATTCCCCTCATGTCCGGAGATAGCCGCGCGCGATGTTCTTCGGCGGTGTGCCTGAGTTCGCTGAGTGTTTGCTGAACATTTGTAAGGATTTCCCTGACGAGTGACCATGCCCGTTTCTTTAGGGAATACAAAATCAAAGTCAATTTTGTGAGGAGGTTTGTCAATGAAGCGACCGTTTGAAACTTCAAGGTTCACTCGAGTGCGATGGAGTGGCGGGGTTCCGAACATACGTAAGGCGCTGGCCTGCGGAGTATCTGTTCTTTTCGTACTCTCGTCCGCGGCTTGGGGTCCGTTTCCGCGTATTTCTGGGGCCAAGGCCCATCCGGCTGCGCCTCAGCTTGGTGCGAGCCCCGCGACGCAGTGCACGCTGAACTCGGCTCGCGGCGAAATCAAGCACGTCATCTACATCCAGTTCGATAACGTTCACTTCCGGCGCGATAACCCGAATGTGCTGTCAGACCTCGAGCAGATGCCCAACCTTCTGAACTTCATGGAGAATGAGGGCACATTGCTGACCAACCACCACACGCCACTTAAGTCGCACACGGCGGATGACATCATCACGTCGCTCACCGGCGTATATGGATCGCGGCACGGACAGCCCATCGCCAATAGTTTCGGATGGTTCCCGCGACCGGGAACGAGCAAATTCCTTGATGGCTTCTCGTCGTCGTTCCAGTATTGGACCGACATTGTCAACACCACGCAAGATCCAAACTTCTTTATGATCACGCCCGACGGCAAGAACGCTCCCGCGCCGTGGGTGCCGTGGACGCGGGCCGGATGCAACGTGGGTGCCGTTTCCATTGCCAACATGGAACTCGAGAACGTCAGCGGCGATCTCAAGACGGTTTTCGCATCTGATCCCGCGGAACAGGCCGCGGCGCTGGCTGAGGCAAAGGCCAATCGCAATCAGGCCGTTGCGGACTTCGAGGGAATCGCAATTCACTGCGCGGCTGGTAATTCCGTGTGTTCCTCGACGAACGGCGGCGAACCGGATGTGTTGACG
>Ga0307479_10002795_pt1 | contig 15822 bp, 16 predicted proteins | sample atmos_gasesECM4C_FD_203743 | JGI IMG/M metagenome (GOLD analysis project Ga0307479, IMG submission 203743) | Hardwood forest soil microbial communities from Morgan-Monroe State Forest, Indiana, United States - atmos_gasesECM4C_515 | ecosystem: Environmental > Terrestrial > Soil > Temperate... | reverse complement strand
ATTTACCGCTCGCACCTATGCTTTGTCGAGGAGAGCGCAGGAAGTCGACCGGTTTACCAGAGCAGTTTCCCTACTGGCCTCCGATAAGCAGTCTGAGAGAATCGGCGGATTGCTAACCATAGAATACGTAATCCGAGAGAGGACGACCGAGGCAGGGGCAGGGGTGGAGGTCATCTGTGCGTTTATTCGGGAGCGATCGCCGGCTGCAGCGACGAGTTGTGCGGAAGCCCGGTCAGGCACGCCGCAGTGGAGGGGTGGCGCAAATTCCGTCACGGAGGACGTAAAGACTGCGCTGTGGGTGATCGGTACCAATTACCCGCGACCACACCGCTTCATGCTTGATCTATCGCATACAGACATGCGCGGTTGCGGGCTTGCAGGCACCAACTTCTCTGGAATGAAGTTCTTCAGTTGCCTGATGCAGGGCATATCTTTCGTAGGATCTGATCTCAAACACTGTCGGCTAGACGGATCGGTGATGACCGGGGCGTGGCTTGAAGGAACAGACCTTCGGCGTGCCACTTTTCGTGATGTAGATCTTCGGGAAGCGAACCTGACGAAAGCTCTGGTTGACCCGGCGCAGCTTCTCCCGGCAATAGTCGACGACTCGACTATCCTAGATCCGCATATAAGTGCACGTTTGATGGAGTTGAGGGCGGAACAGGCTTAATGCTCCACCTGTTGACCGTGGTGGTCAATCGCCAGTTATGTTCCCGATCGGCCCGTATTCCGGTAACGTCGATGCCGTGACTGACGCGATTGGCCGTGAGCCGGAACGGTGGCGGACGTTCGGTGAGCGGGCGATCTATGACAGTCCGTGGGTGTGGCTGGGGCAGGTCGATGTCGAGCTGCCGGGCGGTGAGCGGTTCTGGCATCATGTCGTGCGGTTGCACCGAGCGGCGATGCTGCTGCTGGACGACGCCGACCGCGTGCTAATGCTGTGGCGGCACCGGTTCTTGTCGGATCGGTGGGGAAGAAACCGGCTACCGGGCTGGGCCGGTCGAGCACTTGATCACGTTTCAGCCCATGATCGGCGCGATCGATTCCGAACATCATGTCTTCGTCGGCCGGGAGCCGGAGAGGATCGGCGAGTCGACCGATACCAGCGAGGCCGGGCGGGTCGAATGGATTCCGCTGAGTTCGGTGCCAGCAATGATTGTGTCAGGAGAGATCTGGAACGCCGGGTCGCTGGTGGCGCTGATGCGGCTTCTGATGAGGGATGGCTCGTAAGTCGCGATGAACCAGTGCTTAGACTTGCTCGTCGCGTCGACTTAGCAGGCGATCGGCTTCATCGAGAGCGAGTTGCCAGGGGTAACTGTCGATGAGTTCGCTCCCGGAGCGCGGCCGGTGCGGCTGGACTCCCCCGTCACCTAGAAGGATTCGTACGCCTTCGGCCCGCAGGCATTCAACGTTGCGCCGGAATGGGGAGCGGTTGGCCAGTGCGGAGTTCACGAACGGCAGGACGACGATGGGAATGTCCATGCCGGTGATCTCGGCGAGCACGCCGAGGGCGTAGGTGTCGCTGATGCCGAGCGCCCACTTGTTAATCGTGTTGTAGGTGGCCGGGGCGACGATGATGGCGTCGGGGATCTGGGATCTGGGTGAGCCGGGCGTGCTGTACTGGCTCTTGACGGGGTTGCCGGTCTGCTGCTCGATGGCGGCCCGGTCGAAGAAGCTGAGCGCGGCGGGTGTGGCGATCACCTGGACTGTCGAGCCGCGGTGAGCGGCGAGCTTGACCATGGTGGCGATGGCGGCGGCGGGGCCTGCGCCGCACACAATGAGCGACAAGACGCGTGCCGGTGCGTCCCGGGTCATGGTGCTACCCCGATCTGGGCGGCGAACTGATCGGCGCTGCGCCGGATGGTCGGCGGGGCGGTGCTGACCAGCTCGCGGATGAGCCGGTGAACTGAGGGGCGGCCGGTGACTTCCTCGGGCGCGGTCTGCGCGGCGGCGCGGATCGCGAGGTATGCCTTCTCGTGCCGTCCCCATTGCAGGAACGCGCGGGAGGTGTCGATGAGCAGGCTGGCCTTCCGCTCGGTCACAGTAACGGTGCTTGGGTCGATACGGCGGGCCACGTCGATCGCGGTACCGGCGTCGCCGAGGGTGACGCAATATCGACGCGGTGCATCTTCGTGTTTACCGGACCGAACGCGGTCCCCGGATCATCGAAGCAGCACTTGACGAGTTCATCGACGCTGGCCGCGTCGAGCCGCTAACCGCCGCAAACCTGCGGCACAAAATGAGAGGAGTTGCGTAATGCCCAACAAGGACGGTCACCGGCGTTTCGGCAACGTCCGCAAGCTGCCATCCGGCCGCTACCAGATCCGCTATCCGGGGCCGGACGGCCAGCTACGAACCGGGCCAGAAACGTACGCGCGCAAGACCGACGCGGACAATGCGCTCGTGATCATCGAGGCGCAGCTAACGTCCGGCGACTGGACCGACCCGGAGCGCGGGAAGGTGAAGCTCGGCGACTACGCCATAACATGGATCACCGAACGTCCGAGCCTGCGTCCACGCACGATCGATCTATACCGCTGGTTGCTCAAGAAGCACATTGACCCGTATCTCGGAGGCGTGCCGGTCGGGAAGATGTCCGCCCAGCTCGTTCGCGAGTGGCGGGCGACGCTGATCGGTAACGGCGTCTCGGTGTCCATGGCGGCAAAGGCCTATTGGCTGCTGCGCGCCATCATGAACACGGCGCGCAACGAGGACGGGATGCTCAACCGCAACCCCTGCCGAGTCAAGGGCGTTGGCGACGAAGTCACCGAAGAGCGACCCGTCCTGACCGTGCGGCAGGTCTTCGACCTCGCGGCGAGCGTCGGGCGACGGCCGATCGGCAACATCCGCGCGACTCCGGACGGTTACCGCCTCCGGTTCAGTCGGCACGGCCAGATGCGCACGCTGCTCGAACGGTACGCCATCAGGGCTGAAGCCGAGCAAGCGCTGTGGAAGATGGCCAACGACGGCCGCGCCGACACCACCCAAGACCGCAGGTTCAAAACCTTGGTGCTGCTCGCCACCTTCGCTAGCCTGCGTTGGGGCGAGGCAACCGCGCTCACGCGCGCCGACCTCGACCTGAGAGGCCGGACCGTCCGAATACGAGCGGCATACGCGGAGCGGTCTACCGGTGAGATGCTGCTTGGTCCGCCAAAGTCGCGAGCTGGCCGACGCGTCGTCGGCATCCCGGCCGCGATCATCCCCGACCTGAAGGAACACCTCGACGCCTACGTCAGCGACGAACCGGGCGCGCTGATCTTCCCCGGCCCCAAGGGCGCACCCATCCGGCTCGGAAACTTCAACCGGATGTCAGGATGGCGCACGCTGTCGAGTCCATCGGCATGCCGGGCCTGCATTTCCATGATTATGCGGCACACAGGCAACGCGTTCGCCTCCGAGAGCAAGGCCGGTCTCAAGGACCTGATGGCGCGGATGGGTCACGACAGCGAGCGGGCCGGGATGATCTACCAGCACAAGGCGCGCGGCGCCGACAAAACGATAAGCGACGCGATCGATTCCCACGTCCAGAACAAGCGCGGCGAGGATGACGGCACGGCCGGTGTCCTGGTCCCCGCTGGCTAATGGCACGACAGGCGTCAACAGGTACCGATCGAACAAACCTAGCTGGACGAAAACCGCGCTTGACCTGCGCTCCGGACTCGGAGCGGGTGACGGGAATCGAACCCGCACTGTCAGCTTGGGAAGCTGATGTTCTGCCATTGAACTACACCCGCGCGCGTCGGCACTGACGCCACGAGGGGCTGTTAGTGCTGTCTTCGCTCAGACATCGTACCGGACCCGGTAGGTTGCCAGCGTGCTCCTCTCCGATCGCGACATCAGAACCGAGATCGAGTCTGGGCGGGTCAAGCTCGATCCGTACACGCCCGAACTGATCCAGCCGTCCAGTATCGACGTCCGGCTCGACCGCTACTTCCGGGTCTTCGAGAACCACCGTTACCCCCACATCGACCCGGCGGTGGAACAACCGGACCTGACCCGGCTCGTCGAGACCGAAGGCGACGACCCGTTCGTCCTGCATCCAGGTGAGTTCGTGCTGGCCTCAACCTATGAGGTCGTGTCGCTGCCAGACGATGTAGCTGGGCGCCTCGAAGGAAAATCAAGTCTTGGCAGGCTCGGGCTGCTTACCCACTCGACCGCTGGATGGATCGATCCCGGGTTCTCCGGCCATGTGACCTTGGAGCTGTCCAATGTCGCGACGCTGCCAATCAAGCTATGGCCGGGGATGAAGATCGGTCAACTGTGCCTGTTCCGCACCAGCTCCCCCGCCGAGCATCCGTACGGCTCAGCCGTGTATGGCTCCAGGTACCAGGACCAGCGCGGCCCCACCCCATCGCGCTCCTACCTAAATTTCTACCGTGCGAAGGTGTGACTGGCCGGCATCACTCCATGTCATCAGGCCGGCAAGGTCCCTGCCAGGCAGGGGCCTTGCCGCGTGCAAAATCTCATTTGGCGGGCGGATCATCCTTCCGCTGAACTTCTATCTTCACGTACCACGGCGGGTGGAAAGTTAGCTTCACACTCGCCCCTCGCGCTATTGCCCACGCTGCTATACAGACTAGGGCGGCACTTAGCACAATTACGCTTACCAACCAAATATCGAAGGCTACCATCCCTTCGAACCTCACTTAATTTTCTTGCTTCCGTTATAGCGTTTACGCTACATAAAACTCAACTCCTTAGGTAAACCTGCAGAAACAAAAGGGGCCGTCCAGTTACGAAACATTCCGTTTCCGGACTCGTATCGTGACACTGGAAGGCCCCTCCCATGAACACCTGCATCCGCTAACAACAGCGCGTGCAAGTCCCTGAGATTGCAACCATAACCTGGGCAGGTCATAAGCTCCACGCTTAGTGATGTCCAGGAACGACCGCCAGGCGTTAGCAGAGTACATAAGGATGGGGCCGTCTTTGTTTGTCGAGTCGCGCACGGCCACCTGCCCCGAGGTGGACGCCACCTCGACGCAGTCGCCGTTGCCCTGGCAACGGCTAGCCTTGCGCCAGTCAAGCAGCTGCGATCTTGTCCCGCTAATCGGTTCTGCTGACAACGTTTCAAACTCCATTCCGAGCTAACAGACACATGGATCGGCCACGACCGGCCGTACTCTTGTTAGGTCGAACCGCCCGCGGTTTCAGTGCCGCCGAGAACTAAGCTCGCTTATATTCCGAGCCAATCCGCGCCGTCAATTTGATCGATTCTTGTGGATTCAATGCGATGGCGCACAACTGACGAAAGACTCGCTGATACGTACTGATATCTTCTCTGCGCTCCACGTAGAGCCATGCAACCAATCCCTCAACATACACCACACTGGGAACTTGATCATCGAATTCCAGGATGTTGAAGGGAGTGTCCATCGCTGGATATGCGCCCACACTGTACGGAATGACCTGGAGTGTGACGTTTGGGAGGGTTGCTACCTCAATGAGGCGGTCCAGCTGAGCACGCATGACCGCGGGACCGCCTACCACTCGATGCAGCGCGGCCTCATCTAGCACCACCCAGAAATTGAGCAACGGTTCCTGGGTCAGCCGATCCTGGCGCCTCAGCCGCACCTCGGTGTGCTCGGCGACCCGTTCCTCGGTGGGTGGCGGGACTATGACGTCGTTCGCCGCCCGCGCGTAGTCGGGGGTCTGCAACAGACCTGGTATCACCGTGCATTGATAGTCCTTGACTCGAACCGCATCCGCTTCGAGCCCCACATACGTGGCGAAGTTGGCCAGCTCGTACGACTGCCACCAGCCCTGCTGTTTACCCAGCGCGGCCAGATGCATCATCCGATCGCGTTCAGAGTCATCGGTAACACCATAGAGGTCACATAGGTCTCGGATGTCGCGAAGTGTCGCGCCGCGGTGCCCAGTCTCCATCCGGCTTACCTTTGAGGCCGAGCAAAGAAGGTGCTCAGCGACCTGCTCGACCGTGAGCCCCTTCTTCGTGCGCAGTGCTCGCAACAATGCTCCAAGCTCACGACGGCGCACCGTCGGACTGCGCCCTTCCGGCAACTCTTGTCGCTCCCTCTGACTCGAGTCGATCGCTGTAACTATAAACCGCTGCATGGACCGTCCACATGTTTGGGACTGTGCCAATGATACATGCATTTGGCATTTGACTTTGGCACTTGCCAGACGCGATTGCCAGATGCACTATGAAAGCAGATCGCAGGAAGCATCCTCAAGCGACCCGCCCGACAACGGGGTCGTGCGGTGGCCCGGGGGGTTACCGACTACTGATCGTGGGCCATGCACGCGACGGCACGAACGCCGCTAGCGCCAACTTGGCCACGTGGCAAAGAGGAGGCGCCGCCATCTCAACGACCCCAGCTAGAACGAGCGCATATCCCCGCTGCCGACTCGTCCAGTACGCGGCCGAACATCCGCCACAAGCACACCGACGATCTGGCCGTCCGCCAGTTACCCGCTGCCTGACGCCCCAGACACGTCGCTGGGCCAGTGCTGCAACACCGGCCCAGCGAAACACCACCCAAGCTCAGGAACGAGCAAGAAGGGTTAGCGATGTGTTCAACCTAAGCAACTTCACCAGCGAAAACAACCCCCACGGACGATCATTGTCGCTCGCAGGTCCCGCTATCGATACCTGGACGAGGGCTGTGGTTCACCCGCCGGGCCGGCTGGCCGGCCACGGCACGGGGAGCGTCGCTACAAAGGTCACTGGAGCCCTGACCAGTTGGCTGCGGCGCCTCTGCGGCCGCCTGTTCGCCAGCAGTGACACCGAGGCGAACTGGCGCGGCTGGGAAGTCATCAATTCTTACGGCGGCCTCGGCCGCCGGTACCGTGATCCGACGTTCGACCTCCTCGGCACCTGTCCCGATTGCCAGGGCGCCGGCCGCGACACGAACGGCCCTTGCGATGTCTGTCTCGGCACCGGTCGCGTGACGTTCGGCGGAGATGACAACATCGGCGAGGTGAGCTAGCCATGGCGCCGGGGGACGGCCGCGCCGACCGAACGAGCGAACGGCACCGCCACATCGTGGTGCTGGAGGTCATTCGTCGCCAACCGACTACACCGGCAGGCGACGCGATCCCATCGTGGCCCTACCTACCGCAGCTATCGCACGGTGACATGGAAGGCCCCGACCCCGAGGAGCCCGCCCTATTCCCCTGGCGAGAGCCCATCGCGAACCACAACCGCTGAAGGAACGACCCGGGGGTTGAGCGACTCCCTCTTGCTCCCCCTGGGTCCTTCAGCGAAAGTCCGTCATCTGGCACGAATCTGATCGACCGGCTCGCATCCGCCAGCACTTGTCACGCGGTAGAACCCACATTTCACGCGGTAGCGCTAGACAAAAGCCGCAATTCAGGGCAGGAAATGTCGTAGCGCGTTACATGTCCTACGTTCCGCAGGTTGGCGGGGGCTTAACGTGGATTTGTTGTGGCTTGTTTTTGCTGGTGGTAGCTGCTGGGCGGGATGTGGAGGAGAGTGGTGAGCTGCTGCTGGAGGGGGTGAGCTGGGGCGGGATCAGGGTGTCGGCGCCGCTGCCGGTGAGGATGGTGGTGGTGATGGGGGTGAGGGCGGCGATGATGGCTGCGCCGCTGGGGGCGGGGGCGGGGCGGTGTTCGTGGTAGAGAGGCAGGGCGGGGAGCCCGGCGGTTGCCAGGGCGGTGCGGAGTTCGCGTTCGAGCAGGGCGTGGATGAGCAGGGCGGTGTAGAGGCAGAAGGCGAGCGCGTCGATGCGTTCGGGGGTTTTGAGCAAGACGGGGGCGGCGCGCAGGACGGTCTTGAAGGTGGAGTGGCGGCGCTCGATGCGGGGCTGGTTCTTGTGGGCGGTCAGGATCTGGGCGGGGGTCAGGGCGGGGTCGTTGGTGATGAGGGGGTAGCAGCCGTCGCTGGCCGCGTCGCGGGTTATCCGGGCGTGGTCGGTGAGGGGGGTGAGGGTCCAGCTGGTGCGGGTGACGTCGCGGTAGCGGGTGAACGGGCTGGGGCGGCCGCGGCCGATCTGGCGGCGGGTGACGGTGTCGTGGCGGGTGAGGGTGTAGCTGACCCAGCGGCCGGCGTAAGCGCCGCTGATCGCGTCGTCGGCGGCGCGGGTGATGGCCCGCTCGGTTTTCAGCCGGCAGCGCGGGTTCTCCAGCCGGGCGGCGAGCTGCTGCAAGGCGGTGATGGCGCGGGTGATGCGCTTGCCGCGGGCGCGCGCGTCATGATCACGCTTGCCTGATGACCGGACCCAGGTGACGGGGAAGCCTTCCGCGGACGGCGCGGGGGCGGGCGCTGTCTGCCAGGTATCTGGCGGGTCGCCGCGGCGGGCGCCGGGGCGGGCGGCGGCGGGGGTGAAGGCCAGCTGCCCGGCGGCGATCGCGGCGCGCCCGGCCTTGTCCTCGGCGCGGCTGCGCGGCAGCACGGTCACGAACCGGCCGCCCTGGCTGTCGATCCAGGTCATGGTGCCGGCGGCGGCCAGCTTGCTGTCCGAGACGTACAGGAATCCCGGATGCCCGGCGGCCTGCCGGCACGCCTGCCAGGTCGCGATGTGGGTGGTGGCGTCGTCGGTGTTGCCGTCGGCCATGCGGAAGGTGAACGGGACGGCCTCGCCGCCAGTCACGGTCAAGATGGCCACCAGCTGTTTCAGGTCCGGGCGGCGGTCCTTGGAATGCCCGCGGGCCGGCCGCGGCGGCCGCGGCCGGCCCGCTGTGCCGCCGTCATCGCGGCCCGCGCCGCCGCGGGGCCGGCAGGCGCCGTACAGGGCGATCGAGGTCGAGTCGTTGTGCAGCTCGGCGGCGCTGATGCCGAAACCGCCGACCGCAGCCACGGTCAGCGCGGTCATCATCGAGGCGCGGTCGGCCTCGAACAGCGCATCCAGCACCCGCCCGGCCCGGTCGTCGTTCAGCAGCGCCGCCTGCCCGGGCTGCAGGCCCAGCTGGGCGGGCTGGTAACCCGATGCCCAGTCCGCCAGCCCGTACAGCGGCGTGCGCCCGCACGCCAGGTTCCGCACCAGGACCCCGGTCACCGCGGCCGCGTCCAGCGTGCACCGCGGATCCGGGCGCGGCAGGTACGCCCGCACGATCGCGTCGAACCCCAGCCGGGCCAGCACCACGTTCACCGCCGGCATCGCGCCGATCAGCTCCTGCCGCGCCAGCGGCACCGGCGGCGCGGACGTTAACGCACCCATATCGCCAGTATGATACTGTCGACACCGGTCCGCGCAGCGACACGCCGGCCACCAGCACCGCCGGCCGCGGCCAGGCACGGGCAAGATGCAAGCAGGAGGTGACCACGATGACCGGACCCACCCCCGACGACCACGCCGAGCTCGCCGCCCTCGTCTCCCGCCTGGCCCGCGCAGGCTTCGCCCTCCCCGGCACCTTGCTCGAACGCCGCACCAGCTGCCGCAAGCCGAACTGCCGCTGCACCGCCGACCCGCCCGTCCTGCACGGCCCCTACTACCAGTGGACCCGCAAACTCCGCGGCAAGACCATCACGATCAACCTCACCCCCGACCAGGCCGTCCGCTACCAGACCTGGTTCACCAACGCCCGCGACATCCGCGACGCCCTCACCGCCATCGAAGAACTCACCCTCCGCGTCGCCACCCGCGACGAAAACTGGCCAGGAAATCAGCCTTAAGCCCCCAGCAACCCGCGGAACGTAGGATATGTCAGTCGGACCGCGTGATAGGTGGCAGACGAGCGGGGGCGGGGTGGGATGGGGTGGGGTGGGGGGAGGCTGGGGGTTAGGAGCCTTGGCGCCAGGAGGCTAGGTAGTCGCGCTGCGCGGGGGTGAGGGTGTCGATGCGGGTGCCGGTGGCGGCTAGCACGAGGGTGGCGGCTTCCGCGTCGATGTCGGCGGGAACGGGATGGACGTCAGCGGCGAGCTTGCTCACATTCCCGGCTAGCCAGGCTAGGGACAGCGCGACGATGCCGAAGGCGAGGTCCATCACCTCGGGCGGATGACCCTCGGCCGCGACCAGGTTGACGACCCGGCCCTCGGCGAGCAGCAGCAGCCGGCGGCCGTCGGTGAGTTCGTAGGCGTCCACGTGCGGGCGCACGTCGTGCCGCACGTCGACCGCCAGCTCCGCCAGCGCCTTGACGTTGATCTCCACGTCGAAGTGCCCGGCGTTGGCGAGGATAGCGCCATCCCGGATGAGATCGAAATGGGCCGCGCCGATCACGTCGGCCGAACCGGTCGCGGAAATGAACACATCGCCGACCGGAGCCGCTGCCGCCATCGGCAGCACCCGGAACCCACGCAGCGACGCGTCCAGCGCCCGGACCGGATCCACCTCGGTGATGATCACCTGAGCGCCGAGCCCCAACGCCCGTTCGGCGATCCCGGCCCCGCACGCGCCGAAACCGGCCACCACCACGGTCTTGCCAGCCAGCAGCGTGTTGGTGGCGCGCAAGATGCCATCGAGCACGGACTGCCCGGTGCCGCAGACGTTGTCCATCATCCGTTTGGCCGGCGTGTCGTTCGCGGCGATCATGGGGAATGCCAGCGCGCCGTCGGCCGCCATCCGGCGCAGCCGGATCACCCCGGTAGTGGTCGACTCGCAACCGCCGCGCACGCCGGGCAGCAGCGCGGCCGCGGACGTGTGCAGCGTGTTCACCAGATCGCCGCCGTCGTCGACCACCAGGTCGACGCCGTCGCCCAGTGCCTGCGCGATGTGCCGGTAGTACCCGGACCGGTCTATGCCGGCCCGGGCGAATACCTCGATGCCTTCGGTCGCGGCGAGCGCGGCGGCGATGTCGTCCTGCGTCGACAGCGGGTTGGACGCCGCCAGCGCCACGCTCGCCCCGCCTGCCCGCAGCAGCCGCACCAGCACCGCCGTCTCCGGCGTGACATGCAGGCAGGCCGCTACCCGCAGCCCCTCGAACGGGCTCTCCCCGGTGAACCGCGGCAGCAGACCGGACATGAGAGGCATGGCTCGTTCGGTATAAAGAAGCCGAGCGGCACCCGCGGCCGCCAGATCGTCAGTAACGGTAGTGCTCCGGCTTGTACGGACCCTCGAGGGGGACCCCGATGTAGTCGGCCTGCGACTTGGTCAGCTGGGTGAGCCGGACGCCGAGTGCGTCAAGGTGCAGCCGGGCGACCTTCTCGTCCAGGTGCTTGGGCAGGGTGTAGACGCCGATCGGGTACTCCTCGGTCTTGGTGAACAGTTCGACCTGCGCGATCACCTGATTGGTGAAGCTGTTGGACATCACGAAGCTGGGGTGACCGGTGGCGTTGCCGAGGTTCAGCAGGCGGCCCTCGGACAAGATGATGACCCCGTGGCCATCCGGGAAGGCGAACTCGTCTACCTGCGGCTTGATGTTCGTGCGGTGGACGCCAGGCCACTTCGCCAGTCCGGCCATGTCGATCTCGTTGTCGAAGTGACCGATGTTCCCGACGATGGCCTGGTGCTTCATCCGGCTCATCTGCGTGGCGGTGATGATGTCACGGTTGCCGGTGGCGGTGACGAAGATGTCCGCGGTTTCCACCACGTCCTCGAGCGTGGCGACCTGGTAGCCGTCCATCGCCGCCTGCAGCGCGCAGATCGGGTCGATCTCGGTGACTATCACCCGGGCCCCCTGGCCGCGCAGGCTCTCCGCGCAACCCTTGCCCACGTCGCCGTAGCCGCAGACGACCGCGACCTTGCCGCCGATCAGCACGTCGGTACCGCGGTTGATGCCGTCGATGAGCGAGTGACGGCAGCCATACTTGTTATCGAACTTGGACTTGGTGACCGAGTCGTTGACGTTGATCGCCGGGAACAGCAGCGAGCCCTCCTTCGCCATCTCGTACAGCCGGTGCACGCCAGTGGTGGTCTCCTCGGTAACGCCCTTGATGCTCTCGGCGGCCCTGGTCCACTTACCAGGGTGGTCGGCGAGGGAGTTGCGCAGCCGGTCCAAGATGATCACCAGCTCCTCGGGGTCGTCCGCACTGGGCGACGGAACGCCGCCGGCCTTCTCGTACTCGGCGCCCTTGTGTACCAGCAGCGTCGCGTCGCCGCCGTCGTCAAGCAACATGTTCGGGCCGTCGCCGCCCGGCCAGGTCAGCGCCTTGTCGGTGCACTGCCAGTACTCCTCGAGCGTCTCGCCCTTCCAGGCGAAGACCGGGATTCCGCGGGGATCGTCGGGCGTGCCGTCAGGGCCCACCGCGACGGCGGCCGCGGCGTGGTCCTGGGTGGAGAAGATGTTGCAGCTCGCCCAGCGCACTTGGGCGCCGAGCGCGGTCAAGGTCTCGATCAGCACCGCGGTTTGCACGGTCATGTGCAGCGAGCCGGTGATCCGCGCGCCCTTCAGCGGCTGGCTCGGCCCGTATTCCGCGCGCACCGTCATCAGGCCCGGCATCTCGTGCTCGGCCAGCTGGATCTCCTTGCGGCCAAAGCTCGCGAGTCCGAGGTCCGCGACCTGGAATTCGGCAGTCATGCACTTCTCCTCTGTTTCATAACGGCATCGCTTTCCCCTGCTCCTGACACGCTACGGGACGGAAGGCTGACGACGCGCCGCGAAGCCTGTGTTTCTGACGTAAAATTGTCAGAATGCGCATCACGGCAGCCGCACGGCGGCTCGGCACGTCCCCTCGCATGCTCCGCTACCGCGAAGACCTCGGCCTGCTGCCGGAAGTCCGGGACGGCTTTGTCCGGCCTGCCGGTTCCGGTCCGGCGCACCGGCAGTTCAGCGAGGACGACCTCGCGGCGGTCGCGGCGGGTCTGGACCTGGAAAGACGGTACGACATCAGCCCCGCGGCGCTGGCGTTCGGGTTGCGAGTGATCGCCGAGCCTTCGGTCCGTACCGCGGTCGTGGACCTCGCGCGACGGCTTGGCCGGATCCAGCCCACCCCCAGCCGCGCTCTGGACTTCGAGAAGGAACGCGCTCTGCGACTGCTCGGCCGGCGCTGACCCGGGAGCCCCGGGAGCCCTGGGAGCCCCGCGGCCCCCGTCCCGGCTCAGGGCGGGGACGGATGTGACGGCCGCGCTGGACGGCGCGGGCGGCCGCGTTGGACAGCGATGACGGAGGGGTCCGTCTGGTCTGAGCGGGCCGGACGGTACAGGTCGGGTTCCAGGTAGATGGTGTCGGCGATCGGCACCACCCGCCGGACCCGGCGTTCGGCGGCGTCGATGCCGGCCGCGACCTGCTCGGCCGTGTCGTCGGCGTGCACCGCGATCTTCGCGGCAACCAGCAGCGAGTCCGGGCCGACGTGCATCGTGCGCAGATGAATGACGCGTTCCACCTCCGGGCCGTCCTCTAGTGCGGCGACGATCACCCGCTCGGTGTCAGCGCTCGCCGCCTCGCCGATCAGCAGGCTCTTCGTCTCCACCGCGAGGATCGCCGCCGCGGCCGCGAGCAGCACGCCGATCGCCAGCGACCCCGCCCCGTCCCAGAAGCTGTTCCCGGTCAGCCAGGCCAGCGAAACGCCGGCGAAGGCGAACGCGAGCCCGATCAGAGCGGCCATATCCTCCAGCAGTACCACCGGCAGCTCCGGCGCCTTGGCCCGCCGGATGAACGACTGCCAGCTTCGTCCGCCGCGGACCTGGTTCGCCTCGCTGACACCAGTGCGCAGCGACAGCGTCTCGAGCACCGCGGCGATCGCCAGCACCGCCAGCGCGACCGCGGGGTCGTGCACCGCCGCCGGATGCAGGATCTTCATGGCCCCGTCGTAGACGGAGAACGCCGCGCCGACGGTGAAGAGCATCACCGACACGACGAAGCTGTAAAAATAGCGCTCGCGCCCGTAGCCAAACGGGTGCTCCTCGGTGCGCGGCCGGTCGGACCGGCCGTGGCCGATCAGCAGCAGCACCTCGTTGCCGGTGTCGGCGATCGAGTGCACCGACTCGGCCAGCATCGACGCCGAGCCCGTGAAGAGGAACGCCCCGAACTTCACCACCGCGATGCCGATATTCGCGGCTAGGGCGGCGACGACAGCCTTCATGGACGCGCTATTCGATCCTGGCCGGCAAATCCCGGATCGTATCGGCCTGGCCTGGGTCGATACCCGAGGCGATGCCCAGATACACGCTCGCGTAATCGGCCAGCTGGACCACCGCGGCGATCCGCTCGAGCGGATGCTCCCCAGCCATGTCCAGCTCCGACACGGCGATGCCACGCTGCGCGGCCAGGTCGGTGATCGCCGCCCGCTCGCGGGAGCCGGCGTCGACCAGCAGCACCAGCCGCAACGGCGTGAACCCGGCGGCCGGTTCCAGGTCGGCAGGCGCCGGGACAAACGGGCCGTCGAGAATGCCCAGCTGGTTGTGGGTGACCTCCGGCAGCACGCCGGCGATGGCCGGGTACTTCGAGTTCTCGTTCAGCTGGCTGGCGAACCTGCTGGCCGCCACGCCGCTCAGCTGGGACGTCCCCCATAGCACCGGCAGCGAGCCCGCCAGGTCCAGAGCCAGCGACTTACCCGGGTTGACGAACGACTCGCTGGCCGGACGGCACTGGTTCGAGACCTCTTCCAGCCGGCGGGCCGCCTGCTCGTAGACCTCCACGCCGACCCGCGCGATTCCCAGCCGCTCCGCGATCACCAGCAGCGGCACGGTCAGCGCCCAGAGAGTCTGCCTGGGCAGCACCGTGCCAGCCTGGTCCACCCGGATGAACGGGGCACGGGCCTGCTCCGCGATGCGGTGCAGCGCCGACCCCTCCGCCCCGACCGCGACCAGGCGACAGCCACGGCGCGCCGCCTCCGTCGCCACGGCCAGCGTCTCCGGGGTCGTACCGGAACTGGATACCGCGACGACCACGTCCGCCGCGCCGGTCCAGCCCGGCAGCCGGGCGGACCGCACCGATGTCACCTGAACCGGGCTGCCGTCGCCGCACACCGCGCCGAGGATCTCCCCCGCCGCGCCCGAACCACCCATGCCGGCCACGACCACGGCACGCGGCCGGCCGTCGGGTGTGAACCCGGACAGGTCGGTCTCGTCACAGGAGCGCAACGCGGTGCGTACCTGGGCGGCGGCCGAGGCCACCTGCCGCAGCATGTCGCCGGGGTCGGCCGCCTCGATGACGTCCGGCATATCCAGCCGGTCCGCCGCCAAGGCGAACTCGGCACCGTCCCAGGGGTCGTCCTCGCTCAAGGGCGTCTGGCCTCATCCACAAGCAGCACGGGGATGTCATCGCGGACCGGGAAGGCTAGGCCACAGGTCTCGCTCGTGCACACCAGCTCGCTGGCCGCCTCATCGGCACGCAGCGGCGCGTGACACTGCGGACAGGCCAGGATCTCCATCAGCCAGTCATCGATTTGCATGCTCTATCCCCTAACGATATTCAGCACCTCGTCGCGGACCCGAAGCATATTCTCGCTAGTGTCCGCTTCCACGTTAAGCCGGAGCAGCGGCTCGGTGTTAGACGGGCGCAGATTGAACCACCAGTCCGCGGCGCTGACCGTCAGCCCGTCGAGTTCGTCCATGGTGACCCCCTTTTGACCATAGGGAGTGACCCCGGGCCGGCCCGCGAACGCCTCCTTGACTTGCGCGGTGGCCGCGGCCTGGTCCGACACCTCGGAGTTGATCTCACCGCTGGCGTAATACCTGGAGTACTCGGCGAGCAGCGCGGACAGCGGCTTGGTCTGGCCGCCCAACGCCGCGAGCACGTGCAGCGCGGCGAGCATACCGGAGTCCGCGAACCAGAAGTCCCTGAAGTAGAAGTGCCCGGAATGCTCACCACCGAAGATCGCGCCGGTCTCCGCCATCTTGGCCTTGATGAACGAATGACCCACCCGAGTCCGCACCGGCTTGCCACCGTGCTCGGTGATGATCTCCGGCACGGCGCGCGAGGTGATCAGGTTGTGGATGATCGTCGCACCCGGCTCCCGGGCCAGCTCGCGGGTGGCGATCAGCGCGGTCAGCACTGACGGGGAGACGATCTCGCCGCGCTCGT
>Ga0307479_10002794_pt1 | contig 15823 bp, 17 predicted proteins | sample atmos_gasesECM4C_FD_203743 | JGI IMG/M metagenome (GOLD analysis project Ga0307479, IMG submission 203743) | Hardwood forest soil microbial communities from Morgan-Monroe State Forest, Indiana, United States - atmos_gasesECM4C_515 | ecosystem: Environmental > Terrestrial > Soil > Temperate... | reverse complement strand
GACGTAACCAGGCACGTTCTGGACTGAGGTTCACCACGCATAGAAAATTCACAACGCGGGCACAGTCGGGACCCATAGAATCAAATGCCGTGCCAGATCGGACGAATTGCCTAACGGACTATGAATGCGGGCGTTTTGGCACTCGGAGGCAAATGTGTCGCACTGCGGGAAGGAGTGCCGCCTAAATCGTAGGCACCCACGGTCAAATCCTGAGCGTGCCAAGCTCCAGACATAATGTTGCTCACGGCGAGGGCAGCGAAATGGTACTATGATAGTGCCGACGATCGCCCGCCTCGCTCTGTTGCGAAATATTGGGCCCGACCAGATCGTGTTGACGCGAAATCCGGATCAGCACGAACGGCACTGACCGGCCTTGGCGGCAGATAAGCTCACGCCGGCAGACAAGCTTGCTGGAAGCTGCCCGATCGACAGGAAAGCTAGAGCGCGTCGCTGTCGGTTTCGCCGGTGCGGATGCGCAAAGCGTGATCGATCGGCGTCACGAAGATCTTGCCGTCGCCGATCTGGCCGGTGCGGGCATTGGAGGTGATGACTTCAACGGCCTTGTCAGCAAGGTCGGAAGCGACTGCGATTTCGATCCGCAATTTAGGCAGGAAATTCACGACATATTCGGCGCCACGATAGATCTCGGTGTGGCCTTTCTGGCGGCCATAGCCCTTGACCTCGGTCACCGTCATGCCATGCACGCCAATGGCCGTCAGCGCCTGACGCACCTCGTCCAGCTTGAAGGGTTTAATGATGGCAACGACGAGTTTCATGGTCACGCCTTCGGTTTCCGCAACACTTCGGCCGCCCGGAGCGAACGGCCGGTCAAATCTGGCATCTTTTCGGGCAAATGGCATAAAAAACTTGCAGCGTTGAATGGAAAACATTCGAAAAGCCGGCTCCATCGCCCCTGTACAAGGCAGCAACGGTTCCGCCAGAATGGGCTTCGGGCGTGACTTGGGCTCCGCCCTTTCGCTGGGGGCCGAAAATGTCGGATCGATCCTGGTTTGTCGCCGCCAACAGCCAGCAGCAGGGCCCCTATCCGGAAGCCCAGTTTCGCGATTTCGTCGCGCGGGGAATGGTCGTGGCCAATACGCTGGTCTGGACCGAAGGGATGGCAGGTTGGCAAAAGGCAGGGGAAATCCCGGGACTGCTCTCGCGCACCGCCTCGGCGCCGACGCTTCCACAATCGGGTGGCCTGCGGGCTCACGGTACCGGCTACGGTGGGGGGCCGCTCTCGATCGAGGTGGGGTTGTGGGCGCTGCTCGGCCGAAGCCTCTTGCTTGCGATCGGAACGATTCTGGTCGTTCCAGCGCCCTGGGCGGCGACGGGTTTCTATCGTTGGATCGTGTCCTGCCTACGCGTGCCGGATCGGCCCAACCTGGCGTTCACCGGTAACGTCGCAGACATCTGGTACGTCTTCGTCGCGATTGGGCTGCTGACCTATTCCCGTGCAACGGGCATCTCTTATCTTCCATTCGTCCTGATACCGGTCCAGGCGTTTCTGTCCTGGATGATCTTGCGTTGGGTCGCGGCAAATTTCAGTTCGAACGGGAACCAGCTTCCGATCGCTTTCGAGGGCAGCGCGTTGATCTATGTCGGTTGGTACGTCCTGATGTTCTTGTCCGTCTTCACCATCATCGGCTGGGCCTGGGTCATCACCGCCATGATGCGCTGGATCTGCCGCAATGTCAGCGGCACGCAACGCGAGATCGTCTTCAATGCGTCGGGGCTGGAAATATTGTGGCGAACGCTCGTGTTCGCGATCGGTTGCGCGTTCTTGATTCCGATCCCATGGGTGCTGCGCTGGTACGCTAGCTGGTACGTGTCGCAGTTTGCGCTGGTTGAATGAACCGTCTGAGCGACCGGCAAAGGCGGATCACCTGCGTTCGCGCACCGAACCTTCCTGGGCGACGGAAGCGACCAGCGTGCCATCCGGCTTGAAGATCAGGCCGCGCGTCAGCCCACGGCCGGCTTGCGCGCTCGGCGAATCCTGCGCGTAAAGCAGCCATTCGTCGGCGCGAAACGGGCGGTGAAACCACATCGCATGATCGAGGCTCGCCGGCATCATCCGCTTGTCGAACAGCGTGCGGCCGTAGCGCGCCATCACGGCATCGAGCAGCGAAAAGTCCGATGCATAAGCGAGCGCGCACATATGCAGCGCCGGATCGTCGGGCAGCTTCGCCGCGGTGCGGATCCAGACATGGATGCGGCCGTCGTCGATCTTCTGGCCGAAATAGCGCCCGAGCTCCACGGGACGCAATTCGATCGGGCGATCGGATTCGTAATAGCGGCGGACGAAGTCCGGCATCTCGCGGAACATCGGCTGCTTGGCGACTTCCTCGGCGGTGAGCTTTTCCGGCGGCGGCACGTCCGGCATCTTGTCCTGATGATCGAACGAGGCCTGCTCCTCGGCGTGAAACGACACCATGATCGAGAAGATGGCGTTGCCGTGCTGGATCGCGGTGACGCGGCGGGTCGAGTAGCTCTTGCCGTCGCGCAGGCGTTCGACCTCGTAGATGATCGGGATCTGCGGATCGCCCGGAAGGATGAAGTAGCAATGCAGCGAGTGTGGCAGCCGCCCTTCGACGGTGCGGCACGCGGCCACCATCGCCTGCCCGATCACCTGGCCGCCGAACACCCGCTGCCAGCTCGTCTTCGGGCTGTTGCCGCGGAACAAGTTCACCTCGATCGGCTCGAGGTCGAGGATGGAAATCAGGTTGATCAGGCCGTTGGACATGGGTGCGCTTTCGCTTCCTGTGCCATCCCGGGGCGCGGCCAAGCCTCGAACCCGGAATCTGGAGATGGTCGCGGCGAGACTTCCGGGTTCGCGCCCCGGAATGACCGCATAGGGCTCTTGCCCCTTGTTTGGCGATCCTGTTTCGCCCAGCTATGGTGATGGAGCAAGCCTAGTCTTGCGGCGTGGGCGGGTAAGGTTTCAGGCATGTCGGCACAGCGAAGCATTGTCATCGGTGGCGGCGCGTTTGCGGGGCTAGCGCTGGCACTGGCACTGCGTCAGGGCCTCGGCACCGAGGTTCCCATCGTTGTGGCCGATCCCGCGCTTGGCGTGCGGCCGAGCCGCGATCCCCGCGCCACCGCCATCGTCGCCGCCTGCCGCCGGCTGTTCGAGACAATCGGGGTCTGGAAGGATGTCGCCGACGCGGTGCAGCCAATCCTCGACATGGTGATCACCGATTCGAAGCTGGATGACGCGACCCGTCCGGTATTCTTGACCTTTGCCGGCCATGTCGAGCCGGGCGAGCCGTTCGCGCACATGGTCGAGAACCGCCATCTGATCGACGCTCTGACCAAGCACGCGGAGGCCGAGGGCATCGATCTGCGGCCCACCGCGGTCACCTCCTATGATTCGCGCGCCGACGGTATCGGCGTGACGCTGGCCGACGGCAGCCTGATCGAGGCGAGCCTTCTGGTCGCGGCCGACGGTGCGCGGTCGAAGTTGCGCGAGCGCGCCGGCATCCCCACCCACGGCTGGGACTATGATCAGGCCGGCATCGTGGTCACTGTCGGCCATGAACGCGACCATCACGGGCGCGCGGAAGAGCATTTTCTTCCCGCCGGACCGTTTGCGGTGCTGCCGCTCAAGGGGCCGCGTTCCTCACTGGTGTGGACCGAGAAACGCGTGGAAGCCGCGCGCATCGTCGCCTTGAGCGAAGATGAATTTCACGGCGAACTGGAAAAACGCTTCGGCCTGCAGCTCGGCGAGATCAAGGCCCTCGACAAGCCGCGCGCCTTTCCGCTGTCTTATTTCGTCGCGCGCTCCTTCATCGGCGAGCGGCTGGCGCTGGTCGGCGACGCCGCGCATGTGATCCATCCGATCGCGGGCCAGGGCCTCAATATGGGGCTCAAGGACGTCGCGGCCTTGGCCGAGGTGGTGGTCGATGCGGCGCGGCTCGGCATCGACGTAGGCCAAGCCGACGTGCTCGACCGCTACCAGCGCTGGCGGCGGTTCGACACCATGGCGATGGGGCTTGCCACCAACTCGCTGAACTTCCTGTTCTCGAACAAATCGACCCTGTTGCGAACAGTGCGCGATATCGGCCTCGGCCTGGTCGATCGCGCCCCGCCCCTGAAAGAACTATTCATCCGCCAGGCCGCCGGGCTTTCCGGCGAAGTGCCGCGGCTACTGAAGGGCGAGGCGCTGTAGCTTTGTCTGCGCGCGAGCCGCTCATTTCGCCGTGTCGGTCGCGAGGATGAAGCTCGCAACCTGGTCGATCAGCACGCTATCGAGCGGCCGCTCGGATTGACTGTAGGCCGCGAGGTCGTCGGCCTCGTCGGAAACGTCGTTCAGGACATGATTCATGTCGGCGAGCCAGAGCGTCCTTGCGGCCGGCGCTGCCGCGGAAAGCGCCACGAAATCGAGCCGCGCGACCTGATGGTCGCGGCCGCCGCCGACGATCAGCGTCGGCGTCACGAGCTTTCGCAAGGGATCGATCGGATCCTCGGTGAAGGCCGAGGCAATGCCGGGCTGCATCGCGGGCGGGATCACAAGCCCTGGCGGCAGCGGGTCGACGATTTGCCCGGCCATGATGTCATCGATCGCCTTGGCGACGGCTGCGAATGATTCCGGCTTGACCTGCTTCTCGAGCTGCGCCTTGAGCAGATCGCCCTGCCGTCTCGCCGCGGTGGCGAGCAACACCAGCCGGTCGACCGGCACGCGCCGCGCGGCAAGGATCGCGACGAGCCCGCCCTCGCTGTGCCCGACCAGCACCACCCTCGAGAACTTCCCGCTGCCGCGCAGAAAATTCACCAGCAGAACCGCGTCGTCGACATAGTCCTTGAAGCGGAAATCTTCCGGGCGGCCGAAATCCGCCTTCCAGCCGCCGGCGCCGCGTTTGTCATAGCGAAGCGTGGCGATGTTGCGCGCGAGCAGTTGTTCGGAGAGTTTTTTCAGCGTCGCCGGCTTGATCTGCGGTCCGTTGCCGTCGTGGTCGGTCGAGCCGGAGCCCGCGATCAACAGCGCGACCGGCGGCCGCTCGACGCCCGGCGGGATCGTCAGCACGGCATCGATGGCGCCGACGTTGATTCTGCTTTCCTCAGCGCAGGCGTTCACGACGGATACGGAAATCGAGAGCAGGACTGCAACTGCAGCCGCGATAGCGCGCACGCGCATGTCACTCGATCTTCCGCGCCTCTTCCGGCAGCATGATCGGGATGCCGTCGCGAATCGGATAAGCGAGCTTGGCCGAGCGCGAGACCAGTTCCTGCTTCGCAGCGTCGAACTCGAGCGGCCCCTTGGTCAGCGGACAGACCAGTATCTCCAGCAGTTTGGGATCGACGGTGTTTTCGAGGCGTTCGGTCGGGGCGGTCATGTCTGAAGTCTCCGGCTTGACGTCCGGCTCTAGCATATCCGAACCCCACCTGTCGCCGCCGCTCGGCCGGATGCACCCCGGTCGCGGTTACGGAGCGTCGGACGGCTGCTCTTGGCCCACAACTTCGCGCTGACCTTCGGTGCCGGAGGGGCCGGCGTCGAACAGGCGTCGATGCAGCCCGTGAACCGAAGGCAGAGCCTGGCTGGAACGCTTGCCCAAACACGCGTGTAGCGCAAGACCGAAGGCTGCCAGCACCCCGCTGATCCAGTGAGCCATGCTGATCCACGGACGCGTTTCTTCGTCGCCCGCGTAATACAATCCGTACCCGGTCACGACCAGCAGCAATGCGAGGCACAACATCGAGAGACCGCTGCCGAGATTTTTTCGCACGCGCCAGGCGCGGGCAATGTGACTGGGAAAGAGCGACCCGAAGACCATCAGCGCGGCCATCGCCGCTGCGCCGTGCAGGCGTAACCATAGTGGTTCGGAGGCCCCATGAGCGTCCCCGAACTCTGCCGTCCCGGCAAACAGATAGTGGTCCGCCAGCCAACCAACCCCGGACAGGAGCACGCATAAGCCGATCGCATAAAGCCAGCGCTCGTGCCATCGACTGAGGCGCATCGGCGGTCGCTGCGGCTTGGTCATGCCCGGAGTCCCTCCCGGAGCAGCCGCTGGCCCAAGGCGCGGCCAACAGCGCCGCGCTTGCAGTCTTCACGAATTGCGCACGCAAAACCGCGTCCCGGACCTCGTATCCGCAGGACTGCTTGACGGTGCCGTTGGCATCGATGCCTGTCGCCACCGGGAAGGTCGCGGCTACAGATCGTTCTCAGCACCTTGTCAGTTGGCTGCGCCGCGACAGGCCGATCGTTTTGCTTGGGCTCATCCCACACTTCGCCCCCGTGACGTTCATCGACGCTGATCCGGGGCCAGAGTTATCTTTGCGCCGATCAGAGCGTCAACATCTATGTTTTAGATGCTTTCAAATCGGCCAATTGATTCTCGAACGGCGATGCGGAAGGAGCGCCGCGCCGATGCGCCCCTGTCGTCAATCCATCAACTTAGAATCCTTCCAGTTTAGAAGAAGTCTCTTTGCGGCTAGCGCGCGAAGCCGCTAGCTCATCCCATTGCTTTGAAAAAGACGGCTGATAGCGGGCAAAACATAATGCGAGCGCCGAAGCTTTTTGGACGGCACCACACCTCCCTGCCCTGCGCGCTCGCCTCGCTGCTTTGCCTTACCGGCGCGGCACACGCGGATGACGCGAGCACCTGGCTCGAGATCGAGACCAAATATATCTTTGGCTTTACTACCGGGTCCGGCATCGGCATCGAGGGCGAGAAGGAGTTCACCGTCGATACCATTGGCCGGTTCGGCAAGCGCGACGGCCATTACGCGGCGACCGAGACCAAGTACGAGTACGAATTCACGCCCTCCCAATTCGTGCAGATCGAGTTCGGCGCGCTCGGATCGACCCACAATATCGGCGCCGTGACCGATCTGGACGGCCGCAATGCGGCCGGTTTTGCCGGCGGCTTTGCCGAATTCCGTTATCTCGCTGTCGAGCGCACCTCGAACAACCCGCTTTCGGTGACGCTCGCCTTCGAGCCGAATGTGCGGCTGATCGACGAGACCACAGGCGAGCGCGTGCACAACTACGAGTTCGAAACCACCGTCAATGCCGACCTCGAGGTCTTGAAAAACCGCCTTTATGCGGGGTTCAATCTGCTGTACGAACCCGAGGTCACCTGGACCGCAATTGACGAAACCGTGCGCGAAGCCACCTTCGGCGGTTCGGCTGCGCTTTCGCTTCGGATCGTGCCGAACGTTCTGGTCGGCGGCGAGGTCTGGTATCTCCGCCACTATGACAGCCCGACGCTGTCGGCGTTCACCGGCGATGCGGTGATGCTGGGACCGACACTCTATGTCCAGTTCACGTCGAAGATGTTCATGACCGCGGCCTGGAACGCCCAGGTGTGGGGCCGCGAGGTCGGCAATTCGCTGCCGCTCAATCTCACAGAATTTCAACGCCATCGCGCCAGGCTCAAATTCGCCTGGGAGTTTTGATTTCGCAAGCTTCCCGAGAGGCCGACAAATGTTTGATCAGATCACGATGCCGAGAAACCTGATCCTCGCTATGGCTGGCGCGATCGCGCTGCTTTACGCTTCGCCGGGCCAGGCGCAGCAGGCGGCGGAAGTTCAACTGACCTATTCCAACAGCCAGTTCCAGCCGAGCGAGGTGCGGGCGCCCGCGGACAGGCCTGTGGTATTCCGGGTCAGGAATCTGGATGCCAAGGCGATGGAATTCGAGAGCAAGTCGCTGCGGGTCGAAAAGGTGATCGCCGCCAAGAGCGAGGGCGTGATCAACGTGCGAGCGCTGAAGCCCGGCCGCTACGAGTTCTACGACGACTTCAATGACAAGGTACGCGGCGCCCTGACCGTGCAATAGGAAGAGCAAATGCTGGCCGCGATCATCATCGTCTTTCGCGAAGTGTTCGAAGCCGGGCTGATTGTCGGCATCGTGCTCGCGGTCACCGGCGGCGTGCCGCATCGCAATCGCTGGATCGGCGGCGGCGTGCTCGCAGGCGTGCTGGCTGCCTGCCTGGTTGCGGCGTTCGCCGGCGCATTGTCGCAGCTGTTCGAGGGCATGGGACAGGAGCTGTTCAACGCCGCCATTCTGGGCGTCGCCGTGATCATGCTGACCTCGCACAACGTCTGGATGGCACGGCACGGCAAGGAGATCGCCAGCGATATGCGCGCGGTCGGACGGGCGGTGGCAGAGGGGGACAAGCCGCTCGCGGCGCTGGCGATCGTGGTCGGCGTTGCCGTACTGCGCGAAGGCAGCGAGGTCGCGCTGTTCCTCTATGGTGTCGCGGCGTCCGATGGCGGCTCCGCGTTGAGCCTGTTGATCGGCGGATTGGTGGGACTCCTGCTGGGCGCGGGGGTTTGCCTGCTCACCTATTTCGGCCTGATGCGGATTCCGGCGCGGGCGCTGTTCGCGACGACGACGGCGCTGATCACCCTGCTCGCGGCCGGCATGGCAGCGCAGGCGGTGGCCTTCCTCGAGCGCGCCAACTGGCTGACATCGCTCGATACGGTGGTGTGGGACAGCGCCTGGCTGCTCTCCGAAACCAGCATCGCAGGCCGGGCACTGCACACGCTGATCGGCTACACCGATCAACCCACACAGATGCAGCTTCTGGTTTATATCGCCGTGATCCTCGCAACCATCGTGCTGATGCGGTTGACCGGGCAGGAGCGCAGCGGCCACGCGGTGGCGACCGGCTGACGACCGCACAAGCCGCCGCCTTCATCAGGGAGTCACTCCGGGATCATGCGACTTTGCGCACGGTCCCGGAATCTCCTGATGACGTGTGAGAGCCGTATGCTCTAATGTCCCTCCGATAGGCCTGCCAGCATCATGGCTGCCTTGAGTTCGTGTACGGTCGCTTGCGCGCCGACCGCAGCCTGAAACGCCAGCGGCGCCGGGTTCAGCGGCAAGCGAGTGACATTGGCTGGACCGCGCAAGGGCTCAAACGCCGTCGCCTCGGCCGCGCCAAAATGCGCCTGGTTCATCTGCCGGATGGCGTTGTGCATCTCGCGCAATCCGGCATTGAGTGGCGCCGCAGGCGTCCGCGGCTCCGACCAGATGCCGAGCACCCGGGCTGCATCCGGCAGCCCGGCACCCGTCTGCCAGGGATGGCCAATCGGCTGCGCGGTGTCTTTGAGAATCTGGAACAGCCGCTCGACCCGTTGAAAATCCCGTCTCGCGAAGCTGCCCTTGAAATCGCTGTGATCGGCAAGAATCAAGGCTGCAAGCGCCGTAACATGAGCAGCCGCCAGCGAGGTGCCGTCGCAAATCGCGTAGCCGTCCGGTGATTGGCAGGCAATAACCGCAACGCCGGGCGCGCACAGGTCGAGTTCAGGACCGCGGCACGAGAACAGCGGCGCAAAAAGCCCGCCGCCGAGCGCCGTCGCCGCCACGGCCTGGGCAGCCTGTGGGCTGTCCTCCGGATAGCTGCCACTCAATCCAACCGCTCCAACCGCCATGACGTGCGGAGAACAGGCCGGAAACAACACCGCTCCTGCAGAATTGCCGGCGGCGGCGATCATGCTCACGCCTTGCTGCTTCGCCACGGCGATGCGCTGCTCGATCAGGGCCGAGCCGCGCTCACAGCCGAACCCCAGGCAGACCACGTCGATGCCGTTCTGTAGGCAATAGTCCAGCGCGGCGATAAGGTCGCTGCAGCGAGCATCGGGGGGAAGTCTGCAAACATGCAGTTCGCTGTCTGGTGCGTAGCCGCGGATGCCGTGAGCGGCCTCCGCGATCGCGCTAATGAGCCCCGCGCACGCCGTGCCGTGACCCATCACGTCCTTCGACCAGGATTGTCCTCCGGCGCCCCTGATATCGATGCCGCGATCGATCTTGCTCAATTGCTTGTGGCTGGTCGCAACGCCGCTGTCGATGAGAGCGATCTTGATTCCAGCTCCGCGACATTGGCTAGGAAGCCGATCGAACCGCATCGCCGCGCCGCCCCAATCCATTACATCACGCAGCGACAAAGATTTCAGCGTGAAGGTATTGACCGCGTTGGCCTCGAGGTCCGGGCGCTGCTGCCACAGTCCCCAATAGCCGGAGTGCGCTTTGATGAATATTTCGGCGACCGTTTCCGGCAGCTCGCCATGGAGGGTCAGATCGACCCTGCCGTCGCTGCCCGTCAGGCCCTGAACTGACGTCTGCTCGCCGAGAAGCCACACCTCGGCCTGCTCCACAGGCGTACCGGTTTCGCTCAAGATCCGGATCGTCACCTTGAAGCTTGGCGCGAGTGCGCTCATGACGGCGGTCGCGGGAAACGACGATGAAGCTGCCGCAAACGACGCAGCTCGAACATGGCTGTCAGGCTCGATGATCAACGTGCCAGGAGCGGACCGCCGCAATGCGGCGGCGGTTCCGTCAGACATGCGCACGATTGCAATCGGCGGAGCCGTGGTGTCGCGCTGGGCGTAGCTCTGCACGACCTCGATATCGCCGAACCGGCTGAGCCGATCAGTCAGTACCTGGCCGGTGACGCCCGGCGCCGCCGGCGCAACCATGTAGTGCGCCGTGCGCGCCGGCTTGGGTCGGTCGCTGCCTGGAGCGGAGCGCGTATCACGCGCGGGTTTACGTCGATCGCTGCTCGGGGTGGAGCGCGTCTCATCTGAACTTGCTGCCATGGCGTCGCCTCTCGTTTCAGTGAACCGATGATTGAGTTTGTTCGGCTGAAGCCTGCCGCAGCGGCGGAACGCGGGGGTCGATCGCCCGGATCGTTTCGATCGTGCGGTATGCCAGCCAAATCAGGTTGAAGGCCTGGGCAAAGTCCCGCTCGGCGAACCTGTGCGCGGCTTGCGTGACGATAGGAACACAGCTTTCCAGGCCAGCATGCAGCCCGGCGTTGGCCTCAAGGAAGGCGGAGAGCAAGCGCAGCGATTCCGCGATCATGTCCCCGATCAGGTTTTCCGCCGCCTGACGATCGAACGCCGGGTTCGGAACCACGATGTTGCCAGGCGCTGTCTGGAACGGTTGTTCCACGGCTTGTGACTGGAATTGCATCAGAAGCGGCATCAAGTTGCCAAGCAACCCGACGAGCTGCTGGATGTCCGACGGCCGCGGCTGCGATCCGGTTGCGGCGGAAGGATTGGAATCTGACATGGGTGTTCTCCTTCATAGGGACTCGTTCATAGCGGCAGCGCGACCGCCGCTTTCGGCGGCGGCCGCTGATTGCCGCTCGGACTGAGCGGATTTGCGGTCAGTTCATCCGCTGCTGGTTGAAGGCCTGAAGGTTTCCAATGACCTGAGGAATCACGCCGATGAGTTGCCGGGTGATGTCGGCGACATCCTGTTGTGTGAGTTGCCGCTGTTGCTGGCCAAAGCCCGAAGTACCGCCGAAGGCCGCCTGGAATTGCGGCGCGCCGAACTGCGCACCGATATTCTGCGCGGGATAGCCAGTTCCGAATTGGCCCAGGCCAAGACCGCCCTGCATGGCCGCAAATTGGGGTTGCTGTTGACCCTGCAGCATTCCGACAATCTGGGGCACGATGGGTAGGATCTGCCTTACCACTTCATTCACGTCCTGCTGGCTTAGCTGTCGCGGCGCCTGGCCGAAAGGTGCCTGACCGAAAGGCCCCTGACCGTAAGCTGCGTAGCCGATCGCCGCGTGCGGGGCCTGCGCCTGCGCCAGGATCTGAGGCAGGGCCGGCACCAACTGGCGCACCACCTCGCTCACATCCTGTTGCGAAAGCTGACGCTGTTGCTGGCCACCCCACTGCTGCTGGCCCCAGCCTTGTGGTTGCTGCTGGCCCCAGCCCTGCGGTTGCGCGCCCCAGCCATATCCGAATCCACCGAACGACGGCTGACCGCCATACTGGCCGTATTGTTGGCCATAGGCCGCCTGTCCGAGTCCGAAACCGCCGGTCGCCTGCATCTGAGGCATGTATGGCCACGCTGCATACGGTTGCGCAGCTTGCGAACCAAATGCTCCCCATTGCTGTGGACCAAACTGCAAATTGTGCGGGAGGTTCTGTTGCAAGGTGTCATAGTATGTCATCGCTTGATCTCCTTGCGATGGGTGGTGCCCTCAGCCCAAAACCTGCGAAAGTCATTCGCCCTCGAATCCGCGATCGAGGTATTTCGGACGACAACCGTCTTCCCTCGCACCGGCGCGATGGAGGTGGCTGCTCGAACACTCAAATCCGGATTAGGTCGACTCGATGGGTCATGCCTCTTACCGTTTCAACGGCGCGAGACGCATTTTTTTGAAGCGACGGATAAATGGCCACACCGCATTGCCGAGCCAACCTTCGTCCGGTTGGATGCGCTGTGCTTTGACTGATTGCTTCTCCCCAGATCTTCGAGGCGTGGAATTGGAAGCAACGATAACAATGCATCGCGAGCGCGATGGTTTCGCTGAGGCCCGGAAATATTTTTGTGACGGCCGAAATTATCTTTGACGACCCTGTGCCGGCTTCAAATCGTGTTGGTCGCACCAGCGGCGAATTCTGTCCGGCAAGTCGACTTGGATATTACGACCTGAATATTACGACTTGAATATTACGACTTGGAATTAGTAAGCGAGGCTGCGCAAAGTGCCGACGCGTTCCGAGGTCGCGGGATGGCTGCGAAGCAGACGCATCCGATCATCTTCGAACGAGGACGCGGCTGAAAAACCGCCGTGATGGCGTTCCAGTTTGGAAAGCGCCGCTATCAACGCGTGCGAGTCTCCGGTCAGTTCCAGCGCCGTCGCATCTGCATCCAGCTCGCGAACGCGGGATAATGCCAGGCCAAGCAATTGACCTAGGGCTGGCGCGGCGCTCAAGAGCGCAGCCAATGGCCGGCTGGCCGCCATGCCACCGCGATGATGCTGTGTTCGAATCAACGCAAGACCAGCCAGCGACGTCCAATCGATTGCATGACGCAGTGCATTCGCCCAGTTCATCGTCCAGGAGTCGTTGTTGCGAATGTGGGCGACTTCATGGGCCAGAATGCCGGCGATCTCATCGCGCGTCATGCTGCGCAGCAGCCCTTCAGTGAGTACGATCGCGCCGCCTTCCGGGCCACCGAATGCGTATGCATTCATGTTGCCCGGCGCTGCGAGACAATAAAGATCCGGCAGCCGCGACAAGCCGGCTCGGCCGCAAACCTTTGCCAGAATGCAGAACAATTCCGGTCGTTCGGCAGGAGAAAGCAGGCGGGCGCCGAACCAGCGATACATAGCCTCGCGCGAGACGGCCGGGCCACCCGGGCGCGGTGCGGTTCCCATCAATGCCCGATGCATCCCCTCGGTCCCCCCGACGATCCAGCCGCATACTGCGAGCAGCAACATCATCGCAAGGATCGCCCATGTAGACGATCGATGGTTTGCTGCTTGGTGGGCAAACCGCCGCCACAACAGCTGCTGATCGCGGGAGCGCAGCTCGATGCGGCAGCGCAGGAAAACGCCGGCTTCTCCCGATGGCCAATGCATCTCCACGATGACGGCGGCACCGGACTGTGAAACGTGCAGCATTTCCATCTGTCGTGCACAGCGCACCAACGCGAATGAAACATCAGGCGAGAATCCTGCGACGATTCCTCGTCCGGTCCGGCTCCCGCGCAAAGCCATATGGCCGAAACCAGCGTTGAACACCCCCACGGCCCCCCAAATGCGTGCCACTCGACAGGTTACGCTTCCACCTTTGTACTGTCATGCCACTTCCGTGCCACAGACACAGAATTGTCGCAGAACCTGCACGATATCCGTTCAACTACGAGTGAAAGCACGCGGAAGAATCGGGAACCGGGTTCCCGTCTGGAGCCAGCCACATGCCCGTCTCGATCGAATGGGCCCGTCGAAGAGCTACCGCCGCGGACCGCGGAAGAACGGGGCAATCTATTGCAGCGGCGGGTCGCCGCTGGTGCGCTTCTTGGCGAGGTCCATCTCGGTGACTGCGATCAGGATCTCGGTACGGGTCTTGAGGTCGGGCGCTTCCAGCATCGCCTGCTTTTCGGCCGGCCCGTAAGGCGACATCATCGCCAGCGCATTGACCAGGGCCTCATTGGGCGCGCTCTCGATGCCCTCCCAGTCGACCTTCAGGTTGTTGGCCTTCAGAAAATCCGTCAGCACCGACAATAGCGCCTCGCGATCGACCGCTTCCTCGCCCTTGCGCGCCGTGAAATCGTCGATGAACGGGAAATAGTCCACCTTGCATTGCCGGTACGCGGTCAGCACGGTCATTTCCTCGACCACCTTGAAGCGGGCGACGCCGGTGAGCTCGAGGATGTAGCGGCCGTCACCGGATTCGGCGAGCTGGGTGATGCGGCCGACGCAGCCCACGCTAAACAGCGCCGGCCTTTCCTCGTTGCGCGAATGGGTGACGTCCGGCTGGATCATGCCGATCAGGCGGTGGCCGTCGCGAAGGGCGTCGTCGACCATCGCGAGATAACGCGGCTCGAAGATGTTGAGCGGCATCTGTCCGCGCGGCAACAGCAGCGCGCCGGGCAGCGGAAATACCGGGATCAGTTCGGGAAGTTCGGCCGGCCCGCGATATTCGGCGTTGATCGGCATCGGCGATCCCGGTTGCTGTTGCGTGTGTCTCTTAGGTTTGTGCGCGTATTGGTGTCGTAAAGCCTGCACTCACGATTGCTTCGGTACGCTCAGGAAAACAGAATGGTCGAGAGCCGCTTGCGTCCGTCGACGGTGGCGTCATCGGCGCCACCCCACGCCTCGAAGAATTGCAACAGTTGCTTGCGCGCGCCGTCGTCGTTCCATTTGCGGTCACGCTTGACGATTGCGAGCAGCTGGTCGGTCGCCTCGGCGCGCTTGCCCATCGCGTTCAGCGCCGTCGCCAGGTCAAACCGGGCCTGATGATCGAGCGGGTTTGCGGCGACTTTCTGTTCCAGCTCGGCCACCGGGCCCACGGAAGAGGCCTGTTCGGCGAGATCGATCGCGGCCTGCACGGCCTTGACCGCAGGATCGTTGCGCTTGGACTCGGGCACCATGGCAAGGGTCTGCTTTGCCTGCTCGATCGCGCCGGTCGTGACGTAGCATTTCGCGAGCCCGGCCAGCGCCGCGATATTGGTGGCGTCGACCGCCAGCGCCTCGGCGTAGATCTGCGCGGCGGTCGCAGCGTCGCCCTCGGCCAGAACCGCGTCGGCTTCTTTCAGGATTTCCGCGATGCTCGGCTCGCCGGCGGCCGGCACACCCTTGGTCAGCTTTTCGATGAAGGCATTGACCTGGCTTTCCGGGATGGCGCCCATAAAACCGTCGGCGGGCTGGCCGCCGACGAAAGCGATCACCGCCGGGATCGACTGGATGCCCATTTGTCCCGGGATCGCCGGATGCTCGTCGATATTCATCTTGACCAGCTTCACCTTGCCCTTGGCGGCGCGGACCGCCTTTTCGAGCACCGGCGTGAGCTGGCGGCACGGACCGCACCACGGCGCCCAGAAGTCGATCAGCACCGGCTGGCGCCGCGATTCCTCGATGACGTCCTTCACGAACGTCTGGGTGGTGGTCTCCTTGATCAGATCGGGCGCTGCCTGGGGCGCCGCGCCGCTGCCCTGCTCTACTATGGTCACGGGATCCTCGTCCGATATCTGGAATGGGGGCCCTTCTAGCACGGCCCGAACTCGCAATTGGAAAGTTCCGGTCCCTTAAGTGGCGGTTTGGGCGAAAATTTCAATCGGCTCAAGGGAGCGATCCGGGTGGGGAATCGGGTGGGCGGCCCTGCCCCGTAAGCCCATGGTGCGGCGTCGGCACTTGATTTGGAGGAACCGCAGAGATGGCAAAAGCCTATTACAGCACCGTGTTCGAACGGCCCGCCGCGGTCGTCTGGAAAATCGTTCGCGATTTCGGCAACTATCGGGTCTGGGTCGGTGGCGCCGGAGAATGTGCGATCGAGGACGGCAAGACCGGCGATACGGTCGGGGCGGTTCGGAATGTGCTTTATCAGGGGCGGTGCATCCGGCAGCGTCTACTGG
>Ga0307479_10002793_pt1 | contig 15824 bp, 11 predicted proteins | sample atmos_gasesECM4C_FD_203743 | JGI IMG/M metagenome (GOLD analysis project Ga0307479, IMG submission 203743) | Hardwood forest soil microbial communities from Morgan-Monroe State Forest, Indiana, United States - atmos_gasesECM4C_515 | ecosystem: Environmental > Terrestrial > Soil > Temperate... | reverse complement strand
GCCGCGGCGGATCGCTTCGGCAAGCACCGGGATGTCCTCGCTATCCCACCAGGCATCGCGGATAATGGCAGTCGACGTCGCCACGGTTACCATCCCCAACACCGCGCACCACACCCATGGCCGCCGAACGCGCCCTATCGCCGCAGCGACAAAGAATGCGTACACAACGCCCAACGGAATGAGCCAGCGCCAGGGAAATTGCACATAGCGCAGTTCGGGCAGATCGGCCCACAGCAGGTAGGTCGGCGGGAACATCAGAAGGACCGACGTGGCTCCGAGGGCCAGGAGCATCCACCAGAGCTCTGGGAATTCGCGACGGCGGCGTGCCGCAAAAACTGCGGCAATACCTGCAATCGTCATCATGCCGAGCGCGACGCCTGACACTTTCCAGTTGAACAGCACAAATTCGGGATCGCTTCCGTGCGTAAAAATGAAATTCCGTTCCGGACGCAGGTTCTGTGCCAGCACCTCCTTGATTTGAACCCACCGCTCCTCATAGGCCGCTGGGAACACATAAAACGCGGCGAGTCCCAGTCCCGCCGCCATTGCCGCCCCGCCGGGCATCAAGGGCAGCGCGCTACGACGGACCATGCATCCCAGGGCCAGCAAGAGTGACAGTGAATAGGTGGCGACCACGGCTGCGGGCGCATTCGAAAGCCAGATGAGCGCGAACACAGCCGTCAGAGTCGGGAAGCCGCTCCATCCTTCGCGCACTACTCGCAGCGCTCCCCAGATCATCAAGGGAAACAGCGCACTCGCCAGCAGCTCCGCAAAATCGCTGCGGTAATACACCACCACAAGATGATACGGATTCACTGCGAAGAAGACAGCCGCCGCGGCGGCATGCGGCGCGGGAAGCCATTCGCGTGCAAGACGCCACATCCCAGCGCCGCCCAAAATCAGCGCGAGCCAAATGAAAGCGCCCGGCGCCATGCGCCACGGCAAAGCCGTGCCGAGAGCGCTGCCCAGTATCCACGATGCCGGCGGATAAAAAACGAAGCGTGGCTCGCCGAATCCCCAGTTGGCCCATTCCGCCCAGCGTGGATACAGAATCCCTTCGTGCCATTGCCCGGCTACATCGAGCCACGACGCGAGATGAAAATCGAAATCGTGCCCCGAAGCGTTCCCCAGAAAAAGCATCGGTGACACCACGGGCGTTGCCGCGGCGATCAAGAGAAGCAGCACGACGAGCCGCGAGTTTGCCGTTTGGCGCGCCTCGGATTCTGGCACGAAGTCTATTGTCGTTTCCGGCCGAATGGAGTCCGCCCCCGGATGTCGAGTCCACCGAGAATACAGGCACACGCGCCGTCGCGCCACCCACTCTTCCGGCCGCGACAGAACTGTCGGCGCTGGGCACACGGAGCCGCTTGCCAACGTAGCATTTGAACGGTTACATTCTTGCTTGCCTGCATTCGGTCTGCCGCGATGAGGTTGCCGCAGCTGTTCCGCGCGCTTGACGATAATCTGGCGATCCACTAGCGCTGAGAGGACTGAGAATGACGAGCGAAGAGCAGCGGCTGCAGGCAAGTGCGGAACGTGATGCTCACTGGCAACGCTGGGGGCCCTATTTATCCGAGCGCCAGTGGGGCACTGTCCGCGAAGACTACAGTCCGAACGGCGACGCCTGGCAATATTTTCCTCACGACCACGCGCGCTCGCGTACCTACCGCTGGGGCGAAGATGGGATCGCCGGAATCTGCGACCGCCACCAGCACATCTGCTTCGCACTCGCGGTTTGGAATGAAAAAGATTTCATTCTCAAAGAGCGACTCTTCGGACTTACGAACCCCGAAGGGAATCACGGCGAGGACGTGAAGGAATACTACTTTTATCTCGATGCCGTCCCCTCGAGCTCCTACTTAAAATATCTCTATAAGTATCCGCAGGCCGCATTTCCCTACGAGCAATTGGTGATCGAAAACGGCAAGCGCACCCGGAAAGATCCCGAGTTTGAACTTGTGGATACTGGCATCTTTAGCGAAAACCGCTACTTCGACGTCTTCGTCGAGTACGCGAAGGCCACGCCCGAAGACATCCTCATCCGCGTCACAGCCTGGAATCGGGGGCCCGATCCGGCGCCACTGCATCTCCTGCCGACACTGTGGTTTCGCAACCGCTGGGGCTGGGGCGAGCCTTACGACCCGCCCACAGCGACGCGCATAGACGGCCCCGCTGGGACAGCTCTGATAGCCTTGGAGGAATTTCACTACGGCAAGCGCTGGCTGCTAATCGAAGCGCCGCCGGAGCTGCTCTTCACCAACAACGATACGAACATGGAGCGGCTTTTCCAGGAAAAGAGCCGCACGCCCTACGTCAAGGACGCCTTTCACCGTTACGTCATCCATGGCGAGCGCACCGCCGTAAATCCCGCGATGGCAGGGACGAAAGCAGCCGCGCATTACGCGCAAGTAATCCCTGCCGGCGGCAGTCACACGATCCGTCTGCGCTTGATGGACAGCAATCCCGCCGCGACCGCGGCCCCGGCGCAGCAATTCTTCGGCGCCGCTTTCGACTCGACTTTCAATCAGCGGTTGAAAGAAGCCGATGAATTCTACGCTCTGCGCATGCATCCGAAGATCAGCGAAGATGCGCGTCTTGTCCACCGCCAAGCTTTCGCCGGGCTGCTCTGGGGCAAACAAAGCTACCACTACGACGTGAAGCGCTGGCTCGACGGCGATCCCACGCAGCCGCCGCCCGACTCGCGCCGCCGTCTTGGCCGCAATCACCAGTGGGTGCACTTGCACAATTCCGACGTCATCTCCATGCCTGATAAATGGGAATACCCCTGGTACGCCCAGTGGGATCTCGCGTTTCATTGCGTGGTGATGGTGCTGATTGACCCTCAGTTCGCCAAAGACCAACTCATCCTCTTAATGCGCGAATGGTACATGCACCCCAACGGGCAATTGCCCGCCTACGAATGGAATTTCTCAGACGTCAATCCGCCCGTGCACGCCTGGGCCGTCTGGCGCGTTTACAAGATTGCGGCCCGCATTCAGGGAAAGAAGGATCGCAATTTTCTCGTGCGCGCCTTCCACAAGCTCCTCCTCAATTTCACCTGGTGGGTGAACCGCAAGGATCCGGAGGGCAAGAACGTTTTCGAAGGCGGGTTCCTAGGTCTCGACAACATCGGCGTCTTCGATCGCTCGCAGCCGCTCGGTCCCGGCAACTACGTGGAGCAGTCCGACGGCACCAGTTGGATGGCTATGTTCTGCCTGGACATGCTTTCGATAGCCATGGAACTCGCGCGCGATGACCCCGCGTACGAAGATGTGGCCAGCAAATTTTTCGAGCATTTCGTTTACATTGCGCAGGCCATGAACGACATAGGCGGCGCAGGTATTGGCTTGTGGGATGACGAGGACGGCTTCTATTACGACGTCGTGCACTTGGACGACAAACGCGTGCCGATGAAGGTGCGTTCGATGGTTGGACTGGTTCCGTTGTTTGCATCGCAGACCTTTGAGCCGGAGGAGTTGGCCCGCTTCCCTGGATTTTCCCGCCGGATGCAATGGTTCCTTGACCATCATCCAGACCTTGGCGAGCACGTGGACATGAGCCAGCGCACGGCACGGGGCACGAGGCTGCTGCTCACCATTGCGAACCGGAAGAAACTCGAGCGGATTTATCGCTACGTCTTCGACGAGAACGAATTCCTCTCGCCCTATGGTGTCCGCGCGCTTTCGAAGTGCCACGGCGAGCATCCTTTCGTGATCCACCACGACGGCCAGGGATATGCCGTGGATTACGAACCCGCCGAGTCCACCACCGCTTTGTTCGGCGGTAATTCCAATTGGCGCGGGCCCGTCTGGTTCCCGATGAATTTCCTGTTGATCGAATCGCTGCAACGCATCCACTTCTACTATGGCAATGAATTCAAAGTGGAATATCCCACCGGCTCCGGACAGCAGAGGACGCTTTGGGGCGCGGCCACGGAAATCTCGCAACGCTTGACACACATCTTCATGCGCCGCGACGCGCGCCGGCCGGTGTACGGCGGCGTTTCACTCTTCCAGAATGATCCGCACTGGCGCGACTACATCAACTTCTACGAGTATTTCCACGGTGAGACAGGCGCCGGCCTGGGTGCGAACCATCAGACCGGATGGACGGCCCTGGTTGCAAAGCTGATTGAGCAGAGTGGTGAGTAGATGACTCTTAGAAATCGGCGACCAAGCCCAGTCCGAGCGAAACTCGGTTTACGTAATTGAAATACGCCACGGTCAGGACGGTTTCCCGCACAGCCGCATCATCCCAGCCGGCTTTCTTTACCGTCTCGATGTCTTCGTCTTCGATATCGTAGGGCTGGCGCGTCAGCTTGTCGGCGAACCGGAATAGCGCTTTCACTTTGGGCTCCACGGCTGCATTTTCGTAGTCGGTAGTCAGCTTCCGCGCCAGCACTTTATCCACACCGAACCGCTGCAGCAGCTCCATATGAATGAATATGCAGTATGCGGACGAATTGATGCCGCTCACCACCACTCCGATCTGCTCCTTCAGGACCGTCGAAAGAGCGCCATCGCCCATCACCGCTCCATTCAGTTGCAGTTGCCCCTCAATCACTTTCGGCACGGCGCCGAGGGCTTTGAAAAAGTGCGGGATGAATCCGAAGCGCTGCTCGATGCTTCGGTAGAGTTCCTGAAGATGCGGGTCCGCCTGTGATTCTTCAATCTCGTTCACGTATGGCACGGGGTTGCTCCTGAGAAAAACCGTTGGCCAAGCAGAACCGCTACTTTACCTGCTTCTTCGAAGAGCCGCAACCCGGCCAGGGATCGCCAAAGAATGCGGTAAGTGCCGCAACCGCCCTACTCACCCTGGGAATTTGCCGCTGTCTCTACCAATTCGATGAGGACCTTCTTGCCCTGTGGTGTCGGAGCGAGGAAGAAATTTACGCGCGTTCCGTCGGCGCCTGCCCTGGTCTTCGCGTAAATCGGTTCGAGGTCGAATCGATAGCGAAGGATTTCCGTCGCGCGGTCCACTTCACGCACGAGCAATTCGATTTGCTGGATGCCTTCGCCGAATTTTTGCAGATATCCGGCAATGGCGCCTGCTCCCTGCGGATCATTCGTTGTCAGTATGTCGAGCCGCACGCCGCGCTCAAAATGAAGCTCGAATTCCTCCGCGTCCTGGTCCGGCGGAACTTCGGCTAGCCGTGGTGACCCGTTCGCGATTCGTATCCGGCTGAAATTCTCTTGCTCGACTGCCAGCCCCACCGTTGTTTCCGGTGAATTAGATTCACTCATAACAAAAAGCCCCGACAGTTCCACATCGGCCAGCCACTTTGCCGTTGCTGCCCCTGCGGCCTCAACGCCCTGCTGGAATATTTCTGTTGCGGCTTTTTCGCGCTCGCCAGGCTCCGCGTCGCCAAGGCGGCGAATCAGCGATGCCATTTCGTCGGGCTGCGGCATGCGAGGCCTCGCGCGGTCGGTTCAACTAGGGAGAAGTCCGATTGGGCGGCACCACATTCGCATTTGAGAGCGCGACTCTGGTTGTCTCGCCGGCTCGCACCGCTACCGGCAAGTCCCACCGCGGCCTCGAGTCGCCCACCGCCGCCGTCACATCAAGCGTGCTCAGCCAGTAGGTCCCTGGGGGAATCCCGCGCAGGAAACCCTGCCCTTGCAGGTCCGTCTCGGTTCGCGCAACCAGATACTTCGACTGCGCCAGCGCCAGCGTCTGACGGTGAATCTCGGGCAGGCTCGTCGCTTGCATCTGATCCCACTTGTTCGACGGGTCGAGCTCCTCGAGATTCAGGTCCATGCCGGCAGTGCTCTTCGGATAGTCTTGCAGGAATCGCTTGACGGCATCGTGGTATTCGGCCCTCAGCCGTGCGAACTTCGCCGGATCTTTTCTCTGGTCCGCGGGTTTGTACTTGGGAGTTGGAAATGCGATCGACTTGTCGCCTGCGTTTCTTTGCACGTAGGCGTCGAAGAATTCCGGCACGCCCATGATGTCGTCAACCGTCAGCTTGTTTACGAATTCCTCTCCGGTCAGCCTGACCCAGTGGTTTTTCTTCATCCACTGCTTCATTTCCTTCGACTCATCGAGCAGGTCAATGAAAGCGTTCATGTCAGGCTTTGGGTACAGCATGGCCGCTTCTTTGTTGACGTCCGCGAAGCTCCTGCTCAGCAGGTAGAATGGGAATCCTCGAACAGGTTCTTCCAGTCCCCCCGAAGGTGTGGCCCGCGCGACGAATTCAATGGAGCCCGCCTGCGCCGTCGCGCGCGGCGCGGCAGAAATCAGTGAGAAGACTACAAGGACTGCTGTGGAGCCAGCGTTTTTCATCCCGCTCATCGTAGCAAATGCGCCAGCGCCCGGATACGGCATGGTCCGAATGGTAAACGTCTCGTGGTCAGGCGCAGGGAACAATTGCAGAGATTTCACACATCGGGAAGTCAGAAACCATACTGTTACTGCAGGAAGGGATCAGTAGAGGTGGAAAGTTACTTCGATAATCTGTCGTACGCTCGCCGGTTTCCCGCCCGGCCCAAGAGCCGGCCTAAACCGCCATGTGCGCACTGCCGCAATTGCTTTTTCGTCCAGCCCCAGCCCAAGCCCCTTCACAACCTGAATATCGATCGCGCGCCCGTCGGCTGTAATAATTGCGACCAGCGTCACCACGCCCTGGTACTTGGCCTTCATCGCCTCATCGGAGAATTCCGCCCGCGGGCAATAGAGGCACTGCGGTATGCCATAGCCACCGGTCCCTGCGTTGAAAATGCCGCCGCCCGTGCCCCCGCCCTCTCCGGGGCCAACGCCGCCGCCACTGCCACTCCCGACTCCACCGCCGCTCCCTGATCCGATTCCCGCGCCGCTGCCGGGTCCATTCGAGTCATTGATCACTTTACTCAGCGGGTCGCCCCAGTTGGCCATATTGGGACTCGGCAAACGGAGCTCCGGCGGTCCAATTACAGTTGGGGTAGCGAGCATCCTCGCATCGACTGGCCTCACCGATGGAGGCGTTAACTGCACCATCGAAAACTTGGGCAGGCGGCCTCTGCTCGCTGGCTGCAACTCATGTGCGCCGCCACCGCCACCTCCTCCCGCGACCTTTTTTGCCGTCGGCGTGGTTGGCTTATAGGGCGAGATCAAGTCCACACTCGTCACGTTTATGTTTTTCGCTTGCGTCGTTCCCGGCGACATCAAGGCTGGCAGCAGCGGCACAATCACCAGCACCAGGATCAACACATGGAACGCCAGCGAGAGCGCTTGTACGCGCGTGAATTGCGTATTTTTCGACCAGATTTCGGGCACCGCCACCGGCTTGCTCGAAACTTTCAGCGGCGGCAATTTGGGTGGAAAAATCGTGTCGCGCAGATTTTGCCAGAAGCCGCCGAACCCGGTGTTCCAATCGACCAGCAGGTCGGATCTAACCGCGCCGCGGGGTGCAGCGCGGAAAAACTCCACAAGGTTCTCGCCCATCCCCGCGCCAAAACTAGGCATCCGGAACGCCGTCGGCTGTCCGGGGCGAAACTTCGGTGGGCGTTCAACCAGGAAATCGCGCAGGTTGGAGAAAAGGCTCTTCAGAGAGGACTCGTGCACAGGCGCAGGAAGCCGTCCCAGCCGGAGCGTTGGCTCCGTCGTTGACCGGCCGATCTTATCGAGTTCTGAGGTCACGTCTGACATCTTTGCTGCCTGTTTCCCCCGTGGCCTTGCTACTAAATGTTAGACGCCCGGCCGTGCAAAAGGATGTCTGGCCGGGCACGGCTGACATGCTTCACAATTCATTGTAACATACGACGAGTAAACGGTGATTTGCGTTCCATCAGCTGCAACGCCAGAAAGGTCTCCTGACTCCCGCGAAATGGCCAAACCCTTCGACCTGAAGAGTACTCTGAATCTTCCCAGGACCGATTTCCCGATGAAAGCGAAATTGCCGGAGCGCGAGCCCGAGCAACTGGCCGCCTGGGAGCAAATGGGCCTGTATCAACGCATTCTCGAATCGCGCAAAGGCGCACCACTCTTTGTTTTTCACGACGGCCCGCCCTATCCCACCGGCGAAATCCATCTCGGCACCGGCCTCAACAAGATTCTGAAAGACCTGGTCGTGAAAACCAAGACTATGGCCGGTTTCCGCACGCCCTACATTCCCGGCTGGGATTGCCACGGATTGCCCATCGAGACGAAGGTTGAAAAAGAGCTTGGAGGTAAGGGGAAAGTATCCGCCGCGGAATTTCGCCGCATGTGCCGCGAATTTGCTGCGGGCTACATTGACGCGCACCGCCGCGAATTCAAACGCCTGGGCATCTTCGGGCAGTGGGAAAAGCCCTATCTCACAATGAACCCGGATTATGAAGCCTGCATTGCCAGCGCATTCATTACGTTCCTCGAGAAGGGCTATGTGTATCGAGGTCTCAAGCCCGTCTACTGGTGCATCTACGACCGCACCGCTCTCGCCGAAGCCGAGGTGGAATACGAGGACCACACCAGCCCCTCCATCTACGTGCGTTACAAGCTCGACCAAGATGGCGACTCGAAAATTCCAGAGGAGCTGAAGGGCAAGAATGTTTACGCCCTCATCTGGACCACGACGCCGTGGACGATTCCTGCCAGCTTGGCTCTCGCCTTCAGTCCGCAATTCGACTATGCAGCGGTCGAAATTGGCGGAGGCGATGTTTACATCGTCGCGCGACAGCGTCGTCATGAGGTTCAGGCGGAGTTCGGCTACAAAGAAACTGGGCGAGTCTTAGGGACGTGGACCGGCGAGCACCTCGTGGAAAAAGCCCATCTGCGCTTCCAGCATCCGTTCCTCGACAGGCTTGAGCCGGCCGTACTGGCTGATTACGTTGAACTCAACCAGGGGACGGGAATCGTCCACACCGCTCCCGGCCACGGCGCTGAAGATTTCTACACCGGCCAGAAGTACGGTCTTGACGCCTACGCGCCGTTGGACGACGACGGCCGCTTTCTCGAAGGATTGCCAGAGTACAAGGGCAAGACTGTCTTCGAAGCCAACGCTCCTATCATTGAGCTGCTCAAAAAGCGGGGCATGCTGGTCGGCGAAAGAAAACTCACCCACAGCTATCCGCATTGCTGGCGCTGCCACAATCCCGTGATCTTCCGCGCCACCGAGCAGTGGTTCATTCAGCTGGACAATGGAAGCGCGATCGTCCCCGCGCCCAAGGCGCCGCCGCTGCGCAGCCTTGCGCTCGAGGAAATCAAGAAAGTGAAATGGACGCCCGCCTGGGGCGAAGAGCGCATGCACAGCATGGTTGCCGACCGTCCCGACTGGTGCATATCGCGCCAACGCTTTTGGGGCGTGCCGCTGATTATTTTCTACTGCGATGCGTGCGGAAAACGCCTTGAAGATTTCAAGGCGCTGCGCCACGTTCTCCCATTTTTCGAGCGCGAGGGCGCCGACGCCTGGTACACACACCCGGCCGAAGAGTTGCTCCCCGCGGGGACGAAGTGCCCAGGCTGCGGCGCAGCGAAATGGCGCAAGGAAACCGACATCCTCGACGTGTGGTTCGATTCCGGCACCAGCCATCTCGCGGTCCTCGAGAAGCGGGAGGGGAAGCCGCGCGCAGACGTTTACCTCGAGGGCCCGGACCAGTTTCGCGGCTGGTTTCAAAGCTCTCTGCTGGTTGCACTGGGCGTGGATGGCATTCGTCCCTACGAGCAGGTTGTCACTCATGGCTGGACGCTCGATGAAAGGGGCCAGCCCATGTCGAAATCGCTCGGCAACGCCATGGTGCCCAACGAAATCGTCCAAAATTGGGGCGCTGATTTGTTGCGCATCTGGGTCGTCTCGCAGGACTACACCGCGGATGTTCGCCTCTCGGAAGCGATGATGACGCAGCTCGCCGAGGCCTATCGCAAAATCCGCAACACTTTTCGATTCGCGCTCTCGAATCTTTTCGATTTCGATCCCGCGCGCGATTCAATTGCCGATGCAGATCTCTGGGAAATGGACGCGTGGATGCTGCGCCGCACGGGCGTGCTCGTTCGCGACTGCCGGAAGTGGTACGACAATTTCGAATATCACCGCGTCTATCATGCGCTTCACGATTTTTGCAGCGTGGAGCTGAGCTCGTTCTATTTCGACGTGCTCAAGGACCGCCTGTACACCTTCGCGCCGAGGAATCGCGGCCGCCGCTCCGCTCAGACTGCCGTGTATCGCATCGCGAGTGCGCTGCTTCGCTTGATCGCGCCCTTCATCGTTTTCACTGCCGAAGAAGTCTGGAAACATTCTCCTCGTCGCGCCGCTGATCCCGCGAGCATTCACATGGCCACGTTCCCGGCCGCCGTAGAATTCGAGAGCGCCCTTGATGACGCCCGCACGAAAAACTGGGAGCAATTGCTGGCCGTCCGCGAGGAAGTGTTGAAAGCAATGGAACCGGCTCGCGCCTCGAAAATAATTTCCAGCGGACTTGAAGCGCGCGTCACTTTGAGTGCATCCGGCGATTTGGCGGATTTGCTGCGCAAATATTCTGCGAGCCTCCCCGCGCTGTTCATCGTGTCGCAGGTTGAAATCGCAACGGGTCCGCTCGAGGGCGCCGCACCGGCCGCCACAATTGAAGGTCTGCAAATCCTCGTCGAGCGCGCGAAAGGCGCGAAGTGCGAGCGCTGCTGGAATTATTCGACGCACGTTGGCGAGAGCGCGGACCACCCGACTCTTTGCGAACGCTGCGTCGCTGCGCTCTCGGAAATCGAAGGCGGGAGCGCCGCGGGGAGGGCGATCTCCTGATGTCTCCCATCTCCCGCTCCGGATGGTACGGCCTCTGGTTCCTTGTGCTTGCTGTTCTGGCGGCTGACCAGATCAGCAAGTACGCGGTCGAGAAGCTTACTTCCACCGGCTCGCTCCACGTGATTGTTCCAGGCCTCCTCAACCTCGCGCACACCAGCAATCCAGGCGTCGCATTCGGGCTGCTCGCCAATTCACGATCGCCCTGGCTCGCATCTGTGCTGATCACTTTTTCTGCTGCGGTCATTGCGCTGCTCGGTTGGTTGCTGGCTACAGACCGTGCCGGCGGCTGGCTCGGCAAGTGCGGCCTCGGCATGATTCTCGGCGGCGCGGCAGGAAATGTCCTCGACCGACTCCTGCGCCGCAGCGTCACCGACTTCATCGATTTCCATATTGGCAGCTTCCACTGGTACACCTTCAACCTCGCGGATTCCGCCATCGTCATCGGCGCCGGCCTGGTTGTTCTGGAACTCTTCCGCGACTGGCGGCATCCTAGAGAGGAGCGAGAGCGAGCCTGACATGCATCCAATTCTTTTCCATATTGGACCACTCACGATTTATACCTATGGCGTCCTAGTTGCCACTGGCGTTCTGGTCGGCCTGTGGTACGCGAGGCGACAGGCTCCCCGCGCCGGGCTCGATCCCGAAAAAGTATGGAACCTCGGCATCTATATGGTCCTCGCCGCATTGATCATCGCCAAGCTTTGGCTCGTGCTCTCGGCGTGGGATTATTACGTGGCTAATCCGGGGAAGATATTCAGCATCGAGACGTTCCAATCCGGCGGCACATTTTACGGTGGAATGGTCGGCGCCGTCCTCACCATTGCGCTCTACACTTACTTCCAGAAAATGCCGCTCCTCCCTGTGATGGACACGATCGGCGCAGCCGTACCACTGGGCCATGTCATCGGCCGTTTGGGATGCTTCGCGGCAGGCTGCTGCTACGGCAAGCCTACATCGTTCCCCTGGGGCGTCACGTTTACCAGCCCCACGGCCGAGCAGCTCGCTGGTACTCCACTCGGCGTTCACCTCCATCCCACGCAGCTATACGAAGCGTCTGTGGAATTGATTAATTTTCTGATTCTCGTCTGGCTGGGCAAGCGCCAACGCTTCGCGGGACAAATGATCGGCACCTATTTCATTCTGTATGGCGCCGAACGCGGCACCATCGAATTTTTTCGCGGCGATCCTGGCCGCACGATGCTGTTCCATGGCAATGTATCGCTGATGCAGCTCGTCAGCGTCGGCTTGATCCTGGCTGGCTCGTTTCTCTGGTGGCGAGGATTGCGTGGGGCAGCGCCGCTTCAACCCGTCGGTGCAGTTCAAGCCGGCGCTAGCCGGTAGAATTGAAATTCTAGCCCCGGGCAGGACCCACATCCTTCCAATGGCCGAAAAAGCAGCAACAGCGAGAGGTGCTACCGAGCGCGTTCACTTTACCGTTCCCGCCGATCAAGCTGGAAATCGCCTTGATCGTTTTCTTGCCTCGCAGCTTCCGGAAATGAGCCGCACACATATTCAATCGTTGATGGATGAAGGCCGCGTCGTCGTGGACGGATCCGCGATGAAGCCCTCTCATCGCATCGAGCCCGGCGCGCTCGTGGTTGTGGAAATTCCCCCACCGCCTGCTCCCGGCGTTCCTGCCGAAGATATTCCGCTCGAAATTATTTTCGAAGACGCTGACATCGGCGTCGTGAACAAGCCCGCCGGAATGATCGTGCACCCCGGCGCCGGAGGAGGCGCGGGCACGTTGGTCGCCGCGCTTCTGAGCCGCTATGGCACGACAGGAGGGCTGTCAACTATCGGCGGCCCGCTGCGCCCCGGAATCGTGCACCGCCTCGACAAAGAAACTTCCGGAGTGGTTGTGATCGCGCGCAGCGACGCCGCGCACTTGAAACTCGTCGCAGAATTCCGCGATCGCGAAGTAGCGAAGTCTTATGTCGCGCTTCTCCACGGAGCAGTGAAAGGAGAAGCAGGCCGCATCGAACTTCCCGTCGCGCGCGACCTGCGCCGCCGCTCACGCATGACGGCGCGCCGCCGCGAAGGCCGCGAGGCCCGCACCGACTGGCGAGTTCTCCTGCGTCTTGCAGGCTTCACGTTGATCGAGGCAGGGCTTCACACCGGACGCACGCACCAAATCCGCGTGCATTTTTCTGCGCTCGGATGGCCCATTGTTGGCGACACGCTTTATGGCGCCCCGCGCCAGGAGCGCATCTCCGCCGAGCTGCTTCCACCCCTCGGCAGAAATTTTCTCCATGCAGCGCGCCTCGCCTTCTCTCACCCGCGGACGGGAAAGCGCGTCGAATTCCGCGCGCCGCTCCCGGAAGATCTGGTTAGCTATTTGCGAATGATCGCGCACGCTACCAAGACTGAAGAGCGTTTAATTGACGCTAGCTTGCGGGAGTTCCTATAATCTCTTTGATGAAATGTTTGCGCCCGATTCTCGTGTTCGCGATTGCGCTGATATCTTGCGTAAATCTTGCACACGCACAGCAGCCCGCGCCGCCTCCGCCGCAAGATCAGCAAAAGCCGATTCCGCCAATTCAAGTCACCACAGGTCTCGTTCACCTGGTGGCGACCGTCACCGACCGCCGCCACAATTTCATCACCGACCTCGATAAGGGCGATTTCAAAGTTCTCGAAGATGGGGTGCTCCAGGAAATTCGCTACTTCGGCCGCGAAACGGATTTGCCCCTTCGTATCGGCTTGCTGCTCGACACTTCCAACAGCATTCGCCCGCGCCTGGAATTTGAGCAGGATGCCGCCATTGATTTTCTGAGCAGCGTCATTCGCCGCCACAAAGACATGGCGTTCCTGATGACCTTCGACAACGAACCCGAAGTGATTCAGGATTTCACCGGCGATGTCGGTCTGCTCACCTCCGCCATCCGCAAGCAGCGGGCTGGCGGGGGCACGGCTCTCCACGACGCGATCGTCAAAGCCGCTGATAAGCTTTCGAACCCGCCGCTCGCGCCCGCTCCTAACCCCGAAGTGCGGCGCGTGCTGGTGGTGATCAGTGATGGCGAGGACAACCTGAGCGATCACGCGCTGAGCGATGCCATCGAAGCCGCCATTCGCGCCGAGGCTTCCATTTACGCCATCAGCACGAACACGGAGTGGATTTCCACTAGCACTGTGGCAGGAGAAAAACGGGGAGGGCCCAGCGATCTATCTCACAAAAATCACCTGGGGCCGGGCGACAAGGTTCTCGAAAAATTTGCAGACCAGAGCGGCGGGCGCGTTTTTTTCCCTTACCGAGTGGATGATCTTGCGCAGTCCTTCGTGGATATCGGTTCGGAGCTGCGCAGCCAGTATTTCATCGCGTACTCGCCTGCGACTCCGCCTGCGACTCCCAAATATCGCAGGATCGATGTGGAGACGGACCGCAAAGGGCTGATTGTTCGTTCCCGCAAAGGCTATTACGCCACCGCGCCATCGCCTCCTCCGCCTCCGAGCGATTAGCTGAGGATTCGCGTCACCGGTTCCAGCACCGAAATCTACATGGCAGTCCAATACTCCTGCCAAATTGTCGAGGCGGTACGCCTTTACTTTCTTGGCGCGTAATATCCTTTGCGCGCGGTGACTTTCGCATCGGGATGCAAAACAATTTCTACCTGAATCTTCCGGAAGGTGCCGTCGCGTTTTTCGTTCGTGGGATAATAGCCGAGCACGTATTGCGAGCTTAGCTCTTCAGCAATTTCATCGAAGGCCTTTTCCAGCGTTTTCTCATTGTGGACGTCGATCACGCGGCCACCCGTTTCTCCGGCCATCTTGCTCGCCACCGGGGGGCCGGCTCCCGATGTAGCCATGAAATCCCGGAGCAACAGGACGTGGATCACCGTATCAGCCCGTTGCGCTGCTTCGATTGCCTCCTGAATTCTCAGCCGGCTGCCCGTGTCCTCGCAGTCCGATAACAGGATGATCGCTTTGCGTCCTGCTTCCGTCGCCAGCTCATCATGGGCGGCCAGGTACACTGCGTCGTATAGATTCGTACCGCCGCCCTGCTGTGGAATCGTGCCCACCGTGCCGCCAATCCCCGCCGCAGGCGCATTGATCACCGTGCGGCGAATGGCACGCTCCAGAATCGAGGTGTCTGCCGTGAAGTCCGCCAGCAGGTTTACATCGAGGTCGAAACTAATCACCATGGCCTCATCGTTCTTGCGCATCACTCGCTGCAGGAAGCGCGACGCGGTCTCCTGCTCGGCATTCAATATCCGATCCATGCTGCCGCTGGTGTCAATCAGGATTCCCATGGTAATGGGCAGGTTCCTCTCCTTCGAGAAGAAGGCAACTTTCTGCTCTTGGCCGTCTTCTAGAATTTTGAAATCCTTCTCGTTGAGGTCGGAGATGATCGCGTGATGCCTGTCACGCACCGTGGCGAAGACATTTACAACGGTAACCTGGCTTTTCAGCGTCTGGCCGGATTGTGGCGTCTGCTGCTGCGACTGGGATTGGGCCCTCGCATCTCCCACCGCGCTCGCGGCCACCGTCGCCGCGAGAGCCAATGTGAGAATGCCTGCCGCATAGCTGGTCATGCGCATTGTATAATCTCCCTGGAGATCATTGCCGACTGGTACGATGCACCGAGCGCTCCACCGGATGTTCGCTCTAAATTTACGGGGCAGGCAAAACGCAGCCTCCCCGCGGCCTTGCCCAAGGGCAGGAAGTGAGACAAATCGATGACCCGAAGCATCCTGGCGCTGGGCACCGTCTTACTCCTTGGCATTCCCGTCGCCGCCCAGATTCAGCCGCGGCCCACACCGAATCCTCCTCCCGCTGCGCCGCAATCCAAGCCCGCGACTGCGACCCCTGGCGCGCAGCAGAAACCTTCGCAGGAAGGCGACACTCGCTCCTACATCAAGGTTCACACCGAAGTCGTCGTCGTCCCTGTCACAGTAAAAGATCGCGATGGGCGCCTGGTCGGCGGCCTGCAGGAAGAGGATTTCCGCATCTTCCAGGACGGCCAGGAGCAGCAAATCCTAAAGTTTTCTGCGGACCCTTTCCCTCTTTCCGCGGTGCTTCTGATCGACAACTACCTCACCCAGAAGCAAGCCGACCAGGTGCAGAAAAGTCTAGTGGCCATCGCCGGTGGCTTTGGTCCCGCGGACGAAGCTGCCGTAGTCACCTACTCGCAATATCCAAGTAT
>Ga0307479_10002792_pt1 | contig 15825 bp, 10 predicted proteins | sample atmos_gasesECM4C_FD_203743 | JGI IMG/M metagenome (GOLD analysis project Ga0307479, IMG submission 203743) | Hardwood forest soil microbial communities from Morgan-Monroe State Forest, Indiana, United States - atmos_gasesECM4C_515 | ecosystem: Environmental > Terrestrial > Soil > Temperate... | reverse complement strand
CGGAAAAAACTTCGCCGGATTTGCTCATGGTCGTGCATCTGGTGTCTCCGGACAACCGTTACGACATGTTGTATCTGGCGAACCTGGCCATCCTCCAAGTGAAAGACGAGTTGGGCCGCCTCCCGGGTGTCGGTAATGTACAGATCTTTGGCGCGGGTGATTTCAGCATGCGCGTATGGCTCAATCCAAACAAATTGGCCTCACACAACTTGACGGCCACGGATGTCGTCCAGGCGATTCGCGAGCAAAACGTTCAGGTTGCGGCGGGTGTGCTTGGCGCTCCGCCGACGAACACAGGAAGCACTGCGTTTCAATTGCTAGTTAACACCCAGGGGCGCCTAACGACGGAAGAAGAATTCGGCAACATCATTGTGCGCGCCGCCAAAGACGGCCAGATTACGCGCATCCGCGATCTGGGCCGTGTCGAACTGGGTTCCAGCACGTACGCGCTCCGCAGTTTGCTGGACAACAAGCCTGCTGCGGCTCTTCCGATTTCGCAGCGGCCAGGTTCGAATGCGCTCCAAACCTCGCAACAGGTACGCGACACAATGGAACGTCTCAAGAAGTCGTTCCCGGAAGGCGTGGACTACAAAATCGTCTACGACCCAACGGTTTTTGTACGCGAATCGATTCACGCTGTGGGCCACACGTTTATCGAAGCGCTGATCCTGGTCGTGCTCGTGGTTTTGGTTTTTCTGCAAACGTGGAGAGCCTCCATCATTCCCCTCTTGGCCCTTCCCGTTTCGCTGATCGGAACGTTCTCAATCATGCTGGCGCTCGGCTTTTCACTGAATACCTTGTCGCTCTTTGGGCTAGTGTTGGCCATTGGCATCGTGGTGGACGATGCCATCGTCGTCGTCGAGAACGTAGAGCGAAATATCGAACTAGGCCACGAACCCCAGGAGGCGACGCGACGCGCGATGGAAGAAGTTAGCGGGCCGATCGTCGCCATCGCTTTGGTGTTGTGCGCGGTTTTCATTCCCACGGCGTTCATCGTCGGCCTCTCGGGCGAGTTCTACAAGCAATTCGCGCTCACGATTGCAATTTCTACGGTAATTTCCGCGTTTAACTCCCTTACCCTAAGTCCGGCTCTCGCTGCGCTTCTCCTGAAGCCCCACGATGCCAAGAAGGATCGCTTCACGCGCACCATCGATTTTGCATTTGGCTGGTTTTTCAAGCTCTTCAACCGCTTCTTTGGCCGTGCGTCGCGGGGTTACGGAATCCTTGTGACCCATACCCTGCGCTCCAGTGTGATTGCAGTTGTGATCTACGTAGGGCTAATCGGGCTAACTATTCTTGGCTTTTCGCGTGTGCCGGCAGGATTTGTTCCCACGCAGGACAAGGGATATCTTGTGTGTCTTGCGCAGTTGCCGAATGGCGCCACCCTTGATCGCACCGAAGATGTAATTCGCAGGATGTCCGATATTGCTTTGAAACATCCCGGCGTACAGAGCGCCGTCGCATTTCCTGGCCTATCCATCAACGGCTTCACCAACAGCCCGAATTCCGGAATTGTTTTCGCCACCTTGAAACCTTCGGATGAACGAACGTCTCCCGAGCTTTCCGCGAATGCCATTGCAGCGAATCTGAACAAACAATATGGGTCCATCGAGGAAGCATTTATCGCAGTGTTCCCTCCGCCGCCCGTTCAAGGAATCGGTACCGTGGCTGGGTTCAAACTCTACATTGAAGATCGCGGTGGCATGGGCTTGGAATCGCTCTATAAGGAGACCACCGCAACGCTGCAGAAAGGCAACCAGACACCCGGCCTAATCGGAGTGTTCTCCAGCTTCGATATCAACGTGCCGCAAATCGATTCTCACGTGGATCGCGAAAAGGCGAAGACTTACGGGATTCCCCTCGGCGACGTGTTTGACACGTTGCAGGTGTACCTCGGTTCGCTTTACGTCAACGACTTCAATCGTTTTGGCAGAACGTATCAGGTAAATGTGCAGGCGGAGTCAACGTACCGGCTGCAGCCAGAAGATATCAGTCACCTCAGGACAAGAAACTTGGCCGGAGAAATGATTCCGCTGGGATCGGTGGTCACTGTCAAGTCGACCTATGGACCCGACCGCGTCATGCGTTACAACGGATTTCCCGCGGCGGAAATCAATGGGGCGGCTGCGCCGGGTTTCAGCACCGGCCAATCGGAAGCCGCAATTGCAAAAATTCTAGGCGAGCAATTGCCAAACGGCATGAAATACGAATGGACCGAGCTCACCTACCAGAAGATTCTTGCTGGCAACACGATGGTTTACATTTTTCCACTTTCTGTTTTCCTCGTGTACCTCGTGCTTGCCGCGCAGTACGAGAGCTGGTCCTTACCGCTCGTAATTATCCTGATCGTTCCGATGACTCTCTTTTCCGCCATCGCCGGTGTCTGGCTCCTAAATGGCGACAATAACGTCTTCACTCAGATCAGCTTGATTGTTCTTGTCGGGCTTGCCTGCAAGAATGCCATCCTTATCGTGGAGTTTGCCCGAGAGAAACAACTTCAAGAGGGGATGAACCGGGTAGATGCGGTGCTGGAAGCCTGCCGGTTGCGTTTGCGGCCGATTCTAATGACGTCTCTCGCCTTCACGATGGGCGTCATTCCTCTGGTGCTTTCTACCGGAGCAGGCTCAGAAATGCGCCGCGCCATTGGCGTCGCCGTATTTTTCGGCATGCTTGGCGTCACCGCCTTTGGCTTGGTGCTGACTCCGGTCTTCTACGTTTTGGTTCGCAGATTAGTCGAGGGTCGCGAGAACAAGAAAGTTGCAGCCAACACAGATCTGTCGGGCGCAACTTCGGTGGAGGCCTAAGCCTGTGCTGATACGATCTCAAAAACAGTTCCCGCTGCTCGTCGTGGCGCTGCTGACAAGCGGATGCGCCGTGGGTCCGCATTACAAAGCCCCGCAGCCCGCCGGCGTCAAATTTCACGCCGCCGACCCTAACCTGGAAACGGAAGCGCCATTGGATGCACGTTGGTGGAAACAGTTTGAAGACCCTGTCCTCGATTCGCTAGTGGACCGGACACTCACGTCAAACAACAGCATTCGAATTGCACGCGCCAGGCTCTCCGAGTCTCGCGCCATCTTTGACGAAAGAAAACTGGACCGCTACCCGACCGTGCCCGTCACCGCGTCCTACCAGTACAGCAAGGAACAGATTCCCGGCTTCGGCGACCAGCGTCGCACGATCAACACCTTTACCTCCGGATTCGATGCGTTCTGGGAAGCGGACCTGTTCGGAAGAGTGAGTCACGGAATCGCGGCGGCTCGAGCTGAGAACCAGGCATTCGAGGCCGACCTTCACGATGCGCAAGTCAGTGTAGTCGCTGAGCTTGCGCGCAATTATTTCGAACTTCGGGGCGCGCAATGGCGCCTGGCGGTAGCCGAGCGGAGTCTCAAGAACCAGCGTGAGACGCTGCGGCTCACACAGCTCCGCCGTGACGCAGGGGTGGGTGAAGAACAGGACGTTGCGAGCGCCGCTGCCCGCGTGGCGGTCATTGAGTCCACTATCCCCTCCTTCGAATTTGACGTGTCCCGCGCGGAATACCGATTGGCGGTGCTCACTGGGACGCGCCCTGGCGAACTCAATGCGGACCTTGCGCCGCGCGACTATCCGGCAATCGCCAAGGCTCTCCCCATCGGCAATCCGGGGGAACTTCTGCAGCGGAGGCCCGATGTGCGCTCCGCCGAACGAAGGTTGGCTGCGGCCACCGAGCGTCAAGGGGTTGCGGTCGCGAGTCTGTTTCCCCAGGTTAGCGTCTCGGGATTTCTCGGATTCCTGGCTGGGCGCGGCAGCCTGTTTTTCACCGGAGACTCGCTAGCATGGTCGGCGTCACCTAGCCTGTCATGGTCTGCGTTCGATTTAGGACGGGCACGCGCCCGCGTGCGTGGTTCGAGCGCTGCTACCGAAGAGGCGATGGCCTTCTATGAAGAAACCGTGCTCAGGGCCCTGGAAGAAACGGACAGCGCGCTCGCGAACTACCATGCACAGCAAGCACGGCTCATCAAATTGAACGATCAGGCTCGCGAGAGCAAGCGCGCCGCCGATATCGCCCGTCTGCGCTACCGCGAAGGAGTGGTTGATTTTCTCGAGCTGCTCGATGCCGAGCGGACGCAGTTGCAAGCTGAGGACGCTGTCGCCCAAAGCGAGCAGGATGTCTACGTGGCGGTAATCGCTCTTTACAAAGCTCTGGGAGGAGTACCGAGCTAACAAATCAGGCCGGCTCTGAGCAAACTCAAGTTTGACCTGGGTCTCCGCGAGCGATATGATGGCGCTACTTAGATTGCCCGCGGACGCAACGTCCTCATCGGGGGATGGTCAACCGATGGCCAAAGTGACTGGCACGGTTCGTTCGATTCTCAAACACAAGGGGAGCGAAGTCTGGTTTGTCACGCCAGATCAAACTGTCTACGAAGCCATTGAAAGAATGGCCGACAAGGCAGTTGGGGCCTTGTTAGTGATTTCGGACGGTAAACTCGCGGGCATCATCTCAGAGCGCGATTACGCCCGGAAGGTTATCCTCAAGGGAAGATCATCGAGAACGACCCTGGTGAAGGAGATCATGACGAGCCCGGTGATTTTTGTGCCGCCTGGCCAAACCGTGGACGAGTGTATGGATATGATGACGCGAAACCGCATACGTCATCTTCCGATTATGGAAAACGAGAAAGTGCTCGGAATCGTCTCAATCGGCGACCTGGTGAAGTGGGTTGTTTCAGAGCAGGAAGAAACGATCGAGCATCTGCAAAACTATATCTCAGCGAAATATCCCACCTGATACTCTCGCCGCCGAAGTTAGACTTTGTGCCGCTCATCACGATCGTGCTTCGCTCTTACGTACTGCTAGCGGATTTTGCCTTATTGGAACTAGCGAGGCGCTGGCGCGCATAGCTGCACCAGGGGCTTAGCGGGTCCAGCGTAATATACGCTTGCCAGTGCCGTTGCGCTTCGGCGTACGCGCCCAGCTTCTCGCACACAAAAGCCAAATTGTAGTGCGCATCGGGATAATTCGGTTGAAGGCGCACGGCCTGGCGGAGATGTTCCCGCGCCGCTTCCGGGCGTCCCGTTTCTTCCAGCACGCTTCCCAGATTGAAATGGGCCAAAGCGTTTTCCGGATCCGCTTCAAGAGCGCGGCGGAAATATTCGGCGGCCTTTTTGAGATTGCCATCCTCGTAGTAGAGCGTCCCGCAATTGATGAGCGCTTCGGGCTTTCGCGGATCCACGCACAGAGCGCGATCGTAGGCTTCGATCGCTTGCGCCCTGGTATTTTCCTCGGCGTCATATTCGAGCGCAGTAGCCAGCCAGTCATCGGCATTGGGCCCGGCCATGACGCGCACTTTCTCGCCAAGCTCGCGCGTTTCGAAGTTCAAGGCAAATTGGCCCGAGAGCGGCTCGAGGCGCGCGCCGCCGCGTTCCACAAGGATGTCTTTTCCATCGGAAAAGATGCGCAGCTCGGCCAGGGGCGCCTGCGCCTGGGAAAGTTTTTCACGAAGCGCAGCAAGAGCGCGGCGCAGTCGGTTGGCGGGCACGCCTTCTTCGACCAACTGCTTTACTGTGCGGAGGCTAATCAGGTCGCTAAAATCGTAGAAGCGGTCTCCCTGGTCTTTTCGGGAAGAAACGAGACGCAAGCGATCCCAATAATCCAGCTGCTTTGCGGTCAGACCCAGAATGCGCTGGACATCCTCTGCACTGAATCTGTCCGTCGCGCCCATGTTGAAATTAACCGGCGGCCTTCTTTCCTGGCCTCTTTTGCACAGACGAGATTGGCTGCACGGCCCGAGCGGGAGGCTTCTTGCCCGCCGGTGCCGCCCCTTCGGAGGCTACGGCGGCAGCTGGCGCCTGCTTTTCCGCCAGACTCTTCTTGAGGGCCTCCATCAAATCAATCACCGGAGCCATGTGCGGCTGGGCGACTTCGGTGACTTCCTGGCCCTTGAGCTTGGCGGCGATCATCGCTTTTACATTTTCCTGATATTCGTCGCGGTATTTCTGTGGCTCGAAAGGAGCAGCGAGACTTTCAATGAGTTGTTGAGCAAGCTTCTTTTCCTGATCTTTCAATTCGACCTTGTCCGTGGGAACGGATTCCGCAGCGCGAATCTCATTGGAATAGAACATCGTGTGCAGCGTCATTCCCCGGCTGCCCGGCCGAAGGATCACGATGTGTTCCCGCTGATGCATGGTGAGCTTGGCGATAGCGCCGTAGCCGGACTGTTGCATGGCGCTCAGCAGCAGCTTGTAGGCCTTCACGCCGGCGTCCTCCGGCGCAACGTAATAAGAGGAGTCGAAATAGAGCGGGTCCATGTCGTCCAGCTTCACGAACTCCAGGATTTCCATGACCTTTGCCGAAGAAGGCTCGATCTTGTCGAGCTCCTCCTCGCTGAAAAGGACGTACTGATCCTTTTCATATTCGTAGCCTTTCACGATTTCGGAGCGCTCCACGTTGCGGTTGCAGACAGGGCAAAACAAGGGCTGTTTGAGCCGCGAATGACACACATTGTGGAGCTGGTTGAAGCTGATACGCTCGCCGCGCGCGGCAGCGGACATGCGCATGGGAATGGAAATCAGGCCAAAGGTGAGGTGGCCTTTCCAGACGGTCGTGGCCATTAGAAGACTCCTTCGCTCAATAGCGCGGACATTGCGAACGAGTTTCTAAGGTTAGCGGGCCGCCTGGCCAGAAGCAAGATGAAAGGATGGCGCGTGATGTTCATTTTGCAAACTGAGCCTTCAAGGGTAGACCCCCTCCCCCCGGTTTTTTGTAAGTGTTCATTCTAGTGAGCTTAAAGTCTTTTAGAATGAACACTTGTAGAAGTGCGGATTCTAAAGGAGTTATAGGCGCTGTGTGTTTGCAAGAAAGTAACTGGGGAGGGCCTGTTGATTTTGAAGGAGTTAGAAGGACCGCTTGGCGGGCGCGCATAGATTGAGGCTTGCCCCAATCGCATAATGATTATACCATATGGTTACGTATTGTCAAGGGAATTATAAGTCGTTTGTTTGCTGCGGGGTAGCGGACCTGGGTTTGGGATCGGCGTGAGAGGAACCGGGAAAGCAGAAGCCGCGAAGCTGCCGGGCGCAGGAATTGGCCCGAAGCAGTGCCCTGGAAAATGTGGGGCGGAAAAAGGGGTTTACCGGACTCTGTAAGAATCGCTGTCGGGAATGGCGCACTTACCTTGCTCCTGCGGAAAAACCCGGAGATTTTGTTATATGTACTAGTTATCGTAGGTTTTGAGGGTGGCTTTCGAAATATTCGGTTCTCGATCCCAGTGGAATTATTGAGGAGAGTTCGGTTGATTGCGGGCCGTTTGTTCACTTCTCGTGATCAATGTTTCGAAGACAAGAGTCGGATTCTCTCTTCTTCAGAACAGCGAAACGCTCTGAGGCAGTTTTGCTTAGATATAGCTGCTGCGCATTATCCAAACCTGCATCCTGATTCTCGTCTGGGCTTCGGGGCGATTGGTGCTCTAGTTGTGTTCGCCGACACGGTCCCAAACAATAGTCTGCCGATTCTTTGGCACGACTCGGGAACCTGGGTGCCGCTCTTTCCGGCGTCGGGACTCCCAGCGAACTGATGAAAGCTGGTCACAGACGCGATTGTGGACTGCGATCCACGTATCGGCATGCGATAGAATCCATGCATGGCCAAGCTCGAAGAATACAGGCGGAAACGGCGGTTCGACCGGACGCCGGAGCCGTCCGGGGAACCTGACACTGCAGAGGCCGAGGTTCCAAAAGCGAAAAAAAGAGAGATTCCTTCCGACAAGATCGGAACCTTCGGTCGGCCTAGGAAGGCCGACCCTACACAGGCTAAAACCATGTTATTGGTGGCCGGCGCATGTCGGACCTGAAGGCCCGACCCCAGAGCGAAGAGCAAAAGCGGTGTCGAGCCGCCGCACTCCAGAGCAGAGACGGCGACATAAAGTCGCCGCTACAAACCAAGGGCAAGATGTATCGTGCCCCGATCGGAATTGGGACAGGTTCCCGCCCGGGCCAAACGCGCCAAGATGCCGGGCTTCCCGACATAAAGCGTCGGGAGTCCCCACAAGGCGGGGCAAAGCCCGGCGCTACGACAGGGCGGACGGCGCAAAACTAAGCGCACAGGCAGGAGTGCCTGTGCTACCAAGGGCGTGGGGTAGAATGCACGCATGGCCAAGCTCGAAGAATACAAGCGGAATCGGCTCTTAGCTAGTTCGCGGATGGTCTACTCGCCACTGGAATCGCCGGAACTCTGAAAGCTTGCCGAAATCACGCGCGTTGGCTGTTACCACTGTTATTCCCATACGGCCTGCGCTCATCGCAATCAGAGCGTCGTTGGTCAGTCGTCCCCTTCCTATTTTCTCGTAATCGTACTTTGCGGCCAAGCGAGCGAGCACTTTCCCGGTTTGAGCCCAGTCCCCAAGATTGGGCACCAGGATCCGTCCGGCCTTATCGAAATCACGCTCCAGCCGCTCGACAACCTGGCGATTGCGCGCGGCCACCCCGGCGTACAATTCCTCGAGTACAACTGCACTCAGCCATATCGGTTCGCCGCCGGCGATCCTTCTCAGACTCAACTTTGCATCGTCTCGCATCCGCAATGCCGTGATGTAAATCGATGAGTCAAAAAGGACCGGCTGCATCTACTTCTCCAAGGCGCCGTACACGTCCTTGATGTCAATTCCACTGCTCACGAAGCGCTCGTTGGCTTCAGCCGCCAACCGGTTTCTCTGGTGTTCGGAAATTACCAAATCCAACGCGCGTTCGATGGCCTCTGTTTCGGTACCGGCCCGCAACACCCTCTGCGCGCGCTTGATCTTCAATGGATCTAATCGAAAGTGCTTGTGTGAGCGGGTTCTGCCTGTCGCCATTCGATTGCCCTCCTTTCCGAGCATATCATGCATGTACACAAAGCCATAAACAATGAACATAGGCAAGTTTCCTATGTAAGTGCACCGTGAGCATCGGATAAATGGCAGGCTCAAAGGCAAGTCTGCGACCCCCGCAACGGCATGGGATAGAATCCATGCATGGCGAAGCTCGAAGAATACAAGCGGAAACGGCGGTTCGACCGGACGCCGGAGCCGTCGGGGGAGCCCGACGCTGTAGAGGTCGGGGTCCCAAAAGCGAAAAAAAAGAGAGATTCCTCGACTGCGCAGGCCGATCCTTCGGCTTCGCTCAGGACAGGCCATTCGCTCGCGAATGGAGGAAGAAATCGGCCTGCTCCGCTCGGAATGACAGGGGTGGAACCAGCGCATGTCAGAGCTAAAGCTCTGACCCCCAAGGCGCATGGGACTGCGGGAGGCAAGCCCGAACGCGTCGCGGGGGAGGCCTCAAAAGCGAAAGAAAGAGAGATTCCTCGCTCCGCTCGGAATGACGGGACGGCGGGCAAGCGGAAGCGGCTGCCAAAGCCGAAACTGCCGCAGTTGGAAGTGCGTCCCGGGGCCGAGCATGGCGACACGTTCGTGGTTCAGAAGCACCGGGCAACGCGGCTGCACTACGATTTCCGGCTGGCGATCGATGGGACGCTGAAATCGTGGGCCGTGCCCAAGGGACCTTCTCAGAATCACGCCGACAAGCGGCTGGCGGTGATGACGGAGGACCACCCGCTGGACTACGCCAACTTCGAAGGGAAAATTCCTGAAGGCAATTATGGTGCGGGAACGGTCATGGTATGGGACCGCGGCACTTTTCATCTGGAGGGCAGTCTCGACGCGCTGAAGCAATTGGAAAAGGGAGAAATCAAGTTCAGCTTGAACGGGGAAAAGCTAAAAGGCAGCTTTGTTTTGGTGAAACTGAAACGGAGCGAAAAAGGCAACGAATGGCTGATGATCAAGCACAAAGACGCCGCCGAAGATTCGTCCTGGAACATCGACGAGCACGACGGCTCGGTCCTCACGGGCCGCACCATAGAAGAGATTAAAGAGGAACTGCCGCCCAAACGCAGGCCAGCCCTAATTCAGGCGTCTGAGCTGCAAGGTGCACGCAAGGCCGCTATGCCTTCCCGCTTGGAACCCATGCTCGCGACGGTGGCCGACCATCCCTTTTCCGATCCCAACTGGCTCTTTGAGATCAAGTGGGACGGCGTGCGCGCGCTGGCTCGAATCGAGAATGGCGCTCTGGCGCTACGTTCTCGTAATAGCATTGACATCACGAAACGCTATCCCGAACTGGCTTCGCTGCCCGATGCGCTAGCCGCCCGAGAAGCAATTCTTGATGGAGAGATCGTCGCGCTGGACACGCAAGGCCGCGGCGACTTCGAACGCCTACAAGAACGCATGCACGTGCGCGCGCCCAGCGAAAACTTGTTCGCGCAGATTCCCGTCGTTTACTTCGCTTTCGATCTTCTCTACTGCGACGGATACGACCTTCGCGAAGCGCCTCTCGTCGAGCGCAAGCAGCTCCTGCAGCGGTTGCTTTATCCGACCGAACGGTTTCGCTACGCCGATCATCAGCTGGAGCACGGAAAAGAGTTGTTCGCGCTGGCGCAACAAAATGGCCTGGAAGGGATCGTCGCAAAGCGCGCGGACAGCCCGTACGTTTCCGATCGAAGCCCGTACTGGGTGAAGCTCAAGATTACCAAGACGGTGGACGCGGTTATCGGTGGCTGGACCGAAGCTCGCACTGCCGCTCTTCCCTTTGGCTCGCTCCTGCTGGGCTTGTACGAGGGCAAGAAGCTTCGCTTCATCGGGCACGTTGGCAGCGGATTTGACGCGAAAAAGCTGAAGGTATTAAGCAGCAAGTTGAAGGAACTGGCCGCTTCCGCTTGCCCGTTCGACGCCGTGCCCGAAACGAACGAAAAGCCGTCCTGGGTTTCTCCCGCGCTCGTCGCGCGCGTCAAATTCAGCGGGTGGACACAGGAGCACGTGCTGCGTCATCCCGTTTTCCTCGCACTCCGCGAGGATGCGCGCCCTACAGATTGCCGATGGGAAAACGAAGTGGCCACAGCGGCTCGCGCCACCGCCCCAGCCGTAGTTCGCGCGCCCGAAGTTGTCGGGCGAGTGCTGAACACAAAAGCCCAGATCGAAAACGAGTTATTCAAAGGCCGCGCTGAAACCGTGACCATCGAGCTGGACGGCATGCGGCTGCGCTTCAGCAACTTGAACAAAGTTTATTTTCCAGAGTCCGGCATCACGAAGCGAGATCTGCTGGCCTACTACTACCGCATGGCGGATTTCATCTTGCCCTTTCTGCGCGACCGGGCTTTGGTTTTGCGACGCTACCCGGACGGAATCAAGGGTCAGGCTTTTTTTCAGAAGGATTTGCGCGAGGGACTGCCGGACTGGTTCAAGACGGTGCCGATCGATTCGGAAAAAAAAGGGGAAGCAATCCACTACGCAACCGCCAATGACCGTGCTTCCCTTCTGTTTTTGACCGGCCTGGGCTGCATCGATCACAACCCTTGGTCCAATCGCGTCGACGACTTCGATCATCCTGATTACTTCTTCTTCGATTTGGATCCCTCGGATGGCACGGAATTTTCGGTCGTCGTCACCATCGCTCGAGCGCTTCATGAAAAGTTGGAAGAACTGCGGCTGGCAAGCTTCCTGAAAACTTCAGGCGCAACCGGAATGCACATCTATGTCCCCGTCGAGCCCGTCTACACGTACGAGCAGTTGCGCACCTTCGGCGAGATTATCGCGCGGACGGTGACTGCCGAGCACCCCAATCTGGTCACCAACGAGCGCATTGTGGCCAAGCGTCCAGCGGGCCGCGTGTTGATCGACGTGCAGCAAAACGCTCACGGGCGTCCGCTGGCTGCCGCATATTCCGTGCGCGCTTTCCCTCAAGCGCCGGTTTCCGCTCCCCTGCTGCCCCGCGAATTGCGTCCCAGCCTGCGCCCCGAAACGTTGAACATTAGGACGGTCTTTGCGCGCCTGAAGGAGAAGGGCGATCTCTGGGCCGATTTCTGGAAGCGGCGCCAAAGACTGGAGCAAGCCATCGAACTTCTGAGCAAGCGTATGCCGTCGAGAACGAAGAAGGCGCCATGATCGCAAAGCACGTAGCTTTGCTTTCCCGAGCGGGGTGGCTGTGATTAAATGCCAGGGCACGGAGGTGCACCCATTCCTAGCGCGGGCCGGCTTCTCGTGGGGACTTCTGGATACTCTTATAAACAGTGGAAGGGCAGTTTCTATCCCGAGAAGCTTCCGGACAAGGAGATGCTAAGCTTCTACGCCAAGCAGTTCTCGACGGTCGAAATCAATCACAGTTTCTATCGCATGCCGACCGAGAACGTGCTCCTTAACTGGGCGAAGAGTGTCCCCGAAGGCTTTCGCTTCGCCTTGAAGGCCAACCAGCAAATCACTCACATTCAAAGGCTCCGCGGCTGCGAGAGCACTCTAAAACGTTTCCTGGAAGTGGCCAGTGTACTGAACGACGGCGACCACCTTGGCCCTGTACTTGTCCAGTTGCCCCCTACGTTCAAGTTCGATCGTCCCCTGCTGGAAGACTTCCTTTCTCTTCGCCCGCCTGCGTTCCATTTTGCATTTGAAGTGCGTCACCCGTCTTGGTACACCGAGGAAACGTACGCCGTTCTTCGCCAGCACGAGACGTCGCTTTGCCTGTCCGAGACCGAAAAGCAAACTCCACGAGACGTGCTCACTGCCGGTTTCACTTACGCGCGACTGCGCCTCGAAGACTACTCTCCGAAGCAAATTACGGCTTGGAGGAAACGCTTCGACGCCTGGCTCGGCCAGGGAGTGGATGTGTACGCCTATTTCAAACATGAAGACGCCGGCAAAGCGCCAGCCTACGCTCGCCAACTTCTGGGAAAAGCAAACTGACAGCAACCCCAGTGTCCGCCTTCCTCTTCAGCTCGGATTCATGAAAACAGGTATGATGGGCTTGCAATTAGATTCATGGAACAAATGCTGGGGGGAATGCAGTGTCCCAAGATTATTTGCTCAAGACCGAGCCTTCTGAATATTCCTTCGCCGATCTTCTCCGGGACAAGACCACAGTATGGGATGGCGTGTCGAATCCCGTAGCTGTAAGGAACTTGCGGGAGATGAAACCCGGCGAGCGGCTGATCATCTACGAAACGGGAGACCGCAAGAGCGCAGTGGGAACTGCGTCGGTCGTTTCCGTGGATGCTTCTGACTCCAGAAACCCGCAGGTCGAGATTAAAGCCGGAAAAGCTCTAACCAAGCAGATATCGTTGCAGGAGATTAAGGCCAGCAAACTCTTTGCGGATTCGCCCCTCGTGCGCATGGGCAGGCTCTCCGTGGTGCCTCTGACGGCCGCTCAGTACAAATTCTTGACCGGTGGCTGATTTCTCCCGCGAATTCTGCATTGATATAATCAGTGGGTTGACGTAAGAAACAGTAGAAAGTGAAGACCAGGAGGCGAAATGAAACTTGCGGGGATATTGGTTGCGGTTCTGTTGGCTATAGTGGCAGGTGCTGCGATCTTTGTGATGCGCGCGGCAGACAAGGCGCCGGAGGCGGGTACAACGGCCCCGGACTTCACGCTGAATTCGCAGGAGAATAAGCCCGTCAGCCTGCATGAGTTCAAGGGCAAATGGGTGGTGCTCTACTTTTACCCGAAGGATTTCACCAAGGGATGCACGATCGAGGCGCACAATTTCCAGCGCGACCTCGCGCAATACGAGGCCAAGAACGCGGCGATCCTCGGCGTGAGCGTGCAGGACGAAAACTCCCACCAGGAGTTCTGCACGAAGGAAGGGCTGCATTTCAAGCTGCTGGCAGACACGAAGAAGGAAGTCTCTTCGGCTTACGGTTCCGTTATTCCCGCGGCCCAGCTCTCCGCGCGGCACACGTTTCTGATTGATCCGCAAGGCGTGATTCGCAAGGTGTATCTGGACGTTGAGCCTACGAAGCACAGCGAAGAAATCCTGGCCGCGCTGGCGGAGCTCCAGAAAAACTAGCGCCAGATTGTGGAGATTAGCGGGTTTTTTGCCCGCATAGGTCACAGAAGTTTCGGAGATAACTTAAGGCTCGTCGTCTCCACCCTCCTCCGCAGATGGCCGGTTCGCGGGCGGCAGATTCGGATCAATCGGCGGCAGATTCGCTTTCTTCAACTGCGTATTCAGGTTGGGGATCTCCTCCTGCCGGAGCTTCGTCCAACGACTGACCAGAGATTCGAGAGCGTTTTCGAGTTCTTTGTAAACAGCGGTGGCCTGGGTCGTGGGCGCTGCATCTGCGGAGTCTGCCACGGCCAATATTGCCGCGAAGTGCTGATTGAGAGTGGATAGGTTCTCAGACTGCCTGCCGCTGGGCGGAAGTCCAAAGAAGGCGCTCTGCGCCCCTCCTTCGAGTTCCGCAGCCTGTTTGTCGAGCAGAGCGATCGCGTCCGCCAGGGCACCTTTGGCCGCTTTCGCCGCACGGTCCTTCAACTGCGCACGCACTGACTGCACTTGTTGAAGAGTTTCATAGCTCTGGTTCATGCCTTCAACAGCGCCGCTCTGCATTTCAAACTGCTTGGCGAGATCCGCCCGTGACGTCGAGATGCGCGGGTCCATCTTTACGATCAGCGGCTGGGTATAACTCTTATCCTCCACGGTGAGTTTCACGGTGTAATTGCCTAGTAGCGCCCATGCGCCGAGCGGATACAGCGGAGTGTCTTGATAAATCGCCGAGATCGGAAATTCGTGCTCCAGGGCATCTGGAGCCGGATAGTGCAGATCCCAGACGAATCGGTGCATTCCCGCCGCCCCGGAAAGAATCCGCGTCGGCCGGACCCAGTACATCGGGATTGGATGTTTCGCCGCCAGTTCCTCAAGCGGCACAGCCTTATCCACGCTCGTGTAACGTCGCACAAGATGATCCTGCGCATCGAAAATCTCTAGCCGCACGGCACCGCTAGCGGCCGATGCCAGGTAGTAGTCGAGGATCGCACCATCCGGAGGATTTTTTCCCGCAGGAACTTCCGGGGGAAGCGGCGTGTCCGTATTGCGGTTCCAGCGGAAGCGAATGGCCTCCTGCGGTGCAAAGAGCGTGACGGAGGCTTTGGCGACACCGGCAGAAAGCTGGCGCAGCGGCGTGATGTCGTCGAGGATCCAGAACGAGCGGCCGTGAGTGCCGACGATGAGGTCATCGCCGTGGATAGTAAGGTCGCGCATGGAGGTGTGCGGAAGATTGAGCTGGAGAGGCTGCCAGTTATCTCCATCATCAAAAGAGACGTAGACCGAAGTCTCCGTGCCGGCAAAAAGGAGCCCTCTTCGCACCGGGTCTTCACGCACCACGTTGGTAGGCGCGTTCCGCTCCATTCCTTTAGTGATCTCCTGCCAGGATTTCCCGAAATCACGCGTGCGGTAGATGTGCGGACGAAGATCATCCAACCGGAAAGTATTGATTGCCGCGTAGGCCGTGCCCGCATCGAAATGCGAGGCTTCGATGATGGAAACTTTGCTCCACGGCGAAAGCTGAGGTGGAGTGACGTTTTGCCAGGTCTTGCCGAGGTCGCGCGTGATGTGGATGAGGCCGTCGTCGGTGCCGGCCCAAATCGTATTCGCTTCCTTGAACGATGGCGCCACCGCGTAAATCACGCCGCGGTGTTTGCCCTTCTCCGGATCGCTTGCGGCGAAGACGCCGAGGTTTGCGGGGATTTCGTACGATTCGCGCGTGAGATCCCGGCTGATAACCTGCCAGCTATTCCCGCGATCCGTGGACTTGAAGAGCACGTTGGCGGCAAAAAACAGCGTGTGCGGATCGAGCGCCGAAAAAACGACTGGCAGCGTGCGGTCATAGCGGTATTCGCCCCGGCGGATGGGTTCGGGTGTGATGTCGGCCACTTCGCCGAGCGCTTGATTGGTGCGCGTAAGACGCGCGCCGTAGAGAATGTTCGGGTCGAGCGGATCGATCGCAATGTAGCCGTATTCAAATACGCCGACGGAACGCCAATCGC
>Ga0307479_10002791_pt1 | contig 15831 bp, 15 predicted proteins | sample atmos_gasesECM4C_FD_203743 | JGI IMG/M metagenome (GOLD analysis project Ga0307479, IMG submission 203743) | Hardwood forest soil microbial communities from Morgan-Monroe State Forest, Indiana, United States - atmos_gasesECM4C_515 | ecosystem: Environmental > Terrestrial > Soil > Temperate... | reverse complement strand
GATCGATCCCCCCGACCCGACCGAAACCATTCCCCCGGTGACCACGACGTCCTGCTCCACCGGACTGTTGATCGTCAGGTTGCCACCGGCCGCCCGGATGCTGCCACCCACCTTGCCGCTTACGTTGACGGTGCCGCCGGCGACCATCACGTCGCGGCTGACGGTGCCCGACACGGTAATGGTTCCGCCGGCCGCGATCACGCTGCCGTTGATGGTGCCGGCGATGGTGATGGTGCCGCCCGCCACGTACACGTCATCGGAGATCGTCTGGTCGGCACCGATGGTGACACTGTTGCCCTGACGAAAGTCGGCGGCCAACGCGGTCATCGGTAGCCAGACGAACATTCCCGCGGCGAAGATCACAGCCGCCATCGAGCGACCGGTTAGCGTGCGCGTCCGTGCCATGCCAATCCCCTCCTACTGGCCGCGAGCTCTGTGCCCTATTCTGGCAGGCTAGCCGACGGCAACGTCCGGTTCGACGGCCTCCGGCGAGGCAGGAAGCTCACCGAAGGCTGGCTCCGCCGGTCGCTGCCGGGCGCGCAAGGCCACGTCGGGCATGAAGAGCGAGGCGATGAGCGCGATCGACGCCAGGGCGACCGCGATCAAGAAGGTGTCGTGGAGCGTGGCGCCGAGGGCACTGCGGACCGCGTGCATCGCCTGGTCGAAGAGCGGGGCAAGTTGCGGCGGCAGCTTCGCCTTCGCGCTTGCGAGCTTCGCGGGATCCAGGAGGGCGTTTGGATTGCTGGCCGAGCTGCCGATGGCGCCCCTGAATGCGGCCGGGATCTTGACCTTGGCGAACTGGTCGGCGATCGCCCCCGGCAGCCGCTGGGCCAGGATGCTGCCGAGAACCGCCGAGCTGACCGTGCCACCGACGTTGCGCCAGAACTGGATCTGGCTGGTGCCGACACCGAGATAGCGCATCGGCAGGGCGCTCTGCACCGCGTTGATGTAGAGCGGCATGGTCACACCGAGCCCAAGGCCAACCAGGACGATGTCCAGGGTGATGGACGACTGCGACGTCGAGGTCGTGGTCTGCGCCATCAAGTACATGCCGACCATCATCACCGCGATGCCGATCGTGCCGAGATAGTGGTAATGCTTGATCCGGGGGATCAGCTGGCCCGTGAGCACGCTGGACACGATCAGGCCGAACATCATCGGAGTCAGCAGCAGGCCCGAATTGGTGACGCTGACGCCCAGCACGCCCTGGAGCTCGAGCGGAACGAAGATGATCATCCCGAACATGCCGAGGGCGGCGAAGAAGCCGACCACCATCGAAACCGCGAAGGCGCGGTTCTTGAACAGGGCAAAGGGCACGATCGGTTCCTTCACCCGCTGCTCGATGACGAAGAAGGCAATCAGCATCGCCAGGCCGAAGCCAAGCAAGCCGAGCACTTCGACCGAGGTCCAGCCCTGGTCCTTGGCCACCGAGAGCGCCACCAGCACCGGGATCAGGCCGGCGGCCAACGCCGCCGAGCCGATGAAGTCGATGTCGCGCCAGGAGGCTTTGGTCCTGACGAAGGGCAGGAAAGCCGCGACGACGAGCACGCCCAGCAAGCCGACCGGCAGGTTCACGTAGAAGACCCATCGCCAGCCGAGGTTGTCGGTCAGGAAGCCGCCCACGACCGGGCCGATGATGGAGGACAGCCCGAACACGCCGCCGAAGAGTCCCTGGATGCGCGCCCGCTCGGCCGGCGAATAGATGTCGCCGAGGACAGTAAAGGCGGACGCGAACAGCATGCCACCGAAGAGCCCCTGCACGATCCGGAAGACGATCAACTGGGTCATGTCCTGGGCGACACCACAGAGCGCTGAGGCGGCGACGAAGCCGATCATCCCGGCGATCAGGAACGGTTTGCGGCCGAAGAGATCGCCGAGCTTCCCCGCGATCGGCACCACCACGGTCGAGGCGACCAGGTAGCCGGTGATCAGCCAGGAGTAACGATCGAGACCGTTGAGCTCGGCGACGATGCGCGGCAACGCAGTGCCGACGATGGTTTGATCCAGTGCGGCCAGCAGCAGCGCCAGCATGACGCCGACCGTGGCGAGGACTTTGATTCGAGTGGACAGCTCACCGTGAGGCATGATGCCCTCCCGCGGTTGCCGCGAGTTCCTGTCCCGACATGGCCTGCATGAGGCGCAGGCAGAGATGACGCAATTGGATGAGGTCTGTCTCGCTGAAGCCTTTGATCAAGGCGGCTTGCCCTCCCTCTGAGTCCCGCCACAAACGCTTGACCGCGTCGCGACCCTGCTCGGTAATCTCGGCGTACACCGAGCGGCGGTCGTCGGGAACATCAACCCGTCTGACCAAGCCGTCGCGTTCGAGGTTGTCGACCAGTCCGGTGACCGTACGGGGCGAGACGTCGAGCAGCTCCGCCAGCTCGCCCATCGGCAGTCGGCCATTGCCTTGGTGCTGGAGGCGTACCAGGATCTGAAATCGGCCTTCGCTCAGCCCGTGCTGCTCCGCCCAGCGCTCTAGCGTCGCATGCATTTTTTTCCCCACTATCCGGACGGCGGCGAGCGCCTCGATCCCGGGCGAAACCTTGCGGCCGGTCCTGACCAGGATCTCTCGGATTGCGGGATCGAAGAGGAAGCCGTCGGCGTCGCTTCGGTATGCCGAGGGTTCCCCGTGGTAACTGAGCGAACTCACTTTGTCCGGACTCATATTCTCGAAGCTCATTATGCCACACCTCAGAAAAACCAAACCTAGTCGCGCCCGATCGTGACCTGGCTGGCCCCGCCGCCGATTTCGATCTCGTAGCGATTGGCGGCCGAGGAGTAACCCGACGATTCGAGCCGGACCGGGCCGCCCACCGCCCCGAAGCCCTGGTCGTCGAGGGCCAGCTTGCTCGCGCCGCCGCCGATGTGAACCCGCGCCGGCACGTTCCCCGGCCGGCGAAGCCGCAGGTGACTCGCGCCGCCGGTGACCCGAAACCGAACGCTTCCCGACGGCTCGGGTAGCTGCAAGTCGACCTGGTTGAGGCCGCCGGTCACCTCGATGCCGGCCACGCTGGCGTTGCGGAGGTCCGCATCCCAGCGCGAGACGCCACCCCGGATCTCGATAAACCAGCCGACCGAAGGGCTCACCGCGATGTCCGCCGCGGTCCGGCCCCAGATCAACGGATTGAAGCGCGGATAGTCGATATAGATCACGTCGTCGACTTCCGTGACCTTCGGTTTGGGCCCGTAGAACTCGCCCCGGTACATGGCCGTCATCGCGGCATCGACGCGAATTGTGAGGTTCGCGACGCCATGCGGGAAGACCAGCCGGCTGATGGCGTTCATCCTGCAACCTGTTTTCGCAGTCGCAGCTCGATCCCGATGGCATCGGCCCGTACGTCGCCCGATCGGAACGCGCTGGCGGCGACGACTCGCTCGAACTCAGCACGCGGGAGAGCGCGTCGCCGGAGCCCACGAAGGACTTGCCTCGTGAAAAAGGCGTTAACCCCTGAAAGGCCTTGCCTTAAGACCTCGTCGTCGATCTCGGTTCCGGATGCATCCTTTCGCAAGTCCTCAATCACCGCGACACCGCCACTTCGAAGGACGCGGTGCATCTCGTCGAGGGCGGCGACGGGCTGCCGGAAATTCTTGAACGCGGCCTGGCAAACGATCAGGTCGAAGGATTCTGGTCCGAACGGCATGGCGACCACGTCTCCATGCCGGAAGTCAACCGTTACGCCCGCTTGCCTTGCGTGCCCCGTCGCGATCTCGACCATCGTGTGGCTGATGTCGAGCCCGGTCACGCGGAAGTTGCCGATCCGCGCGATCTCGATCGAGAGATAGCCTGGACCCGGCGCGACCTCGAGGACACTCGCCCCAGGCTTGAGTCCGGCCGTCAGCCGCGATGCCTGCTCCTCATATGCCCTGATGTTGGCCGCCGTGCCACGCTGCTTGTCGTACCAGCGCGCCATGACGCCTTCCATCTCGGGCAGCCATAGCCGCCGTCTCTGTAACGTCTTCAACTCGTTCATGCCACGGAGGCCGGCGCCTGCGCACTTTCGAGGACGCTCTGCGCCTGGTCTCCCCTCCCGCGGTTTCGAGCTGCAAAGGACCCGACTGCCGCCACCAGAATGACCGCGATCGCGAGCGCCATCGTTGGGCGCATCGCATCGACAAACGCCTGGGTGAAGACAAGGTGAGCGACGTGCTGAATCTGCTGCGCGATCTGGATTGGGATGCCCGCCGGCAACGACACGCTGGTGCCCGTCTGGCCACGGCCAACCTGGAGTCCCGCCTTGGCAGCCTGGCTGAACCCATCGACGAACGGGCCACGGACCTGGCCGGGCAGTTGCGTCGAGTAGCTGACCGCGCGAGTGTGCAGGTCGGTTGCCAGCTGGTTTTGCAAGAGCGCGCCGATCGCCGCGCTCCCGATCACGCCACCCAGCTCCTGGATGGTGTTCACCACGCCCGAGGCGACGCCCGCCAGTCGCGGCTGCAGGTCGCGGGTCGCCAGGCTGAACACCGGCGTCCAGATTCCGGCCATGCCGACACCGGCGATCACGAGGCCGGGGATGAAGCTCCAGCGATTCGACGTCACCTGCGCCGTCCAGGCGATGTACGCCACGCCGATGGCGAACAGGGTCAGGCCGACGATCAGGATGTACTTCGCGTAGCGCGCCGCCAGGGCCGCGGCGGGGCCAGAAAGCAGGATCATGGCCAGCGGCTGGGGCGCGATGGCCAGGCCGGCGGCGAAGGCGCTCAATCCCAGAACCGACTGGAAGTACAGCGTCATCGGCAGGAAGACGCCGAGGATCGCGAAGCCCATCGCCAGCAGCACCAGCGACATCAGCGTGAAGTTGCGATCCTTGAACACAGCGAAGGGCAGCAGCGGCTCCCGGTCCTGGCGGCGCCACTGGATCAGGAGAAAGACGGCCAGGGTCAGCACGCCGGCGCCGATGATCTCGGGGATCGTGATCCACGACCACACCGTTCCCCAGGCATAGCGCTGGCCCTCGATCAGCCCGAACACGACGGCGAGCAGTCCGGCCGTGGCCAGGACGACACCGGTGAAGTCGAGGCGGTGCCGCCTGCCGGGGCGAAGGTCGGGTACGAAGAGGAACGCGAGCGCGAACGTGAGCAGCCCCACCGGCAGGTTCACGTAGAAGATCCAGCGCCAGCCGAAGTGGGTCACGATGAATCCGCCGAGCACTGGGCCCAGCAGCACGGCCAGTCCGGCCAGCGAGCCGTAAATCGCGAAGACGCCGCCGCGGCGCTCCGGCGGGAAGATCGACAGCATGATCGGCAGGCCCTGGGGCGCGAGCATGGCGGCGCCGAGCCCCTGGGCACCGCGCGCCAGGATCAACTGGAGCGGATCCTGTGCCAGCCCGCTGAACGCCGAAGCCAGGGTGAACACCACGATGCCCGCGGCAAACATGTTGCGAGGCCCGAAAATGTCACCCAGCCGGCCCGACGTGATCAGCAGTACGGCATAGACCAGGCTGTAGCCGTTCAGCACCCAGAGAATCTGGTCGAGCGATGAATGGAGATCGTCAACGATGCTCGGAATGGCGACGTTGACGATGGTGAGGTCGAGTAGGGTCATGAAGAGACCCAGCGCAAGCACCGAGAGCGCCAGCCAGGGCGCCGAGCGACGACCGTTTACAGGCATGATTGATTCACCCTCCTAAGATTCGTGAAGCGGAAGTCACTCGTCGGTATGAGGTTGCCTATAGGGCCTCGCCCCCTTCCGATCGGTTCTCGAACTCGTGCCCCACCGTCTCCATCTGCTCTTTGGTGAGCCACAACTTGCCGTCCTCGATGTCGTGGACGGCGTTTCTCACCCACTCGAGCTCCGCCCGCCTCATGGCGACCGAATACTCACCTTCGATGAGGAAGAGTCGGGGCAGGCCCATGTCCATCAAGGTCTTGAGCTGTCGCTCCGAACCCGCGATCTGTCCGTCGAGCATGGCCGAGCGGATCTTGAGCAGGCGAACCACCTCGTCCTTCGGCAGGTGGGCGAAGAAGGCGAGCGCCGCCCCGAACTGCGGGTACTCATGAACCGGCTGGGTCAGCAGCTCCCTGAGCCAATCCAGGATCTCGTCGCGGCCGGTCTCGGTGATGGCGTAGACGGTCCGTTCCGGCCGGCGGCCTTCCCGGCTTGTCGCCTGCGCCTCGATGAAGCCGCCCTGCTCGAGCCGCTCGACCGTGTCGTAGATCGAGCCGCCGGTCAGCTTGATGACCTGATCATGCCCCCGCTCCTTCATCTTCGATTTCATCTCGTAGGGGTGCATCGGCTGCTCGATCAGCAGGTTCATGACCGCCAGCGCCAGGGGTGTTCGTGGGAGCTCTTTCTTAGTCGCCATTGCTTAGTCGATGCCGACTATACCACGCCGACTAGCCGGTGTCAACCAGGTTAGGCGCTTACAGCATCCTTACTAAGAAGGCGGACGATATACGGTCGTGGGCGCTGGCGCTCGGCGGATCCTCGTCGTCGATGACGACCCGATGGTCGCCACCACCGTCCAGCGGGTGCTCCGCCCGGAAGGCTACGAGGTCGAGGTGGCCCTGGGCGGCGCGGCAGCCCTGGAGCAGGCGCGGACCAACCGGCCCGACCTGGTCGTGCTCGATCTGATGATGCCCGGGGTCGATGGCCTCGAGGTGTGCCGGCAGCTGCGGGCGAACGGCAGTCTGCCCATCCTGATGCTGACCGCGCGCGGTGGGACGGCGGACCGCGTCCGCGGACTCGACCTGGGAGCGGACGACTACCTGGTCAAGCCCTTCGCCTACGCCGAGTTGCTGGCCCGGGTGCGTGCGCTGCTCCGCCGGATGCCACCCCCGCCGACCATGCTTCAGTTTGCCGACCTCACGATGGAAATCGAGACCGGCGAGGTTCGGCGCGGAACCCGGATGATCTCGCTCACCGCTCGCGAGTTCGCGCTGCTCGCCTACTTCCTCCGACATCCGCGCCAGATCCTGACGCGCGAACAGTTACTGGCGACCGTCTGGGAAGGCGAGGATACCGACGACAATGTCGTCGCCGTGTACATCGGCTACCTGCGGGCGAAGCTCGATGAGGGCGCCGAGCCTCGATTAATCCAGACGATCCGCGGCTTCGGCTACAGCCTGCGCGAGGACTGATGTCGTTCCGACTGCGCTTGACCCTCTTCGGCGCCGGCCTCGTCGCCATCACCCTGGCGGCCTTCGGGTGGCTCGTCTACACACTCGCCGCCAACAGCCAGGCGACACAGCAGGACGATCTCCTAAAGCAGCGCGCGGCCGATGCGGTCGTGGCGATCGCGAGCGCACCGCCAACAGCGTTCGGCGCCTTTAGTGAGGCGAGCCTCGCCGTGGCCGAAGACCTGCATACTCGCAGCGATCCCTTCGTCGAGGTGCTGGCTTCGTGGGGGCTGATGTCGACGTCGGCCCGAATCGGCGACGCGCCTCCAGCGATTCCATCCAGCGTTCTCGATACGGCGACCCCGAGTGGGACCTTCGCCACGATCGACCTTGCGCGCGGGCTCCCAGTGCGCCTGTTTGCGCGCCAGTGGACACGCCCCGAACTGGGACAGTTTGGCGTCGTGATCGCGGGCCAGCCGATTAGCGTGCAGACGACCAATCGCAAGGGAATACTCGGCTTCCTTGTGATCTCGTCGATCCCGACACTGCTGGCGGCCTTGATCGCGGCCTGGCTGATCACCGGTCGCGCATTGCGACCGCTCAAGACCGTGGCGGACACGGCGGACTCGATCGCCAGCACCCACGACCTCAAGCGGCGTTTACCACCGGGGCCGCGGAAGGATGAGATCGGGTTGCTGAGCGCGAGCTTCAACCGGATGCTCGACCAGGTCGAGGCGGCGAACCAGCGACTGGCCGTCGCGCTCGAGGCGCAGCGCCGGTTCGTGGCCGATGCCTCGCACGAGCTCCGCACCCCGCTGACCACGATCCGTGGAAACGCGGGTCTGCTGGCCTACGGCCCCGACGTCAATGACGACGTTCGCGCCGCCGCCGCTCGAGACATCGCCAGTGAAAGCGAGCGGATGAGCCGGCTGGTCGAGCACCTGCTCACGCTCGCCCAGGCCGACGCCGGCCAGCACCTGGTGCTCGCGCCGGTGGCGCTGCGGCCACTGATCGAATCGGTGTGCCGGCAGGCCCAGACGACAAATCCTGACCGCAGCTTTCGCAGCGTAGGCCTGACCGACGCCACCATCCAGGCGGACGAGGACGCCGTCACCCAGCTGCTCTGGATCCTGGTCGACAATGCGGTGAAATTCACCAGGCCGGGTGGTTGCATCGAGCTGGGCTTGCGCCAGCAGGATTCGACCGCGCTGCTGACGGTCGCCGATGACGGCAGCGGGATCCCGCCCGGCGACCTGAGCAGGATCTTCGAGCGCTTCTACCAGTCGAGCGAGTCACGCACCAACAAGGGCGCCGGCCTCGGTCTGTCGATCGCCCGCTGGATCGTGGAGGAGCACCACGGAACCGTGACAGCCCGCAACAACGACGGGCCCGGCGCAACCTTCACGGTCACATTCCCCCTCGCCGCCTGACCAGATTGTTGTCAGGGTCGCGGGATTTCCCGCGTGTCTTACGTCAGTCTTATCGCTCAGCTGTACGGTCGGTCCATGTACGACATCGCCACCGACCACGCCGTCGCCCTCAGCGCCGCGATCGCTCTGCTCGTCTTCATCTTGGTCTTCGTTCGAGCGCTATCGTTCCTCGCCGATCGCCGGGTCGCCCTCGCGCTCCAGCTGCGCGAGGCCTATGCCACGACGCCGGCGATGGCAAAGCTGGCCGCCATCCTGATGCTCCTCAGCGGCGGCATCCACCTCGCGCTCGTCCCCGGCCACGACGGCATCACCGGGCAGCTCTTCGTCATCGACGGCCTTGGCTTCATCGCGCTGGGGATCGCCGTCTTCCTCACCAGCTGGTGGCGCCGGCCGGCGGCCCTCTGGCTGCTGGCGACCATCGTCGCCTACATCGTGTGGGTCATCGCCGGTTGGGAAACCCCGGACCAGATCGGAATCGCCTGCAAGCTGATCGAAATCGTCGCGCTCGGCCTGGTTCTCCGGCTTAACGGCCGGGTCGGCGGCTCGTGGCTGAGACGAGCCTGGCGGGCAACGGCCTTCCCGCTCGTCGCCGTGCTGACGACGCTCGGTATCTGGGTCGGCGGCCTGGCCCACCCCGACGCGCTGCACGCGCACGCCGGCGCGCTCCTCCAACCGGTCGCCGCAGTCGCGACGCCGGAAGAGCGGGCGGCCGCCGCCCAGCTCCTGGCCGCCACCAGGGCGAGCATCGCTCGATACCAGGATCCGGCCGTGGCCATCGCCGCGGGGTACAAGCCCGGTCCGGCCTCGAGTGCCGACCCGCTGCGGCACTTCGAAAACCAGGCGAACCGCAATGCCATCCTCGACCCGAACCGCCCGCAGGCGCTGGTCTACGCCCAGACGCCACGCGGACTCCAGCTGATCGGCGCCATGTACCAAATGCCACGCGTCGGGCAATGGGGCCCCGACCCGGGCGGCCCGCTGACCCAGTGGCACCAGCACGAGGGCATTTGCTTCTCGCCCTTCGGCATCGAGTTCAGCTTCGAGACTCCGTTCTGGACCTGCCCGGTGGGTTCGACCAGCATCACGACCGCACCCATGCTGCACGTGTGGATCATCGATAACGGGAAGAACGGACCGTTCGCGGCCGACCTCGACAAGACCATTCAGCGCCAGCTCACCGGGAGGTCATAGCAATGAACCATGCAACATCAACCGGCAGCGCCGTCGAAATTGCTGCTGTCCTCGTTGTCGTGCAGGCCAGCTTCTCCCTGGTCGCTGGCTTGAGTGCCTTGCCCTTCGCCATCGTCGAGCCCGGATTTCGGATTCTGGGTCTGGTCACGATCCTGATCGCGATTGGGATGTTCTGGCTGGCCCACTCCCTGCGTCGCCCGCGCCGCTGGGCCTGGCGCTGGCTCGTCACCATGGAACTGCTGAGCCTCGCGATCACGGCGCTGCTCGGGCTGCTGCCGATCGGCGCCGTTCGCGGCCCGGTCCCGGTGCTGGTCAACCTCGTGATCCCGCTGGCGGTCCTGGTCTTGCTCGCCGCGAGGTCGGGCGATCGGCCGACCCAGGCCGGGCCGGCCGATCCGGCCTAAGTCAGCTGCTCTGCCGCGCGGTCACCGGAAGAGGCAGGCCGATGCCGAGCACGTTCCCTTCCGAGTCCTTGAACCACGCCGCTTTCTGGCCGTCCGGGAGCGTGGCAATGCCATCGACCGTCTTGAGATTCGGCGTGTCGTATTCCTCGAGCTTCACACCCTTGGCCCGAAGTTGCTGGAGCGCCTCGTCGAGGTCCTGCACCTCGATCGCCATCTGGGTATGCGTCCCGGATGGCTTCCCGCTGCTGAGGAAGACCAGGAAGCCGGTACCTTTCGCCAGCTGATAGAGCAGGCCGCCGGGATTCTCATCGATTGGCGTCAAGCCGAGCTTGTCGCGATAGAAGGCTTTCGCCCGCTGGAGGTCCTGCGCCGGAAGTGCCGCCGCCGAGCGTGCCTGGTTGAACATGGGTCACCTCCTCCCGCCTGCGAGCTTAGCTCAGACGCGTGCCGCGCTGCCTGAAGTGGCACTCCGGCGAGAGAGCGAGTCGATCGTGATCGCCACCAGGAGTACGAGACCGGTGACGATGAACTGCCAGCGAACGTCCAGGCCCAGCAGGCCCATGCCGTTGTAGATCCCGCCGATGACCAGCCCACCGAGGATGCCGTGGATCACCTTGCCGCGACCGCCGAAGAGGCTGGTTCCGGCCAGGACCACCGAGGCGATCGCATACAGAACGAGCTGGCCACCATTGATGTTGCCGGACATGCCCCCGAGATAGGAGGCGTACAGCAGAAGGCCGATGCCCGCCGTGAACGAGCAGATGATGAAGCACACGGTCCGAACGGCGGCAAGATTGATGCCGGCCCGCCGCGCGGCCTCGGGATTCCCCCCGATGGCGTAGACGTACCGCCCGAACTTCGTCCTCTGGAGCAGAATCATCCAGGCGAAGAAGACGGCGAGGACGATGGGAATAACCCAGGGGACGCCCTCGAGCGTCCCGAAAGCGGCCCGATTGACGTTGCAGATCGCCACCACCGCGATCGCGATGAGCGCGATCAGGGCGATCTTGATGACGGTCAAGCTGACCGGCGGCGCCACCAGCCCGCTGCGGCGCCGGCGATTGTCGCCAAACCAGAGCAGGGCGGCGATGGCGATGACGATAACGCCCGCCCCGATCCAGCTAATGACCGGGTCGATCGTCCCATTCATGAGGTTGTAAAGGACCTGACGGTTCGAGTCGAGGCCGGCCAGGCTCGGGTAACCGGAGAATGCCAGCCCCAGGATGATGAGCATCGCCCCCTGCCAGATGAGCAGGCCGGCGAGCGTGACGATCAAGGATGAGAGGCGCAGCCGGGTGATCAGGCTTCCCTGCAGCGCGCCGATCACGGCGCAGACCAGGAGCCCGGCGATTACGGCGGCCCACCAGGGCCATTTGGTCGTGGCCGGCTGCACCAGCTGCACGGTGATCGCGGCACCGACTCCGCCGGCGTACGCGATCGAGAGATCGATCTCGCCGAGGAGGATGACGAAGAGTTCACCCATCGCCAGGACCATGAAGTAGGCGCTCTGCTGGAACAGGTTGACGAGGTTTCCCGCCGAGAGAAAGACATGATTGGGGCTGATCGCCTGGAAGACGATCGTGATGATGAGGAGCGCGAGGATGACGGGCAGAACACCGCTATCGCCGCTCCGTATCCGGGTAAGCCAGGCACGCACCCATTCGCCCAGCGACTGGGCAACGAGTTCGGGCGGGACTTCGAGGGCTGCGGCACCCAGGGCGGCCGTCGGATCCGGTGCGGTCTCCGGGGCTTCAGCGCGTGCCACTCTTTTCTCCGTCACCGTCCATCCGCTGCCCGCCACGGCTCGAGCTCCCGGTGGTCATGTAATCGACGACGCTCTGCCGGTCGAAGTCGGAGGCGCGACCCTGTGTCACCATCCGACCGAGGTGCAGCACGGCAATTCGGTCCGCAACTTCGAAGACGTCGTTGAGGTTGTGGGAGATGACCATGACGGCCAGACCTCGGTCCCGCAGACGGCGGACCAGGTCGAGCACCTGCTTGGTCTGCACCACCCCAAGCGCGGCGGTTGGTTCGTCCAGCATGACCAGCTTCGAGTTCCACATGACGGCCTTGGCCACCGCCACCGACTGCCGCTGGCCGCCGGACAGGGAGGCTACGGGCTGGCGGATCGACCGTACCGTCGTGACTCGTAGTTCGGCCAGGGTCTTGCTGGCAGCACGCTCCATGTCGTCCTCGTTGAGGAAGCCGTTCCGCAGCTCTTCGCGGCCAAGGAACATGTTCTGGACGATGTCGAGGTTGTCGGCAAGCGCCAGGTCCTGGTAGACCGTTTCAATCCCCAGCCGGGCCGCATCGCGTGGAGTGCGAATGTGAACCGGCTGGCCTTCCCAGAAGAATTGACCGTGGTCGATCTCGTAAATGCCCGCGATGCATTTTGTCAGGACGGACTTCCCGGCGCCGTTATCACCGGCGAGCGCGGTGACCTGTCCGGCATACAGGTCCAGGTCGACCTGAGTGAGGGCTTGCACCGGGCCAAAGTGCTTGTCGACGCCCCGGGCTTTGAACCGTGGCTCGCCCAGTGTCGAGTCCTTGACTACCTGGCCCACTGCTTCACTGTATCGCGTGAGATGGGGGATTGGCGCCGCCGCGAACGGCGGCGGCGCCAAACGATCTAGCTAATTCCCGCTGCGCTGCAGGCGGCCGCTCCGGCGTCGGTGCACAGTTGCGTCTTGTCGACGAACTTGTCATGGATCACGGTCGAATTCATGTTGGCGATGTTGACCCAGATCGGCACCAGCAATGATGCCGGCTGGGTGCTGCCCGCGGCGTTACCATTCGGCGAGGTCGTGCCGTTGATCAATGCGGGCGGAGGCGCCTGGCCTGCGCGCAGGATGGTCGCGAGCGCGGCCGCGTCCTGGGCCTCGAGATAGACCGCCTTGTAGACCGATCCGCATTGATAGCCCTTGAGGATGTTGGCCATGCCTTGCTCGGTCGCATCCTGACCGGTGGTCGGGACCTTCTTGGGTCCGACGCCCTTGCCCTTGAGCACGGTGATGGCCGCGTTGCCGAGGCCGTCATTCGCTTCGACGGTGGCGTTGATGCTCGGGTTGGCAGTGTACTGCTGCTGGAAGACGGTCTGTCCCGCGGCATTGTCCCAGCCGGGCGCAATCTTCTCCGCGACCAGCTTGTAGGCGCCGTTCGTCTTGCCCGCGCTCAGCGGCGTTGTCTTGTCGCCCCAGATCGATTGGTTGTAACCCTGGGCGAAGGAAACGGCGTTCGGGTCCGTGTCCTGGCCGCCGTCTAACTCGAAGACCTGCGGGTTCGTGACGCCCCAGTCCGTGACGCATTTCTGGAAGCCGTCGCCGATCAGCTTTCCGACCTGGACATTGTCGAAGCTCACGTAATAGACATTGGTGCCCGTGAACGTGGCTCGGTCATAGCTGATGGTCTTCACGCCCTTACTCTGGGCCAGCGACTGGATCTGCCCGCCGACGTTGCTGTTCAGCGGGTCGAAGACGAGCACTTTCGCGCCGGCCGTGATGTCGGCCGTGGCGAGGTTAAGCTCCTGGGCCGGGTCGCCCCCGGCGTTCTCGATCTTGTATTCGCTTGACTTATAGCCCGCTGCGTCAAAGGCTTGCTTCAGGTACGGTGCATCGAAGTTGACGTAGCGCGTCGAGGACGTGGTGTCGGGAAGGATGACACCGACCAGGCCGCTGCCCGCGTCGTGCAGTCCCTTCAGCTGCGACATTACCGAGAACGAGGCGTCGAACGAAAGCACGCCAAGGCCCGCTGGAACCGTGGCGCTGGTCGTACCGGTCGTCGATGAGCCGCCGCACGCCGCCACGATGATCGCCATCGCGCCGGCAACCACGAATGCCGCCGATGATCTGAGTTTGCGCAATTGCTCCGCCCTCCTAAAGGTTGTAGTGGTCCGGTGGGAAACGACGAAAAGGGTTGGGCTCCCGTCGGCGCTCCTGGACGGCCCAGGACAGTACCCCTCTTACGCTGGCTCCCAGCCGACGATTATTGTGGGGCCCGCGCAGCGAATTGGCAAGAGCGAAGTCGTTCTTGCCGTTCGCGGCTCTAACAGTCTCTAACGAAGCGTTTTTGAAATCACTGGTCCGATGACCTAGTCGCGGCGCCACCCCCGTGCGCCGAAGGCTCTGCCACCCGCCAGCACGCTGAACAGCAGGACGACGACCGCCGCGCCCAGGATGGCGGAGATGATCGGGATGCCGCCCAGCGACAGCTCGGGTGCGAGGGCGACGTGCAAGACGTCGACCATGAGCCAGGCGCCCACGAGCCCCGCGACCACCGCACCGATCAAGCCGCCCGGCATGCCACGGCTCACCAGTCGTTCGCCGATCAAGCCGGCGAGCGCGCCCACCAGGATCAAGACGAGCAAGTGCGTGAGTGTCATATCAAGCCTCCATTAATTGAGGTAACGCCGCTATCATGAAATCATAGCCTGATCCACCTCATTCTGCCAAGCGTGTAGAGTCGACACGAGGGAAGGGAAGCTTGGCCACCAATCCAACCAAACGACCATTTATCCCGACACCGGGGCGTCGGCCGCCGGCACCGTCCGGCGCGCCCGGAGGTCCCGGCCAGCCCGGCACGGCGAGGCCCTTCTGGCGAAGCCGGGGCTTCTGGATCTATCTGATCGTCCTGCTGGTTCTGAACTACGTGATCAGCATCGTCTTCACGAGTGGGCCGTCACGCGTCACGGTCCCCTACACCACCTTCATCGCGCAGCTGAACGAGGACAACGTCAAGGACGTCAGCGCGCAGGGCAACTCGATCCAGGGGGACTTCAAAAAATCGGTCACCTATGGGACCGCCAGCGGCACGCCGTTCCAGACGGAGCGTCCGGTGTTCGCTCAGGACAACCTGGTGACGACCCTCCAGCAGCACAACGTACCGCTCACGGCCACCCCGCCGGGCTCCGGTTCGCCGCTGCTGACGCTGCTGTTCAGCTTCGGACCGGCGCTGCTGCTGATCGGTGGCTTGCTCTACCTGAGCCGCCGGATGCAGACGGGTGGGCCGGGCGGGATTCTCGGCGCCTTCGGCCAGAGCCAGGCGAAGCTTTTCACCGCGGATTCCGGGCCAAAGACGACCTTTGCCGACGTCGCCGGAATCGACGAGGCCAAGCAGGATCTGTTCCAGGTCGTGGACTTTCTCAGGACACCGGAAAAGTACGAGCGGCTCGGCGCGCAGATTCCCCACGGCATTCTGCTGGTCGGCCCGCCGGGAACGGGAAAGACCCTGCTCGCCCGCGCCGTCGCCGGCGAATCGAACCGCCCGTTCTTCAGCCTGTCCGCGTCTGAATTCGTCGAGGCCATCGTGGGCGTCGGTGCGGCTCGCGTCCGCGATCTCTTCGCCAAGGCCAAAGCCGCCGCCCCGAGCATCATCTTCATCGACGAGCTCGACGCCATTGGTCGCTCGCGCGCCTCGTCCGCGACCTTCGGGGCCAACGATGAGCGCGAGCAGACGCTCAACCAGATCCTGACCGAGATGGATGGCTTCACGCCGAACCAGAACGTCGTGGTGCTGGCTGCCACCAACCGCCCAGAGGTCCTCGATCCGGCTCTCCTGCGTCCCGGGCGCTTCGATCGGCGGGTGACCGTTTCACCGCCCGACCGGGTTGGCCGCGAAGCGATCCTCAAGATCCACACCCGCAACCTACGGCTGGCTCCCGGTGTCAACCTGGACGACATCGCGGGAGCGACGGCTGGCTTCGTTGGCGCTGACCTGCGCAACATCGCCAACGAGGCCGCCTTGATCGCGGCGCA
>Ga0307479_10002790_pt1 | contig 15841 bp, 10 predicted proteins | sample atmos_gasesECM4C_FD_203743 | JGI IMG/M metagenome (GOLD analysis project Ga0307479, IMG submission 203743) | Hardwood forest soil microbial communities from Morgan-Monroe State Forest, Indiana, United States - atmos_gasesECM4C_515 | ecosystem: Environmental > Terrestrial > Soil > Temperate... | reverse complement strand
ATTTTGCAGGAAGTGAATCAGATCGCTTGCGAAGATACTCGCCACACCTCCAAACTCCTGAACCACTACCAAATCAATAAGCCGCTGGTCAGTTATCACGAGCACAACGAAATGACCCGCGCCCCCGAACTGGTCGTGGCCCTCGAGCAAGGCGCTCGCATCGCTCTGGTGTCCGATGCTGGAATGCCGCTCGTTTCCGATCCCGGCCACCGGTTGGTGGCCATGTGTTTGCGTCATCACATTCCGGTGGTGCCTATTCCAGGCCCCTCGGCATTGTTGGCTGCCCTTTCTGCATCCGGCTTGCCGAACGAAGAATTCTTGTTTGTAGGATTTTTGCCTTCCCGCAGCGGAGAACGTCGCCGCGCACTCGAACGGCTGCGCATCGAAAATCGCACCATCATACTTTATGAAGCCCCGCATCGCGTCGAGGAATGTATCGCCGATGCGCGGGAGATTCTAGGCGACCGCCCAGCGTGTCTGGCGCGCGAGGTGACAAAACTTCACGAAGAATTCAGGCGCGGGAAACTTTCGGAGCTGACTGCTTCTCTGGAGGCCCGTCCAGCGCGTGGCGAGATTACTTTGTTGATCGGTCCGGAAGACGCTGCCGAAGCACGCGCGAATCTGGACTCCACCCAAAGTTTATCGGAGCGCGTAGATGAATTGATCCGCCAGGCTAAGCTGGATCGCAAAGACGCCTTGAAACTCGCCGCGAAAGAACGAGGCTTGACGCGCAGAGCCGCTTACGGGCAACTACTGGAAGCACTAGGCAAAACCGAAGTGGAATGAAGAAGTGGAATTAAAAAAGGAAGTGGAACGAAACAAGCGTGCTAGGCGGCCGATTCTGAAAGAAACATGCGCCGGAAGTGCGGCCCGGTAAACTGCACCCCGATAATTTTCTCTCCCCGGATTTCGGCACTCCCCACATGAACCACGCGTCCCCGCGTTGCGAAATCGGATTCCGCTTCTTTGCGCCGAACCGAACTTTGCGCGATTGGAATGTGGATTTCCACATCGCAACCGATGGCCAGATCGAAGCGCGTCAGAAATGCCGCCCCGCCGCGACAGAGATTTTCGCTGGAGGTTTCTTCTTGAAAAGTTACTCCACGGCTGTCCCGGCCGCTCACCGTCAGCGGCAAGCGCACCGCGATCCTACGATTCGTGCGTTGCTCCGAAATGGATGTACTGAGCTGGAGCATGGACTGGGTCCTCCCCCGCTGATTCCGTCCGCCCCGCGAAGAAAGCCTCCACACTGTCTAGCACTTCACTGGGCGTTCGCGCCGCATGTACGATACGGCGAAGCTCGCTGCCATTCCCCACACCGTGCGAGAACCAGCATGCGAACTGCTTCATTTTGCCCACCGCGTCCGGCAAATTGGCAGAACTAATCTGCCGGTAGTATCCAGAAAGTAACTGATGACGGTCGTGGTCGCTGGGAAGATCGTAGCGGCCTGTCGCCGCGTATTGTTGCATCTGAGAAAAAATCCATGGATTGGTCGCCGCCGCGCGCCCGATCATCACCGCATCGCATCCGGTTTCTTCCACGATTCGCGCGGCGTCTTCCGGCGTGTTGACATCCCCATTGCCGATCACCGGAATTTTGATCGCCCGCTTTACTCGCGTGATGAGATTCCAATCGGCGTGGCCACTATAACCCTGAGCCCGCGTGCGCGGATGGACGGCGACGCCCTCCACCCCTAAGGATTCCGCCATTTTGGCGACTTCCACCGCAACAACGGAATTTTCGTCCCAGCCCGCGCGCAGCTTGATGGTCAAAGGAATTCGAACCGCGGCTCGCACCGCGCGAAAAATTTCGCCCAGAAGCTCAAGGTCGCGCAGCAGTCCAGACCCGCCGCACTTCACAACTTTTTTCGCCGGGCAGCCCAGGTTAATGTCCACTGCGTCGTAACCCAGGTCTTCAACCATTTTAGCGGCGCGCGCCATAACTTCAGGATTTGCGCCAAAAAGTTGCGCGGTAATAGGATGCTCGTCTTCCTGAAAATACAAATATCGCAAAGTTTTGGCGGCGCTGCGGGTGATCCCTTCGGACGAAGTGAATTCCGTCATCAGCAGTCCGCACCCGCCCAACCCTCGAATTGCGCGCCGAAATAGCGTGTCGGTGACGCCCGCCATGGGCGCCAGGATGGCAGCAGGCTGGATAACCAGATCGCGAATTTTGAATGATGCAGGGAGCACGAAGTTATTTGCATTCTTCCGAAACTTCCGGATCTTGCTTCAAAAATTCTTCCAGCCGCAGGAACTTACGACCCAGCGCAGTGCTATACGCAGACCACTCGTCGTCGCCTGCGCCACTGGCAAACGCTGCGCGCACCGCCGCCATTTTCGAATCCAGATCGTCCATATAGTGAAAAACCATCGCTTCGCGAATCATCGGCAATTTCGGCGAGCCAAACTCGTACTGCCCGTGATGACTGATGAGCATATGCTGCACCACCGTCTTCAGCGGGGCAGGGAAGCCCGGGATGCCGTCCATGGCCCGCGAAACAGTCTCCAGTTCCATCACAATGTGACCCAGCAGTTGCCCCTCGGTCGTATATCCGATGGCCCGTTCGTAACAAAGTTCGTCCAGCTTGCCAACGTCGTGCAGCATCGCTGCGGTGAGCAGCAAATCCACGTCCAGCTCTGCATATTGCGTCGCAAGCATCTGGGCCAGCGCGCACAAGCCCACCACATGTTCCAGCAAACCCCCGATAAATGCGTGATGCATTACTTTAGCGGCTGGCGCGCGTTTGTAGCGTGGCGCGATTTTCGGATCGCTAACGATTCCAGTCACCAGCGTCTTCAGCCACGGATTGCGAATTGCCGCCGCGTATTCCAGCAGCCGCACATACAACTTCTCGACGTCTTCTTTGGTATGCGGCAAAAAGTCGACAAGGTCGATTTCTTCCGGCTTCGCGCGCCGCACCTGTTGCAACGCCAACTGCGGCTTATTGCGATAAATTTCTACGCGGGCCTGCACCTTTACAAAATCATCGCGATTGATATCCTTCGCGATGGTCTCGAACAAATCCCACATGCGCGCTTCGATGGTTCCGCTGCGGTCCCCAAGCTCAAGACGAAGATAGGACTTGCCCTCGCGCGTGTTACGAATTTCCTTTTCGTGTACCAGGAAGAAAGTAGTGATGATCTGTTCGCTGCCTAAATCCGTGACAAACGGAGTCTTCATAATCCCGTGTCCGGCTTTTTCCCGAACAAGCCGTATTTCTTATGCGCCTTCTTGGTTTTCTTCGCCGCTTCCGGTGTAGCGCTGACTTCTTGAATTTCCGAGTTGCCGCCCCCGGCGATATCCTGGAATCCCGGCTTAATAACCACGTAGCTTTGTTCGCGCAAGGTTTTCACGTATTCCCGCATAGCCGGCTCCATGCGCGCGGAATACAGCTTGTCGGTAATTTCCGGTTCAACCTTGGCCAGCGATTGTTCCCCTTCGTCGTAGTGTTCCAGAACCTGCAGAATTAAAAACCCCTGCTTGGTGTCCATCACATCGGTAACGTCATTCTTCCGCATTTTAAAAACCACGTCTTCAAGTTCTTTGGATAATTCTCCGCGTTTGTATACCCCCAAATAGCCGCCTTGCTTGGCGGTGCTGCCATCCGAGAAGCGTTTGGCCATTTCGCTGAAGTCGTCGCCGTCCTTGATGCGTTTCAGCGTCGTTTCCGCCTTCTTTTTCAATTCCACGATTTCTTCCGGTGATTTCTTTTCCGTATTTACTTCTATAGAGCGCAGCCCAACCTGCTCCGGCCGCACAAACTCCGCCTTGTGCTCGTTGTAATATTTTTCGACTTCGTCATGCCCAATGGTAATGTGCGAGCCCACTTCGCTTCCGATCACCCGCTGCGTCAAGACCCCGTTGCGAATATTATTCTTGAAATCCTCCCAGTTGACGCCCTGTGCCGACACCGCCTTCTCCAAATCTTCCATGCTGGGTATATTGTTCTGGACGCGGATTTGGTCCAGCTTCTTGATGACATCGGGCTCCACACTAATCCCCATATCCTTGCCGCGCTGCACCAGCAACGATTGATCGATCAGATCGCGCAGGGCATTTTTCTGGCGATCTTCAATCGCAATCTGCAGTTGTTCCGGAGTGCAATGACCCTGGCAATCCTGTTTCGCTTCATCAGCGGCGGCAACCTTCGCCTTCTCGTATTCCGAGCGCGTGATGATTTCGTTGTTCACGCGCGCGATAATCTCTTCCACCACGCGACCGGAGTTGGGATCGATCTTCGTCGCCGGAGCCGGCGCCTTCTTGACAGGCGGCTTCGCCGTTTCGGTCTCCGGAGTTGCCGGAGCCATCCCCGGCTTTTCGAGCGTAGGAGTGGGAGTGGATTTATCTTGGGTGTCCGCGGGCTTCGGCTGAGGAGTATTGGCGGAATTATCCTGGGCCTGGATCGCAATGGGCAACGCCCCGCAAAACGCCAAAAATAAAAGTAATTTACGCATTAATACCTCGTCTAGAGTTTAGCACTTTCGATGACTTCTACTCAGTCTAGCTTTCGCCCTGAAGCCCCAGCAATACGTTTCTGACCGATTCGGCGACCGCTTCACCGCGTGCAACTTCCATCCACAGCACACCGCTCGGATCGAGCTTAATACCTTTTCGCGAGCGCACGACGGAAACCAGCGTGGCCGGATCAAGTGTAGTCTCCGGGTAAAACCGAATAGCGACGCGGCTGCCTTGCCGTTCCACGGAAGAAATGCGCAAGCGCTCGCTCATGGATTTGAGGGTGGCATACTCCATTAGGTTTTCCACCGATTTGGGTAGCGCTCCAAAGCGATCTTCCAGTTCCTTGCGAACATCCTGCTTTTCCGCCTCGGTGGAAATAGAAGAAATGCGCTTGTAGGTGCGTAACCGAAGATTTTCGCTGGGAATATATTCCTGCGGAATACGCACATCGAAGCCCAGGCTCAGAGTAGTGCGCAATTCGGGCGTGACATCCTCTCCCTTCAACTTGGCCACCGCGCGTTCCAGCATCTGACAATACAAATCAAAGCCAATCGCTTCGATATGCCCGTGTTGCTGCCGCCCCAGCATGTTGCCCGCTCCACGCAATTCTAAATCCAGCGCCGCGATGCGGAATCCCGCTCCCAGTTCGCTGAATTCTTTCATTGCCGCCAGCCGCTTGCGCGCGATATCGGACAGAATTTCTTCCGGCGGAACGAGCAAATACGCATATGCCCGCTGGCTCGAGCGCCCCACCCGTCCACGCAACTGGTACAACTCCGCGAGACCCAGTCGGTCGGCGCGATTAATCAGAATGGTATTCGCGCGCGGTATGTCCAGCCCGTTCTCCACGATGGTAGTGGCCACCAGCACGTCCGCCTCGTCGCGAATGAATTTCAGCATCACCGCTTCCAGTTCTTTTTCTCCCATTTGACCGTGCGCCACCACCACCCGCGCTTTGGGCACTAGTTTGGAAACCAGCGCCGCCAGCGAATAAATAGATTCGACGCGATTGTGAATGAAATACACCTGGCCTTCGCGCGCCAATTCCGTTTCGATCGCGCGCTGCACCAGCTCCTCTTGAAAAGGCGCAACCACCGTCTGGATCGCCAGCCGGTCGCGCGGCGGCGTTTCGATCAGCGACATATCCCGAAGACCAACTAGCGACATGTGCAACGTGCGTGGAATGGGAGTAGCAGAAAGCGCCAGAGCGTCGACGTTCTTGCTCATCTCCTTGAGCCGCTCCTTATGCGCGACACCGAAGCGTTGCTCTTCGTCGACAATCAACAGCCCCAGGTCCTGAAATTTTACGTCTTTGGATAAAAGACGATGGGTCCCTATAACAATGTCGACTTTCCCCGCTTCCAGATCCGCCAACGTTTTTTTCTGCTCGGGCGTGGTGCGGAATCTGCTCAGCATGTCAATACGCACCGGAAAAGCCGCGAAGCGATGCTTGAACGTTTCGAAATGTTGGAAGGCCAGCACCGTGGTGGGCGAGAGCACCGCAACTTGCTTGCTGTCCGCCACCGCTTTGAACGCTGCCCGCATGGCTACTTCGGTTTTGCCATAACCCACGTCGCCGCACAGCAGCCGGTCCATGGGCGCCGCACGCTCCATGTCCCTTTTAATGTCCGTGAGCGCGGTGTTTTGATCGGGAGTTTCTTCAAATTCGAACGCATCTTCAAATTCGCGCTGAAAATTTCCCTCCGGCGAAAACGCAAATCCCGGTGCCGTCTTGCGTTGAGCATAAAGCGCCAGCAACTGGTCGGCCATGTCTTCCACCGATTTACGAGCGCGAGTCTTTCGCGTGTTCCACGCCGTCCCGCCCAACTTATCCAGCGGAGGATGGTCGCCTTCCACGATGCGATAGTTCTGCACCAGGTCCATGCGCTCCAGCGGAACGTAAAGGCGCGCTTCATCTGCGTACTTGAGCAGCATGAATTCGCCGCGGCGCCCGTCGGATTCAATCTGCCGCAGCCCATCGAATTGCCCGATGCCATGATCGACGTGCACTACAAAATCTCCAGGTTTCAGCTCTGCAAAATCGCTGAAGAAACCAGAAGTGCGAATCTTACGGCTGGGCCGCTCCACCGAGGGCGTCACATCAAACAGATCGGCATTTCCGAATAAGGTCACGCGCGCATCAGGGAAAGTCACGCCTTCGGAAAATGGCGCGCGAATCAACAACAGCGTGGCCGACTCCGTCGCTGCTTCCGCAGTGAACCCCGCTGCGGCGTCTTCCGATTCGCCGAGCACATAGGGAACTTCGTATTCGCGTGAAACGTCAGCGAGACGCTCCAATTCTCCTAAGCTCGCAGCCGTAAGAAAGACCGTGCCTCCGGCGGCCAGCTGTGATTTCACTTCTGCCATGCACGCCACTACATCGCCGTGGAAGCGCGCGCTGGGTCGCGACGAAAGCTCGAATCGTTCAAAAGACTCGGCGCTGAGCCCGAGTTGTTCCAGGCGGATTTGCGAAGTCTTTTCAAGCGCCTGCGTAAGTTGCTCGCCGCTCCAAAAAAAGTCGGAAACCCCCGGCGCGTTTGCCTGCCCTTGCCGATCGTAATTTTCTTTCGCGCTATCCAGATGCTTTTCCGCCGCGTCCCGCAGCGATTGCGGCTCATCCAGAAAAACCAACGGCCGGAGTGAGCTTTCAGAGAGCTCGAATAAGGAGGTTTGCTTTTCTTGTGCCGCGGGACCGAAAAATGAATGCGTTTCCCACGGCGCTTCGCGAGTCGGTTCGAACGACTCCACGCTAGGTACCGCCCATTCCGTCAGTGGCAATAATGTTGTTCGAACCACTGGCGCGATGGAGCGCTGCGTTCGCGCATCGAATTCGCGCACCGATTCCACGGTATCGCCAAGAAGCTCGATGCGCACCGGTCGTTGCGCTTCCGGAGAAAAAAAATCCACGATGCCGCCGCGCACCGCGAACTGCCCAGGAAGCTCCACCATCTCTGTGTGCGTGTAGCCAACCGCAGCGAGGTGGTCGACGAGTTCTTCGTGAGGAATTTCTGAATCCTTGCTTAGGGTGCGGGCCAGCGATAAATAAAGATACGGATCGTTGTAACGCCACAAAGCCGCGGTGATAGGAGCCACCACCAAAGAAATTTGCCCGTCGGCTAGACGAAAAAGAGTCGCCGCGCGACGTTCCAGAATGTCCGGGTGTGGACTTTGCGATTCCCAAGGCAATGTGTCAAATGCAGGCAGAACTGCGACCTCCCCGGCCAGCCCGCTTGCCCCACCAGCTTTTCCAGGAAAAATGCTGGAAAAAAAACGCAGCGTCTCCGCAAAAGCCTCCGCGCGCCGATTCGAACTGGTAATGAAAAATGCCGGCCGTCGCAGCGCGTGTGTTAGGTACGCGGCGACCAGCGCTTTAGCCACATCGTGCAAGCCCGAAAATGCCACCTGATTTGCACCCGTGCGCAGCGCGGCCAGCGCGCCTTCCACAGCGGGCTGGCGCAACACAGCGTCCAGACGTTCGTGAACAGCTGGAAGTATCATGCGAGGACCATGCGACCGACTTCAGGACTCCGTAACAGGCGCGGCTGGTAAATTCCTAATGCTCTGGAGAATCGCGGTTGTCGAATAAGTGGGAACCACTGGCACGGAAACGACCCGCCCACCCGCTGCTTCTACTTCCTCGCGGCCGATGATTTGGTCGCCCGGCCAGTCGCCACCTTTGACCAGCACGTCCGGCAGTAGCGCTGCGATCGTCTCCCGCGGTGTGAGATCGTTGAAAATCACCACTGCATCGACGCATTCCAGCGCAGCTAAAAGTTCAGCGCGTTCGCGCTCGCACACCATCGGTCGTTCATCGCCTTTTAATTCCCGAACACTCGCGTCGCTGTTCATGCCCACGATTAATGCGTCTCCCAGCGCACGGGCAGCCTCTAGCGTTTGTACATGACCAGGATGCAGAAGATCGAAGCAGCCATTGGTGAAAACGACGCGCTGATCGCCGCGATGCGCACGGCCAAACTTCAGAATCGCGTCATGCAATGAAAGAATACGTGAGGCCAAAAGATCACTCGCGGAACACGATAAGTGCGGGTCCAAAACGTTAGTTTACCACGTGACTGAAAAGCAGTCCGAATCGCCACCTTCGATGCTTGGCAAATGAATTGATACACGAAGGGGGCCCGCCCTCATTTTTTTGAGGGTGGGTCTTGTAACGTGGAACATGCAAAATGCAAACCACGTAGCACGTTTCTGTGTCCCCTTTTCGTTGAAAGCCGATCCTCGACGCTACACATCCCATCGATGCCCAAGTGCCCGAACAGATACCCAATCCAACATCAAACTGGCTAGAGCCCCGATTTTAGGTGCTATACTTCTCCAAGGTTTCTGCCTGTTGATTATCCATATTAAGGCTCACCAAACCCACCGAATGATTCCCAGCCCGATGGATTTGCGGCATGCCAGGAAGACGTAACAATGGCTGAAATTGCGATTGTTGGTGGAGGTCCTTCGGGCGCCATGTGTGGCGAGCAACTCGCCCGCGCTGGCAACAACGTCACGATTTTCGATGAGCATCTGGCTTGGGAAAAGCCTTGCGGCGGCGGCCTGACCCACAAGGCCATCCAGTGTTTCCCCTTTCTCCTCGATAATCCCTACCCCAAAAAACTGGTCAGAGAAATCGACATCATCAGCAGCGATGAACATCACGCTTTGCTGGAGATGACCCATCCCATCGTCATTTATTCACGAACCGTGCTGAACGGCATGTTGCTCGACCGCGCGCAAGCTGCTGGTTGCACCGTCCAGCGCTCCCATGTTTTTAGTGTCGATACCGCCGCTTATAAGCCGCGCTTCCGCGTGGATGGCGAATGGCGCAGCGCCGATTTTCTGGTGCTCGCCGCAGGCGCCAGGAATCAGCTGGTGCCAGAGACGCGTGCCTTGCAGCGCAATGAATTGGAAATGACCCAGGGCTATTTCGTCCCGCAAACCGCCGACGCCATCACCATAAAATTTCTCCCCCATTTCGAAGGCTACATCTGGTCGTTTCCGCGCTGCGATCATCTGTCGGTCGGCATTTGCGGCAGCATGGAGTCGCACACCAGTCCTGAGCTACGCACTCATCTGAAAACGTTCGTGGAAAAACACAAAATCCCCACCGAAGGCGCAAAATTCTATAGTCACGTTTTACCGTCGCCTCAGGAACACACCCTTTCGAAGCGCACCGTCCTGGGAAAAAACTGGGCGCTTATTGGAGATGCCGCCGCGTGGGTCGATCCTCTCACCGGCGAGGGCCTTTTCTACGCCATCCGCTCTGGCGAATTGTTAGGCAAAGCGCTAGCCCAGGGTTGCCCCGAAAAATATCCCTCCTGGATACGCGCTTCCTTTTCCGCGGAATTGGAGTTCGCTTCGCGCATCGTCAGGCGTTTTTATCGCGGCTCGGTTTTGGGCACCGCCATCACAACACGCATGGTGCAGCTGATGCGCCGCAGCCCGGTTTTTCGTCAATTAGTCGGCGACCTCTTCAGCGGCAGCCAGGATTACACCAGCCTGAAGCGTCGTCTCTGGGGACACCTCGGAATTTCCGTCAGCGAATTTATTTCTACCGTGTTGAACCTTGAGAGCCCCATGGCTGTTCCTGCCGCGCGTGCTGGAACTGGCGCCGACTGACACGGCTCATCCAATGCTCCATATAACAAGCCCCCATGCCCGGACATCTAAACACGAGGGGTCCTGAACGCCCTGCACTGATGGCCAACGAAAAAGACGCCCGCGCTACTTCCCAACTTAAAAAAACCAAAAACGCATGGAAAAATCTTCCACACGTGTGGGCGCTGATCAAGCCCCGCCGTGGAATTTTAGCTTTGGGACTGCTGTTGATGGCCGTGAACCGCGTCTCCGGCTTGATCCTCCCGGCCTCTACAAAATATCTGGTCGACGACGTCATCGGCAAACACCACATTCGTTTGCTGACCCCCATCGTGCTGGCCGTCCTCACCGCCACCGTAATCCAAGGGCTCACTTCCTTCACGCTGACGCAACTCCTGTCCAAATCCGCGCAAAAGATGATTGCTGATCTGCGCCGCCAGGTGCAGGCGCATATCGGCAAGTTGTCCATCTCCTTTTACGATTCGAACAAAACCGGCGTCCTGGTTTCGCGCATCATGAGCGACGTCGAAGGCGTCCGCAACTTGATCGGCACCGGCCTGGTTGAATTCGCCGGCGGCCTGATGACCGCGATACTCGCCCTGGTAATCTTGCTTCGAATCAGCGTCACCATGACTGTGATTGCCTTCACGGTACTGCTGGTCTTTGGCGTGGGACTCAACAAGGCCTTCACCACCATTCGTCCCATCTTCCGCGCGCGCCCCAAAATTACCGCCGAGGTCACCGGCCGTTTAACCGAATCACTTGGTGGCGTCCGCGTTGTGAAGGGTTATCACGCCGAAGAGCGTGAAGAAAAAATCTTTTCCGCGGGTGTACAGCGCTTGCTCGACAATGTCCTCAAAACCCTCACCGCCACTTCCATCATGAGTTTGTCAGCCGCGGCCTTGATGGGCTTGGTCAGCGCGGTCGTTATGTTCATGGGCGCGCATCGAATTCTCGCCGGCACCATGACCCTGGGCACCTTCCTCACCTACTCCATCTTTTTAGGCCTTCTTGTCGCCCCGGTATTTCAAATCGTGGCTATCGGCACACAGATCACGGAAGCCGTCACCGGACTTGAGCGCACCCGAGAAATTCTTGACGAAAAACTCGAAGACGAAGCCCCGGGTCGCGTCGTCAAGCTCCCTCGCGTTAGCGGACAAGTAGTAATGGAAGACGTCAACTTCGCGTACGATTCGCGCAAGGAAGTCTTACACGATATTAATTTTCGCGCGGACCCTGGCACCGTCACCGCTTTAGTCGGCCCCTCAGGCGCCGGAAAATCCACCATCATCGGCTTAATCGCCGCGTTTTATGTCCCGTCGTCAGGCCGCGTCTTAGTCGACGGCATCGATCTTTCCACCGTCAAACTCGATTCTTATCGCACCCAACTCGGCGTCGTCCTGCAAGAGACGTTTCTCTTCGATGGAACCATTCGCGAAAACGTCGCCTTTGCTCGCCCCGATGCCTCCGAAGCAGAAATCCTCGCCGCCTGCCGCATCGCCCGCGTCGATGAATTTGCCGAAGCCTTTGAAAACCAATACGACACGGTCGTCGGCGAGCGCGGCGTCAAACTCTCCGGCGGTCAAAAACAGCGCGTCTCCATCGCGCGCGCCATTCTCGCCGATCCGCGCATTCTGATACTGGACGAAGCCACCTCCAGCCTTGATTCGGAATCGGAAGCCCTCATTCAGGAAGGTTTGCGCTACTTGATGCGCGGCCGCACCACTTTTGTAATTGCCCATCGTCTTTCCACCATCCGCCGCGCCGATCAAATTTTGGTTGTCGAAGCGGGTAGGATTATCGAGCGCGGCACGCATACTTCGCTTTACGCCGCAGGCGGAAGGTATTACGACCTCTACACCAAGCAACATTCCGTGGAAGAAAATCTATTCCTGGCCCCTGGCGAAGGCTCTTCACTTGACGTTGAAGAGACCGAGACCAGCGGGCGTAGCAATGGAGTGGGAGATTCCGCGATACCCGATGCGATTCGCCTGATTCGCGACCGCAACACCGCGTAGCCCAGAAATCTCTGGGCCCAAACTGATCCGTTAAATTTCAGTAAATTTGAATTAAGCCGTGGGCCGTCGCGCTATCGGTTTGCGCGCCACAGTCAGTGGCAGCAGGCTCGCCATTTTGCGGATCATCGCCAAAACCAGCCGCTTGTCTCCGTCGGAGAGCGTAGTGCTATAACGTTTGATCTCCGCCAGAAACCGAATTTCGTCCTGCGAAAGTTCACCAAGCATCTTTTGCGTCTCTTTGTCCCGCGGCGTCTCCGTACCAGGAAAAAAGTCCGCCAGAGAAATATCCATGGCTTCCGCAATCTTAGCCAGCGTCTCTAGCGAAGGCACGGTATGCCCGTTCTCCACGCGCGATAGATAGCACCGCAGCAATCCGGTACGCCGTTCGATATCGCCCTGCGACAATCCGCGCTGGCTCCGGTAGGTCTTAATCACTTCTCCGATATTGACTCGTGGTTTTTCTTTGGGCACGTTATCTCTCCAGTAGATGGGGTATCTTATTCACTAACAGTGAGAGTGGCAAGGCCGAACTTCGCCCCCGTGAGTCCAATTAGACAACAGTAAAGTTTGTGCGGTAGCGTACCCAAACGAAGCCCCGACGAGACCCGCCCGTTCGGAAATAGACGAATTCGCGGTAAGGTTCCAGGTTCGCGCCGTGAAATTAGGAACTAAGCCGCGAAAGAGAAGGGCGGGAGACAAAGGCCTGTTTTTCCGCCGTCAGCTACTGCTACTGCTCAGCGCTGCGTCGGAGTAACCGTGACCGGCTGTTCAATCCGGAACTCCAGCAGCGTTTCGCTAGGCACCCTCACGGCGCGCCCGCGCGTAAGTATCTCGGCTCCGGCGCCCGCAGCGCCTCCCACACCTGCGCCGATTGCCGCACCCGTGCCGCCTCCGGCAACGCCGCCGATGATCGCGCCGATGACGGCCCCGCCGCCCACTTTCTTGGCCGTGTCGCCGCCGCGGCCTTTACCTTTCATGGTGTACTCTCCGCTGAGCACCGGAAATTCATGGCCATCGATGATGATGCGCGTAAGTTCCAATTGCAGTTCTGAGCTGCCCGATAATCCGCGCGCCTCTTTGGTGTAAGCCAGGCGAACGTAAGCATCGCTGCCGCGCCGTGCCACCAGAACATTGTTAACCGCCAGGTCCGTTTCCAAGCTGGCTTTGAAAACATCCCCTACCTCATTACGCTTCGAATCCACGGGATCGATCATGCGCACCAGAATCGCTTCACCTACAGGCAACGTAACAGGTGTTCCCGGCGCCGCGTAGACGTAGTGATGTGATTCGCCATCCCGGTCACGGTCCTGATCGCGATCATGGTCCCGGTTTGCGTCTCGGTCACGGTCTCGGTCTCGATCTGGTGGTGGCGGCGGTGGCGGGTAATCATTGGGCCGCCCTTGATCCGGCGGTGGAGGCCCATCGTATCGTCCGTTATCCGCGTTTGGTGGCGGCCCACCTGCATCGTTCGGCCGCCCTTGGTCTGGCGGTGGCGCCCCCTCATAAGCACCGTTGTGAGGAGGATTGTCGTCCCGGTCACGGCCAGAACGCTTGTCAAGCCTGACCACGGAAACTTCCGAAACGCGAAAAGTTTGCACGTCGCCTTCAACCTCAAAGCGCACGATCACTCGCGTGCCGCCCAGATATCTGCCCTGAATCACGCGGCCATCTTTTAGTTCCAACGTATCTGCCGAGGCAGCAGCGCAGAAGATCAATGCCAAAGCGCCTACGCCCACTAAATGCTTGAATGTATTCATTACCGGTTTTCCTCTCAAGCCTGGTGGCTATACCGGCAGGTCTAAATCGCCGAAATTGAGGCCCGCCCCCGTTTATCTATTGTATTCGATGTTTGCAAAACGAAGACGGGTTGCGTGTTCTTTTGCGAACCGCCACCAAGGCATAAACATCAACAACCCAGAATCAGTGCGGAAGTTGCGCTAAGAACGTTGCGCTGCGATTAGTGGTTGCCGCCCGTGGCGGTGTCCGCTTCCAGAGTCTGTCTTGCGACGTTAAACCCTTCCACTTCGAGCACCGCCGAGTCTCCGCCCAGCGCCGCCGATGAATAGGTCGCCGTGACTTCGCGTTGCTCGCCAGGAAGCAGCGAAAAATAGTTATCGTCCCAAAAAATCGGGGTTATATCCGTCCCGCCCCGGTTGCGCGTGGCCCGCAGATGCACCATGAACGCGATGCTATTGTCCAAATTCTTTACCGTGACTCGCGTAGTATTTTTCGTGCCTTCTGTTTTTGATGACGACGTTACGTCCAGTTGCACTTCGGCCAGCGTAGCCAGCCCCGTCAGATCGCCAAACTCTGTTTGCGGCGTATAGACCGTATCCTGTTTATTCTTCCAATCCAGCACATCCGTTTTGGTGGAAAGCCAGTAAAAATTATCGCTGACTAATTTTCCTGCGTTGTCTTGCAACTGAAGCCTCAAGAAATAGGTCTTGCTGAGCCCCTCCACTTTCGGCAACTCGAACGCCGTAGTCGAACTGTCTGGGTTGAGATCAAGAGTCGCCTCTTTCGTGCCTTTATCGGAAGCATCCAGGTTGAAGATTTTCGCCGTAACTTTCACTCCCGCCAGCGGCGCATAGGTGCTGTTGATGACTGCCACCGAATTATTGTCGTAAGAATATTGCACGTGCACCGGCTCACACGCCTTCTTCGTCCCGTAATATCCGCCCGCAGGCACCAGGTAATAGTCGTACAAATGCCAGATCAACGACGGCCACGCGTTATCCAGCATCCACTGAATCACTCCCGTGGAGTTGTACTTATTCCTCGAGTAAGCCTCAAACATAGCCCGCTGCCCATCGTACGTAACCGCCTGAGCCTTGCGTTCAAAGTCGTCCAGCGAAGTAGCTTTTCCGTAGCGCCGATTCAGTCCGTCAGCAAAAATATTTATGGTTGTAAAGCGCTCCTTGCCCGCGTGAAAATTCCACACCTCGTCGATGGGCCACAAATGATCTTTCGGGATAAATCGCTCCAGCGATTCTCGCGGCGGAATTGCAGGTCCTGGGCTTGTTTCCGTGTTGTACCCCTGCGCCCCTCCCGCATCCTTATCAGTCAGCCAGTAAACAGGAGGAACGTATTCATAAGGTCCGGTCATTTTCACCCCAGACCCGCCAGTAACCGTCGTGGCCGTAGCGCTAGCCGACGACAGCGCCGGATTCGGCCATGCCAGACCTTTCAGAATGCCCAGATACATGCTCTCCACGTCGGGCGGCGGCGGCCCGTCGCTGCCATTCAGCCACACGAACACACTGGGATGCTGCCGCAGAATGTGTATCTGGCTCTTCAACGAAGCGGCTGCAATATCGCGCTGGTCCGCGTGCCAGTCCTTCCAGCGTTCCCACGCGTCACAGCACGTCCAGCCCGGCATTACCAGAATTCCCAGCCGGTCGGTCCTCTCGTAAAATTCCTCGCGATCCAGCCGCCCTTCGAGACGTATCGTATTCAGGCCCATATCCCGAACGTACGCTAAATCCGCGTCAAGTTTCCCCGGCACCCAGCGAAACAATAAGTCCGGCGCCCACGCCGCTCCCCGAATTAAAATCTTCCGCCCATTTATCTTGAACAGCCGGAATCCCTTGTCCGTCAATTCCGAAGTGCTTTCCCGAATGCCGAAGTTGGTCGTCGCGGAGTCGCTCACATGCCCCGCGATCTCAAAAGAAATTTTTGCCGAATAAAGATACGGTTCCCCCATGGTGTACGGCCACCACAGGTGCGGGTGCGTCAGTTTTAATGCTGCAAATTTTCCGGG
>Ga0307479_10002789_pt1 | contig 15844 bp, 16 predicted proteins | sample atmos_gasesECM4C_FD_203743 | JGI IMG/M metagenome (GOLD analysis project Ga0307479, IMG submission 203743) | Hardwood forest soil microbial communities from Morgan-Monroe State Forest, Indiana, United States - atmos_gasesECM4C_515 | ecosystem: Environmental > Terrestrial > Soil > Temperate... | reverse complement strand
TGCGTATGTTTTGAGCTGATGGCTGATCGCTGACAGCTGAGAGCTTACTTCCCCGAATTCGACGCCATCTTCTTCACCATGGCGAGAACCAGCTTGCGGTCGCTGTCGTTGAGGTTGGTGGCGTAGCGGCGGATCTGGCTCAGGAAGCGCACTTCGTCATCGGAGAGCTGAGGCAGTCCTTTGGAACCGTTGCTGTGCCCGGGCTCGGCGAAAAACTGCGACAGCGGCAATTCCATCGCGCCGGCGATTTTCGAGAGCGTATCCAGGGAAGGGATCGTGTGGCCGTTCTCGACCCGCGACAGGTAGCAGCGCAACAAACCGGTGCGCTTCTCGATATCGCCCTGGGACATGCCTTTCTGCAGCCGGTAGTTGCGGATGGTCTCGCCGATGTTCATGGTTGGGAGCATTTCAGGATGGGAAATGGTAACCAGATCAGCACCGTCTGGCAAGTGGAAATTTGTGCCATACGAGGGACATTAGTGCCATAGAAAAATCTGACGCGCTTCACAGCTGATTCCGGCATAGCTTATACAACGTATAAGAAACGCGCCCGGCCCAAATGCGCGTGCGGCAGGCCTTTTGGTGGTGCGGCTCGGCGCCTTCTTTTTCAACGTTGAGGCTAAGAAATCCACCGTGAGCCTCCATGCGTCCGCAGCGTCGGCGGGGCGGTAGCCTTCTTTGTTATTGGGATTTTCGAAAGCATGGCCGGCGTCGTCGTAAATCTTGACTTCGATCTTCTTGCCGGGTCCCTTGAGCGCGTACTCAAACTTGGGTACGTCGTCCGGGGTGATGCCGTGGTCCTGGCCGCCGAACAGGCCAAGGATCGGAGCGTTGATTTTCTTCAACGCCTCGGCATCGGTAGCGAGATGGCCGTAGTTGATGACGTCGGCAGCGAGATCGGGTTCCTGCAGCGCAATGTCCAGCGAGTAGCCTCCGCCCTTGCACCAGCCGATCGAACCGATCCGGTCTTTCCTCAGGTTGGGCTGCGATGCCAGGAATTCGAAAGCGGCGTGGAGGTCGCGCTTCACGCGGTCTTCCGGCACGCCGCGAGTGATGTCGTGCGCCATATCGGACGTGGTTGCGACTTGGCCGCGATACAGATCGACGGCCAGCGCCACCTAGCCCTGATCTGCGAGGCGCATAGCCTGATCCTTCACCCAATCATTCAGGCCCCACCATTCGTGAATCATGATCAGCGCGGGGTAGGGGCCTCGTAAGTCCGCGACACGATCTCGGTGGGCAGTAGAAATGATCTGGAGTAGCAAGTTCACAGCTTTGTTTGTTCCAAGGCATATCCAGGAAACGGAGAGACGGACGCCCTGCAGAATTGGACAGTAAACGCTATTCCTCTCCCGCGTCCGAACGCAGTAATTTGCAAGTGCGGGTCGATCACAGTTGGCGGGAGGTAACAAGTGAACAAAAAACTATTGCTGGTGTCTCCTCATCTTAGGGGCATGGCTTTCAGCTCCCAACGGTGTTTCCGCTCAGCCGAAGAAATACGCTGTAACGGGAACCGTTAGGAACACCGAAGGGCGTCCAATCTCAAATGCATCCGTCTGCGCATTTCCGGCAGCCCAAGCGGGAATTGCTGGATCGATCAGTTGGGTTCGCGTCAACATCGATGGCAATTTTCGTTTGGTGTTGAGTCCTGGAAAATACATTGTTCGTGCTAAGAGCGAGGCTGATGGGTACCCAGATCCCACTTTCCTCTTAGCAACAGATACAGGTTCGGCCTCTCCCGAAATTTCGGTCGAATCTTCCAACGTCTCAGGTTTGGCTGTCACGCTAGGCCATCGGGGAGGCATACTGGAAGGCATAATGCTGGATAAACACACGCGAGCTTCCGTCTCCGGGAAAGTAGTGATCCGGGATGCCCACAAAGCAGAAGCATTTGTCGAAGTGAGTGCAGACTCAACCGGGCGCTTTCGTTTTGCTGTTCCCGCTTAGCCCGTTTTGGTTGTAGCTAGTGCACTCGGTTATCAAGAGCAGACGTATGACGGCGGGTGAGAACTAACCCTTTCCGTAAGTGAAGAGCGGAGCATTGAAATCGAACTCGCGCGCAAGTAGGCTGGACACGGAAATCGGTACGATTGAGACGAAGCCAGGTGGTTCCGACATCAGCGCAAACTCAAACGTCTGGTTACCAGCTCGTTCGACCAGCCGGTGTGGCTTCAGGAAACTCGGGGACAGGAAGGTGTGAAGAAATTGGTCACAGAGACGTTGTCCTGAAGATAAATTGAGCTCTTTGCTCCCGCGAGCGTCAGTTCGCCGTGAATATCCTTGCCCGCTGCCGACCCAAAATCTTCCGCTTTGTTTCACTCGCTCAAGTTCTTCCATCATGATGCCCACCCGAATCACGAAATCGGCCTGCGATCTTCCCGCTGCTACTGCTGTTCAATGCTGACTTTGTACCGCTCCAGCCTGATCGTGATTTCCCGGGCCGGCAAGCGACACCGGGGATGCCCCGCGAGTTTTGACAGGCCGTCATGCAAGAGCTGAAGGCCTGGTACGCCGGCCTGTTCCAGCAGATCAAGCACCCACAGGACGCCGTGACATTCAACATTCTCGCCAGCCGCCAGATCGCGAAGAACGTTATCTCCCGTCAGTAGGAGCCATTCACGCTCTTTGGCCAGTGCAAGCGCAAAACTATCCGGCACTGACAATGAAGTTCGCACCTGACGATAACGGAGGGCATTGCTGACACCCGCATCACTGACTTCTTCCACTCGCAGTCCCAGCCGCCGCAGCTGTTCTCCCCAGTCTCCCTGCATCTCGCGATCGTAGAGAACGTCAGGGACGGCGAATCCGTGAGGCAGCGCAAACACGGCTTCCAGCAACGCGCCGCGATCAAGATCGATCAGAACGGACGTGTCCGAAACCAGGATCATCACACGGCGACCGCAGCGGGTTCCTCCATGCGACGATTCAGTTCATGTACCGTGATGTTGAGCAACTCGGCCGCCTTGGCTTCCGATATTGCATTTTCGGCGAGTGCGCGATAGCAAAGACGATCGAAGCGTTCGGGCTTCTCCTCTGCCAACTGCTGCGGCTCATATTCAGGCCCCGTCCTGAAACCCAAGCGCGAATATTCACGGAACAATGCCGCCTTGAGCGCCGGCGGGAATATGCCGAGGTCAGCGCAACGATACGTGATCGCCTGCACACTAGCCCCGAACAATTTCTTCAGAGCAAAAAGCTCACTCCAGCCGATAGAGCTCCGATTTCTGCCTACGTTTGACCAAAGCGCTTCTGCAGGCATGAGGAAAGCGCCCGCAAACCTGTGCGCTGCTTTCTCCCGAAATCTTTCATCACCTTGGACATCCATGATCATGTGTCCAAGTTCATGAGCTAAATTAAAACGCTGCCTCTCCCCGTGCACGCCGGTGCAAATAACAATGACGGGGATCGGTTCGCCGCGTGAACGCCGGACCTGCGCCGCGAGCCCGTCGATATGCTCGTTCGACCTAACCACGACCACCTTGATGCCTCGTTCTTCGAGGAGTTCAACGACATCGGGAATGGGATCGATCCCGAGATTCCAGTACTCTCGCAGCGATCTCGCCGCCAGTTCCGCGTCCGCGATTTCGCGCACAGGGAAAGGCGCCTCACGCGGTTTGTCCCATTCGGCGCTGTGCAGACCGAGTATCTCTTCGACCAGCAGATAACGTTCGATCACGTGCAGGGCCTGCGCCTCAATCTGCGCCTCCTCTTTCTTGCTAGCTATCTGCCTTTTCCGGAATTCAACGCCCTCGAGAACCATTTCCTGGTCGCCCACAAGGTAGTCCACCGACACGCGCAGAGCGTGGCTCAAAGCGATCAGGACGCCCGAACTCGGGACGTCCTCGTCCCGCTCGTATTTGCCGATTTGCTGTGCAGATACTCGGTTCTCAATTCGATCCGCGAGCTGCCGGAGCGATAGACCGGCAGCGGCCCTTGCCAGCTTAAGTCGTTTACCGATCATGGATTCCAGCTCCTTCCCTTTGGTTTACAATTATAGTACTATACAGCAGTTTTGTAAACCGCTTGGAATGGGTGCACCAGAAGTTTATTTTCAGTTATATACAAGGAAGAGCGCGGGCCTGCTTTGCCCGTGGGTGGTAGAGAATGCCTTGGACGGTCTCGTCGCCGCTCTTGTAGGACACGGTCTTGCTGTCGCCGGTGGAAGCTGACGCTGCGGACAGAGTGAAAGCCAGCAGTAGCGGGAATAGAAACTTCATCGGAAGCCTCGGCGTTCTGCGTTCGGACATTCTTGCCGAAGTGGAAGGACCATTACAACTGCAACTCCATGTAGAGGGCTCCGGCGATGGGATTGGTGCGGTACGGAGCGATCTCGCGGAAGCCGAGTTTGCGGTACATCTCGACCGCGTCTTTCATTACTGGTTCCACGGTGTCGAGGCGCATGCGCTGGTAGCCGATCTGGCGCGCCTCGCTGATGATGCGGTCCGCCAGCGCTAGTCCGATTCCCTTGCCGCGGAACTGCGGGCGCAGATAGAGGCGCTTCATTTCGCAGATCCCGTCTTCGAGTCTGTGCAGAGCGACGCAACCTGCCACATAACCTTCATACTCGGCCAGCAGAAGCCGGCCTTCCGGTGGGGCGTAGTCGCCGGGCAGGCCGGCTAGTTCCTGGTCGAAATTCTGAAAACACAGGCTGAAGCCCAACGATTGCGCGTACTCAAGGAAAAGCTCGCGGGCTTGTGTGACCTGGCCTGGCGATTCGGCCCGAACGAAGGAAAGACCTTTCACCGCCGAGGCCGCAGAGGTCACCGAGACGGACTTGGGGGGCGGTGTGGGATTGGCTGTCATTCTTATCTCGGCGTTATTGGCGTTCTCGGCGGTAAGAATCGTCGACTAGCCCATCAGCATGCCGCCGTTCACGTTCAGCACATGGCCGGTGACGTACGACGCGTCCTCGGATGCAAGAAACGCAACCGCTCCGGCCACGTCGTCGGGATTTCCGACGCGTCCTAGCGGGATCTGTTTCACAGCGGTCCGCTTGAATTCCTCGCTCAAAACCGCGGTCATGGCGGTTTCGATGAAGCCGGGAGCGACCGCGTTGCAAGTAATGTTGCGCGAGCCGACTTCGCGCGCGATGGCCATGGTCAGCCCGATCAGTCCAGCCTTGGACGCGGCATAGTTTGCCTGCCCAGCCTGGCCCATCTGTCCGAAAACACTGGTGATGTTGATGATGCGTCCCCAGCGCTGTTTGAGCATGGAACCGATGACCTGCTGAATGCAGAGATAGGCGGACGTTAGGTTCGTGTGCAGAACAGCGTCCCAGTCAGCACGCTTCATTCGCATCACGAGTTGGTCGCGGGTGATGCCAGCGTTGTTGACCAGGATGTCGATCTTCCCGAACTGCGCCATCGCCGCCTTCACGACGGACTTCACCTGCTCTTCATCGCTTATATCGAGCGTCAACGCGGCCGCGTTGCCACCCGCCGCGGTAATTTCGAGGACCAGTTCATTCAGCTTTTCCTGGTTGCGTGCGGCAACGGCGACGGTCGCACCGTCTTTGGCCAGCCTGAGGGCGCAGGTGCGTCCGATGCCCTGCGACGCACCGGTGACGAGCGCTACCCGTCCTGAAAGAGACATAAGAGTTCTCCGAACTGCGCGGTGGAACGCAGAATTATACGCGCCGGTGCGCTATTCGGCGCGGCGCAAGGGCCAGATCAGGACCTCCAGCTGACGAGCAAAATGCAACGGCGGAGCGGTTTCCGGCAGGCGAATGGCGGCGGCAGCGGCGACCGTGTTGGTTTCAAGCTCACCTTCTGCGTTCTGCAGGGGCCAGGGGTGGTGATGAATCTCACCTCGATAGACCTGATCGCCATGCGTGGTGTAAAGGCAGTAGCGTTCGGTCAGCCAGTGCTGCAGGGAGCCCTGGGCATTCGGCTGCACTGGGCCGATCGGGTGATAGCGCGCCCGGAATTCCGCAGGTGCGCCACGGCGGCGAGACGAATAATGAATGCTCCCATTGCAGTCCTCAGACGTCATCGCAGCGTGAAAGTAGGGCAGGTGATAGAGGGTCCGTGCGGCCCAAACAGCCGGAAGGTTAGCCGCGTCAAGACTAAAGAAGTAGACGCCTGGCTTGCCGCCGTAGGTCACATACGTTCGCACGTTCAATTCCGGGAAGCGCGAGAGCCCGGGCAGGGCGGGAAGCCAGCGGCCGCGAATACCGCTCATGTGAAAAGGGACGACCCCGATCCAACACTCGCCATCGAACGTGTCGAGCGTCAGTTGTGGAGGGACCAGGAGACGCATCGCGCTGGGCGGCAGCGGCCAGTGAGCGAAGAGGAGATCGTGCCAGATCTGCTTCATCACCCAGGGGTTAGACGGCAAGGGCCAGGGCCGATGCGTGGTCGACTGAAGCAGAGGATGCACTCAATAGTTTAGCGCCAACCCAGCGCCCGCCCGATCACGCCAACCACCACGACCACCACGGCAATCATGAACGAGTGGCAGCCATGCCGGTGCGGATCGAGCCCGACCAGACAGCGCGGATCGGTGGTGAGACGCGCGACGAAGAGGAGGGTCAAGACGGCGAGTTCGGTCCACAGCCCCCGGCGTTCGCCGCGGCGAAGCGGGATCAAGGCCATCATGATGCCCGCGACAACGACAGCGCTTGCCAGCGCCTACGGGCCAAGGCGCGGCATAGGAGGCAAGCATTGCCGGATGAAGATAGGAATGCGCCCGGGCATAAGCCGGCGCCCTAAGCGAGGTGTGGAGCAGCATCGCCTATGCGGCGACGACAAGTCCGACCCCCGCTTTTCGCATGGTGTAAAACAGCCCGCGAGCCGGGTTGTCATTTGTCTAACGATTGCGCGTTGCGTCGCTGGCAAGTAACATTCGAACACTCCCATGCCTCAGAATGCGACGAACGAAGTGATGGTGATGCCCAAACCCTCCAATCGGAACTCCACCGCAGCAGGCGCGGTTTCTGCCCCTGGACACCGCTCCGCGCAGCGAGCGTCGGGTCCTGAACCGGTGGCCCCGCCCGAAAAGCCTTCTTCGGACACGCCTTCTACCGAAGTCTTCGCCGTGTTCGGCGTCGAGCCGGAGATTCAGGCCTACGCCATGGCCAAGTATTCGCGGTCGGCGCTATCGATGAAGGAGTCGCTGCGCGAGATCAGTTCGCAGAAGGCGGAGAAATTTCTCAATACGTTTTACTTTCAATACGGGCATCGTTCGATCGCGGACCTGGCGCACGTTGCGCTCGCGGTCGAGAGACTGTCGATTCTGGCCGCCATCGAATTAGCCGACGAGCAGCGCTGGGACGGCCAGGAGCGCTCCACCCGTTATCAGGACTTCAAAAAGAGCGGCTACTACATCCCCGATTTCGGCGACGACGACGAAGCGGGCAAACTCTATCGCGAGTCGCTGGACTTCCTGTTCGCCGAGTACGAAGGGCTTTCCGCGCACATGACGCAGTACCTGATCAGCATCACGCCCAAGCCTTCCGATCTGAAGCAGGAGGCGTACGAGCGCACTCTGAAGGCACGGGCGTTCGACATTACGCGCTACCTGCTGCCGCTGGCGACGAACACTTCGCTGGGCGAGATCGTCAATGCGCGCACGCTGGAGACGCAGGTGGCGCACCTGCTCTCGCATACGCACAAAGAAGTGCGGCAGTTGGGCGAGTCATTGAAGAAGGCGGCGACGGGCGCGGCGTACAACGTCAATGCCGATTCTCTGCGGGAACTAGTCGAGCAGATTCGTGCGGTGAATTCCGAGTTGGGTGCGCGGGCCGAGCAGGAATTGCTGCGCGAGGTCCGGGTGGCGCCGACTTTGGTGAAGTACGCTGATCCGAATCCGTATGAAATGGAGACGCGGCGGGAACTGCGGCAGGCGGCGCAGGAGTTCATGGAGGACGAACCACTCGCGCCCTCCAAGGCAATCGTGGATTTGCTCGACGAAGAACCCCTCGAGGTGGAGATCGCCAGCACGCTGCTCTACGAGCATTGCCATCACTCCTATCGCCAGATTCGGCAGGCGGTGCAGGTGGCGGGGGAACGACGGCGGCGGGAGATCATCGACCTCGGACTGCGGCATCGCGGCAAGCACGACGAGATGCTGCGCGGGTTCCGCGCCGGGCAGCAGTTCCGCTTCGACATACTCATGGACACGGGCGGCTTCCGCGACATGCACCGTCACCGGAGGTGCATCCAGGTGATGCAGAGATTCACCACACAGCACGGCTACGAGATGCTGCTCGATCTGGACGATGCCGGCGTGCGCCCGGGCTTCGACGCGGCCATGCGCAGGATGCAGACGACGGTCGAAACGCTCGCGAAGCGCAGAACGCCCGAGGCCGAAGAGAATTCGCAGTACGCGATCCCGTTGGGGTTTCGAAAGAGGGCGCTATTTAAAATGGATTTTGCCGAGGCCGTGTACATTTCGGAACTCCGAACGACGCCAGCGGGGCACGTTTCCTATCGCAACGTCGCGTATGCGATGTATGAAGCCGTGGCTCGGAAGTATCCGGCTCTGGCGAAGTACTTCCGGGTGCACGACGTGACGGCGCCGGTGGATTTGTTGCAGAGGTAGTGTGGCGCGGGCACTCTTGCCCGCGCAGACAAGGGATGGGATGGGGTTGCTCGAAATCGGAAAAATGGTATTCGAGGTGAGGTCAGGAAGATCCCCAGTGGTGGATTTCGCTGGTTAGAATTCGCGGGCAGGAGTGCCCGCGCCACATCACCCTTCGCCCGTTTTGGAACGATTTCCACCGTAATCATTCTTAATTCGCCTTTTCTTCGCTTTCATTCCTATGTATAATCCGGCCAGACTTAGAGAGCACTTAAGTTTGGCACTCTTAAAGGAGCCACTCCATGGCGGACGAGCGGGGCAAGGCGATTGACCTGGCGGTATCACAGATTGAAAAACAATTCGGCAAAGGCTCGATCATGCGGTTGGGCTCGAAGGAAGCAATCGTCCCCATCGCGGTGATCCCGACGGGCTCGATCTCATTCGATGCAGCGCTCGGCGTGGGCGGCTTCCCGCGCGGGCGCGTGGTGGAAGTATTCGGCCCGGAATCTTCGGGCAAGACCACGATCACACTGCAAGTAATCGCCGAGGCGCAGAAAACCGGCGGCATGGCTGCATTCGTCGACGCCGAACACGCGCTCGATCCCGCCTATGCCAAGAAACTCGGAGTCGATGTCGACAACCTATTGGTCTCGCAGCCCGACTACGGCGAGCAGGCGCTGGAGATCACCGAAGCTCTCGTGCGCTCGAACGCGATTGACGTGCTGGTGGTGGATTCGGTGGCGGCCCTGGTACCCAAGGCCGAACTCGACGGCGAAATGGGCGACAGCCACATGGGGCTGCAAGCGCGCTTGATGTCGCAGGCGCTGCGCAAGCTGACCGGAACCGTCTCCAAGTCGAGAACGTGCCTGATCTTCATCAACCAGATCCGCGAAAAGATTGGCGTGATGTTCGGCAACCCGGAGACCACGACTGGGGGGCGCGCGCTGAAGTTTTATTCGTCCGTGCGCGTCGATATTCGGCGCATTGCCGCCATCAAGGAAGGCGATGTGGTCACCGGTTCGCGGACGAAAGTGAAAGTGGTGAAGAACAAAGTCGCGGCGCCGTTCCGCGAGGCCGAGTTCGACATCCTTTATGGAGAAGGCATCTCGCGCGAAGGCGACCTGCTCGACCTGGCGGTCAACAACAACATCCTCGAAAAGTCCGGGTCGTGGTTCAGCTACAAGGGCGAGCGCATTGGCCAGGGCCGCGAGAATGCCCGCCAATTCCTGAAGGACAACAAAGATGTCCTGGCCAAACTCGACACCGAGGTGCGCAAGACGCTCGGATTAACCACCGCCCAGGCACAACCCGCGGCCACGGCCCAGGCTGCCCCTCCGACAGGGCGCGTTACTACAATGCCGAGCGCCCCGCCGGAGCCGGTCAAAGTGCCGGTGGCAGCAAAGCGCTAGCTAACGGACTGTCATCCCGAGCAACGTGTTTGCTGGTGTCAAAGGTGGTGGTAGCACAGGCAAGAACCCAGATCCCTCGCGTTGCTCGGGATGACAAAATTTGGCACAGTTAAATCTCGCGCCACAATGAAAACTCGCCAATTGCCATCTCCACTCCTGCCCGCATAGAATCTCCTATTGCTGCAACTCGGCTCGAACGCGTCACCTTTTCCGGTGAGGACGATTGACGAAAGGCACCGCTGTTTATCCCGGCTCGTTTGATCCGCCCACCAACGGGCACCTCGATCTGATTGAGCGGGGCAGCAAGATCTTTGAGGAACTGGTGGTCGCCATCCTGCGCAACTCGGAGAAGAGCCCGATGTTCAGCGTGGCGGAACGACTGGAGATGCTGCGGGAGTTGACGGCTGACCTGAAAAACGTGCGGCTGGACACGTTCGACGGCCTGATGGTCGAGTTCGCTAAGTCCATCGACGCAAAGTGTGTACTGCGCGGCATTCGGGCCATCAGTGACTATGAGTACGAACTGCAGATGGCGCTTATGAACCGCAAGCTTGAGCCCACGCTGGAGACCGTGTTCATGATGCCGGCCGACAAGTATTCTTATGTCAGTTCGCGGCTGGTGCGGGAAGTGGCGCAAGCGGGGGGCCCGGTGAAGGGACTTGTCCCGGAAGTCGTCGAGCAAAAGCTGCGGGAGAAGCTCGATCCCGCCTACAAGCTGCGGGAAGCAGATTTGATCGAAGTCCCGAGGAGAAGGAAGAAGAAGGCATGACCACCGCAACCACCGAAGCATTGCGACTCACTGACCGAATCAACCGCATCGAACCCTCCGCCACGATGGCGGTGGTGGCCGAGGCCGAAAAACTTCGCACGCAGGGAATCGACGTGGTCGATTTCGGCGCGGGCGAGCCCCATTTTGCCACGCCGCAGCACATCAAGGACGCGGCGATCGGCGCCATCCATGGGAACTTCACCAAGTACACAGCTGTGGGTGGTACGACCGAGCTGCGGGATGCTATCACGCACCGGCACAACGTGGACTTTGACTCGGGCTACCGGCGCGAGGAAGTCATCGCGTCGGTCGGCGGCAAGCATGCTTTGTTCAATACCATTCAGGTTCTGGTCGATCACGGCGACGAAGTGATTCTGCCCGTGCCTTACTGGGTTTCGTTCAAAGACATTGTGCGCTACGCAGGCGGAAGTTGCGTGCTTCTCGAAACCGACGAGGCGCGGGGATTCCGCGTTACGGCCGAAATGGTAGCGCGACTGATCACATCGCGAACAAAAGCGATCATCCTCAACTCGCCGTCGAATCCTTCGGGCTCAGTGATGAGCCCTGAAGACATGACCGAGGTGATTCGCCTGGCGCACCAGCGCGGCATTTGGGTGCTCTCCGACGAGTGCTATGTGTATTTGAACTATACGGGGAAGCTTTTCTCCGTGGGAGTGTTGCGCGAGTACAAGGAACGGATGGTATTGCTCGGCTCGCTCTCGAAGACGTATGCGATGACCGGCTGGCGCATGGGATACGGGATGGCGCCGGCGGCGGTGGCCAGTGCGATGGCCAAACTGCAGAGCCAGTCGACCTCGAATCCGACCTCGATCGTGCAAAAGGCAGCCGTGGCCGCGCTGAAGGGGCCGCAGGAGTGCGTCGAACAAATGCGCCGCGAGTACATTGAACTGCGCGACCACGTCGTGCAGGGCTTGCGCTCAATCCCGGGTGTGAGCTGCACCCTGCCGGAAGGAGCCTTCTACGCTTATCCGAATATTTCGTCGTTTCGGGGACGGGGCGGCCTGAAGTCGGCGTCAGACGTGGCGGGACGGCTATTGCGCGAGGCTCACGTCGCGACGGTCCCCGGCGAAGGCTTCGGGACGAACGATCACATCCGCGTTTCCTACGCCACCTCGAAGGCGGAGCTAGACCGCGGCCTCGAACGCATGCGGAAGTTCTTCGCGGCGCTGTAATCGAATTCGTTACCTCCATGAAGCGAGATTTCGCATCCAGGTCGGTGCTGCCCGGTGCTGTCCTGTCTAGGGCGCTTGTACTTTCCGGGCAGAGCGTACAACCTCCACCAGGATGGAAGATGTCTCGGGACGGGACTAATCGAATCTACCAGCCAACGGATCTGCCCATAGCGAGTTCATTCAGGCTCACTGTCGAGTCACCTTCAAATCTAGGAGGCAAGGATCTCCAGCACTGGTTCACGGATCGCGTGCAGGAGGATGGTGCTCGGCAAGGCTCGCTGGAGAGGAGCGATCCGGTTCAACGAGGTGCCTTTGGTGTGCTTGGACTGGAGCGCATTTTCCTCAAATCCAAGAGCGCCTGGGACCTGGTGCATGTGGCCCTTGCTTTGAAAGAGCATCGCGTCCTTTTCTGCCATTCTGCTTCGAACGTGCCGGAATCCCCCTCTTTCCACCGCTACATTCGTGACGCGGGGAAATTGGGCGGACAGCTCGCCAGAAGCATAGATGGCGCCCCGGCTGCCGCCAAATGAGGACTGCGATCGAGAGGCTGTATCCACTATTGATGCTGCCCGGATTTGATCCGCGCCCCTGGGGAACGCAAGATTTGTCGCCGATTTATCCCAACCACAAGTTCGTGGAGAAGATTGGCGAAGCGTGGTTGAGCGGGGACGAGTGCAAGGTGGCGAATGGGCCGCTCAGCGGCAAGACTCTCGCGCAGTTGAGCGAGCAGCATCAGCGTGAGCTGGTCGGCGATGCAGCACGCGATCCCCGGCGGTTTCCGCTGTTGCTGAAGTTTCTTTTTCCCCACGAAAAACTTTCGGTGCAGGTTCATCCCGATGACGAGCAGGCGGTGCGCATTGGCCAACCCTGGGGCAAGACAGAATGCTGGTACGTGGCTCATGCCCGTCCAGGATCTCAGATCGCGCTGGGGCTAAAACCAGGTGTGACGGCGCTTCAATTGGAAGAAGCGATTCATCAGCAGGGCGCGGAGAAATTGCTTAACTGGATCAATGTTTATGCGGGTGACATGATCTACGTCGCTGGCGGAACGGTGCACACGCTGGGCCCGGGTTCGGTGATCGTCGAGACCCAGCAGCAATCCGACACGACCTACCGCCTGTATGATTACGGGCGGCCTCGGGAGTTGCACCTGAAAGACGGCATGGCCGCGGTCAAGGAAAAAGTGAGCTCGGGGAAGGTGGTGCGGCCCGCACCGAGCGACCTCGGCGGCGGCAACCGGCACGCGCCGTTGGTTGCGGCTCCTTATTTTGTGGTGGACATGTTTGAGGCGAAGGCACCGCTGGAATTGTCGACGCGCGGCGACTGGGGAAGGAGTTCGGTGCAGATTCTTGTCGCGGTCGAGGGCTGCGGAGTGGTCGAGGCACGAGGTATGGAACCCGTTACGATCGCCAAGGGCGACGCCATCGTTGTCCCCGCGTTCATCGGAGAATTTGGCGTAAGGCCGCAGTGGGCGCTTGAGTTTCTTCGAGCCTACGTACCAGGAAGACAACTCCCCGAACCGGAAACGCGAATGTAGTTTCGGCTTGATCTTTGATCCGTGTAGATCCGTGAGAATCCGTGGCTAAGTACTCGACTTTCTGTCCCGTGATCCTGGCTGGAGGGCGCGGCACGCGCTTTTGGCCCATGAGCCGGAAGAAGCGCGCCAAGCAATTGCTCGCGCTCGACGGCAAGCAGACGATGATTCAGCAGACGGTGCAGCGTCTGTTGCCCCTGGCTCCGGCAAAGAAGTTTTGGATCATCACCAACGAAGATCTGCGGCCCGCGATCACCAAGCAACTGCCGAAGCTTCCCAAGAACCAGGTGCTGGCAGAACCGGTCGGGCGCAACACCGCCCCGGCGATCGGGTTGGCCGCGTTCCTTTTGTTGCGCCACGATCCCCACGCCGTGATTGGCATGTTCCCCTCCGATCACGTAATCGCGGACGAGTTGCAATATCGTGAGACGCTCGAGCGTGGAATCGACCTCGCTGCCGCCGGCGCCAACATTGTCGTTCTCGGCATCCGGCCTAATCGAGCCGAAACCGGCTATGGTTACATCGAGGCAGGTCGCTCGTTTCAAGGGGAGGCTTTGCGGGTGCGACGCTTCATCGAAAAACCCGACGCCAACAGGGCTGCGGAATTTGTGGCCGCCGGAAACTATTTCTGGAACAGTGGCATGTTCTTGTGGAGCGCGCGCACCCTCGCCGATGCATTGCGGGAACATCTGCCGAAAACTGCGGCCGTGCTGGAAGAGATCGCGTCAGCCGGAACGCAGAAGTTCGCAGCCACATTTCGCAGGCTTTATCCCAAATGTGAAAACATCAGCGTGGATTATGCGGTGCTGGAACCGCGCTCGGCAAAGGGTGAGCAGGCGGGCAACATTTTTTGCCTGCCGGCTGATTTCGGATGGAACGATTTGGGTTCGTGGACGGCGCTGCACGAGCACCACATGGCGAAGAGTAATCCCCCGGAAGGCAATCTGGTAGCGGGCTCCGGCATGTTCCTCCTTAATGCCCGCGGAAACTACGTGCACGCTCCGGGTAAGTTTGTCGCCGCGGTTGGCGTGAGTGACCTGGTGGTCGTTGAAACGGAGGACGCCTTGCTGATCACAACACGCAAGCACGCGCAGGACGTGGGTAAGATCGTCAAGTATCTCGACGAGAACAAGCTGCACAATTTGACCTAGAGAAAATCCTGGCCAATGGCGCAAGAGATCAAATTCGGAACCGATGGCTGGCGCGGACTCATCGCCGACGACTTCACCTTCGACAATGTGCGCCGTGTGGCCGGTGCGATCGCTTCTTACGTACTGAAGTACGAAGATGCGAAGCGCGGAGTCATGATCGGATACGACGCCCGTTTTGCATCGCCCCGAGCCGCGCAGATCGTGGCCGAAGCTCTTTCCGCCGCCGGCATTTCCGTGAAACTCGCCAATGACTACACGCCGACGCCCGCAGTTTCCTATGCCGTCAAGCACCAAGGCGCAGCGGGCGGAGTCATGATCACTTCGAGCCACAACCCGTGGAACTGGAACGGAGTGAAATTCAAGGGCAATTTCGGCGGGTCTGCGACGCCTGGAATCATGAAGAAGATAGAGGATGAGTTGGCCGCTGGCGCCACGCCGAAGGGGACCAAGGCTGCCATCGAAGAGGTCGATTTCAAGAATCCCTACATCGCTGCCGTTTGTGGCTTCGCCGACATGGACCTCATCGCCAAGACAAAATTTAAATTCGCAGTGGACGCGATGTACGGCTCCGGTCGCGGGGTTCTAACTGGGATCTTTGCCGACCGCGGCGTGCATTACGTTGCGATTCGCCAGGAAGTCAACCCGCTATTTCCGGGGATCAATCCCGAGCCGATCGAGCCGCACACCAAGATGCTGCAGGAAACAGTAGTTCGCGAGAAGTGCGACGCCGGCCTGGCCACTGATGGTGACGCGGACCGCATCGGCGCCGCCGCCGAAGACGGCACCTTCGTCGATTCCCACAAAATTTTCTGTGTGCTGCTGCGTTGGCTTCTGGAGCGCAAGAAATGGCCGGGGGACGTGGTGCGAGCCTTCAACACCACGCGCATGCTCGACCGTATCGCCCTAAAGCATGGCCGCAAGCTGCACGAGACTTCCATCGGCTTCAAGTACGTTGCCGATCTGATGATGGATCACGAGATTCTGATTGGCGGCGAAGAGTCGGGCGGCATCGGCTATTCGCGGTTTCTCCCCGAGCGCGATGGAGTGCTGAACTGCCTGCTTCTGGCCAACGTCATGGCCGAAGAGGGCAAACCCCTCGGGCAGTTAGTCGCGGATTTGCAGCGAGAGTTCGGCCCGCACTATTACGGACGCCGCGATCTGCACCTCCCCGAGGACGTCAAACAGAACGCGATTCAGCGTGCCCGCGCGGAGAGTACGCAAACGCTCGGCCGTTACCGGATATTGAAGAAGGAGCACCTCGACGGAGT